>PVBE012112907.1_pt1 | contig 12341 bp, 8 predicted proteins | sample 1631181 | NCBI WGS metagenome assembly PVBE01 (sample SAMN08397723, study PRJNA350692) | Marine metagenome, whole genome shotgun sequencing project. | isolation source: water | place: Pacific Ocean | collected 2012-04 | reverse complement strand
TTGTGGTTCGCCTACGAATATCCCCAATTCAATCCGTCTGAAGATATCGTTGCGCGGGAGCACGGCCCGCTCGTCAAACTCTTCTTTTGTTTTCGGCATCACCAACACCAGACCCTCGACGAGGCGCAGTTATACTGGCGAACCAATCACGGCCCGATCATTCGCGGCGTCGCGCAGGGGATGCGGATGCGGCGCTATCTGCAGGTTCACTATTACGAGGACGCGGCGGAGCAGCAATTGAGTTCGGTGCGCGGGACCCAGACCGCAACGTATACCGGCCACGCCGAAGCGTGGTTCGATCGCGCCGATCTTATGGCGATGGCCGGTGTTCCCGAGGCGGTCCGGGCCATGGAGATCGCGATCGAGGATGAAGCAAAATTCATTGACTTTCCGAAGTCCGCGATATGGATTGGTAAAGAGCGGGTGTTCATTGATCGCAGATGACTCGACGACGGGACCGCGCTTTTGGCACGCTTCGCAAGCGCGGTCGAACGAGTGAAAATTGCGACTTAGAGGCCCGCTTTTTCCTTGGATAATCTGCCAACGGCTGGCGCAACGAGATTTCCGATGTAGAGATATTCCGGCGTTTCGGTGACGCTCGTGTTGATCGGATAGGTTCCGGCCGGATCCTGCAGGTCTTCAACAACACTGCCGTTCCCGTCGATTGCAATAATGTGTCCGAACGCTACCGCCTTAGGGCGGAGAAATGCCGGCAATCGTTGTATCACCTTACGTAGGAAAGGCTGATCGGACAATCCGTCCAGCAACGCGTTGCGCGGCGATACGAATGCCACCCAGAATCGACCGGCGTTCCCGGTCGAGATGTTGTCGGGAAATGACGGTAGATTTTCGATTATAGGCGACGGTGTAAAGGCGAAATGAGCAACGATCGCAACGAATGCGGTAGGAGTCGCCAGGTGTTCCGAACCGGCTCGCCGCTGATGGTATATGGGCGTTCCAATACAGGACGGCCAGGAATGTGTCACCCATTTCCGTTGTCTATAATCGCTGGAAGGTGCCGCGACGGAGCCCGGTGGGTCCCCACTGGCCGTAAGCAATCGCGGGACTGCAGTTCATGTATCCGCAAGTCGCCGCCGATCGGGCGAAACATCAAATGGAGACCGCGACCCATGGCGCCCCCTAAGCCTCGCGGCAACGAGAAAGCCGACACGTCGGCGAAAGAAACCGAACCCTTGTTTCGCGACGCAGTAACACTGTTGCCGATAGGGATCTATGTCACCGATCGGGACGGAAAGTGCCTCTATGTGAATGATTGCTGGTGTGAACAAGCCGGGATCTCTTTCGACGACGCCCTGGGGGAAGGCTGGGTTCGTGGGATCCATCGCGAGGATCGAGGCCGGGTGCGTTCCGCCTGGGATCGACACGTTCATCATGGCCAGTCGTGGGATTTGGAATATCGTCTCGGGGCATCGGACAGGACGGTCCGCTGGGTGTTAGGAAGGGCAACGCCGCGGCGTGACGCCGCGGGAAACGTCATTGGTTACATTGGTGTAAACACCGACATTACTGGTCGCAAGCGGGCCGAAGAAGAACTAGCGAGCAGCGAACGGAATTTTCGTTTCGTTCTCGATAATTCTATCGACGCGATCTGCAAATATAACCTGGGCGCCAAAAGTTTCGAATATTTCAGTCCGTCGTCTGTCCGGATATTCGGCTATACGCCGGAAGAAATGATCGAGATGGGGGTAAGAGGGTACGTGGCACGTGTTCACCCCGATGACTACGCGGGTATGCGGGAACACATGGAAAATCTATTGGCAGGAGCACTGGAAGAGGACTATTCGCCCATCCTTGAATATCGGTTCGAACACAAGCAGTTGGGCTACCGTTGGATAAAGGACACCCGATCGCTGATCCGCGACGCCGAGGGAGTTCCGATGGCGATCATCGGTAACGAAGCGGACATCACCGATCGCAAGCAGATAGAACTTGAACTGCTTCGGTACGCCGAAATCACCTCCAACTCCGCCGATATGTTGGCGCTGTTAGATGGGAACTACGTATACCTTACCGCCAATGCCGCATTTCTGAATGCATTGAATCTGACCGCCGCACAGACGATCGGACATGCGGCGAGCGAAATACTTGGAGAGGAATTTTTCAAAGCGAACCTGAAACCCCACGGAGATCGTTGCCTGGCCGGAGTGCCGGTCAATTATGAGACCTGGTTCGATTTTCCGGGGAAGGGCAGGCGATTTCTGGATATCAACTGTTCTCCCTACATCGACAGTGACGGTGAGGTTATGGGGATCGTCGCCAGCGCCCGCGATATCAGCGGGCGCAAGGTCGCGGAACTGGAACTGCAGGAAAGCGAGCGACGTTTGCGAAGATTCTTCGGGCAAGGCCTGATTGGCATGGCGATGACATCGGTCGATAAACGCTGGGTTGAATTCAACGATGTGCTTTGCAATATGTTCGGGTATTCGCGTGACGTTTTTGCCAAGTTGACATGGGATGAGTTGACGCATCCGGACGATCTAGAGGCCGATAATGCACAGTTTGACCGGGTCGTCGCCGGGGAGATCGAAGGATACTCCTTGGATAAACGTTTTTTCCGCAAGGATGGCAGTGTTCTTTACGCGTCGATCGCGGCCAATGTGGTTCGCGAGGTCGACGGGTCGGTCGATTATTTTTCAGCCCTGGTCAGTGATGTCACCGAACGCAAGCGGGCGGAAGAGGAATTGCGGACCTTGGAGCGCGCCGTAGAATCGAGTTCGTCCGCGGTCGTTATTACCGACGTAAACGGCAACATCGAATACGTCAATCCACAGTTTACCGAAACCACCGGTTATGCGAAGGAAGAAGTTGTTGGGAAAAACCCGCGTTTCCAGCAGTCCGGAGAGACGCCGGATGTCGTCTACGTAGAAATGTGGGAGAAGTTGCTTACCGACGGGGAATGGAGAGGCGAATTCCATAACAAGAAGAAGGACGGAACGCCGTACTGGAGCCGGGCCACCATATCGTGTGTCAAGGATATCAAGGGGGACATCACCCACTTTATCGGTGTCCAGGATGATGTAACCCGCGAGTATGAACTGACCGAGCGGCTCAGCTATCAGGCACGCCACGACACGCTCACCGGCCTCGTCAACCGCCGGGAGTTCGAGCGCCGTGCCGAGCGGTTGTTTGGGGTCGGGCCGGACCCGGGTGAACACGCGCTGTGTTACATGGATCTGGACCAATTCAAGTTGGTCAACGACACTTGCGGTCACGTCGCCGGTGATGAACTGCTGCGGCAACTCGGCTCGGTATTGCAGGGCGTGGTCCGGTATCGCGACACCCTGGCGCGGCTCGGCGGGGGCGAGTTCGGGGTTTTGATGGAGCATTGCTCGTTAGACGATGCGCACCGGGTTGCAGGCTCCTTACAAAAGGCCATCCAGGATTATCAGTTCAACTGGGAGGGGCGCGCTTTCCGGGTGGGGGTGAGTATCGGTCTCGTCGCCATTACCGCAGCCACCGCCAATCTGACCGAATTACTCAAGGCGGCCGATGCCGCCTGTTACATGGCGAAAGACCTGGGCCGCGACCGTATCCACGTCTATCTTCCGGACGATGCCGAGTTGGCCGCGCGGCATGGCGAGATGCAATGGGTGGTACGCCTCCAACAGGCTCTCGAAGAAGACCGTTTCTATCTCTATGCCCAGGCGATCGCGCCGCTCGATGGCAGTGACTCGAAACACTATGAAGTATTACTCCGAATGGTGAACGAGCAGGGAGAAATCGTGCTCCCCGGCGCCTTTCTACCGGCCGCGGAGCGTTACGGTGTGATATCGCAACTCGACCGCTGGGTCATTGAGAAGACATTCGGTGTATTGGCGGACAATCCTGCCTTTCTCGAGCGGATTGACTTCATCTCCATCAATCTTTCCGGTCATTCTTTGGCCGATGACGGTTGTTATGATTTTGTCGTGGCTCGACTTGCAGCGCAAGATATCCCGCCGGGCAAGGTCTGCTTCGAGATTACCGAGACCGCGGCCATTACGAACTTGAGTACGGCCAATACCTTGATCTCGAAGACGGGTGCATTAGGTTGCCGGTTTGCCCTGGACGATTTCGGTAGCGGTCTGTCCTCGTTCGCTTATTTGAAGAATCTGCCGGTGGATTATCTGAAAATTGACGGGATGTTTGTAAAAGATATGGTCGATGATCCGATCGATCGTGCGATGGTGAAGTCGATCAACGAGATTGGTCAGGTGATGGGGATGGAGACGATTGCCGAGTTCGTGGAGAACGACGAGATCAAGGGGATGCTCCGCGAGATCGGGGTCAACTATGCCCAGGGCGATGGTATCGATAAGCCGATGGCCGTTAGCGAATTATTCGGCGGGTTTGATGCTGAAAATCCGGGCGCTAGTTGAAAATTGTGTCGCCGTGGTCGCCGATATCGAAGAAGGCGCTTGGGTGCGATGTCCGAGGGGCGGCCGCCTTTCGGCTCAACCGCGTTTTGCAAACGACTCGCGGGCGGCCTGCGCTTCCTGAAAACTCCCAGTTAACTGACTTTGATCGCCATCGGCGAAACAGCTTGCGCGGTGCAACGCAGTGGCTGTAGCGTTGACGGCTTCTTTCACCATGCGCACAGTCGTCGCCGGCATTTGCAGGGTGGTCTCCGCCATTTCTTTCGCTTTTTCGACACTCCCGCCGCCCTCGGCGAGTTCCTCGACGAGTCCCCATGCAAGTGCCGTTTCGGCGTCCATTCTTTCACACAGCAAGGTGATCCGTTTGGCCCGAGCTGGCCCGACCAGCGTGATCAATCGGGGCAGCGCCCCCCACTGCAGATTGAGTCCGATCTTGACTTCCGGTACATAAAGATAGGCGTCGCGCGCCATCACCCGCCAGTCGCACGCGATCGCAATCGCAACGCCGGCGCCTACCGCCATTCCTTCAATGGCCGCAATCGTAATTTGCGGCATCTCTTCCCACGCTTTGCAGAGACGCACGCCGCGATAAAACCGCTCTCGAAGCTCAAGGTCCGTTTTATTGCTGATGTCCCAGGATGCGGCATCCCGGAGGTCCGCTCCGGCGGAGAAAGCGTTCGCTGCTCCGGTCAGAATTACCGCGTGGGTTTCCAAGTCGTCGTGAAAACTGCGGGCGACGCTCGTCAGTTCCAAGACCAAATCCTGATTGAAGGCGTTCTTGTTTTCGTTCCGGTCGAACCGGACCAGGGCCAGGCCTCCTTCTTTTTCGATACTTACATATTTAAACGTCATCGTCTGTCCTTGGGTGGGATTAAGAATATGGTGTTTTGCTCTATTACCGTAATGACGGGAGATGCTGAGCTTCTTTCAACCATCGACAAGCATGCCCGAAATGATTTCTTGCGCGGTGTTGACGAACTGATCAATATCCGCCTCGCGCATGGGTTCCGATAACGCCATTTGGCCACGAAACATGGGGAAGATCCCGCGATTGGCCATTTCAAACGCAAATGTCTGCATGTGCTCCTCGTTGGAGAACTGCAGTATGTCGCGGCAGGATTTGTACTGTCGACCGGGTTCATCGGTGAACTCGTAGCCCAGGTGCGAACCGATCCCGTAGATAATGAAGGGGTAGTCGTTTTCATTAACCCAGCGCGTCAGTTCCGTCTTTATACGTTCTGCGTAGGCGTTCAATCGCGAATGGGCTTGCTCGTCCATTACCTCCATACAGGCCAGACCCGCGGCCGTTGCGAGCGGATGGCCGTGATGGGTGCCGGAATGATATACGAGCCCCTGTAATCCCATCTCAAAATATTCGGCGCGGCCCCCCAGCGCCCCGATCGGAAGGCCCCCGCCGATAGCTTTCCCCATGACGACCAGATCGGGCTTAACGTCATATAAGCTTTGCATGCCGTGGTAACTCGCGCGTAGCGTGATCGTTTCGTCAATGATCATGAGGATGCCGAGTTCCTGCGTGAGCGCGCGGATCCCTTGTGCGAATTCCTTGTCCAGGACAATGACGCCGCCCGCACCCGTCTGCAGTTCCATGATCAGACCCGCCGTATCGTTCGCGTGGGCGCGCAGGATCCGTTCGCAACTCGCCAGATCGTTTTGCGGAAGCGCGACGACCTCCTGACGTACGCGCTCCGGTAATCCGGCGGTATTCGGTACTGGGATCGGGTGATTGGAGGGCCCGGGAAATAGTTCGGTAAGCGGGTGTAGCGACATCATGAATTCATCACCCATGCCGTGATAGCCACCTTCGAACTTGGCGATTTTGTTCTTCCCGGTGTTGGCGCGGGCTATACGGATTGCGCTCAAACACGACTCCGTGGCAGAACAGGAGAAGATCACTTTTTCGACAGCGTCGATGCGCTCGCAAAGCAGTCTCGCTAGTTCGTGTTCGTGGGGAACGGGATTGCCGAAAGAGAACCCTTTAGCTAGTATCTCTTCGATCGCTTCACGGACCTTCGGGTGATTGTGACCGACGACATTCGCGCTGAAGTTATTGTGAAAATCAAGCAGTCGTTCGCCGTCGATGGTGTCGATGAACTGACCGTCACCGCGTTCTACGTAGATGGCATGCGGTCCGAAGGTCAAACTATTACGGCTGTAGCCGCCCGGGATAAACTGGTTTGCGTGTTCGCAGAGTTCTCTCGACTTCTTGAATTTCTCTTTGAACGTCCCGATCGCATTGTTTAGCGTGATTTGATTCATGATTGTTTTCCTCGTGCGGCCGGTTTCCGGCAGGATGTTCGGGCGACAGTATACTCTGCGATTACCAAGGAGTTTGAAGTCCGTCCCTGGCGTAAATTGGCTCTGGATCGAGGGTGACCGTGATGATGTGCAACCGGCGGCCCCATCCGGGACCGAATGACGATTTGGGGCGGCTATTTGGCTCCAGGCAGGCCTCGATGCCGCGCGAGTCCTGTTCGTTCTGGTGTCATTGCGAGTTCGGGTTGTCGGGATCTGAAGCCTATCGGTAAGCGTGTAGAATGACATCCGTGCGAGCCACCCGCGATGGTCACGTCGGCCGGTTGATCTTTTGATGCCGCGAGAGGAATCGATGATGGAAGATCCCGAAAATAGAGAAAATACGACCGTGCTCGTCACGGGCGCATCCGGATTCATTGCGATGCGCTGCGTGCTGCAGCACGCTCGAGCAGGGTTACAGGGTGCGCGGGACGGTACGCGATTTGTCGCGGGAGCCGGAGATTCGCGCAGCACTGGCGAAGCATGTCGAGATTGGTGACGGGCTCGAGATCGTCGAAGCAAATCTGACGAGCGACGACGGTTGGGCGGATGCCGTGCGCGGATGCGCCTATGTATTGCACGTTGCTTCTCCGTTCCCGAATTATATGCCCAAGACCGACGAGGAACTGGTCGTGCCGGCGCGCGAAGGTACGCTGCGTGTCTTGCGTGCCGCGGCAGAGGCGGGCGTTAGTCGGGTGGTGCTGACCTCCTCGATGGCGGCCATTGCCTACGGACACGGCGACGCCGACACGCAGGTCTTCGACGAGCGTCAATGGTCGGTGCCGGAGGACTGCCCGCCGTACGCCAAGAGTAAGACGATCGCCGAGCGCGCGGCGTGGGACTTCGTCGAGGCGTTGCCGGAGGACGTCCCGATGGAACTCTCGGTGATCAATCCCGGCGCCGTATTAGGGCCGTTACTCGGTTCTCACTACAGCACTTCCGGCGAGATCGTGCGCAAGATGATGACCAGGGAGATCCCCGGGACGGCGCGCCTCGGTTTTGCGATGGTGGACGTCCGCGACGTGGCGAGCGCACACCTCAAGGCGATGACGGTACCGGAAGCCGCCGGCAAACGTTTCTGCTGCGCGATCGAGCACGCTTGGTTCGGTGATGTTGCGGAGATTCTCGACCGACACTTCGGACCGAAGGGCTACAAGATCACGACCCGCAAGCTGCCGAACTTCATGGTGCGTCTCGTCGCGCTATTCGATCCGACCGTGCGCACGGTCGTCGGCGACCTCGGCAAGAATTGGAGTATGGACAACAGGCAAATCAAGGAAATGCTGGACTGGCAGCCGCACACGTTCGAAGAGATGGTCGTCGACATGGCGCAAACCATGATCGAACAAGGCGTTGTAACAAAATAGGAAAAGGGAGTGGCGGGCGCTTTGCCGCTCAACTGTTTATCCCGCTGCGGCCGTGATCCCGAGGCCTGAATAGCTGTTCCAAATTATCGATCAGTTTTGGAATAAGGGCCGGCGGCCGTGCATCGTCACCGTCATACCGGGCTTGACCCGGTATCCAGTAGATAAAGCCCGCCGCAGGCGGACATTCGAGCCGACACCAACCTATGAAAAAGCCGTTGACTTCGCCCATTTGGCACAAGCGCGTCGCGCGCCTCGCGCAATATCCGGGCTAACCCGCGTAGGCAGTAGTGCAGAACCTGTGCAGGCTGTCGTTCGCGTCACCAAACAATTGGTTCAGCACCATCCCGCGTTTGACGTAATGGCCGATATCCAGTTCGTCGGTCATCCCCATACCGCCATGGATCTGGATCGCTTCCTGCCCGATGTGGCGCCCGTGCCTGCCGATCACAGACTTCATTGCGGCAATCGTGGCGCCCGCGTCACTATCGTCTTGCTGGTACTCACAAATCGCGCGATACAACATGGAGCGCGACTGCTCCGCAGCCATGAACATATCGACCATCCGGTGCTGCAGAGCCTGAAAGCTCCCGATCGGCACCCCGAATTGTTGCCGGTTCTGACTGTATTCCACGGTCTTGCGGTACAGTACGTCCATGACCCCGACTGCTTCTGCGCCGACGGCAATACTGGCTTCCTGAATTATCGGTTCGAGCAGTGACCAGCCGTCGTCGACCGGCCCTAAAAGGGCGCTCGCCGCAACAGCGACGTTCGTTAGCTGAATATTCGCCGCCCGACCGCCGTCCATCATCGGGATAGGGGTCTTTGTGACGCCCGTTGCGCCGGCGTCGACGAGAAATAGGCTGATGCCCGCGCGGTCGAACTGCCCGCCGCTCTTTCTCGCGCTTACGACCAGCGATTCGGCGGCCCCGCCATTGAGAACCAGAACCTTGCTGCCATTGAGCGTGTAGCCACCGGCATCCGCCGTCGCGGTAGTCAGCACGTCTTGGAAATTCTGGCGGCTCTGTCTTTCCTGTACGGCCAGCGCGCTCTGGTGCGTGCCCGCCATGATGTCAGCAAGGCGATCATCGCCTGTGCCGCTGCGCGCGATCACTTGTCCGGCCAACAGGACCGTGGCCAGAAACGGTTCCAACACCAACCCTTTGCCAAACTCCTCCATCAACACAGCGGTATCCTCTACGTTACCGCCGAAGCCGCCGACATCTTCGGAAAAGGGTATCGTCAACCAGCCCAGTTCGGCGAAGGAGGACCAATGCTGCGTGCTGAAACCGTCCGCTGTCGCGGCGAGCTCCCGGCGCTGCTCGAAATCGTAGTCGTTGTTGATGTACTTCGAGACGCTGTCTTTTAGCAACGCCTGTTCTTCACTGAGAGAGAAATCCATAAACCCTTTCCTGATTTGCTCGTCGTCGCTACAGACCGAGAATTGCTTTGGCAATAATATTCTTTTGTACTTCGTTCGAGCCGCCGTAAATCGTGGAGGCTCGTCCGTACATATAGTTAATCCGTGCTTTGTTACCAAAATCGTGCCCGATTTCCTCCGGGCTCAAGTCGGTTCCGTGCACGCCGCCGTACAGGCCCGCTACGTCCATCAGTAATGTCTGGAGTGCCTGCTGTATTTCCGTTCCCTTGATTTTCAAGATCGATGACTCCGCCCCCGGCGAGCCGCCGGCGGAAACAGAAGCCAGGACCCGCAATTCCGTATACTCGAGCGCCATGAGCTCCGTCTCCACGGCCGCGAGGCGGCGTTGAAAATCGGGTTGCTCCATCAGCGGCCGGCCGTTGTTCAGCTCGCGGCCGGCGGTTTCTTTGAGCAATCGTATTTCGCGCTTGCTGTCGGCGACCCCGGCGATAGCGGTTCGCTCGTGGGCGAGTAAGGCCTTGGCGTAGGTCCAGCCTTTGTTTTCTTCGCCGATACAGTTGGCGATCGGCACCCGGACCTCGTCGAACGCGACCTCATTGAGACTATGGCGCCCGTCCAAGCTGATGATCGGGCTGACGGCAATGCCCGGGGTCTTCATGTCGATCAGCACGAAACTGATCCCTTGCTGCTTACGCTCGGCATCCGGGTCGGTGTGGACCAGGCAGAACATCCAGTCTGCGTGTTGCGCGTTAGTCGTCCATATTTTGGACCCGTTGACGATGTAATCATCGCCGTCGCGGACCGCGCGTGTTTGCAGCGAGGCCAGGTCGGATCCGGCTCCGGGTTCGGAATAACCCTGGCACCACCAGTCTTCGCTGGCGAGGATCCGCGGCAGGAAATACTCCTGCTGCTCTTTCGTGCCGAAGGTATAGATCACCGGGCCGACCATCTTCAAGCCGAAGGGATTGACATCCGGGACGCCCAAATGAGCCCTTTCGTTTTCGTAAATGAACCGCTGGGTGTCGGTCCAATCCGTGCCGCCGAGTTCTACCGGCCAACCGGGCGCGATCCAACCCTGCCGATGCAGGATCCGCTGCCACTCGATGATCGCCGGCTTAAAAGTTTCCCGCGCCTGGACCCTGGTATTCAAATCTTCGCTGTAATTCTCCTCCAGGAACTGTCTTACCTCCTGCTGGAACGCCAAATCTTGTTCAGAAAAGCGAGTTTGCATAACCATTCCTTCCCGTATCAGTAGGCGGTGGCGACCGTCGAGTCGTTCTGGCCGCCGAAGCCAAAGCTCTTGTATTGCAGGGTTTCGAGTTTTACCTCGATCAAGGTCGGTTTGTATCACGTAATCGGGTGCAGGTGAATAGCACCCTGGTGCCGGCCGGTTCGCCCGGGCGCCCATCGCGTCCGAGGTACGCGGGTGGCCCACTATTCGAAAACCGTTACCAGCGGACTTTCGGGCGAGGCGTTGAAACGGCCGCATCGCTGTTCCACCTGCCCGGCCCGGTGCTATCCTCGATCGTGGTTGGTGGTGCCAGATAGTTGATCCGAAATGCGCTTCACGGTGTTCGTAGGTCCGTCTACCGTCACCCCGGACTCGATCCGGGGTCCAGTCAAACAATGTCCGCCTGCGGCGGACTTTTTCTACTGGATGCCGGATCACGTCCGGCATGACGAAAGCGATCGATATTTCGAAACAGTTGTCTAGCGCCCGAGCGGACCGATCGATCAGCAGATTACAATGAACGGAGACCGTCGTGGATGCATCGGATCGGGTAGCTCGAGTCGATGCCGGCGGCCCGGATCTGGACTATCTGTTTATTGTGTCGGGCTCCGAGGGCACCGGCCGAGACAAAAGAGGGGTCGTGTATCGGATCCGCGCGCAAGTAGCCGGGGTCCTGTACAAGAATCGAGTTTTGAAAAGAGGAGCAAGAAGATGATCGAAACCGGAACCGACCATTGTCTGGCAACGGAAACCGGCGGCATTGCCGTCATCACGCTCAACCGTCCGCAAGCCCGCAACGCGATGTCTTACGAGATGAACGAAGGCTTGGCGAGGGCCCTCGAATATTGTGAAACTGCGCCGGAGGTGAGATGCGTGGTACTGACGGGCGCGGGTAGCGCATTTTGCGCCGGTGGCGACGTCAAGGCGATGGCCGCCGAAGGCGGGGACGCGGGCGCAGGGCCCACGCTGGATGAACGCATCCACGCGCAACGATTGTCGCAGCGCAATACGGCCGGTCGCCTGTACACCATGCCGAAACCCGTTATTGCGATGATCCCGGGGCCGGCGGCGGGCGCCGGTCTCGCGCTCGCGTTGGCAGCCGATCTGCGCTACATGGCGGATAATACCTTCATCACTTCGGCTTTCGCGCGGGTCGGGTTCAGCGGTGACTATGGCGGCACCTATTTTCTGTCGCAACTGGTCGGACAAGCCAAAGCCCGGGAGATCTATTTCCTGTCCGACCGTATTGGCGCGACGGAATGTGAGCGCCTCGGTATCGTCAACTATGCTGTACCGGCGGAAGAACTAGAAGCGACTACGATGGCCGCCGCGGCGCGGTTAGCAGCCGGACCCCCGATCGCCTACCGCTACATGAAGGAAAACTTCAATCGGGCGCTGGCGGGCGATGTGAACGAATGTCTGGACCTGGAAGCGACACACCACTTGCACGCCCAGTTGACGGAGGATCACCAGGAAGCCGCGCAGGCCTTTGTGGAAAAACGGGAGCCCGTATTCATCGGGCGCTAAGTACCCACTAAATGTGCGTTCCAAAAGATGCTTCACTTTTGTCGTTACACCAATCGCCGTCACCCCGGACTTGATCCTGACTCTTCTACACAAATAATTGAACTATTTGAAGTCATCCGGATCGGATCGTCAATATCAGCAAAGTGGAG
>PVBE011742098.1_pt1 | contig 12341 bp, 12 predicted proteins | sample 1631181 | NCBI WGS metagenome assembly PVBE01 (sample SAMN08397723, study PRJNA350692) | Marine metagenome, whole genome shotgun sequencing project. | isolation source: water | place: Pacific Ocean | collected 2012-04 | reverse complement strand
GGTTTCGGGAAATACCAAAATGATGGTCAAAAATAATACAAGAAAATAAAGCGATTTGAATCGTGACATTTTAAGCCTCCAAAAAATTTTTTTTAGGTTTTTAGTAGGTTAAGTAATTATCGTTGTTCTTAAACAAGACAACACATTTTGCAACAATTACAAAGACGCCATCAGAGCCTATGTGCTTAAGAATTTGTTGTAATTGATCTGGGTCAATGTCCAGGTCAGCGAGCCGCTCGTAATTTGACCGGAACGGAAGGCGCCATCTCTGATCAGCTTGTAGAGATCAAGAATAACTACCTGGCTTAAATCCGGTATCCGTTGATAATGCTTTCCGGCTTCACCCCCCGCTGCTAGGGTTCATCTATATTAGATTACACCAGTGGGAAATGGCAGGCCACGACATGACTGTCCTCTAATTTTTTCAAATTTGGCTCTTCCTCTGAACATTTTTCCTGGGCCTCCGGACAGCGTGTTCGAAAACGGCAACCGCTGGGCGGGTTAAGGGGGGATGGGATTTCACCCCTCAGAGGCTTTCCAATATCATTTGATTGCCGACCCCTATCTATTTCGGGAATAGTCGCTATCAAACCGGCTGTATAAGGGTGGGCGGGCGCAGCATAAATTTTCTCTGATTCCGCCAATTCGCATATCTTGCCGAGATACATAACAGCAACCCGATCACTGACATTTTTGACCACCGCCAAATCGTGACTGATAAACAGCAGCGTCAGGCCGTACCGTTCTTTCATATCCTCAAGTAAATTGAGAATCTGCGCCTGAATCGACACATCAAGAGCGGAAACGGGTTCATCGCAGACAATCAGTTTCGGCTCCATGATCAACGCCCGCGCAATACAGATGCGCTGACACTGGCCGCCGGAAAATTGATGAGCTCGCCGGTCCAAGGTGACGGTGGGGTCCATGCCTACCGCCTCTAGGACTTCCCTTACTTTACGATCAATTTCCACTTTGTCTTTAACGCCGGCGATGATCAGCGGTTCGGCGACGATGTCGTTGACCCGCCGACGAGGATTGAGCGAAGAGATCGGGTCTTGAAAAATAATCTGAAAATCCCGGCGCAAAGGCCGAATATCCTTTTGCGACAAGCCGGTTAACTCCCGACCCCGGAATTTTACGCTGCCGGAGGTGGGCGACGGCAATTGAATAATGGCGCGGCTGATGGTCGACTTGCCACACCCCGATTCACCCACCAAGCCCAGAGTTTCGCCTTCGGCGATATCAAGCGTGATCCCCAGGACAGCGTCAAACCTTTGACCTTGGGTCACATACTCGACCGTGACATCCTTTATTTCCAAAAGCACCTGATCAGTCATGCTTTATCCCGACCGTCGCCAATTGGACGCCAGCAAGCGAAACTGTGTTCAGAATCGTCTTCCAGTTCGGGGGTGGCTGCCTTGCATTTGTCCTGAACATAGGGACAACGAGCCTGAAACCGGCAACCCTCCGGCAGGTTCAACAGATCGGGCGGTAAACCCGGGATGGCTTGTAATCGCGTATGGGGCGAATCAGATAGAAGAGGCGCCGAATTTATTAGGGCTTCGGTATAAGGCATGCGGGGATTGGCGATCAATTCTTCCGTTTGGTATTTTTCGACAATTTTGCCGGCGTACATAATCGCCACATCATCCGTGTAGCCCGAAACAACGCCCAGATTATGGGTGATCAAGATCATCGACATATTGCGCTCGCGCTGCTGCCGCCTGAGGAGGTCGAGAATTTGCGCCTGAATGGTTACATCAAGAGCCGTCGTCGGCTCATCGGCGATCAGTAGCTTTGGCTCACAGGCGATGGCGATGGCGATGGCGACGCGCTGGCGCATGCCGCCCGATAGATGCATGGGAAATCGGCCTAGCTGACGCGTCGCTTCTGGAATACCGACAGAATCCAAAAGTTCGGCGGCCCGCAGTCGGGCGGCTCTTCGTTTCATGCCTAGGCGTTTGGTCAACACCTCGGAAATCTGCTTGCCGATTTTTTTTACCGGATTGAGGGACGACATGGGGTCTTGAAAAACCATAGCGATGTCACGACCTCTGATCCGGCGCATGGCTTTTTCGGCCAGTTGGCGCAGGTCGCGGCCTTCAAACAGAACGCGACCGTCACTCAGGACAGAGCCGTCTTTGGCCAAGATATCTATAATCGTCCGCGACAAAACGCTTTTGCCCGAGCCGGATTCACCGACGATACCCAAAGTGCGCCCTCGCCCCAACTTTAAGGAAACTCCATCAACGGCGTGGGCGACGCCACGGGGCGTGTTGAAACGGGTATGGAGATTCTGAATTTCGAGAAGCGGCGGCTCAAATCTATCCACTATATTTTCTTCCTGAAAATTATACGGGCTTCGCGGCGTTGTATCTTCCAGCCGTCATCGGTACGCGCGAACGCTTCGTGATACTCGCCGACGACAAACGGACCTTCCAACGGATAGGGTTTTTCCTCCTCGCCATTGTAAAGATAGAGGGTGTAATAGGTGACGCCCTTGGCGATGTCTTCCTCAACAACCGAGAAAGCCGTCGGCGTGACAAAATGAGTCGTCTTATTGGGCGTCGTCGTTTTTATCCAAGCAATAAAGTCCTCCACCTGCAACTCTTCGCCCAGACGGACGTAGCAAGCGTCGGCGGTCATTAAATCCGCAAGATCGTCATGACGGCGTTCATCCTGCAACCTGCCAAACTGCAAGGAAATGGATTGGCAGGCGTCTTTGATCGTCAACATCTCCAAATGGTCCATGATCTATCCTTTCAAATCAAAGCCCCCCACTACGGAGGTCAAATTTTCGGCGTAGCCGGTCACCAATCAAGTTGAGCGACAACACGGTCAAAAACAATATCACAGCCGGCATAAAGGTAATGTGAGGATCAGTGTTGATATCTGAAAACCCGATGGCGATCATGCCTCCCCAAGTCGGCGTTGGCGGCGGAATACCGACGCCCAAAAACGACAGCGATCCCTCAATCATGATGATAATCGACATAAAGGATAGAATGTAAGCCAGCTGCGGCAGTAGAATATTGGGTAGTATTTCACGCCAAAGAATTCGCACATCCGAAGCGCCCTGAGCCATCGCCGCCGTAACAAACTCCCGATTGGCCTGGACCAAGGTAGAGGCGCGGGCGATCCGCGTATTGGCGGGAATGGAGGTTATGGTGAGCACGATGATCAGATTGATCACATTAGCGCCGGCAAAGAACAGGATGCACATGGCCAGGACAATGTTGGGAAACGCCAAGATCACATCGGTCACGCCAACGATCACGGATTCGACAGCACCCCTATAATAGCCCGCCAGCATACCCATCGCGAGACCGATCACCATGCCGAACACCGGCGCAAAAAATCCGACCGTCAGCGATATTCGAGCGCCGTGGATAACGCGCGAAAATATGTCTCGCGCCACCACGTCGGTGCCAAACCAATAGTTGAGGCCCGGTCGCGCTTTCAGATTGGTGAAATCGCTCTCTGTGGGATCATGTAACGGCAGGATGTCAGCGAACAAGGTGAGAAAAAGGAGGGCTGAAATCCAAACCATTGGCGCCCAAAACGCCAGGCCCAGCTTTTGTCTGGAAAGCTGCGTCGTTGCGTATGAAGAAGCAGCGTTGGAATGGCTCTGGGTCATCGCAGCACCCTTGGGTCGAGCATACCGTACAAAAGGTCCACAGCTAAATTGATCGCCACATAAGCCACTGCGATCAGTGCGACAATCCCCTGCACCATCAGCACTTCTCGGCCATGAATAGATTCGATCAGCAAGGAGCCAATCCCCGGAAGCGCGAAGATGCTTTCGACAATAACGGCGCCACTAATCAGATTGCCCAATTGAATGCCGACAATGGTGATGAGCGTAAAGGAAGATGGCCTCAGAGCATGTCGGAACAGAATATAGATATCGCTTAAGCCTTTGGCTTTCGCCAGAGAGATATAATCCTCTTGCAAGGTGGCGATCATATCATTGCGCAAAACCCGACTGAGAATGGGCCACTCGATCAAGGCAAGGGAAATTGCCGGCAAAGTGAAAGACCGGATATTTCCCCATAGGTCTTCGGTTATAGGGACATAACCTGTCGCCGGAAACCAATTGAGGAGTACGGCAAACGTGAAAGCCAGCACGATAGCGATAACAAAACTGGGAGCCGCAAGAAAAATAAATGTCAGCGTTGTCACCACCTGATCAGTCGCTTTGCCGGCGCGATAAGCGGTGAAAATTCCGGCGGGAACGGCGAATGCCACGGCCAGAAACTGCGCCATGAGCAGAAGTTGCAGTGTCACCGGCAGCCGAAGAGCAATGGCTTCTGACACCATTTGACCTGTTTGGTAGGATTTCCCTAGCTCCCCTTGAAAAGCGCCACCCAACCAAGCGACATAGCGGAAGTAAATTGGCTTATCCAAACCAAGGTCCTCCCGGATGGCCTGGACAGCCGCCTCATCGACGATGGCGTTGTCCGTTCCAACTCCGGCAATGGCGTCGGCCACATCACCGGGCAATAGGTCGATGAATAGGAAGCTTAACGCCGTGACGGCGAAAGTAATCGGGATCAAATGGATGATCTTGCGACGAACGTAGGTGGGCATCTAAATGTTACTTTCGATCAGGCGGAATACATGCCCTAGATCAGATCGTTACCTTTCCAGCCACGTCTTATGAAGACTGCTAAGAGTTAAATTTGACCTGCTCAGCCCCTTTACCATTTTACCGGCGATGATCGCGAAATTATTGTGGCTACGGAACAAGATTGGCTGTTGCTTTACTACAGTGCGCACATAGTCGCAGTAGGCAGCCTTACGAATTTCGTCGCTCTTGGAACTGCGCCAAGCCTTTTCCAAGGCGGCGTCAACGTCGCCGAAATTCGACTTGGTAATGTTCGAACGGTTTTTGGAATAAAAAGCCTGCGCTTGAAGACCAGGGTCTACTGCTTCTGAGATACCAACCAACCAGGCATCCCATTTGCCGGACCGAACGGCCCTAAAATAAGCCGGCCCGGGAGGCACCACTTTAAGCTCGACTTCAACGCCCAAGCGTTTCCAAAAAGTCTGGTGAACTTTGGCTCCGACAATGAAGTTTTTGATGGGCATGGTGATCATCTTGAACTTCACCGGCTTACCGTAAGCCGCCAACAGCGCCTTGGCTTTACCCGGATTGAATTCAGGATAACCGGTGGTACCGCCACAACTCCATTTAGATTCCGGACCAAACCAGTCTGTTGATGGACGACCGAATCCGTCATTGGAAGCTTTAAGATCAGCGCGTCGATTAACGGCGTGAGCTAGCGCCTTGCGCACCCGCACATCGTTGAGCGGTGGTCGGCTGGTGTTGAATTCAATCGTGGTTGTGCCACCGACCAGTTCGGTCAGAACTTGAAGGTTTGGGGCTTGCTTGGCCTGATTGGCGGTCTTGCCGTCACGGGTCAACATGACGTCAATGGCGCCGCTTTTGACCGAATTGAGACGTGGTAATTCACCCTTGATCACTTTAAAGACGATCTTGTCGAGATGCTGTTTCTGGGGATTACGATAGTGGGGATTTTTGACATAAGTAATGGACAAGCCGGGCTTCCATTCGGCTAGCATGTAGGGTCCTGTGCCCACCGGTTTGCGATTGAGGCCTTTCCCGACCTTCTTTGAATGCTCGGGCGCATTGGCCCACATGGGATAGACCGGATTGGAAACAATTGCGCTAAATGCCGGAAAAGGACGCAACATGCGAAATTCGACTGTGTGAGCGTCAACAGCCGCCACTTCTTTGATAGGGCCAACCATACCACGAAGGAAGCCCCAAGCCCTACTTGCTTGATATCGCTGGAAATGGACAACGTAGGCTTCAGCGGTGAAAGGCTCACCGTTGGAAAATTTGACGCCCTCGTGCAATTTTACGGTCCAGGTTTTTTTATCCGGCGAGCTTTTCAAACTGAGTCCAAGCACCGGGATCAGACTTCCGTCTTTGCCCCGTGCAAACAAATCTTCGTAGATCGGCAACATGGCGTTGCGACGATTGTATTCAGGGCGTGGATTAGCAGACGAATCGAAACCGGTCATTGGGCGATCCATGCCTACGGTCAAGACGCCTCCTTTGGTCTGCGCTAAAGTCGGTCCAGCAAAAAGCAGCGCACTTAGTGCGCCTAGGATTACATTTTTTAATTCTTGTTTAATGCTGCGTTCCATTTTCTTCTTCATAGCGAAACTCCAATCCATTGTTTATAAAATCCAATTTTTGAAATGCTACTTTGAGGGATTTCGGTATTCATAGGTCTCGGGATCTAATAAATCATGCCAATCCTCGACGCCTTCGATGTTGGGTTGAAAGGGATTTTCTAAATCGCCGCCTTGTTCAAACATCCAGTAGTAGCCACCACTGGGGTAATCTTCTATTTGCCAGGCGTTTTCATCCAGATCGGAAAAGGTAAATCCGTAGCTGCCGTGACTGGCGCTGATTTTATGGATAATTCGGAATCCGAACCGGTCCTGATTTTCCACAATTATCTCTCGGGCGGCGTCGACCATTTCGGGTCCCGCCATGTCGAAGCCCATATGGTTGTGCATTTTATGCTCGCGGACTGCGGTGTCCGTCTCGATAATATCGATGACGGCCACACTGTTGAGGCGAGCGAGCATACGCTTGGGATTGAGCTGAACAATTTCAAAGCCGAACATTTCCTCGTAGAATTCGCGGGATTTCTGCAAATCAATCACTTCACAAGTCATGTGAGACATCAGGCGAGGTTTCAGGATAGAAGTCCTTTGATCATCGACGTCCACACCCCGGAGCGCAGGGCCGGTGTCACAGGTATCCCCGAAATGATCACTATATCCAGCGACGGGATTTTCGAGGATTTGCCAATAATTGCCGTCTTGATCGACCAGCATGAAGGAAAGCCCTTCATCACTCTCCACAATGTCGCTGACATTTTGAATTTTAAAAGCCGCCCGGTTTTCGAGTGAAAGTTCGCGGGCCTCTTTGACCTCATCAGCCATCACCATATCAAAACCAAAATGAGCATTTTCGAGCCAAGGCCGGTGCGCCTTCGCCAAGCCTTTTTCACCAATGGTAACGCCGACAATCACCGTATTGCTGCCGAGCCGGGCGACCAGTGTTCGAGGGCTGGTTTTCACCACATCGAGCCCCAGAAAATCACGGTAGAACTGCGCTGACTCGTCAACGTCCTTAAGGGTGGCGTGGCCGTGCGAAAGGAAATGAACGTCTAGCAAGGGGTTCTGGGATTTCAAGAGAAGGCTCCGGGCTTGAATGAGATCATAGTCATTTATCGAGCCACATTTCATGCAAATGGCTCATCTTGAACACGGGCTTTTTTGGTCCTTTTACATATGTCCGGGAGACCGAGTAGAAAGTGTTGTGATACCGCAGCAGAAACGGCTGGTGCTTGATGACAGTTCTAACATAGTTGCAAAAAGCATCCTTGCGCCTGGCCGCATCTTTGAAGGGCAGATATGTGGCCTCAAGGGCTTTATCGACTTCGGGATGGCTGAACTTGAAAAAATTACCGCCGCTTTTGGAGTGAAGATTCTGGGCTTGGAAGCCCGGATCAAGAGCGCCGCCAATACCTAAGAAAAACGACTGGAAGCCGCCACGAAGAAGCGGCAGCACCCAGGAAGCCCCAGGGGGACGCGGGTCGATTTCAACGTCTATCCCTACCCGTTTCCAAAAGGACTGATGGACTTGAGCGCCGACCATAAAGACCGGAAATGTCAGCACCGCCAGCTTGAATTTGACCGGCTTACCGTAATCTTTGAGCAATGCCTTGGCCTTGGCGGGATTGTATTCGGGATAATCGGTGTCGCCGCCGCAATACCATTTCGATTTCGGGCCGAACCAGTCTGTAGCCAATATGCCGCCGACGCCGCCCAGAGCCGCCTGCACTTCCACTTTGCGATCAACTGCATGGGCCAGGGCTTTGCGCACGCGAATGTCGTCAAAGGGAGGCCTGGAAGTATCAAGAGCCACAATGCCGGACCCCTGGTCGATCTGGGCGAAGACTTCAATGCCGAGGTCTTTCTCGGCCAATTTCGCCAGCTTCCCAGAATTGGTGATGTAGAGATCAATATTGCCGGCCTTAAGGCCATTTAGACGCGCTTCCTCGCGGGCCACCAAGGGCATTACGATCTTGTCGAGATATTGTTTTTCCGGATGCCGGTAATTGGGATTGCGAACCAGCGTAAGCGAAACTCCCTGATCCCAGCTATCCAGCATGTAAGGTCCCGTTCCAACGGGAAGCTTGGAAACAAAGAGTCCCATACTTTTGGCGTGCTCCGGCGCATTGACCCAGAAAAATTGAAAGGGTCCCGCGAGGGCGGCGCGAAATCCCGCATGGGGACGCGACATGCGAAACTCTATGGTATGATCATCAACGGCGACGACATCTTCGACCGGACCAATCTGGCCCTTAATGAATTTCGCCCTGGGGCTTTTCATGGCCCGTTTGAAATGATCCGCATAAGCGCGGGCTGTCAAAGGTTCGTCATTGGAGAATTTAACGCCCTTGCGCAGGGTCACTGTAAAGAGTTTCTGATCCGGCGAAATTTTTAGTGACGTTGCCAATTTCGGGATCAACTTTCCTGCGCCATCGACGCCGAACAAATCCTCGAAAATAGCCCGTTGGACATTGAGCTTGGTGGGATAAACCGTCGGGTTTGTCGCCGTATCGAATCCGTCAAATGTTCGGTTCATGGAGACCCGCAAGGTGCCGCCACGCTTGCCTTGCGCCACGCTGTCGGTCGTAACAGAGATAGCGATTACGGAAATCATCAAAAGGGTCAGCACGCTATGCACAGACTTCAATCTCTTTGTATTAGAGAAGAAAAAAAGAGATTTCATGACACCCACCTGCCTTAGAATTATTATACCAAATTTATTGAATTGTATGACGAAATCTTTCTGGTCATTATTACCTCCCAACTAGACTCGCTTTTATAACAAAACCGGATCAGTTATAGGGGGGAAGGACAATCTTGCAAAATAGCATTAAAATTTTTGGCATACTAAACACACTAGAATCATGACAATCATGGAATGCAACAAAGTCTTAGCTTCTTCCCCTCGACCAGACTGTGCAAAAAGTAAGGCAAGGTTATACGAAGCAGTGTCTGACTGATCGTTTTCTTCTATAGCTTGATTGTAAAAAGAAATGGCCGTCTCCGTGTCGCCTGAACGGTGACATGTTACTCCCTTCTCAAATAAAGAATCACTCATTTACAACTCAAGAAATTTATCTCAACTGATACGTCTGCATAAAACCTGTTATGGTGCAGGATTTCAAGCGATCTGGCGAATTGCTCTTCCTTTTTGATTAAATAAAGTATTGTCCTGCCCCCATGGGGGCAGGACACCGCTCCATTTTCTCCATTTAGTTTCAATAATGTTCGACCAATCCAATCGTAAATTCTGCCAGTCTCCGACGACCTCGCAGCTTCTTTTGACTGAATTGTATCGACTGCCAAGCGGTGCAAATGAGAATCTTGAAAATAGTGGAAGTATCTTGATTTAAATCAAGGACAAATAGTTGCAAATAAGTCACGCAAGGAAATATAGGTTAATTTGATTGTGATGATTCCGTTGGTTGATTCTCATTATTTAATCAATCATTCTTCTGATGCTGCCTTCGTTATCGATGGCGGACTTGAGATCGTTGAATGGAATCAGGCGGCACAACGGCTATTGGGTTATGCGCCCGATAAGGTTATTGGGCAGCATTGTTCCGACGTTATTCAAGCTTACCTACCAAACGGTGAACCACTATGCGCCACCAGTTGCGATGGCATCCGGTGTTTTCGCCGGGAGAAACCGTTCGCCGCACCATCCTGCATTGCGCACCATGAAGACGGCAGCTGGGTCCCCATGAGTATCGCGTCGGTCACGATACCGAAAAGGGATCGGCAATTACACACCGAAGAAGGGATCGCTATTATTTTTTTGCGGGGTCCTGAAAAAATTCCAGACTTGTCGCCGTTGGATCAAACTTTGCAAATATTCACTTTGGGCCGTTTTAATCTGAAGTTTGATGGACAGCGAATCGCGATACAGAAATGGGAACGCAAACAGGCAATAACCTTGCTAAAATATCTGGTTGCCCATCTCGGCCGCCCGATTCACCGAGAAGCCCTCATGGAGTTTCTTTGGCCTAGTATCGATGAAAACCGAGGGCGGAAAAGGCTCAAAGTGACAATCCATTCTCTACGCAACGAGTTACGCACCGCCGGCTTACCTGAGGATATTGTGGTTACAGTCAACCAGACTTACATGCTTAGACAGGACACTGTGTGGGTCGACTCTTCAAGCTTTGAATCATTTGTCGCCGAGGGAAAGGCGCTTCAATATCAGGAACAATGGGATTTCGCGCTACAGCGCTACCGAGAAGCACAACATCTCTACCGAGGCGACTACCTGGAGGAAGATACCTACGCCGAATGGTGCATGGTAGAACGGGAACAGCTTCGAGAGATTTATCTAAGTATGCTGGCCGGGATGGCTGATTGTCATGGCGAACTGGGTCATTACGCCGAAGCAGCGCAAGTATGCCGAACAGCCCTTGTTTGCGATCCGGGCAGGGAAAGCTTTCACCGTGTTCTTATGGGTCACCTGGTGCAACTCGGTCGCGCCGACTGGGCCATAGCCGAGTACCGAAAATGCCAGAAATTTTTAGACCGCGAACTTGGTATGGAGCCGATGCCTGAAACCGTTCGTCTGTACCGGAAAATTCTCGAAAAACATGGTGGAAAGCAGGTCGGATAATCGATCTTTCAACATACAGATTAAATATTTCCAACCCCGGTTTTTGAAGAGCCTTTAGTGCCTGCGCGTTGGCTAAATAAAAGCTTTTCCACTTTTTATCCTCTCATTGTTACCAGTCTGTTACCGGCCTGTTACCGGCCCGATACCATAATATGGTACGCAATTTCCCATAATTAAAAACAGCAAGATCGTAGGGATGAGCTGCGTGGGAAAAACACAATCAACTGAATCTTTTGTTGCGCGTTTCTGGCTCGAGGGCGGAACTAATGGCGATCCGTTGTGGCGCGGGCACATTCGTCACGTTCAGGGCGAAGAGGAGGCCTATTTTCAAGACCTCGAAAGAATGAGCGATTTCATCGAACAAGTGAGTAATGTTCCCGGTCCCCAGTTGAAAAGAGAGTAAGTGAAACAAACCAAAAAATTACGGGCTGGTTCAAAAACCAAGAAGAACGGCAAAAAAGGGAAGGCAAATATGACGATCAAAATGACCAAAAAATGGTGGGTCCCGGCATTGGCAGTCCTGGCGATTGTCATTTGGCTAATCCCGATCAAGCCTATTGCGGCGGCAGAGACCGGACAACAAATTTTCCAAGATACCTGTGCACCTTGCCACACCATCGGTAAGGGAAAATTAGTAGGACCTGATTTGGCGGGTATCACCTTACGTCGGGAGGCAAATTGGCTAAAAAGGCAAATCAAAGAACCCGATAAGCTGATTGAAGAAAAAGACCCGATCGCCCTGCAGCTTTTGAAGGAATTTGACGATGTGGAGATGCCGCCACCTGAATTAAACAATGAACAATTGGTGTCGGTAATCGCTTATTTGAAGAGCACCGAGAAGCTATCGAGTGTAGAGATCGGTCTTCCCTCACAATACATGCCGACCGTGCTCATAAGTTTACTCGTGTTGATCGGCCTCACATTGATAGCACTCATAGTGGGAAAGAAGAAAGTGGACGTATCATAGTCTCGAAAAAAACATAGAAACCAGAAGGTATATCATGAAAGACAACAGCAAGTGGTTTAGCGTAAGTGAGGATTCCCGTTCGTGGGAGGAGTTTTACCGGAAAAGGTGGAACTATGACTACAGTGTGCGATCGGCTCAAGGCGTCAACTGTTCGATGGCTTGCAGCTGGGAGGTCTTCGTTAAAGACGGGCTTATTTGCTGGGAATTGCAAAAAACGGATTATCCGCAAATTGATGCCGATATCCCGAATGTCGAACCCAGGGGTTGCCAGCGCGGTGTAACCGCTTCGTGGTATCCATACAGTCCTTTGCGACCAAAATATCCCTACGTACGCAAGGTACTGTGGGATTTTTATAGCAAAGAAATTAAAAAAGGCAAAGATCCGGTCGAAGCGTATGCCGCTGTTGTTGAAGACGAGGAAAAGTCAAAAATATACAAAGCCGCAAGAGGCAAAGCGGGTTGGAAAAGAGTAAGTTGGGACCAAGCGGTTGAAATGGTCGTCGCCGGCCAAATTCACACCATCAAAAAATATGGTCCCGACCACATGGCCAACTTTTCACCGATCCCGGCGATGAGCTTGCTCAGTTTTATTTCAGGGCACCGCTATAACAATTT
>PVBE011001234.1_pt1 | contig 12341 bp, 11 predicted proteins | sample 1631181 | NCBI WGS metagenome assembly PVBE01 (sample SAMN08397723, study PRJNA350692) | Marine metagenome, whole genome shotgun sequencing project. | isolation source: water | place: Pacific Ocean | collected 2012-04 | reverse complement strand
CGACCAGCATCGGGATTTCAAGTCGCTCGCCCGGCGACGCGGCCTGATCGTGCTGTTCTCGCGCTCGCTTGACTGGTGACCCTATTGCATCCGCCAGGCGGTCGCCTGGAATCAACGCTTCGATGAATTCAAGGCGCTCGGCTACAACGTCGCCCACGTGACCAGGGACAAGGTCGCGACGCTCGCGCGCTTCGGCGCCGATCGGAACATCGCATTTCCGCTGCTGGCCGACGAAAAGGCCGAGATCATCGGCGCCTTCGGGTTGATCGACGAGCGGTTTCCGCGGCGCAGCCCGTGGTACGGCATCGCCCATCCGGCGATTTTCGTCATCGATCCGAAGGGCGTCGTCACCCGCCGCTTCACGAGCACCAACTATCGTGACAGGGTCGACGTCGACACGGTGCTGCGGATGTTGCGCAGTCGGGCCGACGGATAATCGGGCGAGCGCGCGGCGATCTCCAGGATCAGTTTCTTGAGGATCGCCTGGGCGAACGACTTTCTGTCGTCGGCCTTGATCACGAACGAGCCAGGCCCGCCGGTGATCGCCTGTCGGTAGTAAATGTCGAGGTCGGGCATCATCGGCCGCTCGATGACCAGCCCGTTGATGGTGATGCCGAGCGCGACAGCCATGTTGCGGGCGAGCTCGACCGGCTCGCCGATGGTGTTGGGGCCGTCGCCCGAGACATCGATGACGCGGCGCGTTCCGAGGAACGAATTGCTCTCGATCGCATCTGTGGCGACGATCACTGCCTCGCCGATGGCATTGCCGCCGGGGCAATAAATTCTGTCCTTGGCGAGGATCGCGGCGCCGAACGCCTGGGCCGCATCGGCGCCGTCGATCCGGGTCCAGGGAACGCTGATCCGCGTGCAGCCAGGACCCGCGAACTCGATATAGGAGACCGCGATCGAGCGCAGGAAACCGCTGGTGATGGCGCCAAGGACTCGCGGATGAGCGAGCGCGTCGGCATAGCCCTGGCGCTGCAGCCGGGTCTCTTCATCGTCGATGCTGCCGGACGCATCGACCACGAAGGCGAGCTCCAGATCAACGCCGGTCCTCTTCTGCGCCCGAACGTCGGTCCACGGCCCCAACGACAGGATCAACGCCACGATGAATAACCTGGACGACATTTTTCCCATCCTCCCACTGGATTCGGCATCGTAACGTCAAAACACTCTTGCGGCTGGTCCCAAATGCGTGACCATGGCTGTATGGCAGGTGACTCCAAGTTCGGCGGCATCGCGCTCGCGTTCGGCAACCGGAAGTTTCGGATCTATACGCTCAGCAGCATACCATCGCAGTTGGGCACCTGGATCCAGCGTCTTGCGGTCGCCTGGCTGGCGTGGAAGCTGACCCAGTCGCATGCCTGGGTGGGCGCGGTCGCAATGGCCGATATGCTGCCGGTGGTGTTCCTCGCGCCACTCGCGGGCGCGTTCGCCGACCGGCTCGACCGGCTCAAAGTCTCGCGTCTGCTGCAGATCGCCAGCATGACTCAGGCCATTATCCTCGCGGCACTCGCCTATGCAGACCTGATCGGGATAGAGATCCTTATTCTGCTCACCCTCGTCCTGGGCATCCTCCAGGCGCTGTTCCAGCCGTTCCGCCACTCCATAGTCGCCAACATGGTCAGCCGCGAGGAGCTGCCGGGCGCCATCGCCGTCAACTCGATCGCGTGGCACTCGTCGCGCTTCATCGGACCGGCGCTCGCCGGCGTTATCATCGACCAGCTCGGCACCGGCGCGGCGTTCGCCATCAACGCGGCGTCCTATCCCGTGTTCGTCTTCGCCCTCTACCGTATCAGCCTCGACCGTCCGCCCAGCATCAAGCGTTCGCTCAGTGAGATCCCGCGCGAGATCCTCGATGCCGCGCGTTACATCGCCGGACACCACGTGATCGGGCCGGTGATCGCCATCATCTTCGTCAATTCGTTCATCGGCCGCGCCGCCGTCGAGCTGCTGCCCGGATACGCGGGCGAGGTGTTCGGTGGCGAGGCCGGCGTGCTCGCCATTCTGGTCTCGTCCGCCGGGTTCGGCGCCGTCATCGGCGGACTGTGGTTCGGTCTCGGCGCGAGGCGCGACCGGTTGATGCCGGTCGTCGTCGTCAACACACTGCTTCTCGCCCTCGGACACGTGTCGCTCGCCGCCGCCGGCCGCATCGAGGTCGCGATGGCCAGCCTCGCCGTCATGGGTTTCGGGCTCACCATCACCGGGATCTCGATCCAGACCATCGTCCAGAGCGAGGTCGACGACACCCTGCGCGGGCGGGTGATGAGCGTCTACGGCGTGATGTGGATCGGCAGCCCCGGCCTCGGCGCGCTGGTCATGGGATCGGTGTCGGACCTCACCGGCATCCGCTGGCCGGTGCTCGGCGCGGCGGTGTTGCTGCTGACGTTCTGGACCTGGGTGTGGCGGCGCGAGCGCAGGGGCGTTGGAGTGTGATCCTTTCTGGTCACACCGGCCGTTTCATTGCCGTTGGCATCGTGGCATGGAGTAAATTGGCCTTCGCCCGACCGACCCTGAACGCGCTGCGCGACCGCGCGGGTCGAGATCAATGCGCGCCTCGAGGGCGCCGACAGCTTGGTCCGGCGCTCGAACCTGGACGTGAATGTCACCACGCGTTCGGGCGCGGTGCACGGGCTAAACAGCTTCCTCGGCTTAGTGGCTCGACAGATCATCCCCGACGCGGCCGCCGTGCAGACCTATATCGGCGGCATCCTGCCGGTGGCCGCCAACCTCACGGTGGTCGTGCCCGTGCCCGTGAACCTCGACCTAACCACCACGCCGTCGCCCGACACGGCCGCCGATTGAGACCGAGCTTGCCGACATGCTACGCCGCGATGCCGTGTCCGGCGGCACCATCTTGATCAGCCAAATCCGCGAGGCCATCTAGATCGCCGCCGGCGAAGACGACTACCAGGTGCCGAGGCCGGCGGCCGATGTAACGCACGCGACGGGTGAGATAGCGGTGATGGGGACGGTGACGTGGCCGAGTTGAGGGGAGTGTTGAATTAATTTGGAAATCGATAGGGGTGGAAAATCCTGTATGGCGCGCAGAATGTGGACAAATTTCCTGTTTACGTAAGTATCAACCTTAGGCGAGAATCGTATGACGTAGCAAAGGGTGCCGCACGATGTGGGCCGAAATTTGGAAAACGGTTTCTACGGACGCGCCATCGTGGGTTTTGTGGCCAAGCCTCGCCCTATTAGGAATCATATTCATATGGCCCCAAGTGAGGAACATCGCGGTCGATCTGATTCCACGCAACCGTAAATTTAGCAATGCAAAGAAAGCCCTGGAGCTCCAGAAGCTGTATTTCGAGGTCGAAGCACTAAAAAAAAATCACGGCCTATCGGAATCAGAAGCCCTGGCGTCGGGGCGCGAAATCTATGATGTCCTATTTCGGACAGATCGAAGGGATAGCCTTGTCCAGGCGGCCCAGCCCCCCGAAACGACTGCGCCGACGGTTGGTGTCTTCGGCCGACGGCAACGAGTCATGTATGGCGCACTGGGAGGTGTAATCGCCGCATTCATGCCTTTCTTATACGATTATTCAACTGTATTCGCGCACATGGACCTGGCGGTCTTGTTGGGCATGGGAATACGAATAGTCCTTTTGGGACTGGTCGGTGGCGCCATTTCGTTTGCCCTTAAATCGAGCGACAAGTTCCAGGCCTTCGCAATCGGAGCCGCGGGAGCATCCGCAATTATCGGGATGATCTCACTAAATACACCCGTCTCCAGCACCTTAGATGAACAAATCTCCACGGTCTCGAAGGCGGCTTCCGGCGCCTAACGCCAATCAGCTGATGCGGCAGCGGTCCAGCTCTTTTGTCCCGTGAACCCAACGCGCGTAGCGCCTGGTGGGTGGCCGGGCGGGGGAGAGGGCCCGCCCGGCCCGTTCCGAAGAAAGGCTAGAATATGTCCGCAACCGCCGATGCCTACCTAGCGCAGCTCCAAGCGCTGCTGCCCCCCGGGGCCGATTGGTGGTTCTGGTGGCAGGTCAACGGGCCGGAGACCACGGTGCTCGAGTTCCGTATTGAGGAAGGGGTCTTGTTCGCCGTACCCGGCCGGCTACGTCCGGGGCGGGGGAGCGGGCCGGTGCGATTCCGAGTAAGTGAATCACGTTTCAGTTCTGCGGCGCGCCCGGGTGAATGACCACGCCCTCGAGCTTCTCGACGTAGCGCAGGAAGCGGTACTTGTCCTCGATGCCGTCGGTGGGTTTGCGGTCTTTCCATTCCCAGGGGTGCTTGCCGGGCTCGATCTTGGCGACCAGGAAGCCGAGTTCGCCGTCGTCGAGCATGCGCGCGAAGGACGAGGCAAGCCCGTCCACGTCCGTCACCGTCTCGCAGTTGATGCAGCCCGCGCCGTCGGCCATGCGGGCGAGGTCGGTGTTGCGCGATGTGTGCGTCGGCGGCCCGCCGATGTTCTCGTAGATCCCGTTGTCGAACACCAGGACGGTGAGGTTGGGCGGGCGCTCGGCGCCGAGCGTGCACATGATTCCGGTGTTCAACAGCATCGAGCCGTCGCTCTCGAACGCGATGATGCGCCGGTGCGGCAACGACACCGCGAGGCCGAGCGCGGTCGACGATACCGAGCCCAATATGCCAGTGAAGAACGTGTTGTCGGCGGGTTTGTGGTTCCACCAATCGTCCCAGGTGCCGCCAATCGAGGTGGTCAGGAGGTCTTCGGGGGTGATCATCGGCGCGATGGCGCGGATGGCGTCAATCCTTTGCATAGGCCGGAACCTCCACGCAGTTGCCGCCGAAGATGAGTGCTACCGGACCGTTCGAGCCATCGGCATGCTTGAACGCGCGCTTGATGGCGGACTTGATGTCGGCGATCTCCGAGACATAGCGGAACGGAATGCGGAGCGACTTCAACAGCGGCTCCATGGTGAGCGTGTGATTATGACCCCACCAGTTCTGCTCGCCCCATTCGCCGCGATAGCTCACAACGATCACCATGGGCATGGAATTCTGGAATGTGAACCGGGCGATCGGCTCGCACGCCTGTCGCAGCCCCGAGTTCTCCATGATCATCAGCGCCCGCTTGCCGGCAAGATAGGTGCCGGCGCAGATCCCCGGCATCTCGCCCTCGTTGGTGACCGGGATGTAGCGGATCGCGTTGTCCGATTCGCACAAACGATAGACCGTCGCCAGCAGCGATTCGGGCAGCGCCGTAACGACGCTCACCCCGGCCTCCTTCAGCGCCTCCATGAAGGCGCGCGCGTATTCAGGTGTCTGATCGGTCACCATGCCGGTTCCCTTGTTGCCGCCGAGCGATTCCAATGCCAATTCGCCCCGGACGTCAAGCACCGACGCTATTGACGCGATATCACCGCACAGCCGACAATGGCGCCAATTCGTTGAAAACAAGGGAGAGGAAACATGTCCAAGAAAACGTTTTTCGCGGCCCTCGCGGCCGCAGCGGTGCTGACCGGCGGGACGGTCTCGCCGGCGGCGGCGGATGCGATCGCCGATTTCTATCGCGGCAAGACCGTCACCATCATGGTGCCGTCGGGTCTCGGTGCGACGCTCGGCCTCTACGGACGGCTGGTCAGCGAGCACCTACCCAAGCACATCCCCGGCAATCCAAGCGTGATCCTGGCCTCGCGGCCGGGCGGCGGCGGCACCAAGGGGGCGGCCTATGCCTACAACGCGGCGCCCAAGGACGGCACGTTCATCGCCGAGGTGCTGTCGGCCTCGGTGCTGTCGGGCAAGCTCCGGAACTTCAAGTTCGACGCGGCCAAGTTCCAGTGGATCGGCTCGGTCACGCCGCGCCCGATCGTCGTCACCGCCTGGCACACCGCACCGGCGACAACGCTCGAAGGCGCAAGGAAGACCGAGGTCATCTTGGGATCGACGGGGCTCGGCTCGGAAACCTATCTCGCGCCGGCCCTGATGAATGCGCTGCTCGGCACCAAGTTCAAGATCGTCAAGGGCTACAAGGGCGGCGCCGCGATCAACAAGTCGATCGAGCAGGGCGAGACCCAAGGCCGCATGAACTACTGGTCGGGCTGGACCGCGGGCAAGCCCGCCTGGGTGCGCGACAACAAGCTCAGGCATTTCGTGCAGTACGGCACCTTCATCAAGGAGCTGCCCAACGTGCCGCAGTTCAAGAACCTGGTGAAGACCGATCTGGAACGCCAGATGCTGACCTTCATGGAGTTGAGCCCCAAGGTGGGAATGGGCTTCTGGGTCCCGCCGAAAGTGCCGGCGGACAAAGTCGCGGCGCTGCGCAAGGCGTTCATGGACACCATGAAGGATCCGGCGTTCCTCGCCGACGCCAAGAAGCGGCGCGCACCGGTCGAGCCGGTCAGCGGCGAAGAGTTGGGACGGATCGTGGCCGCGGCCTACAAGACGCCCGACAACGTCATCCAGGCGCTCAAGAAAAGGCTCGGCTTCGCCAAGTGATGCGGGCGAAGAATTACTGATCTCGATGGAAGCGCCCCGCCGGGGCGCTTCCTGATTCTGCCCTCGGACAGGCTCCTATGCGTGGATCGCGCGTCCGGCGACGGCGAGCGCCGCTTCCTTGACCGCCTCGTTGACGGTCGGGTGGGCGTGGCAGGTCCGGGCGACGTCCTCGGCCGAGGCGCCGAACTCGATGGCGAGCGCGAGCTCGGCGATCAGCGTGCCGGCGTCGGCGCCGACGATGTGGACGCCGAGAACCGTGTCTGTGGAGGCGTCGGCGAGAATCTTCACAAACCCCTCGGCATCGCCGACCGCGCGGGCGCGGCTGTTGGCGCTGAACGGGAACCGGCCGACCGCGTAGTCGATGCCGTCGGCGGTAAGCTCCTCCTCGGTGCGCCCGACCGAGGCCGCCTCGGGGTGGGTGTACATGACGCCCGGGATGGCGCCGTAGTTGACGTGACCGGCCTGGCCCGCCATGTGCTCGACGCAGGCGATGCCCTCTTCTTCCGCCTTGTGGGCGAGCATCGGTCCCGGGACCGCGTCGCCGATGGCGAATATTCCGTCCACCGTCGTCCGGTAGGCGTCGTCGACGGTGATAAAGCCCCGGTTGTCGCGGCTCACGCCGACGTCCTCGAGCCCGAGCCCGTCGGTATAGGGCCGCCGGCCGATGGCGACCAGCACCACGTCGGCAGCAAGCTCCTCGCGCTCGCCGCCGGCGGCCGGCTCGAGCGCCAGCGCGACCGTGCCGTTCGAGGTCTCGGCGCCGACCACCTTGGTGCCGAGGCGGAACTGGAAGCCCTGCTTCTTGAGCGCGCGCTGCATGGTCTTGGCGACCTCGGCGTCCATCGCCGGCAGGATGGTGTCGAGGAACTCGACCACCGTCACCTCGGAGCCGAGCCGGCGCCACACCGAGCCCATCTCGAGCCCGATATAGCCGCCGCCGACGACTACGAGATGCTCGGGCACGGTGTCGAGCTCGAGCGCGCCGGTCGACGACACGATGCGCTGCTCGTCGATGTCGATACCGGGGAGCGGCATGGGCTCCGACCCGGTCGCGATCAGGATGCGCTCGGCCGACAGGCTCTGCTCGCCGTCGGGCCCGGTGACCATGACGCGGCCCGGCGCGGTAATGCGGGCGGAACCGGTGATCGGCGTCACCTCGTTCTTCTTGAACAGGTAGCTGATGCCCTTGGTCAGGTCGCCGACGACCTTGTCCTTCCTCGCCATCATCGCCGCGAGGTCGAGCCCGACGTCGGAGAACGTGATGCCGTGCTCCGCCATGCCGTTTCGCGCCTCGGCGTAAAGCTCCGAGGAATGGAGCAGCGCCTTCGACGGGATACAGCCGACATTGAGGCAGGTGCCGCCGAACACGCCGCGCTTGTCGACGCAGGCGACCCGCATGTCGAGCTGGGCGGCGCGGATCGCCGCCACGTACCCTCCCGGCCCGCCGCCGATCACGATCAGATCGAAATGCTCGTCGCTCATGGATTCGTTCTCCGTGGCGGAAAGTTGCCTAAACGCCCAGCATGATGCGTTCCGGATCCTCGATGCATTCCTTAATCCGGACCAGGAACGTCACCGCCTCGCGGCCGTCGATGACGCGGTGATCGTAGGTCAGGGCGAGGTACATCATCGGGCGCACCACGACCTCGCCGTCGCGCGCGACCGGGCGCTCGTCGATCTTGTGCATGCCGAGGATGCCGGACTGCGGCGGGTTGAGGATCGGCGTCGACAGCAGCGAGCCGTAGACGCCGCCGTTGGTGATGGTGAAGGTGCCGCCGGTCAGTTCGTCCATGGTCAGCTGACCGTCGCGCGCCTTGCGGCCGAGCTCGGCAACGCCCTTCTCGACCTCCGCGAAACCGAGCCGGTCGGCGTCGCGCAGCACCGGCACCACCAAGCCCTGGGCGGTGCCGACGGCGACGCCGATGTCGTAGTGGTTCTTGTAGACCAGCTCGTCGCCGTCGATCTCGGCATTGACCGCCGGGATTTCCTTGAGCGCGACGATCGCCGCCTTGACGAAGAAGCTCATGAAGCCGAGGCGGACGCCGTGGCGCTTCTCGAAGCCGTCGCGGTAGCGCGCGCGGGCGGCCATGACAGCCGACATGTCGACCTCGTTGAAGGTCGTCAGTAGCGCCGCGGTGTTCTGCGCCTCCTTGAGCCGCTCGGCGATGCGCTGGCGCAGCCGCGTCATGCGGACACGCTCCTCGCGCCCCTCGACGGAAGGGGCCGGCGTTGCCGGGGCGGCCGTCGGCGGAGCGGGCGCGGGTACCGGCGCGGTCACCGGCTGGGGCGCCGCCTCGGCGGCGGGGGCCGGCTCGGGCGGCGAGGCGATTCCGATATGGGCGAGGACGTCGCCCTTGGTCAGGCGCCCGTCCTTGCCGGTGGCCGGAATTCCGCTGGTGTCGAGACCCTGTTCCTCGACCAGCTTGCGCACCGACGGCGGCTGGGTTACCGGCGCCGCGCCGCCGCCGGCAGCGACCTGCGCGACGGCCTCGACGGTCGCTTCGGCCACGGCCTCGACCGGCGCTTCGGCCACGACCTGTTCGGGCGGGCTCGTCGCGGCGCCGGCGCCTTCCTCGGCAATGCGGCCGAGCAGCGCCCCGACCTCGACGTTGGCGCCCGCCTCGGCCGCGACCTCGGCAAGCACGCCCGCGGCCTGGGCGTTGACCTCGAGCGTCACCTTGTCGGTCTCGAGCTCGACCAGGGGCTCGTCCATGGCGACGACATCGCCGGCCGACTTAAACCATTTGGCGACGGTCGCCTCGGTGACCGATTCGCCAAGAGTGGGAACGATGATGTCGGTGGACATGAATTTCCTCGCTTCGGGGATAGGGCCGGCTTGTAGCCTCAGGCCACGCTCAGCGCCTCGTCGATCAGTTTCTTCTGTTCGGCCACGTGTTTGCTGTTCAGCCCGGTGGCCGGTGCCGCGGCCTCGGCGCGCCCGACATAGCGCGGCCGCTGTGCCGTCTGCTCGATCCGGCCAAGAAGCTCCTCCAGCCGGCGGTCGACGAACGTCCAGGCGCCCATGTTGCGGGGCTCCTCCTGGCACCACACCACTTCGGCGTTCGGGAAGCGTGCGAGTTCGGCGCCGAGCGAGATCACCGGGAACGGGTAGAGCTGCTCGACGCGGATGAGCGCGACATCGTCGACGCCGCGCTCCGTGCGCTCGGCCAGGAGGTCGTAGTACACCTTGCCGCTGCACAGCACCACGCGACGCACCGTCGCGTCGGCACCGATGCCGCCGGGGTCCGGCAGGACACGGCGGAACGTCGAGCCCGGTCCCATGTCGGCCAGTGTCGAGACGCAGAGCTTGTGGCGCAGCAGCGATTTCGGCGTCATCACGATCAGAGGCTTGCGGAAATTGCGGTGGTTCTGGCGCCTCAGCGCGTGGAAGTAGTTGGCCGGCGTGGTGATGTTGGCGACCTGGATGTTGTCCTCGCCGCAAAGCTGCAGATAGCGCTCGAGCCGGGCCGAGGAATGCTCTGGCCCCTGGCCCTCGTAACCGTGCGGCAGCAGCATCACCAGGCCCGACATGCGTAGCCACTTGCTCTCGCCCGACGAGATGAACTGATCGATGATGAACTGGGCGCCGTTCGAGAAATCACCGAACTGCGCCTCCCACAGCACCAGGATGTTAGGATCGGCGAGCGACATGCCGTATTCGAAGCCGAGCACCGCGACCTCCGACAGCGGGCTGTCGCGAACCACGAAGCGCGCCTGATCCGGGCCGAGAGTGCTGAGCGATATGTGCTTCAGCTCGGTCTCCTGATCGGTCAGCACCGCATGACGCTGAGAGAAGGTGCCGCGACCGCAGTCCTGGCCGCTGAGGCGCACCATGGTCCCCTCGGTCAATGAGGTACCGAAGGCAAGCGCCTCGCCCATCGCCCAGTCGATGCCCTCGCCGGTCTCGATCATCCGGCGGCGAGAGTTGAGGATCCGCTCGAGCTTGGGGTTGAGGTTGAAGTCGCCCGGCACCGTGACCAGCGCCTCGCCGATCTCGCGCAGCCGTTCGATCGGGACGTCCGTCTTGCCGCGGCGCTCTTCCACGGTGGGCGCGGTCGACATCTCCGACCACTCACCCTCGAGCCAGTCGGCCTTGTTGGGCTTGTATCCCTTCGACGCCTCGAACCCCTCGTCGAGCCGGCGCCGGCAATCGGTCTCGATCGCCTCGACCTCGGCCGTACTCAGCGATCCCTCGTCGATCAGCTTGTCGGCGTAGACCTGGCGCACCGCAGGATGTCGGGCGATCGCCTGATACATCAGGGGCTGGGTGAATGCCGGCTCGTCGCCCTCGTTGTGGCCGAAGCGGCGGTAGCACCACATGTCGATGACCACGTCCTTGCGGAACGCCTGGCGGAACTCGGTGGCGATCCGCGTCGCGTGGATCACCGCCTCGACGTCGTCGCCGTTGACGTGGAAGATCGGCGCCTCGGTCGCCTTGGCGATATCGGTCGGATAGAGCGAGTTGCGCGTCGCGGCGGGGTTGGTGGTGAAGCCGATCTGGTTGTTGACCACGACGTGGATGGTGCCGCCGGTCCGGTATCCCCGGATGTCGGACAGCTCGAACGTCTCTGCGACGATGCCCTGGCCGGCGAAGGCGGCATCGCCGTGCATCAGGATGCCGAGCACGTGGCGGCGCTCCTTGTCGCCGCGCTGGCGCTGCTTGGCCCGCACCTTGCCGGCGACGACGGGGTTGACGGCCTCCAGGTGCGACGGGTTGGCGGCGAGCGAGAGGTGGATCACGGCGCCGTCGAACTCGCGGTCGGCCGAGGTGCCGAGATGGTACTTCACATCGCCCGAGCCCTGGACCTCCTCGGGCTTGTTGGAGGCGCCCTGGAACTCGGCGAAGATCGCCGAGTACGGCTTGTTGAGGACATGCGCCAATACGTTCAGCCGGCCGCGATGCGGCATGCCGACGACGACCTCCTCGACACCCATCTGGCTGCCGCGCTTGAGGATCTGCTCGAGCGCCGGGATCAGCGCCTCGCCGCCGTCGAGCCCGAACCGCTTGGTGCCGGGATAGCGGACATGGAGGAACTTCTCCAGCCCCTCGGCCTCGGTCAGGCGCTCGAGGATCGCCGTCTTGCCGCGACCAGTGAACTCGGTGCGGTTATGGATGCCCTCGATGCGGTCCTGGATCCAGAGCTTCTCCTCGGCCGAGGTGATGTGCATGTACTCGACGCCGATGGCGCCGCAATAGGTCTCGCGCAGCGCCTGGACGATCTCGCGCAGCTTGGCGCGCTCGAGGCCGAGGAAGCGGTTGTGGAGATAGATCTCGCGTTCGCTGTCGGCGGCGGTGAAGCCGTAGCTCGCCGGGTCGAGCTCGGTGTGCGGCGCCGGCTTCTCCAGCCCCAGCGGATCGAGCTTGCTGTAGAGGTGGCCGCGCACCCGGTGCGATCGGATCAGCATCAGCGCCTGGATTGAATCGCTGGTCGCGGCGCGTATGTCGCCCGCGGGAGATTCGGCACGGGGCTCGTCGACGGTCGCGGCGGGTTGGCCGTTGCCGTTGCCGATGACCCGGGCAACGCTCGGCGCCCAACTCGCGCCGCTCAGCTCCTTGGCGACGGAAGGCGCATCGTCCGACAGGTCGGCGAAGAACCGCGCCCATTCGGGATCGACCGACGACGGATCGGCGAGGTATCTGGCATAGAGCTCTTCGACGAACGCGCTGTTGGCGCTCGCCAGGAATGTGTCTCGTTGCGGGGCACTGGCCATGACGGATGCGCGGCGAGGCGCCGCGCCTTTCCCGGTTGCATCGGTAACTGGGAGATTGGTACGGACTTCAATCTTTCAACCCGCATTGCCCAGATGACCGTGTAATTTGACGACACCGCACCCGGATTCTGGTATAAGAATCATGATGTTATAGGCGGACTTGGGGTGTTGATATGGCTCACCCGATGGGTGAAAGGGAAGCAGGGGTTCTGAGGCTG
>PVBE010286092.1_pt1 | contig 12341 bp, 12 predicted proteins | sample 1631181 | NCBI WGS metagenome assembly PVBE01 (sample SAMN08397723, study PRJNA350692) | Marine metagenome, whole genome shotgun sequencing project. | isolation source: water | place: Pacific Ocean | collected 2012-04 | reverse complement strand
CTCCGTCACGCACCGGAAAACACGCTCGCCAACTTCCGAGCTTGCCTTGAACTGCGGGTCGGCTTCGAGGTTGACGTGCAACGATCCCGGGACGGGCATTTGGTGTGCATTCACGACGCCAAAGTTGATCGGACGACGAACGGAACAGGCAAGGTTTCTGACCTAACGCTGGCAGAATTGAAGACACTGGATGCAGGATCATGGTTCGACCCAGTGTTTCGCGGTGAACGAGTTCCAACAATCGACGAAGTGTTCGAGACACTTTCGCACTATCCGCATCGCGTTCTTATCGCGATGGATCTCAAGGCAGCTGACGTAGAGGAAGACGTTGTTCTTCTCGCGACCAAGCATCGTGTTCTGGACAAGCTGCTGTTCATTGGGAGAACGATCAGTATTCCAGAAGTACGACGTAGGTTGCGAAAGGCTGCACGAACGGCACAGATCGCGGTCGTCGCAAACAATCGCGACGAATTGGCAAGAGCGATGTCCGATGAATACGCCGACTGGGTCTACGTTCGCTATGTGCCCAGCGAAGACGATGTTGCCCGGATTCACGACGATGGCCAGAACGTATTCATCGCTGGGCCGACTGTCGCTGGTCAGGAGAGGGAGAACTGGAAGACGGTCGCCAAGAACCGCGTCGATGGCATCCTAACCGACTACCCGCTCTCATTGAAGCGATCCCTACGCGAGTAATCCCTATCGTCATGACATCTCCATTCGTCAAGAACATCCTCGACATGCTCAGCGACCTCAATGACGTCCGCTCCCGATCCATGTTTGGCGGCTACGGCATCTACCACGACGGCGTGATGATCGGTCTGATCGCCAGCGGCGTGTTCTATCTCAAAGTCGATGACGGGAACCGGACTGCATTCGAGGTCGAAGGCAGCAAACCGTTCACCTATCCCAGAACGGTGATGCGATGGGGGAAAACCGCACGAGAGGTGAGGCCGCATGATCATCTCAAAGATCTGCTTAGGCAAGCCAGCTAAGTCGCACCCAACTTCCGAATCTCCCGCCCCACGCTCTTCAGCCGTTTCTGAACCTCATCGGGAAGATCCTTCACCGAGACCTCCTCGGCGTTTTCCAATCCCTCGTGCCACCGTAACCACTGTTGGCTAAACACACCGTCCCGTTCCTTTTCCGTGCCGCCGAAGTCCATGGCGTTGGCCAATCAACTCAAACGCTTGACGATGACGTGCCGACGTGGGTTCCTTCTTGGACTTGGCGATTCGGGCCGTTCTGTGTCTTGCTGCTTCGGTTAGGCGTCCGGTAAAAAAATTCTGCGTTGAGTTGGACAAACATCCGGTTGAGGTCGATCTTCTTTTTCTTACCCATGATCTACTTGAAATTGAGTTTGGACTCCAGACACTCGATCAATCCCACATCGATCGAATCCGCCCCCTAACCTTCTTCCCGGCAAATGGTGCATTATCCTCCCACTCTTTCTGCGACTGCAATCCCGCCGACACCCGCGTGAGTCCTATCTGGTTGGTAATCTCACGGTGAATTCAGTTCCTTCTTCAACAACACTTTGCACGTAGATCGTACCTCCGGTGGTTTCTACAATCGTTTTGCATAAGGATAATCCCAAACCGGTGCTGCCGTTGTTCGCACTTCTGGATGGATCGACGCGGTAGAAGCGTTGAAAAACCTTCGCGAGATATTCTTCTGCAATGCCGATGCCGGAGTCTCGCACTTTGATCGACACCACACCGTCCGCGATGCTGCTGCGGGCAGAAACGCTCCCACCTTCACTTGTGTACTTGATTCCGTTGTCCAGAAGGTTGAAGAACAGGCGGCGAAGCTGATGATAGTCGCCGAGGACTTGGCACGGCGGGTTCTCGCCCAAGGATAGGGTGATCTGCTTTTCATTGGCGACCACTCGCATGTGCTCAACGACTTCATTCAGCAGCTTGTCCACTTCGATTTTCTCTCGTTGTGTTTGATCGAGGCCCGCGTCCTGACGGCAGAGGAAGAGCAACTGGTCGGCCATCTGGCTCATGCGGTCGGTTTCTTCGAGCATGTTTTCCAAGACGTGACAATACTCGTCGCTTGAACGTGGCGAGCGGAGTGCGACTTCCGCTTCGTTGTGAATCACGGTCAACGGAGTGCGTAACTCGTGGGCGGCATCGGCGGTGAATTGACGCATCTCCAGGAATGAACGCTCCAGGCGTTCCATCATTTGGTTCAGCGTCCCGGCCAGACGACCGAGTTCATCGTCGGGATTGACGATCTCAAGACGTTGGTCGAGTCGGTCTGCCGAAACCTCGTTGGCTGTCTTGGTCATCTTGTCTACGGGAGCCAAGGCACGCTGGGCCAAAAAATAGCCGCCGCTGAACGCAACGACGAGTGTTAGCGGCCCGGCCAGCAACAACACCAACAGCAATTCTCCCAATTCGTGATCGTATGCTTCCAACGACCTCGCGATTTGGACGGTGAGCGGACCATCCGGCCCTTTGGCTTCGACGCTGATGATCCGCCAGCGGCCTTCGTCAGACAATTGAACCGTGCGGTAATGCGGTTCTGATGAGTTGCTTTCGCGTTCCGGCAACGGCAGCGACTTATCGGCGAGTCGATCATTGACAAAAAACCGCCGTCCGTCTACCTCTGTAATCTGAAAGTCGAATCCCTCGTGCCTTCCAAATCTGCGAACCAACCAGCCGAGTAGACCTTGCCATTCAGTTGCCCGGTTCACTTCATAAAGCACGTCCGAGGATTCCTCATTCAGTCCCGCGTCGATCCGCCCAAGTAAATTGTGTTGCATGGTGAAGAAAATCGCCGCACCGAAGACGGTCAACACGACTGCCAACACACCGCTATACCACAGCGTCAACTTCCAGCGAATGCTCAGCCGTTCCATCATGGTGCCCTCAATGCGTAGCCAACGCCGCGAACGGTGTGAATCAATTGCCGCTGCCCCGACTGTTCGATCTTCTTTCGCAGGTAGTTGATATAAACGTCGATCACATTCGTCCAAGTTCCATGCGGTTCCCTCCAAACGTCGCGGGCGATCATTTCGCGGGTGACGGTCATGTTCAGATGCCGCAACAGATATTCGAGCATCTCGAACTCGCGGTGGCTTAACTCAATCTCAACGCCATCGCGAACGACGCGACGGGCTACGAGGTCCATTTCCAGGTCGTCGGCCCGCAAGGTCAACTCGCGTTCGCCCAGGTTTCGCCGCAAGAGTGCTCGCAGGCGTGCTACCAGTTCGGCAAACGCAAACGGTTTCACCAAGTAGTCGTCGGCCCCACTGTCGAGTCCCATCACGCGATCATCCACCGTGTCGCGTGCCGTAAGGATCAGGACGGGTTGCGAAAAACCATGTGATCGCAAGTCGGCGAGAATTTGCAGGCCGTCTCTGCCCGGCAGATTAAGGTCGAGCACCAGGGCATCGAACGACTGCGTGGTGGCGGCGTAATATCCGTCCTCGCCATTCAAGGCCGTCACCACTTCGTAGCTTTCTTCTTCGAGTCCTTTCCGCAGACTCCGCACCAGCTTTTTCTGATCTTCGATTATCAAAAGCCGGGGCATTGCCAAATCCTCGCATTGTCGTCTCTGCCGTTTTCGTCATTATCGGGCATCGACGCCCGTTTTCCATCGGCAGGATCGACCGGCCTGAACATTAACGATTTCTAATCTTCCGTTAATTGTACAAAGAGTCGGGAATGCGATATTCATGTTGGACGAAGAACGACGGACAACTCGATTTGGGAGAGAAGCATGAAACCGATCCCACAATTCACTGTCGTGGCAGCAAGCATCGGACTTGTCCTGTTCGTTGCTACAACCGCAAACGCCGACGATGAAGCCGCCATTCGCAAGCTGGAAACTCATCTCAACAAGGCTGTGGTCGAGGGAGACGTAGCGATGTTCGACCGGCTGTTCGCTGCCGACTTTACGCACGGGAGTCAATCTGGTCGCTTCCGCACGAAGGACGAATGGATGAAAGGCAAGGTGCAAGGCAAGAGCAGCTATGTGGGCTTTGATTCCGAACAGTTACAAGTGCGACTGAGCGGAGAAACGGCGATTGTCACCGGGCTGTCGAAACCAGAGTGGCGGGAGTCGGGCGGCAGCGTCGCGTCAGGCCAGTTTCGGTTCTTACGTATTTGGTCCAGACGGAACGGATCGTGGCAGGTTGTGGCGTTTCAATCGACCAAGGTGCCGACGGTGGCACAGGGTTCCAACCGGCCAACACCCGAACAGGTCCTCGACTTGGACGATCCGCCTGCCACAAGAGAGTTCGAGATCAAAGACGACCGACCGTTTCTCAGCGGCACGCCGATCACGATTTGGGGATTGCGGTGCGGCAATGCAATTTACAGTCAGGGCGTCACCGAACGGCATGTCCGCAATCTCGACAACATGGTGGCCCACGGCATCAACTGCATTGGCGTCTACATCCAAGGAAGCAACGGCGGTCATCCCGATCCCGAAGCAGGACGAAACGGTTACGCACCCGACGGGCAGTTGAAGCCCGACTTCGCTCGCCGATTGGAATGGCTCGTGCGTGAGTCGGACGAACGCGGCATGGTCGTGATGGTCGGTTTGTTCTCTCCTCGCAAGGACCAGGATTTCAAGGACGATACCGCCATCCAGCGAGCCACTGAGGAAACCGCGAAGTTCCTTGTCCGCCGAAGACTGAACAATGTCTTCTGCGACATCATGCACGAATACAACCATGAGCGGATTGAACACGACATTTTCCGCGAGCCGCATGGGGCTGAGAAAAAGGCAAAGCTGACCAGGTGGTTCAAGAAGTTTGCACCGAACATCGAAGCGGGAATCTGTCCAAGCTACAAGACGAATACTGCCGACGAGTATCCCGGCATGGAAGTGCGGATCGTTCAGAAGGAACACGCAATTCCAAAGGCAGGCTTTGTCATCAACGTCGAGACACAACGGCATGATGCCTATTCAAACGACGGCAAGTTCGAGGCCGATGAGTTCCCGATCTTTCTCAGCTACTTCAAACAATACGCCGCCGCCCCGAACGCCTGTATGTTGTTTCACACTGGTTGGTGTCAGGGCATCACCAATGGCAGCGGCACTGGCCCCAATCCTGAAATGGGTGGCTACGGCAAGAGTGAGAACGACCGTGGCATTCGTTTCTACTACGAGTGGGTTCGCGACAACATTGGCCGTTACGAATATCCACGGCACATCAAGGCCGCGAACTAACTCATGGACGGAAAAGCACCGATGACGCAGGCCAACAATGGATTCCACTTCGGGGTCGAAGCCGAATTCATGCTCGCCGACGCCCAGACGTTCCGTCCGCTTTGGCATCAGGACGTGACGTTCGAAGTGTTGAATGAGGTTGTGGAGTCAATCCCGTTCGATGATTTGCCGCCACTCGATGGACTTGAATTGGAACCGCCTCACAACAAGTTGATGCCGTTTGCCGTCGAAGGCTACCATATTCCTGCACCGGACCTCAGCCCGATTGATCTGCTTCCCAAGGGCATCGAAATCCGCACACCCGTTTGTTCCTCGATTGAAGAATGTCTCGACTGCCTGCAAAAGCTACACGACCGATTGCAGTCCGCCCTGGTCGAGCAGGGTGTTCGCATGGTATCTCTTTCGCATCATCCGACCGAGCACCACTTTGAAGGCCCGCAAAACAAACGCCGTTACGATTATTGGCGGTGGGCGATGGAAGTGATGGTCACCTATGGGCCGGACATCAATATCAGTCTTTCGCCCGAACTGAACTCGCAACTCGATACCGCTGATCTGCACGCCAAGGTCAACTATTATTCTCCGGCACTCGCCGCGTTGACGCTGGCTTCGCCGCTTTACCGAGGCGACCTCTGGCGAATTCGTGGACAGGTTGGCAAGTCGATTCGCACTTACCGACGCAGTGTGATTGCCCCGGCCATCGAACTTCATCCAGAGGAGAACGGGCGACTGGAGTTCAAATTGTTCGAAGCTACCAACCGACTCGATGATTATTACGGCTTCTTCCTGCTTTGGCTCGCCCTGCTGCTGGATGATGGCTTGGAAGGTAGAGCAAGCGAGCAGTCGCGGATATACGATCTTGGAGCCGTCGCCCGGTTCGGGTTGGAAGCCGATTCGGTCCGACCGCGAGCGGCAGAGATTCTGCGTCGAGCACCGGACGTCGTTGAGCGTCACGGTTTTCATGCAAAACCGCTGGAAGGGTTCGAGCGGCGGGTGGAAACTAACCGGCTACCGTGTGACGATATTGTGGACCAATTCGAACAAACGAGATCGGTCGTCGATGTTCTTCGCACCCGAACCGGTTTGGTGTGCGGCGACGAGTTTTGTTGAACCATGACCCAAACCGATGCCATCTCACTTCTGGAAGCACGCGGCATGGGGCGTCGAGAACCGAATAGCGACAACTGGCTTCTGCGTGACATCAACCTCAAGATCGAAAGGGGCTGTCGGCTTGCAATCATTGGGCCAACCGGCTCCGGCAAGACGCTGTTGATGAGGGCACTCGCACGTCTTGACTCCAGCGACGCTGGCGAGGTTCTTTGGGAAGGCGAACCAATCCACGGTGACGCCATCCCACGCTTCAGACAACAGGCCATTTACTTGCATCAACGCCCAGCACTGGTTGAGGGGACGGTTGAGGAGAACCTGCGACTGCCGTTCACAATTCGTGGCCACCGTGATCGCCAATTCTGCCGCGAGACAACTCTTGCTCTTCTTGGACAAGTTGATCGCACCGAGCGTTTTCTTAGACGATCTTCGCGTGATCTGTCTGGCGGTGAAGCACAAATCATCGCCCTGTTGAGAGCGATTCAGTTGCAGCCCACCTTGTTGTTGCTCGATGAGCCAACGGCGGCACTCGACGACGAATCCACGCGGATGATCGAGCAATTGGTCAACGGCTGGTTTGACGAGTCGCCGTCCGAGCGAGCGTTGACGTGGGTGAGCCACAACAGAGAACAAGTTGCTCGCGTAGCGGGCCGCGTCATGGCGATGAGCGACGGGCAATTGTTCGATGAAGCGAAGCCACGCCAGGAGCAGTTGCCGTGAAGTATATCGAACTGTCCTATCTCGATGTTGGTTTGGCTGCTGCACTCATCATCGTGAACGGCGTGATTTCAATCGCACTCGGTTTGAAGCTGGGCCGTTCGCTTCTGTTGGCATCTGCACGAACGATTGTGCAATTGCTATTGATCGGGCTGGTGCTCGAATCCGTGTTTTCTTTGAACAAGTGGTATGCCGTGCTGGGGTTGTTGCTCCTGATGACGATCATCGCAGGCATCTCCGCAGTCGGTCGTTCGGAACGCCGCTATCGCGGAGCCTACGTCGATAGCGTGATTGCCGTTTCATGCAGTTCGTGGATCGTCGCGGCCTACGCACTGCTGGCCATCATGCGAGACGTTCAACCGTGGTATCAGCCACAATACGCGATCCCGTTGACTGGTATGATCCTCGGGAACTCACTGAATGGCATCTCGCTTGGCATGAACCGGTTGACCGAGCATCTGGCAACTCATCGCGATCAGGTCGAAGCCATGTTGACGTTGGGAGCAACTCGCTGGGAAGCGGCTCGCAGCAGCGTTCGCCAGGCGGTCCACACCGGCATGATCCCGATCATCAACGCGATGATGGTTGTCGGCATCGTCAGCCTGCCCGGCATGATGACGGGCCAGTTGCTTTCCGGCGTTTCGCCTCTGCAAGCCGTGCGATACCAAATCATCATCATGTTCTTGATCGCCGCAGCCACGGCTCTAGGCACAGTATCCGTCGTGCTGTTGAGCTACCGCCGCCTGTTCAACGCAGACCATCAATTCCTCGATACGTTGATCTCGACGGCTGGTAACAAAGGTTAAAAGAACATTAGAAGTCTCTAATGAACGACGATGGGAAGTGGAGCGTTCCATCCTGTTCGGATATAGCTACGCTTGGTGGATTTCCAACTCACATCACCGCAAATCAATGCACGCTCGAAAGGACAATACGATGAACTCGTCACGCCGCAACTTTCTGTTCGTTTCCTCTGGAGCCGTAGCGGGCACGATGCTCGTTTCCGGTCTTTCAGAATCCGAAGCTGCTGACGGAATCGATTTCTCCGCGAGCGGGTTGGTTACAGGCACACCAAAGCCGCTGCGTCACAAATCGATCCCCGGCTTCTTGAGTGCCGAGCAAATCGCACCACATCACACAGCACACTATGGCGGTGCTCTTCGTGGATATTCAGGGCTCGACAACAAACTGGAAGCGGGCATCAAAGAGGGCACGGCCATCGACCCGAACGCCTACGGTGCCATGCAGCGAGCCAGACAAAGTAAGGGAAACAGTGTCATCCTTCACGAGTTATACTTTGACAATCTAGTTCCTAACTTGCTCGACCCAAAAGCCGAAGTGCGAGCGGCCATTGAAAAGCGATTTGGCTCCCTGGACGGATGGGCCAACGACTTCCAGGCCAGTGCCAAAGCTGCCGCTGGTTGGGCCATGCTGACGTATCATCCGATCAACGGAAAACTCTACAACGTCGTAAGCGACGAACATGCACAAGGGCCGCTATGGATGGCCGCACCCCTAGTCGTGATCGACGTTTACGAACACGCCTTCTACATCGACTATCACAACCGCAAAGCCGAATATGTCGAGAAGTTCATGAACCACATCGATTGGTCCGTAGTGAACGACCGGTATCGAGCGGCATCCGCGTGATATAGATGTTTGGCCAAGTCCGGTTGAAGTCAGTTAGGCGAAAACACCCCAACGTTTGCGGTGGGTTGTTTTGCTTTCGATCGTCAGCGTGTCCGTCGTTTTTCCAAAGATCCCTTGACTCCGTAGGCGGGGGCAAAGGCGGGGCTGACATAATGAGCTTGCCGTCGTTCAGCCGATCGAACTTCAGTCTGTCGTGGTTGCAGACGTACACTTCGGTTTCTCCGCTGCCGAGGAAATAGGGCAAGAGAAGGAATTTTTCCGGTCATGTGCCGCAACGACGACTTCGACATGCAGCGTGGCAAAAGATTTGGGTGCGGCATCGTCACAGGATTCAGAGTCTGGCATTCATCTTCGATTGGCCATCTCATCCAGCTTCCGAATCTCCCGCACAACCGCCTTCAGCCGTTTCTGAACCTCATCGGGCAAATCACTCACCGAGATCCCCTCGGCGTTATCCAATCCCTCGTACCATCGCAACCACTGTTGGCTTCGCTGTGAGATCTGCCGGAGTGCTTGCTGCTCTGAAGTTGGAAGGCTCCACTTTCGGCCCATACCGCTGGTGGCCCCAGACTCGTACTCCCCTTGGATCTGGTCGTTCAGATGCCGGGCCGTCCAGCCTTCCTTTGCCGCTTGGGTCTGCAACCTCTTCCGCAGCTTTTTGTGCTCGACCGGAACCGTCAACAACTTCGTGACGTGTCCCCAGCCAATCGGTTTGCCATCTGGCCTTCTTAGTTTGCAAAGATCTTTGAATTCAGCGGGCGTGTATTCGTCGGCAAACTGCCTGCATTTGTTGATGGTGGCACGGTTCTCGCCGGTATCCTTGACCATCTGGGTAATCACACCAGTAGCATGGATGCCCCCGCTGGAATTGCTTAGCTTCTGGGCTCTTTTTCCCAGATCGTAGTAGCCTTTGAGCTTGGCGATGGCTTGGTTGGTGCGTTCGGTTACCGCGTCAGGTTGTTTGGGGCGTTTTGCCATTGTTCATCCGTGACTGGGTTCAGAGAGAATAGTCGGGGTGGTCATGTTGTCGAAACGTTTACACTAACGAAAGGACGACTGATTGCCCAGACCAGACAAAAGATGGTTTCCATGTCACCAGAGCAAGTTGAATTGGAGACAAGAGAGACAAAAAAGTTAAACGTTTATGAGGACTTCATATAGACATCTCAGAAGTCTGCCAATCCGTATTCGGCACAGCAATGCGAAGCAAATCCGGACCATTGGTCAGGATTTACTACATCGGGAAGAATCGGTCCTATAAGACTCGCGACCCACGTTGAACGGTGTTCGCCTATGCCACGAATCCAAGCTCTTTCAAACCCGCTAGAACAGCCTTCACCTCAGGCGTTGGAGCAGTGATGAGAGTTCTATATGTGTTTACCCAGGGACCCTAGCTTCTCGTTTGCTGGCTTCGGGTTTCGGCGTCTTCGCGGGCTTGGAAGTTTGTTCGAGTGGCGGCTTCTTGGGCACTTCTTTGCCAAAGACGTCGTCCCAACCTTGGGAATAGGTTCTCTTCATCACATCACCCTTGCTTTTGCCAGACCCGCGTCACGCTGACATGTTACGGGGAAACGACCTCCCGGCACTTCGGATAGTTGCGGCACCCCCAAAACTGATTCCCTTTGTTTGCCCCCTTCGATGCTGTTCGTTGCACCATCGATATACCACATTTCGGACAAATGGGCGGTCCCGATTCTTGAATCGCAACCGCAGTCACGACTGACTCCGACGTACCGTTGAGGCACGATGCCAGTTCCTTGCCCAACGCCTCAGCGTTGTAGCTCGCTCTGGCCACCACATGAACAATTGGCAGTCTCGCAGCAGCAAATACCTGGTCAACAAACGCGTCGCGTGCCCGTCGATCTGCCCGCTGATGACTGGAGTCGTCAAGCTCGACGCCTGCCAGAGGCTTCATCGTGGTTGGATGACACAAGAGAAAGTCAACATGCTTGCGGTCGATCTTGTTTCGGTATGCCTGGTTCTCATTCGGTCGAGAAACAAAGAACACGTCGTTGAGATTAACCTTGGGACAAACAACCGCACGGTCGCCAATAGCGGAAATCAGGACGCGGTAGAACGAGTATTCGGCGGGTGACAAGAAGTCATCGCGGAGGCGGTATGGAAGTGAGGTTGTTGACTTCGCAACTTCACCCAGGTTGATACCGAATAGTCTGAGGATTGCCGCTAAACAGCCCTTCGGTTCTTCGCTTGATGTGGTCATTTCTACCCCTTGTGCTTTTGGATGCCGACATTGTGGCTCGACGAGACGGACGTGTCGAGCGGGCGACTCGAACGCTAGAATGCTCCCATGCGTCTGCCCGAATCCAAAATCAAAGCCGCCATACAGCACGCGGAAGAAGAGGTCCGCCTAACGGCTCTGCGTTACTTTACGGAGCCTCTCACTGACGACACGTCCGTGATGCCGCTCGTCATCCAGTCTGTCGAATCCTACAGTGTTGACAGTGCATTCCGGATTCTTCGCGACGCGGAGCGGCTGCCGCAAACCGAATCCACCATCAACTGGCTCATTGCCCAACTGAACCGGGATCTTGACCTCGCCAGCATCGACAACGACAACTTTCGGTTCGCGGTTGCTCTGGTACTTTGCAATGCCGACCCAATGCTGATCGCCAATCACGAGTCCGAGATCCGCAAAGCCCAATTATTCCCGCGTGAGCTTGATAAGCGGATTGGCGAAACGGCTGAGGCGGCGGCATGGGACGGAGACGTTTCCTGGAAGAAGTTTCAGGACGGTGTCGACAAGTTGAGGCGGAAACGGAATTGGGCCAGTAGTGATCACCGCCGTATTCATGATCTGGTCAAATGGGCTGCCCGACATCGTGACGTCGAACCTCAAGTCCTTGCGTTGCTGCGGCGGGAGAACCACGGCCTTGCTCCCGGACTGGCCGATTGGATGGATTCGCACATTGTCCAGCTGGCCGGACTAATGCGGTTGGATGCGGCCATTTCATACATCATTGAAAGGAGTCACTTGGCGGAGGACCATGTCGCGGATGAGTGTGGCGACGCTCTCGGCAGGATCGGAACCGACGCAGTGGTTGAAGCAATCGTCAACGACTGGGACTGCGGGGATTTCCATTTCCGGAACATTATGTGCTCTGCCTTGGAAAAGATTCACTCTGATCTTTGCGTTAAGGTGTGTCTCGACCTCCTGCATGAAGAGCAAGATGGTGAAGTCCAGCTGGAACTCGGAAATGCTGTGCTGGCCCATTTCGCATACGAGGGAATCGAAACGGTGCAGCAGCTGGTGGTGGGGGAAGAAGAAGATCTCCATCCTGAAGTGCGTGACTTGCGTTCCAGGCTGGTGGCTGTGGCGACCGTCATGGAGGTGACGTTCCCGAATTATGAACAGTGGCATGATGACGCAGTGAAGACAAACTACGGTTGGCACGATTATGAACCAATGCGGATCGCCGAGAACTTCGGCCACTGACGACTATTCGCTGGGCTACGCAGATAGAGAACTCATCGGCCTGTCGCACTGGCACACGATGCTTTTGCCGAAGACGAACCAGTCTGCAGTCGCTGCTCGTTGGACCTGGCGTATTTTGCAAGCTGATTCAAATCTTGAAGCAATTGATCAACGTTGGCTCGGATTAGTGGCAATTCATCTGGGTGCGGCTGTTCCATCGATGACTCCTCTCACGATGCAAGTCTCT
>PVBE012038882.1_pt1 | contig 12342 bp, 14 predicted proteins | sample 1631181 | NCBI WGS metagenome assembly PVBE01 (sample SAMN08397723, study PRJNA350692) | Marine metagenome, whole genome shotgun sequencing project. | isolation source: water | place: Pacific Ocean | collected 2012-04 | reverse complement strand
TTTCAGAAATTTTAAAATTTGGTAATGCCACATACAATGGTGGAGTAAAAAAAGGTAAAGCACATGGAGTAGGTGTGTTTACTTTTGCTGATGGGACCAAATATCAAGGAAAATTTTCAAAAAATAGATTTCATGGCAACGGAAAATATATAGATTCAAAAGGAAATGTATTTGATGGAAAGTGGAAATACGGAAAATTATATAATAAAATAGATTTTAAAACTAGAGAAGTAGTTAAATTAAGTTTTGCAACTGGAAAATCGAATTTTATTCAAATAAGAGGCACTGGAAATGCAGTTCACCATTGGTTTGAGGCAAAACCAATAGGAGTGGCAAATACAGCTGAAATAGAACCTTTAAAAGAGCTAGGTTTTTTTGATTTACCAAGTGCTTTTTCTTCTTACTATGGAGACGAAAAAAAATTACAGGAAATTTTAGATGCTAAAAATGTAAAAATAGAACTTAAAAATGAAGAAACTAGAAAATTTAAAAAAAATTTAAAAACTATTTATGTACTTACTGCAAAAGGTGAAAGAGACCAAAAAGCTACCACGAGATCCATTATAGACGGAGGAGATAAACATAGTTCTGGTTCCTCCGGTACTGTGATGTCAGGTGGTGGAGTTTGTTAATTTAAAAATTTACACCTGCGCCTTTTAAAAATTTTGCATTTTCATCTAAAGCCCATCGTGGATTTACAGGAAAATCTAAATTATCAAATTTATTTAATTTAAATTTTTCCAAACCAACCATTGCAATCATAGCTGCGTTATCACTGCAAAGATTAATATCTGGAAAAATTGTTTCAAAGTTATTTTCTTTACTCAGTGTAATTAATTTATTTCTTATGCCTTTATTTGCAGCAACCCCTCCCGCAATGACAAAAGTATTTTTTGTTGTTTTGTTGCTTTGTTTGAATTGTTTAAATGCTATTTTAGTTTTTTCATTTAAAATTTCTTCAATTGTTTTTTGAAAAGATGCCGCTAAATCAAATTTTTCTTTTTTTGATTTTATTTCTTTTGTTATTCTAAGAATAGCAGTTTTTAAACCTGCAAAAGATAAATTACATCCACCTTTGTTTATAATTGGTTTAGGAAGTTTAAATTTATTTGGATCACCTTTTTTTGCAAATTCTTCTATCTTTGGTCCTCCTGGAAATTCAATTCCAAGAAGTTTAGCTGTTTTATCAAATGTTTCTCCTAAAGCATCATCAATAGTTGTGCCTAATCTTTTATATTTTCCCAAACTTTCAACGCTTAAATATTGAGTATGACCTCCCGAAATTAATAAAAGTAAATAAGGATATTCTATTTTTGAATTAAGTTTTGGACTTAAAGCATGACCTTCAAGATGATTCACTGCAATAAACGGTTTGTTCAAAGACCCTGCAATTGCTTTTCCAAAACTTAAACCTACAGACAAACAAACAATTAGACCAGGTCCAGCAGTAGCCGCAACTGCATCAATATCTTTTAATTTTATGCCACTTTCATCAATTGCTTTTTTTGCAATTAGATCAATCTTTTCCATATGGGATCGTGCCGCAAGTTCTGGAACTACTCCTCCAAATTCTTTATGGACATCTACTTGGCTTGAAACAATATTTGATAAAATTTCAGGAATATCTTTATTTCCTTTAATAACTGCCACAGCAGTTTCATCACAACTTGATTCAATTCCTAAAATTATGGGTTTTTTTGTCATTAAATTAGTTTTTATTAATATTAAAATCTCAATATAAAGATGAAGTATAAGGCAATTAAATGAAAAGCAAAAAAATTATTATTGGATCAAGAGCTAGTAAATTAGCATTAATTTATGCTGAAAGAGCACGGTCCAAAATTCATAAGATTGCATCTGATTATGGAATTGAAGAGGTTGAAATAAAAAAAATAACAACATCGGGAGACTTAAATCAAAAAGACAGGTTATCAGAAATTGGAGGCAAAGGATTATTTTCTAAACAAATTGAAAATGAATTATTGAACAATCAAATTGATATTGCTGTGCATGCTCTAAAAGATATGCCATCGGAAGAAACTGAAGATTTGTTAACAAATTGCTTTTTAGAAAGAAATGATCCAAGAGAAGTTTTGATCAGTAAAAACAATCAACAATTAAAAGATCTCAAATCTAATTCCATTGTTGGAACTTCTTCATTTAGAAGAGAATTTCAACTAAAAAAAATTAGAAACGACTTAAATTACAAATTAATTAGAGGAAATGTTGATACAAGAATTAATAAATTAAATGAAAATTTATATGATGCTATTATTTTATCACTTGCAGGAATTCATTCATTAGATTTAAAAAAAAAAATATCTCAAATTTTTTCAACATCAGAAATTATTCCAAGTGCAGGACAAGGAGTAGTTGCATTACAATGTAGAAATCATGATAAAAGTATTATGAGTCTTCTCAGTCAAATTAATCATAAACCAACTCAACAGTGTGTTTTAGCTGAACGAAACGTCCTTAAAATTTTGGAAGGAAATTGTGAAACAGCCGTAGGAGCTATAGCAAATATTAGAGATAATAATATTAATCTTGAAGCAGAACTATTCTCTTTAGATGGTAAACAACATTTTTATCATAAGGCTTCTAAAGAAATTGAATTATCATCTTTATTAGGTATAGAAGTGGGAGAAATTTTAAAAAAAGAGTCTAAAAATTCTTATAAAAAATAATTATGCATATATTGCTCACAAGATCCCTAGAAGATAGTTATGAAATAATATTAAAATTTCAAAGACTTGGTCATAAGGTTTCTCATATGCCAGTAATTAATATTAAAAAAATAGATTATGAACATTTAAAATTTTCTGAATTCAAAGGAATTATTTTTACAAGTTCTAACGCAATTAAATGTTTAGATGTTTCCAGTATAGATAAAAATATTAATTGTTTTTGTGTAGGCAGTATTACAGAAAGAAAAGCTAGAAACGTTGGTTTTCAAAATGTTTATTCTGCCGATGGCAACGTTAATAATTTAAAAGAATTGATATTACAAAATTTTAGTCAAAAAGACGGAAAACTTCTTTATGTTAGTGGTGAAATTATTTCTGTTAGTCTAGATAAAGATTTAATTTCAGAAGGATATTCTCTTCAAAGATTAGTGAATTACTCTGCCGATCCTATCAAAGAATTAAATCAAAAATTTATTGATGAATTAAAATCTAGTATGCCCGATATAGTCTATGTTTATTCTCAAAATAGCGCAAAAAATTTCCTAAAATTGATAAAAAAATATCAATTAGTTGACTATTGGATGAATACTAACTTAATGTGCATTGGAGAAAAAACTTCGTCAATGCTAAATGCTATTAAATGGAAGAAAATATTTCTTTTTAATCCTGGTGAGGAAGAATTTTTGTTATATAGAATTTAATTATGGAAGTATTTGCTAATTTTAAAGACTTATTTTTATCAGTTTGGGAAAAGGGAATTCTTGGTATTGACATTTTTCAAATTTTAGTTGGATTAGGTATCTTCTTTTTGTTTTTAGTTTTCAGAGGATTGATTAGCAAACTAATAATTAAAAAAATTGAAATAATTACTAAAAGAACTTCGAACAAGCTTGATGACACACTTGTCAGAGCTATGGAAGGTCCAGCAAGATTTTTACCAATTGTTTTAGGTTTTTTTCTTGCAAGTTATTACATGTCCTTTTCTGAAGACTCTCGAGAATTTGTTGACAATGTAAATAGAACATTAATCACAATTTTAATTTTTTGGATTATTCATCAGATTATTGAACCTGTTTCATATATTTTAAGTGGTTTAGGTAAAATTTTAACTCGAGAATTAATTGGTTGGATCATTAAATCATTTAAAATTTTAATATTCATTCTTGGGGCCGCAGCTGTTTTAGAATTATGGGGAATTAAAATAGGCCCAATCATAGCTGGACTTGGACTTTTTGGTGTAGCGGTAGCATTAGGTGCTCAAGATTTATTTAAAAATTTAATTTCAGGAATTTTAGTTTTGGTCGAGAAAAGATTTAGAGTTGGAGACTGGATACTTGTAGAGGAAATAATCGAGGGAATAGTTGAAAAAATTGGTTTCAGATCAACAACAATTAGAAAGTTTGATAAATCATTGGCAATTATTCCCAATTTCCAATTTGCTGAAAACGCCGTTATTAACATAAGCCAAACAACTAATTGGTTGGTCAGTTGGATCATAACTTTACAATATGATACGACCGTTGATCAATTAAAAATAATTAGAGATCAAATAGAAAATTACATAAAGTCAAATAAAGATTTTAATCAAAAAATTGGATACGCCGTTAGAGTTGATAAATTTTCAGATAGTTCAATTGATATGTATATTCGATGTTTTACTAATTCTGATGACTGGGATAATTGGCTTGAAGTTAAAGAGAGACTTGCAATTGAAATAAAACAAATTGTAGAAAAAAATGGAGCTTCATTTGCATTTCCTAGTCAGTCAATTTATGTTGAAAAAAAATGATAGCAGTTTTTTATTTAGTATTACAAATTTTAAAAATTTATTCCTATGTTGTTATTGCCAATGTCGTAATCAGTTGGCTTGTAGCATTTAATGTTTTGAATACACAAAATAGATTTGTTTATTCTATTTTAGAATTTACATATAGATTGACCGAACCTTTTTTGAACAGAATTAGAAGATTTATACCTAATTTAGGTGCGTTTGATATCTCACCAATTATTCTTCTTTTATTGATTTGGTTTATAGAAATGTGTATGAAACTCTACATTGCACCAATAATTTTTTAACTAAATGATTTTAATTGACGGAAAAAAAACTGCTGCAGAATTAAGAGAAGAACTTAAAAAAGAAATTTCAGATCTTAAAGATAAAACAAACAAAGTTCCTGGATTAACTGTAATCTTGATTGGGGAATTAGCTCCAAGCAAGATTTATGTGAAAAACAAAGAAAAGCTGGCCATAGAGGTTGGTTTAAAATCGGAAGTAATTAGATATCCTGATACAGTAGAGGAGAAAGCAATACTAGATAAAATTGAAGAACTTAATAAAGATGAGAGCGTTTCAGGAATATTAGTTCAGTTACCTCTTCCAAAGCATATTGATAAACAAAAGGTAATAGAAGCTATTTCGCCTGATAAGGATGTAGATGGTTTTCACCCTATAAATGTTGGAAATCTTTCATCTGGATACGAAAGTACAGTCCCATGCACTCCACTTGGCTGTTATCTATTAATTAAAAAATTTGAAAAAAATCTAACCGGAAAAAAAGCGGTTATCGTTGGTAGATCAAATTTAAATGGAAAACCTATGACACAATTACTTCTTAAAGAAAATTGCACGGTAACTATCACTCATTCGAAAACTAAAGATTTAAAGGGCGAGTGTCTAAAAGCTGACATTATTATTGCGGCCGTTGGTATGCCAGAGCTTATAAAAGGAGACTGGGTTAAAAAGGATGCAATTGTAATTGATGTTGGAATTAACAAAACTGACAAAGGCATTGTTGGTGATGTTGCATTTGATGAAGTTTCTAAAGTTGCAAAAGCATTAACACCTGTTCCAGGTGGAGTAGGTCCAATGACAATTGCTTGCCTATTAAAAAATACTATTGAGTGTTTTAAAAAAGCTCAGCAAATTAAAACAACATGAACTCTGACTTATTGAGAACCATTACTCGTGAAGAAGTTGAGACTTACCAACGTGATGGCGTTCTACTTTTGCAGAATATGTTTGATAAGGATTGGATTGAGCTTTTAAATAAAGGACTTGATAAGAATATTGAAGCACCTACAAGACGCTCGCGTATATGGTATAAGGATACTTCAGGACGCTCAATGTTTTATGACCACACAGCTTGGCAAGACATTGAGGAGTACAAAAAGTTTATTTTTAATTCATCTGCCGCTCAGATCTGCGGCCGGTTAACGGGCTCAGCAACTATCAACTTTTTTTTTGATTCAGTATTTGTGCGATCTACTGGAACTCAGTTTGAAACCCCGTGGCATCAGGATGAACCTTATTGGTCAGTAGAAGGGCATGACAGTTGCTCACTTTGGTTGCCTTTAGTACTAGTTAAGCAAAAAAGTTCATTGTCTTTTGTACCAGGTTCGCACCATCTGAAATCTGTTTTTAAACAGTACAATTTCGGCGATCTCAATCCTGAAAGAAAAAAAAATGTTGATCAAGTTGATTTCTCTGAAATTGCTGAACAAGAATTTCCAGACATCAATGCAGACTCTGAACGCTTCGGTGTTATCAGTTGGGACATGCAGCCAGGTGATTGCATTGCCTTTAACGGCCGTACAATGCACGGTGGCTCAGGAAAACTAGATGATGACTGTGAGTTACGAGTTTTTACCACCAAGTGGTTGGGCGACGACATGCGCATTAAATTTCGCGATTACGGAATGGATCCGGACCACAGTCTCGACATGATCGAAAAAGGGCTGAAGTCTGGTGACCGTCCAAGTACTGATTTATACCCTCAGATATGGACACGAGTCTAGTTTTAGCAAAGTTTTTTCTTATGAAAATTAATAAATCTTTCAACATTCGATTTATTAAATGTTTTGTTTTCTTCAAATGAAACTTTCTTCATTGAATATGCATTGCTTTTAGTCTGTCTCGAAATAATTGAAATATTTCCTTTGTATAATTTAAGTTTAATAGATCCGTTTACTTTATTTCTTTTTAGATCCACAATTTTTTGAAGTTTAAACCTTGCTTTTGAATACCAATAACCATTGTAAATAAGTTCAGCATACTTTGGCATAACCTCATCTTTTTGATGCATTGTTTTTTTATCTAAAGTTACTGATTCAATTGCTCTATGAGCTATCATTAATAATGTTCCACCAGGAGTTTCATAAATACCTCTAGATTTTATTCCAATAAATCTATTTTCAACAAGATCAACCCTTCCAATTCCATTTTTACCTGCAAGAATATTTAATTTTTGTAAAAGATTTCCTGGAGATAATTTTTTACCATTAACAGTTATTGGATCTCCATTCTTAAATCCAATTGTTACATAAGAAGCTTTGTTAGGAGCTTTTTCAGGCGAAGTTGTTCTTTGAAAAATAAACTCTGGAGCTGGGTTTTTTGGGTTTTCTAAAACCTTACCCTCTGTTGATGTATGAAATAAATTATCATCAACAGAAAAAGGATGAGCTCCTTTTTTATCTTTCGGAATAGTAATTTTGTTTTTCTTTGCATATTTAACTAGATCTGTCCTTGAATTTAATTTCCAAATTCTCCATGGTGCAATTACTTTTATTTTAGGTCCGAAATAATGATAACCTAACTCAAATCTTACCTGGTCATTACCTTTTCCAGTTGCTCCATGCGACACTGCATAAGCTTTAAATTTTTTGGCAACTTTAATTTGAGCTTTTGCAATTAATGGTCTTGCAATAGAGGTCCCAAGTAAATAAACACCTTCGTAGATCGCATGCCCTCTAATCATGGGGTAAACATAATCTTTGACAAAAATATCTTTTAAATTTTCAATAATTATATTTTTTACTCCTAGCCTTTTAGCGTTTTGAATTATTTTTTTTCTATCAATTTCTTGCCCTATATCAGCTGTATAGGTAATTACTTCTGCTTTATAATTTTCTTGAAGCCATTTTAAAATAATTGAGGTATCTAACCCGCCTGAGTAGGCGAGCACAATTTTTTTTTTAGATTTCATTTAAGAATTAATAATAAAAATTAAGTGCAGCTTTTTTTTGCTGCGTTATAAGCTTTTGTAAAACCCATTAAAGAGTAATGATCAATGGTTTGAGATCCTGATTGATTGTATCCTGTAACCATCATTCTGGATGCTTTTTTCATTTTTTTAACCATTTTTTTTTCTATTTTTGAATCAGCTATCCATGCGAAGTTTTCTTGTGCAATATCAAATTTATATTTTGACTTCCCTGATTTTGCAGTAATTGAATTTTGACTATTGTATTCGTATCCAGAAGTAGTACTTATCTCATCTAAAATTTTATCGTTTGGTCTAAAACTTACAAATAATCTTGCTTCTCTTTTATATTTTTTTGGAGACTGCAAAACTGGTTTTGACTGTGCAAAACAAACTTTTTCAGTATCATTTATTAAGACTAAAGTTTCCCAATCTTTAAATTTTCCAACAGTTTTCAATTCTTCGGCATTAACAAATGAAATCGATATGAAAGATAAAATTATTAAATTTATAAATATTTTTTTAATTAAGGACATGGATTTGAATGCATTAAGTGAATATTGTTTATTTCTTTTATTACTTCTTTTTCTAAAGTTACATTTACACTTTCTATATTAGTTTTCAACTGTTCCATAGTGGTTGCGCCAATTATTGTTGAAGTTATAAATTTTTGAATTTCACAAAATTTAATAGACATTTGAGTAAAATTTAAATCAAATTTTTTTGATATATTAAAATACTTTTCTATAACTTCGGCAGCATAAGGTTTGCTATATCTGGTGTAATATTCAGCAAATAGTTTTTGTCTTGAATTTTCTGGCGAATTCTTATTTCGATATTTTCCTGTTAAAAATCCACCAGCAAGAGGTGAGTATGCTAATAATCCACTTTTTTCTCTAATTGAAATTTCTGCTAATCCTATTTCATAGGTTCTACAAAGCAAATTGTATGCATTTTGAACTGACATCATTTTTGGCAATTTTTTTAACTTTGAAACTTCTAAAAATTTTGACAAACCCCATGATGTTTCATTTGACAAACCAATATAGCGGATTTTACCTTCTTTTATGAAATTTTCTAACACAATTAAAATTTTTTCAAAATCATTCCACTCATTTGAATCTTCTCTATGTTCATATCCTAGCCTTCCAAAAAAATTGGTTTTTCTTTCAGGCCAATGCAATTGATATAAGTCGATGTAATCAGTTTTTAATCTTTTTAAACTGTTTTCTATAGCAATTGAAATATTTTTTTCCGAAAATTGCAGTCCTCCACCACGTATATAATCCATTCCAGGTCCAGAAATTTTTGAAGCTAAAATAATTTTATCTCTATTTTTTCTTTCACTAAACCAATGTCCAATAATTTTTTCTGTTTCACCATATGTTTCTTTTCTACAAGGAGAAGGATACATTTCAGCGGCATCAAAAAAATTTATATCTTGATCTAATGCATAGTCCATTTGCTCAAATCCCTCTTCCATGGTGTTTTGTTCACCCCAAGTCATGGTTCCAAGACAAATTGTACTTACAACAAGATCTGTATTTCCTAATTTTTTATAATTCATTAAATATTAAATATTTATTAAGCTTTTTTTAAGGTATCTTGAATAAATAGTAAAAGGCTATTATATAAGACGCATGGAATTCAATAAACAAAATATTTTAAACAAAGTAAGAGAAGCTACAAAATCAACTGTAGTAATGGACGAAGGCCTAAGAGCCTACATGCTTAAAGTTTATAATTATATGGCAACAGGAATATTACTGACAGGAATTATTGCACTTATTTCATTTAAGATGTCAGTTGTAACAGATGCTAGTGGAGCAATAGCTGGTTTCACAAATTTTGGTAATGCGTTATTCTTCTCAAGCTTAAAGTGGGTAGTGATGTTGGCTCCACTTGGAATAGTTTTTTATATGAGTTTTGGTATTAAAAAGATGAGTGCATCAAAAGCACAAACTGTATTTTGGGTATTTGCAGCATTAATGGGATTATCATTATCTTGGATATTACTAATTTATACCGGAGCAAGTGTTGCTAGAGTCTTTTTTATAACTTCAGCAACTTTTGGTGCTATGAGCATTTATGGATATACAACTAAAAGAGATCTAACAAAACTTGGATCGTTTTTAATGATGGGTTTAATTGGAATAATTATTGCATCTTTAGTTAATATTTTCTTAAAATCTTCAATGATGTACTTTGTAATTTCAATACTTGGAGTTCTAATTTTTGTAGGTTTAACCGCATATGATACCCAGAAAATTAAAAATATGTATGCAGCATCTGATAGTGGAGAGTTAATGGGTAAAAAAGCTGTGATGGGTGCTTTAACTTTATACTTAGATTTTATTAATCTATTTATAATGCTGCTTAGATTATTTGGACAAAGAAGATAATAATAATCTATAATTTTTTCCAATTAATATTGTTTAGTAGATTTTTTAAGTTGTAAGAGTTTTTTAATATTTTTTCTCTAGAATCTATAATCAAATATTTAAGATTCTTATTTGGCGGTCTGAAATTTTTGCAAATTTTATACATTGCATTTTCTGCTGCATTTCTGAAAACACTAAAACCAACTTGTTTACTAGAAATCGTAAGGCCATAATCCTTCCAGGAGCCCTTGGATACCATTTGTGCATATAAATCAAGGATAATTTTTAATTCATATTTTTCAAAAAAATGTTTTTTAACTTGGTCATTAAAAGAGTTGTTTATAACTAATTTTAAATTTCTATTCATTAATTTTATATTTATTAATTAATGAAATTTGGAATGCTGAAAAAACAAAAGTTATTGGTAACAATCCCCATACTTTAAAATTAACCCAAAATTCCTCTGTTTGTGTTCTCCAGACAATCTCATTGATTAAAGCCAAACTAAAGAAAAAATACATCCACCTATCATTTAATATTTTCCATCCCTCATCGGTTAAAGATAAAGATTTTTCAAGGATTTTTTTTAATACTGGTTCTTTAGAAAAATACTTTCCAAAAAGTATTGCGAGTCCAAATAAAATATTTATTATTGTTGGTTTAATATAAATAAATATTGGATTATTAAAGTAAATTGTAAGTCCTCCAAACAGTGTAATTAAAATTCCTCCGATTAAAGGAACCATTGGAATTTTTTTTTCCAATATCCAAACAATAGTTAATGCTAGAATTGTTGCGATAATAAATGGCGGTATCGCAATTTCTAAGTTTTTATCATTATTGTAATAAAACAATAAAAAAACTAATAATGGACCAAAATCAGTGACAAATTTAAGTAAAGATTTATTCACGTCAACATATTAACAGATTAATAAAATAATCGCATTTTTTATATTGATTTTTTAAATTAAATATTCATATTTAATCAAGTGACTATTCAAAAAGCAAAATTCTCAATTGGCGATATAGTAAGGCACAAACATTTTAATTTTAGAGGTGTAATTTATGATGTTGATTTTGAATTTAATAACTCTGAAGAATGGTATCAATCAATCCCAAAAAATGTAAGACCAAGAAAGGATCAGCCATTTTATCATCTGTTAGCAGAAAACGATGATGTTACTTATGAGGCATATGTATCAGAGCAAAATCTTTTAGTAGATAATTCCGATGAGCCAATAAAACATCCTTTGATAAATGAAATATTTTCTGGAAAAAAAGGATCCAGCTATTTTAAGCCCTCAAATTAGCTAGTGTGACATTATTTAAACACAATTATCTCAAAACTTAGACAAATATTTTAACTAAAAGGCAACTTTTAATTGCCCATGTGTAGAAAAATCCTCCCTGGATGCACAAGGGCATTGATTTGATGGCAGTATATTACAACGACAAGTCTAAACTTTCTTTCACATATCGAAAGATATGTGAAAAGAAGGTTTATTTTTCAAAGATTTTCTTTCTTAAACATGCGGAACGTGCAAAAATCCTAAAAAATAGATAATTTCTTAAAATTAATTTAATTTATTGTATATATAGTTCCGTATTATGCTTAATTATTTTGAGCCAAATAAAATATTCTCAATAACTTCTAAAGCACCCAAATATGTTTTTTTTATTTTTATTTTAGTGCTGAGCATAGGATTAGTTGAAGCTTTGGTTTTATCACCTGAAGATTATATTCAAAGTCATTCAGTTAGAATCATGTATGTTCATGTTCCATCTGCATGGATATCGCTTGGTATATTTTCTATAATAGCAATTTTATCATTTGGAATTTTAGTATTTAAAAATAAAAATTTTCCACTGATTGCAAAAAGTTTAGCTCCATCTGGTTTGGTTTTTAATATTATCGCTCTGGTTACTGGATCTATATGGGGTAAACCAACATGGGGAACTTGGTGGGCTTGGGACGCAAGAATTACTTCAATGTTAATCTTAGCGCTATTTTATATAATTTATATTTTAGCTTGGCGAATTTACGAAGAGAAAAATCAAGCTAATAAAATTACCTCAATCATAGCAATTTTAGGGCTTATTAATGTACCAATAATTAAATTTTCAGTGGATTGGTGGTCAACATTACATCAAACCTCTTCTGTAAAATTGCTTTCTAAAACGTCAATTCACACGTCGATGCTTGTTCCTTTGGTAATAATGACTGCGGCATTTGCTCTTTTTTCTCTTTTGATATTTTTGATGAAATATAATACAGAACTGATAAAAATTAAGAAT
>PVBE012984810.1_pt1 | contig 12344 bp, 14 predicted proteins | sample 1631181 | NCBI WGS metagenome assembly PVBE01 (sample SAMN08397723, study PRJNA350692) | Marine metagenome, whole genome shotgun sequencing project. | isolation source: water | place: Pacific Ocean | collected 2012-04 | reverse complement strand
GACGGGGAGGACGACATGGATGTGGTGGGCCAGCTCGGCTCGGGGCACGACGCGGTGCGCTTCTGCCGCGAGACCCCGCCGGACCTGGTGCTGCTGGACTACAGCCTGCCCGACCTCGACGGCCTGGAGACCACGCGACAGATCATCGGCCTGGAGACCAAGGCGCGGATTTTGATCCTGACGATGTACGCCAGCGAGGAGTACGCCACGCGGCTGATCCAGGCCGGCGCTTCGGGGTTCATGGTCAAGGCGGCCGACACTGACGAGCTGCTGGTGGCCATCCGCAAGGTGGCGCGCAAGGGGGTCTACGTCAGCCCCTCCATCATGGACCGCATGGTGGCGCGCATGGGCCAGCCCCAGGAGGCCGTGCCCGAGGCGGCGCTGTCCAACCGCGAGATGCAGGTGCTGCTGCGCCTGTCCCGGGGCGCCACCACCCGCGAGGTCTCCCAGTCGCTCAACCTCAGCGTGAGCACCGTCGAGACCTACCGCAGCCGCATCCTCGAGAAGCTCAACCTGCGCAACAACTCGGACATCACCCGCTTCGCCATTCGGCGCAACCTCATCGACCTGGACTGAGCACCGGCCAGGCCCGTTTCTGGCGACCGCTGCGCGCTCGGGGTATCCTCGTTGTGAACGCGCAGGCAGGCACGCCATGAAACTTCGAGACTATACAAAAAGAGAGTTGGTCTTCGTCTTCGGGGAGCAGTGCGACAAGCGCCCCTTCCTCCAGCGCCTCGTGCGAATGGTCAAGGGGCAGCTCCCGGACATCGACGACGCGTCGCTGCTGGAGCGGCTCTACGCCCGGGAGGAGCAGGTCACCACCGGCATCGGGCACGGAGTGGCCATCCCCCACGCCATCGTGGACGGCCTGGACCGCACCCGCTGCGTCGTGGTGCAGATCCCGGGCGGCATCGACTATGAGTCCCTGGACTCCTCGCCGGTGCACGTGGCCTTCCTGCTGCTCAGCCCGCCCGGCGTCACGGGGGTGCACATCCGCCTGCTGGCGCGCATCGCCCGCCTGGTGGACAGCGGCGAGCTGGTGAGCGACATGGCGCGGGCCGACGGCGCCGACGCGGTCTACCAGGTGCTCATGGAACAGGACGCCAGCCATGTTTGAGGTCGAGGCCCCACACGAGCTGCTGGTCTGCGTCGTCATGGACCACCACCAGGTGGAGGAGATCCTCACCGGCTTCGTCGAGCTCGGCGTGCGCGGCGCCACGGTGATCGACAGCCGCGGCATGGGCTCGATCCTCGGTAACGAGGTGCCGATCTTCGCCGGCTTCCGCACCCTCTTCCCCGGCGGCGGGGCGGGCACGTACGCCATCCTCTCGGTTGTGTCCGAGGAGCAGGTGGACGACGCCATCAGCATGGCCGACGAGGTCTGCGGAGACCTCGACAGGCCCGGCACCGGCTTCATCTTCACGGTTCCGGTGGGGCGGATGAAGGGACTGGCGGAAGATCTCAGATGAAGATCGTCATCGGGATCACCATCATCGTGTTGATCGCGCTGGTGGGCTCCCGCTGGACCTTCACCCGGGCCCGCATGGGCGCCCGGCGCCTCTACCTCACCGGCGCGGAGTTCATCCTGGTGGGGCTCTGCCTCGGTGAGCTGATGCTCGGCCTGCTGGACCGGCCAACGGTGGCTGGCCTCAACCCGCTGCTCGACCTGGCCCTCGGCTGGCTCGGCCTGCTCTTTGGCGCCCAGCTGGACTATCAACAGGTGCGGCGCTTCCCCAGGCGATACGCCATTGTGATCCTGGTCACCGGCTGCGCGGCCATGGCGGCCTGCCTGCCCCTGGGGCCGGCGCTGGCGCAGGTGCTCGGCCAAAACGGGCGGCCCTGGCTCGGGGCGGTGATCCTGGCGGCCGCGGCCGTGCCCACCGCCCCGGCGGCGCTGGCGCTGGCCCAGCAGGAGCTCAAGGTGCGGGGGGCCGGCGTGCCCGAGGTGCTGCGTTACGTGGCTGGGCTGGACGCGGTGTTGGGGCTGATGGTCTTCGGCCTGGCCTTCACCGTACCGCACACCCACTCGCCCCTGGGGCCGACCCAGCTGATCACCGTGCAGTAACTGCTCATCTCCCTCGGGCTCGGTGGGCTCATGGGGTTGATCCTGCACATGCTGACCCGCTTCGGCTGCGCCCAGGCCGAGCTGCAGCTGTTCACCGTGGGCGCGGTCGCCCTGGCGGCCGGCGTGGCCGCCTTTCTCCGGGTGTCGCCGCTGGTGGTGACCCTGGTCAGCGGCCTGGTCATCGCCAACGTGCGCGGGGAGAAGGCGCGGGTGCTCCGGGCCCTGCTCACACTGGAGAAGCCCCTCTACCTGGTGCTGTTGATCCTCGCCGGCGCCATGGTGCGCCAGCTGCCCGACCTGGCCACGGTGCTGCTGTTGGGCCTGGGCTACGCCGCGCTGCGCGCCGTGGGCAAGGCCGCCGGCGGCTGGCTCTGCACCCGCGTGCCGTTGCTGTGGCGCCTCGGCCTGCCCCCGGCTTTTGGCCTCGGCCTGACCTCCCAGGGCGGCATGGCCGTGGCCATGGTGGTCAGCTTCCACCGCGCGTTTTCGGGCCAGCCTGCCCTGGACGCCCTGGCCGACGTGCTGTTGATGATCGTGCTCGTCTCGGTGCTGGTCAATGGATTGACCGGCCCCTCGCTGGCCCGGGTGGCCCTGCGAGAGGAGGCATAGATGGAGCGCTCGCTGGTGCTGGTCATCATCACCGCCATGATGTTTTTGCTGGTGAGAACCGTGCCGGGTTCGTTCATCGCCACCGGCGCCGGGGCCACCCTCTGCTTCGGCTTCCTCATCCTCTCGGCCTACCTGACCGCCGGCCTGATGGCGCGGCTGCGGCTGCCGAAGATCACCGGCTACATCCTCGCCGGCATGCTCTTCGGGCCCTCCATGCTGGAGCTGCTCTCCCGCACCGTGGTGCTCGAGCTGCGGCTGGTCGACGACCTGGCGCTGACCTTCATCGCCTTCGCCGCCGGCGGCGAGCTGCACCTCGACATGCTGCGGGCGCGCAAGCGCAGCATCGGCTGGACCGTGGCCTGCCTGCTGCTCTTCGCCTTCGTCGGTGTCACGCTCTCGCTGGCCGCCATGCGCTCCTTCTTCCCCTTCACCGCGGGGCGCCCGCTGGTGGACAGCCTGGCCATCACCGCGCTGGCCGGCGCCATCGCCGTGGCTCGCTCACCGTCGTCGGTCATCGCCATCATCAGCGAGACCCGGGCGCGCGGCCCCTTCACCGACACCGTGCTCGGCGTGACCGTGGCCCTGGACGTGCTGGCCATCTTCATCTTCGCCGTGGCGGTCTCCGTGGCGGAGGTGGTGCTCTCTGCCGGCGGCGGCTTCAACGTGACCTTCCTCGCGGGCATCGCCGCGGAGGTTTCGGCCTCGGTGGTCATCGGGCTGGTGCTCGGCAAGGGCGTGGCCCTCTACCTGGAGCGCGTCGGCAAGGAGCTGACCATCTTCACCCTCGGCGTGGCCTTCCTCACGACCAAGGTGGCCCACGGCATGGGGCACCTGCTGGAGACCGAGCTCGGCATGCGCTTCCACCTGGAGCCGATGCTGATCTGCCTCACCGCCGGCTTCGTGGTGCAAAACTTTTCCAAAAGCGGCAAGGGCTTCTTGCGGGTCATCGACCGCAGCGCCCTGCCGATCTACGTCATCTTCTTCGCCATCAGCGGCGCGTCGCTGCAGCTGGAGGCCCTGCGCCAGACGTGGCACTGGGCGCTGGTGCTGGTGGCCCTGCGGTCGCTGTACATCTTCCTCGGCGCCAACCTCGGCGGGCGCCTGGCTGGCGACCCGTCCACCTTCTCCACCGCCAGCGGCCTGTCGTTTTTCACCCAGGCCGGCGTGAGCATCGGCCTGGTCAAGGTGATCATGGACCGCTTCCCCGTCTTCGGCCCGGCCTACGCCACGCTGCTGGTGGCCACCATCACGCTCAATCAGATCATTGGCCCCGTGGCCTTCAAGGCGGCGCTGTCGCTGGTGGGCGAGGCCCGGGCGCTGGCGTTGAAGAAGGCGCCCACCGCCGACCCGCCAAAATAAAGGCAGCGTTGCGGCGGGCAAATGAGTTGTTACCATTCAAACAATGTCCCGCGCTGCCATATGGGTGCTGGTGCTGGCGAGCCTGTCGGGCTGCGCCGCCACGCGCGTGGCCTACAACAACGCGGACTGGCTGCTGCGGCGTGAGCTGATCAAGCACACCTGCCCCACCGACGCCCAGGAGGTTTGGCTAAAGGGCCAGCTCGACACGCTCCATCGATGGCACCGGCGCTCCGAGCTGCCGCGCTACGTCAAGGCGCTCAACGGCCTGGCGACGGCGCTGAATCGGCCGCTGACACGGGCAGCGATGAACGCCTTCTTTACCGAGCTCGACGGCGCCCGGGACCGCTTCAACGCGCGCCTGGCCTTGCCCGCCGGCGTGTACCTCGCCGGGCTCGCGCAGCCCCAGGTTCGTTGCGTCATCAGGCAGATGTACAAGTGGAACCAAAAGGGCATCAAGGAGATGCAACGCGCGGACAAAAAGTACGTGGAGGGGCAGCTGGAGAAGCTCGAGGACCGGCTGGATGGATTTATCGGCGACCTGACCGCGGGGCAGAAGACCTCGGTGGCGCGCCTGATCCGGGCGCGCAAGCCGACCCACCGGCAGATGATCACCGCCTGGCACAACTGGGGCCGGCGCCTGGTGGCGCGCATGCGCAAGGGCGGGGTCAAGGCCGCCCGCGAGAAGCGCATGCGGGCGGCGGTGCAGCATCGGCTCGCCCTCTACACACCCGCCGAGCGCAAGGTGGCGCGCCGGTGGCAGCGCCAGAACCAGGACATGACCTGGGCCGTGGCCCGGCTGATGACCGCCGACCAGCGCAAGAAGCTGCGGCGACGGCTGCTGGACCTGGCCACGGACCTCGACGCCCTGGCCCGGCAGAAGTAGCGCGGGGGCTACGAGGAGTCAGCCCGTCGATCTACGTGGTGGGGATCACCCGCGCCCCCACGGCCAGGTCGCAGATCTTCGCCTCGGCCAGAAACGCCCGCTTCGCCGCGTCCGAGCCGTCCCCCTCGTTGAACACCTCGTACGCCAGGTTCACCAGCGCGACGGAGCGATCGAAGGCCCGCTGCCAGTGGTCCATGAAGCTGAACCGCTCGTTGTCGTAGTAGCGCCGGCGGTTCTCCTCGGTGCCCTTGTTGCGGCTGTTGACCCGGGCCCACGGCGCGCAGACCATGAGGGCGAAGTGGCGAAAGTCCCGCACCCAGCGCGCCACCTGGCGCGGACCGGGGGCCGGGCTGCCGTGGAAGCCGCGCAGCAGGTCGCTGACGAAGGCGTAGACCGGCCGCCGCCAGCCCAGGCGGACGAAGGGCGGAGGATCCACGATGACGGTCTTGCGGACGAAGAAGTCCCAGGTGCCGATGGGGTCCTGGTTCCACAGGTCGCGGTGGAAAAACAGGCTGTGGTACTTCTCCGTGAGGCGGTGCTGGTGGGACTCGTTGCCGCCGAACCGGGCCAGGTCACGATGGGCGCACCAGTTGACCAGGGGGTGCAGCTCCATGTCCAGGGCCATGTGGGCCATGACGCCGGCCAGCAGGGCCGCCCGCTGGTCCCGCGGCAGGCGCGTGTCCCGGCTGCCCCCGCTCAACATGTGCCAGGCCAGCAGGTCCGGCCGGTCCCGGTGCAGGGCCACGGCGAAGGGCCGCTGCTCGGCAGGGCGCTCGCGCCAGTACCGCAACATCATCGGCACGATGTTGGTGTAAAACGGCAGGTCCAGCAGCACCGCGCCCAGGCGCGCGAACGGGTCCTGCCGGGTCAGCGCGCGCCGCAGCCCGGCGTCCACCCGGGGCTCCCGGGAGAGCAGCTCGACGTGGGTGATGTGGAGGGTCGCGCCAGGCAAGATCAACCAGCCAGCGCGCTCTAGAACAGCGCGCTCACCGAGCTCCCGTCGTGGATCCGCGAGATGGCGCGGGCGAACAGCGGCGCCACGGAGAGCACGCGGATCTTCTCGCACTTCTTTTCCGGGCCCACGGGGATGGAGTCGGTGACCACCAGCTCCCGCAGCCGGCTCTTGGCGATGCGCTCGCAGGCCGTGCCGCTGAGCACGGGGTGCACGACGCCGGCGGTGACGTCCACGGCGCCCTTCTCCAGCAGCACGCTGGCGGCCTTGATCAGGGTGCCGCCCGAGGCGGTCTCGTCGTCCACGATCAGCGCGTGGCGCCCCATGACGTCGCCGATGACGTGCACCGCCTTGACCTGCTCGTCGTCGCCGTAGCGCCGCTTGTCGATGATGGCCAGCGGCACGTCCAGGCGCTCGGCGTAGCGGCCGGCGTCCTTGACCTCTCCTGCGTCGGGCGCCACCATCACCCAGTCGCCCTGAGTCTGCTCGGCGAAGTGCTGACAGAGCACGCCGGCGGCGGTGAGGTGGTCCACCGGGATGTGGAAGAAGCCGTGGATCTGCGGCGAGTGCAGGTCCATGGTCAGCACGCGGTCGGCCCCCGCGGTCTGCAGCAGGTCGGCCACAAGGCGCGCGGTGATGGAGATGCGCGGCTCGTCCTTTTTGTCCGACCGTACATAGGGGTAGTACGGCAGCACCGCGGTGATGCGCTCGGCCGAGGCGTGGCGCAGGGCGTCGATGGTGATCAGCAGCTCCATCAAGTTGTCCGACACCGGCGGGCACGAGGTCTGGATCACGAAGCAGTCGGTGCCCCGGATGTTCTCCTCGATGTTGACCTTGATGTTTTCGTTGGAGAAGCGGACCACGCGCGTGCGGCAGAGGTCCAGGCCCACCTCGGAGGCGATGTCCTGGGCCAGCTGCTGATGCGCGGAGCAGGCGATTAGCTTCATGTCAGGTATCATTTGCAACCTCCCTTGGTGTCACCCACGAACCAGCCACCCTTTCTGTATGGCCCCTCGGAGGGTCGCGGTCAACAGCCTGTGGCTACATTGCACCAGCTTTATCCGCGCGCGCAGTGGACCGCCCAGCAGCGCCAGGTCGCCCAGGGCGTCCAGCAGCTTGTGGCGCACCGGCTCATCGGCGAAGCGGCTGCCCCCCGGGTTGAGCACGCCCTGTTCGTGGAAGACCAGCACGCTCCCCAGGCTCGCCCCCCGGGCCAGGCCGGCGCGTCGCAGCCGCGCGGCCTCGGAGAGGAAGCCGAAGGTGCGGGCCGGGGCCAGGCGGCGGGTGAAGGACTCGGCGCCCCGGTGCACGTATCGCAGGCACTGGCGCCCCACGACGGCGAAGTCCACCTGGCACCACAGCTCGAGGCGCCGGCCGGGCAGCAGGTGGCAACGCGATGGCCCCTCCCCCGCGGTCACGGCGCGGGTCACTGTCCAGCGCTGCTCCTCGTGGCCCGCGGGCTCGCTGGCCCGCAGCAGCGCGCGGACGAAGGGCGCGGAGCTGCCGTCCATGATCGGCACCTCTGCTCCCCGGAGCCGGATCTCGGCGTCGCGGATGCCCAGCCCGGTCAGGGCCGCCAGCAGGTGCTCCACGGTGGACACGGCCACCCCGTCGCTGCACAGCACCGTGCATCGGTGACTCGGAGCGGCCCGGTCCAGCCTGGCGGGGATTCTGACGACGCGGCCCCCTGCCCGTCGCGCGAACCAGATCCCGCTGCCGGCGGGCGCGGGGTGGATCACCACGCGACCGTGGCCTCCGCTGTGCAGCCCCGGGCCACAGAACGGCCCGGCGGGCGTGATCAATGTCCTCGTGTTCAATGCCGTGATCCTCCGCGCGTGGTCCTCGGCGCTGGCGCTGCTGTGTGCTGCCGTCATGGTAAGGTTACCAGAGGAGAAGCCAATGAGGGACACACTCCGGCTCGTGGCGCGGCTACGCCAGCAGGGAGACGCGCTGAGCCGCAATCGCAACTTCGATCTGTTCGAGGACCCGGCGACGCGGCGGGCGCAGAAGGTGCACCTGCACCTGATGAGGCTCGAGCGGGACCTGGTCCGCTTCGCGCGGATCGGGACCGTACGCCTGCTCGCCGGCGCGGCGGGCCGATCGGTCATCGAGCTGCAGGTGCCGTCGCTGAGCCTCCGCCGGCGGGTCTACCTGCACCCGCAAGAGCTGGCGCTCCTGGCACAAAAGCCCGAGATTGCGAAGATCTTGAGTGTGGAAGAGGCGAGGCCGGAGCGGGCCGCCGGGAGGGTCTAGGTGTCTAGTTCTTGTGGTTGTAGAAGACTGTCACGGTGAGGCAGTGAAACTCGCTGTCGGAGCTCTGAGTGATCTTCTTGTTGATGATCTGCAGCTCCGGGTGCTGGCGAATCCAGTAAGTGACCGTCTCGCCCAGCTCCTCCCGCTCCCGTGCTTTGGTGGCTGAAAAAACCTTGGCGCCATCAAATGTCATGTCCTCTCCTTTATCGTTTCAACTGGACTAGATAATTGAACAATTTTTTTAAGCATATAGCACGGTCATTTTGGGCTGTCAAAGCCATCACGGCGGCGCCTGGCGGTAAAGTTTTTCGACGGTGAGCCTTGCAGAATACGCATGATATCGGCCCATTGTTGAGGCAGCGCTTCGGCGCCCCGGTGCGCAAGGTTTGCCTGCGGCTGGGGACCACCTGCCCCAACCGGGACGGCACCCTGGCCGCGGAGGGCTGCAGCTTCTGCGCGGAGCATCGGCGGCCGTCGGAGCCGAGGCCCGTGGCCGAGCAGCTGGCCCAGGGGCTGGCGCGCCTCCGCCCCGGTACCCTGGCCATCGCCTACCTCCAGGACCACTCCGCCACCCACCTGCCGGCCCACCGCCTGCAGCAGGTGCTGGCCACTGTCCGTGAGCAGGAGCAAGTGGTGGCGGTGCACATCGGCACGCGGCCGGACTGCCTGCCGCCCGACGTGGTGGACGTGTTGGCACATCACGCGGCGGGCGTGGACCTGCTGGTGGAGCTCGGGCTGCAGTCGGTGCGGGAGCGAACCCTGGCCCTGGCGGGGCGGCAGCACGACGTGGCCTGCTTCGACCAGGCGGTGCAGCGCCTGCACACGCGCGGGATCCGGATCTGCGCCCACGTGGTGCTCGGCCTGCCCACCAGCCTGGAGGACGACCGGGCCAGTGCAAGGCTGGAGCCCGAGACGGCGGCCGACGCCGAGGCCGCTGCCCGGCACCTGGGCGCGCTCCGGGTGGAGGCGGTGAAGGTCCACCACTGCCATGTGCTGCGGGGCACCCCCCTGGCGCGCCTCCACGCCGAGGGGCGCTATGAGCCCCCCTCGCTGGAGGGCTATCTGGAGCGGCTCGTGGCGTTTTTGCAGCACCTGCCGGCGGACGTGGAGATCCACCGCCTGCTCGGTGAGGCCGCGTCGGAGCAGGTGCTGGCGCCGGCGTTCACTGCGCACAAGAGCCGGTCTCTACAATGGATCCGCGCCGAGCTCCAGCGCCGCGGCGTCCACCAGGGGGCGCGGTCCGGCGTCGCGACCGTGGGCCGCCAAAGCTCATAACTCATAGCTTCCGTTGACAGAGGCGTTGGCCGTGGCTATAAATCAGCGTGCTCGTGTCAGAACTCGTACAGCTTTCCATCAGCGTGCCCCAGCAGGCAGCCGAGGCCGTGACCAATCTCCTCACCGAGGAGGTCGGCGGCGTCGAGCTTCGCGATAGCGAGACCCTCTCCTCCGTGCCTGACGGCATCACCGAGCTGGTCTGCTGGCTGCCCAGCTCCATGGTCAAGAGCCGGGTGGCCAAGGTCGAGAAGCTGATGGTGTCCCTCAAGGAGCTGGGCGTGGAGGTGGCCCCCTGGTCCCATCAGGCGGTGGACGTCGACCCTCAGGACTGGAAAGAGGCCTACAAGGAGCACTTCGACGTCACGCGCCTGGGGCGCTTCGTTGTGATCAAGCCGTCCTGGAGAGACTACGAACCGCGCCCCTCTGACCGGATCATCGAGCTGGATCCGGGCATGGCCTTCGGCACCGGGCTGCACGCCAGCACCGAGCTGATGGTCCTGGCCCTGGAGCGGCTGCGGGGCTCGCCCCCGAAGAAGGTCCTCGACATCGGCGCGGGCACCGGGATCCTGTCGCTCACCGCCGCCCGCCTGTGGCCCAGCTGCAAGGTCGTGGCCATCGACAACGACGAGACCGCGGTTCAGGTCTGCAAGGACAACGTCAAGCAGAACGGGCTGGCCAGGAACATCAAGGTCAAGCTGCAGACCGCCCGCAAGGTGGACGGCTCCAGGGATCTGGTGCTGGCCAACCTGACCCGCGACCTGCTCATGGACCTTCAGCCGCGCATGCGGGGGCTCCTCACCGACGGCGGCTTCCTGGTGCTCAGCGGCATCCTGGAGAGCCAGGCCCTGGAGATAGCCCACCTCTACAGCCAGGACCTGCGCATGGAGCCGCGGCTCTCTCTGGGCAAGGACGAGTGGGTGGCCTACGTCTTCCGCGCGCGTGGCTGAGCAGAAACCTCCCCGACGAGTGGTGGTGCCCCCGGAGCTCATCCGAGACGGTGAGGCGCGCCTGACAGGATCCCCCCACCATCACCTCACGGTGGTGCTGCGCCTGGAGGCTGGATCCAGCGTCGAGTTGCTGGACGGCTGCGGCGGCCGCCACGAGGGGATCCTGGCCAGCACTGGCCGCCAGGCCTCGGTGGTGACCATCACCCGGTCCCACGCGCCGGAGCGGGTAACGGGGGCTCGGCTGACGCTGCTCCACGGCCTGTCCCGGGCCCGCCGCACCGAGCTGGTGCTGCAGAAGGCCACCGAGCTGGGGGTGGACGCCGTGGTCCCCTGTCTCTGCCAGCGCTCGGTGTCGCGGCCCCCCGACCCGGACAAGAAGCACCAGCGGTGGCAGGAGATCGTGGCCCAGGCGGCGCGGCAGTGCGACCGCGCCCGGCTGCCGCTGCTGGCGCCGTTGATGCCCCTGGACGAGGCCCTTGAGACCCAGCCGGAGGGGGCTGTGCGCCTGGTGGCGCTGCCCGGCGCGCCTCCGCTCTCCGCCGCCGCGCCAGCCCTGGACGGGGCCGCCGAGGTCGCCCTGCTCGTGGGGCCCGAGGGCGGCCTGGACCCCGCGGAGGCAGCGGCCGCCGAGGACCGGGGCTATGTGGCCGTGGGGCTCGGCCCCCGGGTGCTCAGGACGGAGACCGCGGCGGTGGCGCTGGTGGCGCTGGTGGGCTACCTCGCGGGCAAGTGGGAGGCGGACGTCGAGGCCCCTTGAGGGGAGTTTCGATCAACCCATGGGAAATCTTGCCTTTCGCCACCACCTTACTATAGTGGTCACATGGGAAATGGGGAGAAGCTGAAGTCGGGAGACGCTGCCTCCACGGAGGAGAGCGTACCCGCCAAGAAGGTGTACGTGGCCGGCATGTGGCGCCGGCTGCTGGCCACCTTTCTGGACGGCGTCTGCCTCGCCCCGATCCTGCTGCTCACCGGTTGGCTGGCCCTGAGGATCACGGGCACGCCCTTGCCGGATCCAGCCAGGATCAGAGTGGAGATGGTGCTGGAGACCGTGCTGGAGGGGGGCGGCATGCTCTACAGCCTGGGAGGCTTGGCGCTGGTCATCCTGCTGCTCTACGGGATCATGTTCATGACCATCACGGGGGCCACGCCGGGGCTGCGCATGTTGCGGCTGCGGGTGATCAACGTGTACGGGGATCCTCCGGAGTGGTGGCGCATGATCCTGCGCAGCGTGGGCTTTTTGACCAGCTGTCTGTTCCTGGGGCTCGGTTTCCTCTGGATCGGCTTCGACCGCGAGAAGCGTGGGCTGCCCGACTGGTTGGCGGGCACCTACGTGATTCGGCAAAAACAAACCTGATAACGCACCGCCATCGATGTGAGGCTACTAAATGGGGTCACGTCTCAGCTCAGCACTCGTTCAGGCAGGTCTACTGGACGTCAAGTCCCTGGAGAAGGCTCTGGCCCGACAGGCCATCCTCGGCGGGGAGCTCGACACAGTCCTCCTTGAGCGCAGGCTGATTCCCGAGTCATTTCTTACCGCGTTGCTCAGCCAGGTGTCCGGCTATCCGGCCCTGGAGCCCGCCCTGCTGCAAGACCTCGAGGCTCCTGAGGAGCCTGCCATCGATCTGGAGACCGCCCAGCGGCTTGGCATCTGCCCCCTGCTGGAGGAGCTGCAGTCGCTGATGATCATGGTCTCGGACAGCACCGATGACGTGGCCCTGGAGGAGCTGGCCTTTGATCGCAACCAGGTGCTGACCCCCTTCGTGGCGCCCGAGCTGCGGGTGATGCAGGCCCGGAGCGTGATCTACGACATGCCCCTGGACGAGCGCTTCGTCAAGCTGATCAAGCGGCTCAAGGAGCGCCCGCTCAAGGCCGCGCTGCCCGAGGTGGATCCGCGCGGGCGGTTCCGCTTCCGCAGCAAGCGGACCAAGCGCCCCACCATCGAGCCCAAGGTCATCACCGTGGAAGAGGTGCTGGCCGACGAGGAGGCGGGGGTGCCCGAGG
>PVBE011948682.1_pt1 | contig 12344 bp, 5 predicted proteins | sample 1631181 | NCBI WGS metagenome assembly PVBE01 (sample SAMN08397723, study PRJNA350692) | Marine metagenome, whole genome shotgun sequencing project. | isolation source: water | place: Pacific Ocean | collected 2012-04 | reverse complement strand
TGGCCCTGGCCCTGGCGGCGCCCTCGGCGGTGGTCATCGGCGGCCGCAACCCGGCTGCGATCCTGGTGGTGGACCAGGCCACCCGCGCCATGCGCTATGACCTCTACGCGCACCAGGGCGGCGTGCGCGGGCTGGCGTTCTCGCCCGAGGGTCGTTACCTGGCCAGCGTGGGGGCCGACAGCACCCTGCGGCTCAAGGACATGAACACCGGCGACGAGGTAGCCGAGGCCCGGGCCCATGAGGGCGAGGTCCGCTCCGTGGCCTACTCCCCCTGGGGCGGACTCATCGCCACCGCCGGGGACGACCGCCGGGTCAAGGTCTGGCGGGTGGTGGTGCAAAAAACAGAGCCCGACGAGCCCGTGGAGGTACACCTCAAGCCGGTACGCAACCTGCCCGGCCACCGGGGCCGCATCACCTCCGTGGCCTTCTCCGCCGACGGCCTCACCGTCATCTCCGGCAGCCACGACACCTCGCTGCTGGTCTGGGACCTGGCCAACGACCAGCGGCGCCCCCCACCCAAGGCCAAGGCGGTCATCCCCAAACCGCCGCAGTAGCCGCCGCCTGCTCATGCTAATCTAGAGGCAGACAAGGCATGTTGGAAGGAAGGATATGACCTCGCGCAGAATGCTCGCCTGCACCGCCGTGATGGCCCTCGGCGGCGCCGCCCACGCTCAGAAACCGAACCTGATCATGGTCTCGTGGTCCGCGCCGACCACGGCTCAGGGGTACAAGACCACCATCAACATCAGCTTCAAGGTCACCAACTACGGCAACGGCTCGGCCGGGGCCTTCGGCGTGCGGTTCTACTACGGCGACAGCTCCAGCACCTCCGGCCTGACCACCCTCGGCACCCACAGCTTCTCGGGGCTGCCCGCGGCCACCACCTCGTCGACCATCTCGATGAAGCTCACCCTCCCGGGCAACGTGCTCTACGGCAACCGTTACCTGCACTACCTCATCGATCCGACCAACGCGGTGAGCGAGTCCAACGAAAACGACAACCGGGACAGCCGCTCCCTCGCCATCACCGGGTATCCGGACATTACCGTCACCACCCTGGCGGTGTCGCCCAACACCCAGTCCCCGGGCAAGACGCTGACCACGGCCTACCGCGTCTACAACGCCGGCTACTCACGCATCCCGACCTACTTCTACTTGCGCTTTTACTACTCGCTGACCAGCGCCATCAACACCACCGACACCTACCTCAACCGGCAGATCACGGTCTCGTCGCTGTCGGCCGGTGGGTACTACCCGTCCACGGGCAACGGGGTCACCACGGTCACCGTACCCACGGGGGCTACCTCCGGCACGCGGTACATCGGGGCCATCGCCGACTACAACCACCGGGTCACTGAGGGGAGCATCGCCAACAACGTCAAGGCGGCGGCCTTCACGGTCAAGGGGGCGGCGGGCAAGGCCGACCTGCAGATGTACTCCTGGTCGGCGCCGGCGACGGCGGTGGGGCACAACGCCAAGGTGCCGATCACCTTCCGCGTGCGCAACGCGGGCACCGGCGTGGCCGCGCCCTTCAGGGTGCGCTTCTACTGGGGCCTGAACACCGGCGCCTCCAACCAGCTCTTCCTGACGTCGTACAACCACCCCGGGCTCGGCGCGGGCGCCTCCGGCGGGACCTACAAGGTCACCGCCACCCTGCCCGCCGGCGTCGTCGCGGGGTACCACTTCCTGCACTACCGCATCGACGCCGACAGCCAGGTGGCCGAGACCAACGAGTCCAACAACAACGGCTACCGCAAGCTCTACGTCAGCGGCAAGCCGGACATCCGCGTGCACTACATCTCCGTGTCGCCCAGCTCCCAGAAACCGGGGGGCGTGCTCACCGTCAAGTACCGGCTGCGCAACTACGGCTACACCATGATCCCGAACAAGTTCTACACGCGGTTTTACTACTCTCACGACAAGACCATCACCACCTCGGACAGCTACCTCAAAAAGCAGTTCTCTGCGCTGCGCATCAACGCCAGCACCTACTACCCCGAGACCGGCCTCGGCACCGTCACGGTGAACGTTCCCCCGGGGGCGGCTGCCGGCACCCGCTACATCGGGGCCTACGCCGACTACAGCAAGTGGATCTGGGAGTCCAACACGGCCAACAACACCAAGGCCGCGGCCTTCACCGTCACCAAGACCCCGACCCTGCTGGCCAACGGCGCCGCCTGCTCCAGCAAGTCCCAGTGCAAGAGCGGGCAATGCGCCGACGGGGTCTGCTGCAACAGCGGCTGCGGCTCGAGCAATCCGGGCGACTGCCAGGCGTGCAGCGTCAAGGCCGGGGGGGTCGTCAACGGCCTGTGTGGCGTGATCAAGGCGGGCCATGTCTGCCGCAAGGCCACGGGCCCCTGCGACAAGGCCGAGACCTGCTCCGGCAAGTATTTCCTCTGCCCGGCCAACAGCTACAAGCCCGCCGCCTCGGTCTGCCGCAAGGCGGCCGGGGCGTGCGACAAGGCCGAGGTCTGCTCCGGCAAGGCCGCCGCCTGCCCGGCCAACGGCCTCAAGCCGGCCAGCACAACCTGCCGCCAGGTGGCCGGGCCGTGCGACCTGCCCGAGGTCTGCACCGGCAAGGCCGCCGCCTGCCCCAAGGACGCGTTCAGGTCGACCAAGACCACCTGCCGCGTGGCCAAGGACAAGGAGTGCGGCCTCACCGAGGCGTGCACCGGCAAGGCCGCCGCCTGCCCCAAGGACGCCCACAAGCCCAACGCCACAAAATGCTCCAAGGGCGTGTGCGCCAACGGCGTCTGCAAGGGAGGCAACCCGCAGCTCGACCTGTCGGTGCCTGACGCCAACCCGACCGACGCCGTGGCCACCTCGGACGCCCCCGTTACCGACGGCGTGACGCCGCGGGAGGCGGCCGTGGCGGACGGTCCCACGGCAGGCGACGCTCGGCTCGACCCACCGGGGGATCGCGGTTGCACCTGTCAGGCCGGCGGCGGATCGGCGAGCGCGCCCCTGGTGTTGTTGCTGCTGCTGGCGCTCGGATCGGTAAGGCGCAGGCGCGGCTGACCGCCGAGGCAGCGCCCTCCGGAAATCCCTGACCTCTTTATTCTTCCGCAATTCCAGGTCGCGCGATACCATCTGCCATCACGGCGCGCCGCCTGCGCGTCATCTGCAAGGGGTACATACATGGCCGACGGAAAGTCCCGGAAATCGCTTCCGGAGTTCGAACACGAAGTGCTCGAGATCCTCATGACGGGTACCCGTACCACCACCACCCGTGTATGCGAACGTGGTGGAGAGCGCACCTTGTTGCTCCGCCGCTCCCGCCTGGGCGACTCCGCCGAGGCTGCTTGAGCTGTTGGACGTCCCCTGTCGCCTGGTCGCCCCCCGGGGGAGCGAGCCCGCGGGCCTGTTGCTGCCCGACTCGGGCGGGCGCCCCCTGGAGGAGCTGATCCCGAAGCGCGGCATGCCGCTGAGGCACGCGCTGCGCGTGGGTCGTGAGCTGGTCCAGCAGCTGCACCTGCTCCACCGGCAGCGGGTGGTCCACTGCGGCGTGTCCTCCCCCAGCGTGCTGTTCAACGGCGAGACCGGCGAGGTCGGCTTCCTGGCCTACAGCCTGTCGACGCGCATCCCCCGGGAGACGGGCTGGGTCCTGCCCGGGCGGCTCAGGGGGAGGCTGCCCTACATCTCGCCGGAGCAGACCGGGCGCATGAACCGGGCGGTGGACTACCGCTCCGACTACTACTCGCTGGGCGTCACGTTGTATCAGGCGCTCAGCGGCCGGCTCCCCTTCCAGGGGGACGACCCGGCGGAGCTGGTGCACGCTCACATCGCCCAGGCGCCGCCGCCGCTGCACGAGGTGGCCAGCGTCCCCGAGATTGTCTCGCGGCTGGTCGGCAAGCTATTGGCCAAAAACGCCGAGGACCGCTACCAGAGCAGCATCGGCATCCAGGACGACCTGCAGACCTGCATCGACATGCTCTCCAGCTCGGGGAAGATCAGCACCTTCGAGCTGGCCCGCACCGACATGCTGGAGAGCTTCCGCGTGCCCCAGAAGCTCTACGGCCGCGAGGACGACCTCGATCTGCTCGATCGCGCCCTGGACCGTGTCTCGGTGGGCAAGACCGAGCTGGTGCTGGTCTCCGGCTACTCGGGTATCGGCAAGACCTCCCTGGTGCAGGAGCTGCACAAGAAGGCCGACAGCCTCGACGCCTACTTCATCGCTGGCAAACACGATCAGTACCAGCGCAACGTGCCGCACCAGGCCCTGGCCCAGGCCCTACGCGACCTGGTACGCCAGTTGCTCGTGGGCTCCGCCGAGGAGGTCGCGGCCTGGCGGGAACGGCTCACCGAGGCAGTGGGCGAAAACGGCCAGCTGATGGTGGACCTGGTGCCCGAGCTGGAGTTGATCATCGGTGAGCAGACGCCGGTGCGAGAGCTGCCGCCGGCCGAGGCCGAGGTGCGGCTGACCACCCTCTTCACCCGCTTCGTCAACGCCTTCGCTGGCGGCGCGCGCCCGCTGGTGATCTTCCTCGACGACCTGCAGTGGGTCGGACCGGCCACGCTCAAGCTGATCCGTCACCTGGTGACCGAGGCCGGCGACATGCGGCTGATGCTGCTCGGGGCCTTCCGCGACAACGAGGTGGATCCCTCGCACCCGCTGATGGTGGCCCTGGACGAGCTGAAGAAGACCGAGGCGCAGGTTCAGGACATCTTCCTCGAGCCCCTGGAGCAGGCGTCGATCCAGCAGATGGTCCAGGACACCCTGCGCTGCGACGCCGACCTGGCCGGTGAGCTGGCCAAGGTGCTGCACGAAAAGACCGGCGGCAACCCGTTCTTCCTGATCAACTTCTTCGAGACCCTGGGCCAGGAGGGGTACCTGCGCTTCGACACAGACCAGCGGACCTGGACCTGGAGCCGGCAGGAGATCGTCGCCCTCGAGAGCACCAGCAACGTGGTGGACCTGATGGTCTCGCGGCTGCGGCGCCTGCCCGAGGCGGCCCAGGGCGCGCTGAAGTTTGCCTCCTGCATCGGCAACGCCTTCGACCTCGACACCCTGGCCACGGTCACCGAGCAGTCCGCCGAGGAGGCGGCCCGGGCGTTGTGGCCCGCCATCGAGCAGGGCGCGGTGCTTGTCGGCACCTCCATCTCCGATGACACGAGCGAGTCGGTGCTGCTCGGCTCTCCGGTGGTCATGGGGCTGGTGTCCGATCGCGTGCGGGTCCGCTTCTTTCACGACCGGGTGCAGCAGGCCGCGGCCACGTTGACCGGCGAGCAGGAGCGCAAGGAGATCCACCACCGCATCGGCCGCCTGCTGCTGGAGAAGACGTCGGACGCCGAATTGGAGGAGCGTGTGTTCGACATCGTCGGCCACCTCAGCCTCGGTCTGGACCTGCTGGAGACGGCGGACGAGCGGCAGGAGCTGGCGCAGATGTGCCTGCTGGCCGGCCGCCGGGCCAAGGCCACCACCGCCTTCTCCGCGGCCTGCGAGTTTTTGCAGACCGGCGTTGACCTCGTGGGGGACGAGGGCTGGGACACCGACTACGAGCTGAGCCGGGCCCTGCGCTTCGAGCTGGCCGAGAGCCTCTGGGTGCGACAACAGCTGGACCGCGCCGAGGCCCTCTTCGCGGAGGTGATGGAGCGGGCGCAGACCGACCTGGAGCGAGCGAAGCTGCACCGGGTGCGCAACGGCCTGGCGCTGTACGACACCAAGTACCCCGAGGCGCTGCAGCACTGCATCGATGGCCTGGCGCTCCTCGGCCTGGACCTGCCCGCCACCGAGGACGCCGAGGCGCTGCAGGCCATGGCCGGCGCAGAGGGCGAGGCCCTGGCGCCGCTGCTGGAGGGCAAGGACATCGCGTCTTTGGTGGACCTGCCCGAGATGACCGATCCGCACCGCCTGGTGGAGGCCGATCTTTTGGAGGAGCTGTCGATCATCGGCATGTTCTTCAGCCCGCTGATGGTGCAGATCTCCACCCTGCGCCAGGTGCGCCTCTCCCTGGAGTACGGCAACTCCCCTTCGTCCGCCTCGGCCTTCGCTGCCCACGGCATGACCATCGGCGCCGCCCTGGGCCAGCACCAGGCCGGCGCGGCCTTCGGCGCCATGGCCGTCGACCTGGCGCGGCGCCAGCATAACCCAAGGGCCGAGACCGTCGCCCTGTTCTGGCACGGCGCCTTCTCCAGCATCTGGGCGGCCCACGCCCGGCAGAGCGTGGAGATCCTCAAGTCCGCCGTGGAGGTGGGCCAGCGCGTGGGCGCGCCGCTGTGGGCCAGCTTCGCGGCCTTCTTCGTGCCGATCCATCACGCCTTCTGCGGCACGCCGATTCCGGAGGCGCTGGCGGAGATCGAGCGGTTCTTGCCGATGATGGTGCACGAGTCCATCGAGGGCGAGAAGGGCTATGTGCAGCTCAACAAGGCGCTGCTGGGGGAGACCGAGAGCGTCAGCGGCTTCGACGAGGAGAGCTGGGACGAAGAGCTCATCACCCGCTTCCGGGAGGAAAACCTCAACCTGGCGCTGCAGCACTATTTCTGCGCCAGGATCATGGCCAACGTCTTCTTCGGTGAGACCGACAAGGCCCTGGTAACCGCCGCCAAGGCTGCCGCGGAGGGCGACATCGCCGTGGTCCTCTTTGGCCAGTTCACGACGGTACGCTTCGCCTTCTACCACGCCCTGGCCATCTGCGACGCGCTGGCCGAGGACGGCGAGCGGGATGACGCCGGCGAGCTGCGCGAGAAGCTGGAGGGCTACCGCGGCCTGCTCGGCCCGCTGGCCGAGAGCTGCCCGGCCAACTACGGCGCCATGTTCGCGCTGGTGGAGGCCGGCGCCGCGGTCCTGGAGGGGAACCGGCTGGCGGCCATCGACGGCTTCGACCGGGCGCTGGACGTCGCGGCCGAGGCCAAGACGGTGCAGCTTGAGGCCCTGGCGGCAGAGCGGGCCGGGCTCTACTTCATCCGCCAGCAGCGGCCGCGTCTGGCCGGCGCCTACCTCTCCACCGCGCGACGCGCCTACGACCGCTGGGGGGCCAGGGCCAAGGTGGACCGGTTGATGGCCGAGCACGGCGCGCTGCTGCCTGCGGCGCCCGCATCGACCGCTCCGACACACGCCTCACGGGAGGAGGGCATCGACCTGGCCAGCGTGCTCAAGGCGGCGCGAATTCTTTCCGGAGAGATCGAGCTCAACCAGTTGCTGCAAAACAGCATGGAGGTGGTCATCGAGAACGCCGGCGCCGAGCGCGGGCTGCTGTTCCTCGCTCGCGAGGGGGAAATGCAGCTGGCGGGCGCCGCCGACATGCAGGGCTCGACGGAGCCGTCGAGGGCCCACGCCGCCAGCATGGTCGACTACTGCCAGCGGACCCGCGAACAGGTGGTGCTGGAGGAGGCGTCACTTTCGGATCTCTTCGCCGCGGACCCTCACATCAAGGAGCTGGCGCCGCGCTCGGTGCTGGTGATGCCGCTGCTGCAGAAGGGGCAGCTGTTGGGTGTGCTCTACCTGGAGAACAGCCTCTCCGCCGGCGCCTTCGATCCGGGGCGGATGCAGGTGCTCGAGGCGCTCAGCGCCCAGCTGGCGGTCTCCCTGGAGAACGCCACGCTCTACCACAACCTCGAGGAGCTCGTGGACCAGCGCACGTCCCAGCTGGAGGACGCCAAGGAGGCGGCCGAAAAGGCCAACAACGCCAAGAGCGTGTTCCTCGCCAGCATGAGCCACGAGCTGCGCACGCCGCTCAACGCCATCATGGGCTACAGCGAGCTGGTCAAGGAGGAGCTGGACGACGACGGCATCGACGGCTACACCGACGACCTGGACAAAATCAACTGGGCCGGCAAGCACCTGCTGTCGCTGATCAACGACATCCTCGACCTCTCCAAGATCGAGGCGGGCAAGATCGAGCTCTTCCTGGAGGACTTCGACCTCGGCGAGCTGGTGGAGCAGGTGGTCACCTCGGTCAAGCCCCTGGTGGATCGCAACGCCAACAACATCGACGTCAACGCCGACGACCAGCTGGGGCAGATCCACGCGGACCAGCTCCGCGTGCGGCAGATCCTGTTCAACCTGATCAGCAACGCGGCCAAGTTCACCGAGCAAGGGACCATCTCGCTGAAGGTCGTCCGGGACGGCGACAGCGCCGTCTTTCAGGTGGCGGACTCCGGCATCGGCATGTCGGAGTCACAGCTGGACAGGGTCTTCGAGCCCTTCCGCCAGGCCGACGCCACCACCACCAAGAGGTACGGCGGCACCGGCCTCGGGCTGACAATTAGCCAGCGTTTCTGCCACATGATGGGAGGCACCATCACGGCCAGCAGCCAGGAGGGGGTCGGCACCACCTTCGAGGTCAGGCTGCCGTTGCAGGTGGACGGGCTGGGCAGCGCACCCGAGGTCTGGGACGTGCCGGTGCCCGAGAAGATCTCTTCCGTGCCGGAGCTCGTGGGCCAGCGCGCCAGCGGTCCGGTGCTCGTGGTGGACGACGACCCGACCACGCGCGCGGTGATCGACAGCTACCTCACCAACGAGGGCTACACGGTGCGCTGCGCCTCGAGCAGCGTCGAGGGCCTGGAGCTGGCCCGGACCATCCAGCCCTGCGCCATCACCCTCGATGTGCTGATGTTCGGCATGGACGGCTGGGCGCTGCTCAACGACCTCAAGGAGGACGCCAAGACCGCCGACATCCCGGTGATCATGCTCACCCTGGCCGAGAATCGTACCCTCGGCTACGCCCTGGGGGCCACGGAGTATCTCACCAAGCCGGTGGACCGGGACCGGCTGATGTCCGTGCTGAGCAAACTGCTGGGCGACGGCACCCGGTCGGTGCTGGTGGTGGAGGACGACGCCGAGACCAGGGAGATGATGCGCCGGGTGCTGATCAAGCAGGGCTGCACCGTGGAGGTGGCGGAGAACGGCCGCGTCGGGCTGGAGCGCGTGGCCCGCAAGAAGCCCGACCTGATCCTGCTGGACCTGATGATGCCGGAGGTGGACGGCTTCCAGTTCGTGGAGGTGCTCCGCAGCCAGGATGACACGCGTGAGATCCCGGTGGTGGTGGTCACCGCCAAGGAGCTGACAAACGATGAACGCGAGCAGCTCAACCGGCACGTGCAGGTCACCCTGGAGAAGCGCGCCTTCAGTCGCTCGGAGCTGCTCAACGAGGTCACACGCCAGCTGTCTGCGCTGACGGCCCCCGGGCCCAGGTGAGGCCCTGGGAGACCATCGAGACCCGCGCGACCGCCGACGGGACCATGACCCTGCTGCGCCGGGGCGCTGACGACTACCTGATCAAGCTGGACGAAATCATCCTGATGAACAGCAGGCTCAGCCTCTCCGAGCGGCTCCTGGCCGAGTCTGCCTGCGAGCGGCTGCGGGGCGACTCGCCGAGGGTGCTGCTGGGCGGGCTCGGCATGGGCTGCACCTTGCGGGCCGCCCTGGACGCCCTGCCCGCCCGGGCCCGGGTCGTCGTGGCCGAGCTCAACCCGGTGGTGGCGCGGTGGTGTCGCGGGCCGCTGCGCGAGCTCACCGCGGGCGCCGTGGACGACCCGCGCGTGACAGTGAAGATCGCCGACGTGGCCGACGAGATCGCGGGCGCCAGGGGGCTCGACGCCGTCATCCTCGACCTCTATCAGGGGACCCACGACGCCAACACCGACGCCGATCACCCCTTCTACGGGCTGCGCGCCCTGAAGCGCGCCCGCGACGCGCTGAACCGCGGCGGCGTGTTCGCGGCCTGGACCGAGGAGCGGGACCGTGGATTCGAGGCGCGCCTGGGCAAGGCCGGCTTCTCCCTGGCGGAGCCCCGGCGCGCGCGGAGCGGCCCCCGGCACGTGGTCTATTTAGGCTATGGGCTTTAGGCTATAGCCATCGGATGCCGTGGCGCCGCATAGTGCGCTATGGCAACCGGCTCCGTCGCCGCCAACTTGCAACGGACCGCTGGTAGTGCCGGCCGCGAAGGTTTATGCTCTCCATGTATCAAGGAGGCTATCTTGCAAAGTGTCACTGCGGTGGTCCTCGGCGGCGGGCGCGGCACGCGCCTGTTCCCCCTCACCCTGGAGAGAGCCAAGCCGGCCGTGAGCTTCGCCGGCAAGTACCGCCTGATCGACATCCCGATCTCCAACTGCATCAACTCGGGCATCAAGCGGGTCTTCGTGCTCACGCAGTTCCTCTCGGCGAGCATGCACCGCCATATCATGCAGACCTATACCTTCGACACGTTCACCGACGGCTTCGTCGACATCCTCGCCGCCGAGCAGACGCCTCAGCGGTCGGACTGGTTCCAGGGCACCGCGGACGCCGTGCGGGCCACGCTCAACCACATCACCTACTACCCGAGCGAGCAGGTGCTGATCCTCTCTGGCGATCACCTCTACCGCATGAACTACGGGGACCTGGCGCGGACACACCACGACACCGACGCCGATATCACCATCTGCGTCTACCCCGTGAGCCGGGCCGAGGCGCCGCGCATGGGCCTGCTCAAGGCGGACGCCAAGGGCGTGGTGGAGGAGTTCGTGGAGAAGCCCGACGACCCCGCCGAGGTGGAGCGCTTCCGCGCCCCGAAGGCGCTGTTCGACGCGCGCGGGCTGAAGGTCGCGGATGAGCGCTACCTGGCCTCCATGGGGGTCTACGTCTTCAAGCCCCAGGTGCTGGAGTCGCTGCTCGAGGACACCGACCGCACCGACTTCGGCAAGGACGTCATCCCCGCCGCCATCAGCCGCCACAAGGTCGTGGCCTACCCCTTCAACGACTACTGGATGGACATCGGGACCATGGACGCCTTCTTCGAGGCCAACATCGCCCTGGCCCAGGCCGAGCCGCCCTTTTCGCTCTACCACCCCCGCTGGCCGATCTACACCCGCACCCGCTCGCTGCCGCCGAGCCGCATCATCCGCTCCGAGATCCGGGACAGCATGGTGGCCGAGGGTGCGGACATCGACGGCGCCGCCATCACCGACTCGGTCATCGGCGTGCGCAGCGTGGTGGGCCGCGGCACGCGCATGTCCGACGTGGTGATGATGGGCGAGGACTTCTACGAGGGCGAGCAGGTGTTCGGGCGTGGCGGCCAGACCGGCGGCGAGGTGCCGCCCCTGGGGTTGGGCCGCTCGTGCAACATGGATCGCGTTATCATTGACAAGAACGCCCGCATCGGCGATGGGGTGGTCATCCGGCCGCGGCCGGAGGTAGTGGAGGAACACGAGAGCGAGCTTTACTGGGTCAGGGACGGCATCACCATCATCCCCAAGGGGACCGTGATCCCCTCGGGGACGGTCATCTGACCCGCCCTGCCGCCGACTTACCAACGACGCCACCAACAACCGCCCGCTCCGGGCGACGGTCAATGAAATGAAGAGACGAACCCTGCAGACATGTATCGTGGTTCTCGTCGCGCTGTTCTGCGGCGCGGCTGGGGCTGATCCCGAGGAGGCCCCGACGCTGCCGCCCCCGGACGCGGATCCGACGGCGGCGCCCTCCCCCTCTCGCACCGACCACCACGTGCCGCAGCCGACGGCGGCCGAGCGGATGCTGGAGCTGCTCGGCGGCTTCCACTTCGGCTCCTACGGCCGCATCGGCTACTCCGGCGACCTGCAGGAGGGCTCCATGGGCCGGTCGGTCAACGTGGTCTCCCACGGCCCGCGCCTGGAGGAGGCGCCCTACGTCGAGCTGGACTTCGGCTACCAGCTGAAGCGTGACAGCGGGCCCTCCTTCAAGGTGGTCTTCACCATGGCGTTCGCCGAGGACTTCTTCCACTACAACGGAGAGTTCGAGGCCGACGTCGCCATGCGCAACCTCTACCTGCAGGCGGACAACGTGTTCACGAAACACCTGTCGCTGTGGGTCGGCTCGCGCATGTACCGCGGCGACGACATCTACCTGCTCGACTTCTGGCCCATGGACAACCTCAACACCCTCGGCGGCGGCGCCATGCTGCGCTTCGGCAACACGCGCATCAACCTGCACGCCGGCGTCAACCGGCTCACCGACAGCTTCACCTTCCAGACGCTCAAGGTGCCGAACCCGCGCACCGGCACCGACGAGGTCGTCGTGCTGGACCGTCAGAGGACCATCGTCAGCCTCAAGGCGACGCAGGAGTTCCCGAAGTTCATGGGGGACGCCGGGTTCAAGGCGTCGCTTTACGCAGAATTGTGCAGAATGGTGAAATGGTACATTTCCATCTGTCAGAAGTGTGGGTTCAAGGCGACAATTTCCGCAGAATGGCGAAATGGTGCATTTGCATCTGTCAGAAGTGTGGGTTCAAGGCGTCAATTTCCGCAGAATGGCGAAATGGTGCATTTCCATCTGTCAGAAGTGTGGGTTCAAGGCGTCAACTTCCGCAGAATTGCCAAATGGTGCATTTCCATCTGTCAGAAGTGTGGGTTCAAGGCGTCAATTTCCGCAGAATGGCGAAATGGTG
>PVBE011598519.1_pt1 | contig 12344 bp, 7 predicted proteins | sample 1631181 | NCBI WGS metagenome assembly PVBE01 (sample SAMN08397723, study PRJNA350692) | Marine metagenome, whole genome shotgun sequencing project. | isolation source: water | place: Pacific Ocean | collected 2012-04 | reverse complement strand
GGGGTACGCCGAGCTGCCGGACCACGCGTTCGTAGGCTTCGAACGACTCGCGGTCTTTGCAGAATAGAGTGGCCTGGCAGATGTCTTCCAGGCTGCCGCCTTGATCCTCGAGCAACGCTCCGATGCTCAGGAGCGTCTCGACGCTCTGTACCTCTGGGTCGCCCCGATACAACGTTTCGCCTTTCGCGCCGATGCTTGCCGTGCCCGAGATGTACAGAGTATTAACACCTTCACGCGTGACAGCCATGGCGCGGGAAAAAGCCGACCCGTAGGCGAAGGCCTGGTTTTGGCGCGAGGTCTCGCGCACGGCCGCCACTTCGACGGCGCCCTCCTCCAAGTTCTCCAAGGCCAATATATCCATGACGCATTCTTCATCGTTGGATTGGCCCTGAATGCCCGTGCTGGCGGGGAACACCGTTGCGCGGTCGTCGCGCCGCAGGCCCGCTTTTTCAAAGTGTTCGGTGCGGACCCGGTTGAATTCTCCGTACCAATCCAAGATCCTCGCCAAATAGATCCACGTTCGCGGCACATCTTGAAACGTGAGATTGTGGGCAGACAACGTCGCGCGGGCGTTCTCGAACATCTGGTTGGCCTGTCCCGTAACGCATTCGGGCAAGGAGCCGTCGGCCCACGCGCCGTTGACCATGGGGAAATAGAGCAAGCGGAAATCTTTGCCCGCCAGACACCGCCCACTGGTCCCGAGGCAGTTCTCGATCATTGTGACCTGAAGGTCTTTTCCCGGTTTCGGAACGACGCCCCACAACTGGAAGCCCGCGAAGTCTCCGAGCCGGGTCGGGGTTCCGTCCAGAAAAGTCACGGGCAACGCCGGGTCCAGGCCATGCTCCGCCAACGCGGCATCGCGGGCTTTCATGATGGCCTCCTTCGCGGTGTGGCGTCCGTACACTTTCTCCTGGATCACCTCAATTCCGTCGCGGGCGAGGATTGTGGCCAATTCGGAGAAGATGGCACGCATCGACGAATCCTCGGCAGTGTCGCTCGTTATCGAGCCGGTCAGATAGAATTCCGTGCAGGAATCCCGCTCCGCTCTAGACACATCGACCCGGTTACATCCCACCGCCTCGGGCGCTACTCTCTTCATACCATCTCCTTGATGCAACGAAAGCCCATGTCTCCCCATATTGCTTTGCACGTGTCGAGTTTGATATCGAAGACATCAATATCGGCGAATCTTTTGAACAGAATCCCTTTGCCTTCCATTACCGGCTTGCCTGCCAACGGCCCGATCGCGCCCAGGCCGAGCACGGCGGTTCCATTCGTCACGACGGCTACGAGATTCCCGCGCGCCGTGTATTCGTAGGCGTCATCCGGGTTCTTCTCGATGGCAAGGCACGGCTCCGCGACGCCCGGCGTGTAAGCCAGCGACAGGTCCTCTTGCGTCTGGCATGGTTTAGTCGTAATTACTTCGATTTTTCCCGGACGGCCGCTTCGGTGATAGTCCAGTGAATTCTCGTACGGCTTCATGATGTTTTCCCCTCTGTTGACTAGCTGCTGGCATCATCCGTACAACATACTTGCTGCACGTGATTGCCGGCCGCGATCCGCGCCTCACGGTGGCGGCCCCACCTACGGTCATGCGATTCGACCGTTAACCGCCGCCTGCTTTGCCGTCGCGGGTGTCTACTTAGTATACGCCCCACGGCAACGCCGATGACAACGAGGCGCGGATATCCGTGCGAAGCCGAAAACGGCGGCATTGACCCCGCGCCATGGAACGTGAAATGATCCGCTGCGCCGGGGCGGCCGTTCGAAAGCGGACTTGGTATGGGGGGCGCAGCTCAAGCGGGTCCGGCCCCATTCTCATAGAACCTCGGAGCGCACCCTTATCCATGATAAAAAAGATTCAGGGCCCCGTAGGATTGGCCTTGGGCCTCCTGATTGTGTGGCTCCTCTTTCGCAATACGGATTGGTCGGTTGTCTGGGATGCGATCCGCGAGGTTCGCGCCGGATGGTTTATCCTGGCCCAAGTTCCCATTTGGTTGAGTTTTCCCATCCGCGTTCAACGGTGGTCGTACATTGTTCGGGCCACCGAACGAGTCGATTTTCGCCCTATGTTCAGCGCGACCCAGATCGGCTTCCTCGCCAATTTCACGTTGCCCGCGCGGCTGGGCGAAGTCATCCGCGCCGTCGTGCTGACGCGCCTGACCAAGATCCCCTTCTCGAAGACTTTCGCGATGGTCGCCCTAGACCGCGTGACCGATTTGTTCGGTCTGATAGCGATAATGCTGGTCGGCCTGATCGCCTATCAGCCGACCGAAGATGTCGTGATTCCGGCGGCGACGTTTGGCACGGACGCCGATCGTGTTCTACCCTACGAATTCTACCGAATGGGCGCGTCAAGCGCGTTCTTGACAATTCTCGGTATCGTGGCGGCCTTCGTTATTCTCTTCGTGAAGCGCAACCTGCTGCTTCGGATCTCCGATGCGGTGGTGGGCGCGGTGTCGAAGCGGCTGTCTGGGCGGCTCCATGGCATCATCGACCACTTCGCCGATGGGCTTTATATATTCCGATCCCCGCTGGATATGACGAAAGCCATCGCTCTTTCAATTGCGGTATGGGGATGTGCTGTGCTTATGCTTCTGGGACTGTATGCCGCCTATGGAATCGATTGTCCGTGGCACACTGCCTTCGTCATGCAAACCTTGATAGCCATTTTTATTGCGATTCCTGGCCCACCGGGCCTCATCCCGCAGTTTACCTTTCCCATCGTGGTGGGCCTCGTCATGCTCGTGCCGGACATCGATCCGGACCGCGCCAAGGCTTTCGCCATTGTGACGTATATAATGAATTTGCTCCCGCTCATCGTCACGGGCGTCTACGCGCTTCGAGTCGAGCGGCTCGGCCTGATCGAATTGGGACGCCAAGGGACGAGGCTCTCGGGCGACGAAGTGAACCGCGAAGAATAAGGAGATGTTCGTAAGGAGGCAAATTCCATGGCCCCAACCATCATCGCCGCCGCCTTGGCCCATGAGTTGACCGACGAGGCCGCGGTCATACGCCAATGCCTTGAGCGGATTCCAGAGGACAAGTTCGACTTCAGACCCCACGAAAAATCGATGAGCCTTGGCCGGTTGGCGTCTCATATGGCCGAGATGTTCAGCTGGGGAAAGATGATGATAGAGACCGATTTCTTCGAGATGGAGATGGCCGATTACACCCCCTTCGAAGCGACGTCCAGCCAGCAATTGCTTGAGGCTTTCGACTCCGCCTCCTCCGAGTTCCTTAATATGCTAGAAGCGCAGACAGACGCGCAAATGACGGCCGCCTGGCTCATGAAAATGGACGGCCACATTGCAATGGAAGGTCCGCGCGTGGCGATGCTGAAAGGCATGCTGCTCCATCACTTGATTCATCACCGGGGACAATTGACAGTGTACCTTCGGTTGAACGATATCCCCGTCCCGGCGACCTACGGGCCCTCCGTGGACTGACGTCTTCCTGCAACTGTCCGAGCCAAATCGGGCGATCAATCCTCCTTCATGTCCTTAACGACCCCACAGAACCTTTGCCTTCTCTACCCTTTTGTGCTCTAATATTGGGGAGCAGCTTCTATATCCGGGGACTCGCCGTGATTCAACGCGCCTTAACTTCTTGGGCCGCACTTGTTGTTTGGGCCGCACTTGCTGCCGGGGCCGCACTTGCCGCCGGGGCCGCCGCCCAATCTGCCAACGACCCCAATACCCTCTGGGAGCAGGCGACCCTCTATCGCGACGAGTGGGGCGTTCCCCATGTCTACGCCAACAATGCCCGCGCGATGGCCTTTGCCCTAGGGTATGCGCAGGCGGAAGACCACATGGAAGGCATGTCTATCGCGTACCGCGTCGCGAAGGGCCGCGCGGCGGAATTGTTCGGCGAAGACTACGTGCCGTCCGACGAGATGGCCCTGCGCCTGGGTCATGACGACCTGGCGCGCGCGGCCTACGCGAATGCCGATTCCCTGACGCGCGATCTGTGCGAAGGCTTCGCGCTCGGCGCCAACTCGTGGTTACTCGAGAACGCCGCCGACAAGCCCGATTGGGTCGAGCCGGTCAGCCCGCCGGATATTCTCGCGCTCACGCACGCCTATCTGATGAGTATGGCCCCCCTCGACCTGCCTGGCGCGTGGCAGCGGCCGCGCGGCACGCCGTCGGCCAACGCGTGGGCCGTTGGGCCTAAGCTGTCGGACACCGGTGAGGCGACCCTCGTCATCAATCCACACGAGAATTACGACGACGTATTCCGGTGGTACGAAGTTCATCTGGCAACGCACGATGTCAACGTGGCTGGGGCAACGCTGTACGGGTTGCCCTTCATCCTCCAAGGGCATAACGCGTCGCTGGGTTGGGCGTTGGCGCCGAACGAGCCTGACTTCGCCGATGTGTATGTCGAGCCGGAGGTTGTGTTGCCTGCCTCGAACCCAAACGCGGTAAACGCGAAAGGAATCGATCTGGCGTTGGCCTACGAAGTGTACAAATTCAAAGACGCGAAGGAGTATTACGTCCACACGGACGCAGGTTTTGAACGGCGCTACGCGCAGCGCCAACGAACGGCCCGCGGGCCAGTCATCGCGCAGCGGCGCGGACGCGATCTCTCTTACCGAATCGGAGGCTACAACGAATTCGGCGCGTTGCGTCAACTCTACATGATGGGCGCGGCGGAGAACTTGCAGGAGTTCCAAGACGCGCTGGCCTTGCGACAACTCCCGTGCTTCCATATCGTATACGCGGATGGCGCTGGCAACATTTTCTACCTCTACAATGCCAAGGTGGGCAAGAAGTTCGACGTCGCCCCCGCGCAGGGCGCTCAATTTGCCGCCTATTCCGCCGTGACGCCCTGGGATCAACCGTTGTCCGCGCTCGACTCGAATTCACAGTGGGGCGCACTCGTCCCGATAGGCGACTTGCCCACGCTGACCAACCCCGATTCGGGCTACATTCAGGCCTGCGCCACCACGCCCTGGATGGCCACGGAAAAGTCGGGGGCGGGTCCCGGCGACTGGCCCTTATGGTTTGCGCGCGACGCCGATTCTTACCGGGCGAAACGCGTCCGCCAACTGCTTGTGCAAGGCCCGCGCAGCTTCACGGATCACCAGTCCATGCTGTACGACTTGGTTGCGCCCTTCGCCGTGGTGGCCGTGCCCTACCTGCTCGAACTCTCGGAGACCCATAGCGAATTCATGGCCGCCAGCCATCCGGACCTCGAGGTGGCCTTCGACATGCTCCGCGATTGGAACTATCTCGCCGAACCGAAAAGCACGGCTATGACCTACTTCCACATGTGGTGGTCCGCTTTCCGCTCAACGGGTCATGCCACCATGCACTCTGAAGCGGCGCTCTACGATCTGCTTCGCGAGAATAGCCCTGACATCCAACAGCACGCCCTGCGGGCGGCCAACCGCGCGGTCATGAGGTTGAAGAACGACTTTCAAACGCTCAACGTGCCCTGGGGCGAGGTCCACGCTTTGACCAGGGGGCAGCGCACCGCCCCCCTCGGCGGGGCGACATCCGGCGAACCGTTGTTCCGCGCCTCCGATCAACACGACGGCGAGGGCCAATGGCCCGTCACCGCGGGATACGGATTTGCCATGGTCGTCCGGTTCGGAGACACGCCGCACGCGGCCAGCATGTCTCCATTTGGCGCATCCGAAGTCCCTGCATCGGAGCACTACGACGACCAATTGGACCTGATGCTGGAAGGCCGGCTCAAACTTACCCACTACGAGCGACGCGACGTGGAAAGCCATGCGGCTATGGCGTTGGGCAAGTCCATGTACCTGCGCCCGCCCAATGGCGACGCCGTCCTCTTGGTACAGGCTACCGCTCCCGTGAAGGTTCGTCTCGACACGACCGCGAAAATGACGGACGCGCTTCCCCTGGGCGCGGTTTCCTTCAGTCCGCACATGGAACCGATCATCGAAGCTGGCAACGCGGACCTGGAGATCGCCATGGAGATGCGGGTGCCCGAAGAACTCTGCGCGGAATCGGACCTCGCCCGGCTCGGCATCAACGCGTACAGCCTGGCTCTCGGGTGGGTGCCGGTCGCGGGACAACGCCTCGACCGGGCGAACCGGACTTTCTCGGCGCGGGTGGGCGGACCTCGCATCTTCGCCGTGCTCGGTCCGCGCGAATGTCGCCGAATCGATCCGGGAGATTTCCTGTCCAGCGGGCTCACAAAGACCCCAACGGTGCCATCGCCGCGAGGCTACACGCCGCTATTGGAGCGGCACGGTTACTCGGGGGAGGTCTCGGGCTTGAGCCTTCCCGTCGAGGAACGGCCTGGCGCCGCCGAACAGAAGGCCGAGGCCCCTACGGAGCGCCTCGAAGTTACCCGAAATTTTAATACGCGCTTGAATCCCAAGCCCATTCAGGAAGCAGCGCTCCCATTCACGCCCTTGGTTCGGCCAGAGGACTCGGTAGCGGCTGCCATCGAAGGTCTGCCGACTCCCACGTTGGAGCGCCCCGAGCTTTCGGGTGCCGAACCTTCCGGCGTTGTGGAACCAAATAACGAACCCTCGCCACCCGTGGCCCCCCACATCGGCGCAGCGCTCGGAACCGAACCCGAGTCGAATACGCCCGCCGAAGCGCCGCCTACGGTTGTGCTGGACGAACTGCCTCCCCGGCCGCAAGCGCCTTCAACCGAAACCAAACCTTCATTCCCTGCCGAAGGCCTCCCAATGCCGACGGAAGCGAAGAATTCAGCCGAGAGAAAGCAGGCCATATGGATCGCGGAAAGCCCTTCGGCGTTGCGAAAGAGCCGCGCCACGGGATCGAAGGAATTGTTCCTCGCGCCCAAGGACTCGATTCAGTCCCCCCTGCGCATCGGAAACAACCTCGAACTTGCTCCGCCCGTGCCAGGCGCGGAATTCCATATCAGAACGAACCGCACCGTGCGCGCCCAAGTCATGGCGGCAGAGGAGCCGCCCGCGCCGCTGCCCGAAGGGCTCGCCCAATTCACCTACGTGTTCTCGGTCATGATCGATCAGTGGGATGTGGAAGGCTCGACCTTCGTTAGCATTCAAGTCAATCCGGCCCTTGTCGAAGCTGAAAACGTCGAAACGCTTCGCCTATACGCCTTCGAGGAATCCGTGGGCTGGCAGCCCATCGAAGACGTGCGCGTCGATCTACAAACCGCCACCTTCCGAAAGCTCGATATGGCCTTGCGCGACTATGCAGTCCTAGGCCCGATGGAGCATTTTCTGGGGAAGCCGTAGCGGAACGGCGGGCTGGCCTCATTCGCGCGATACAGCTTCCTCGGCCTGACTCAGTTGATTGCGCCTACTGATAAGTTGGACTTCGGCCTCTATGTCAACAAAAGGATTCCCTTGGCCAAGGTTGTGTCGAAGTTCTTGTTCTTTGACTACGTGTTCCCATAGATCCACGATCCTGCGCAGTTGAATCAACGCCTCCTCTAGCTGCTCCGGCTGGTCGAGTTCTATCGCCAGATCTCGACGAGCTTCCGCAAGTTGTACGCGTAACCGATTCACATCGCCCGTTGTCCCTTGGCCGGTGTCGGCCCATGCCTGCGCTCGTTTGACGTATATTACGTAAACGTCCACAATCTGTTGGAGCGCCTCGGCCGAGGGCGCGTACTCGGCGCTCGTCGATTGAGTCGTCGCCGAAAACTGCGCGGCCTGAAATCCAACTACGGCAAACAGAATGCAAATCGCTAGACTGAAGTATTTCATCTCTCTTCCTCCATATGCGCCGGAATACCGGCTTGGCTGGACCAATGGTCGTGGAGTTTTCACAAGATGGAACACATCGCTCTCCGTGAACTTACCAAATTGGACAGTCCGTACGAGACCATCCCAAAATCGCGAGGAATATGCCATATTCGCCCATTCGACACCCGATGTTGGAGATTCGTTGCCATGACAGACCAAGGCGGCCCGCAACCCCATACCACGGAATCGAGCACGGACGCGAAACCGGCCGTCCCGCAAAGGCGCGACGCACGGACATCGACCAAATTGTGGATCGTGGCCGTCTTCTTTCTTCTGGGGTCGAATCTCGTCACCTACTTCCTTCTCACTGACCGCATCGACCGATTGGAACGCCTGCGCCGGTACGACGGGATAGACATGTCCGCCCAAAAGGATCAACGACCCCGCTTCACCATTATCAACGGGCACGACCACCTCTACAAGCGCTCGCATCTGCCCAAATACCTGCAAGCCGCCGAGCGAACCGGAGTCGACCGAACGCTCTTTGTCGCCAGCAATGGCTACACGCTCCTCGGCGACAAGAAGCGGATGCACGATCTCTACGACTGGAATATCGAGGAAATCCTGGATGCGTCGCACGATAACCCCGGCAAGATTATCCCATTCGGCACACTCGACCCCGAAGATCCGAACAAGCTAGAAAAGCTCAAGAGATACGAACGACAAGGCATAGATGGCCTAAAGCTCTATTCCGGCCACGGCAACATGTACACACTCGCTCTCGACCATGAAGATATGCTGCCAATTTACGCCTTTTGCCAGGAAGAGGGGCTGCCGATCCTCTGGCATGTTCGCTTCGACCGCTACCTCAAGCAGTTCGTGAATGTGTTGGATCAATTTCCCGATCTCAAGGTGATCGTGCCGCATTTTGGCGTAGCCTTCTACCGCCCAAAATCGCCCGGATGGCAGCAGTTGCAGGATTTGCTCGACCGCTACCCTAATCTGTACATCGATTGCAGCTTCGGCACCCGCGCCATACTGGTTCACGGCCTCGAAATCGTCAGCGAAAACCGCGAGCTATTCCGGTCGTTCTTCGAGAGATACAGCGACCGCGTTGTATTCGGGACCGACATGGTTGTCACGGGAAACAAGGAAAAGACGAAGGAGTGGGTCGAATCGGTGATTCGGGCCAATCGCGATTGGCTGGAGAAGGACACCTACTACTTCTCGATGGCCGCGAAAGCGTCGCCATACGCCCTGAAGAGAGCCAACAACCTCTATGGGAAACTTCGCGGACTGGCTTTGCCGAACGACGTTCTGCGCCGCGTGTACGCAGAAAACCTCGAACGGATTCTGCAAAGAAAACAACCGGGAATCGAGCCGCAGGCAGACACCAGTCAATAGCTTGAACCCCGTTGACTTGTCCAGGTGCCTTCTTCTATAATGAGTTCAGACAGATTGCCGCGGCGGACCGTGTCTGCCGACTAAGACGGTCGTCTTTGGTTTTTAGCAGTATTCGGAAAAATATTGCAATCGGAAAGGCGCGAGGGCCAGCCCGCTTCGAGCGGATTGGCCACGAAGCTGGATAGGGCGTTACACGATCAAGTTCTCGCCATCCTGGCGATGACGGTATACCTGTTGGATTATATTGGGTTCGAAAAGTACTTGAGGGATTCACGAAACCGTTCCGTTACAATTGATTAGACACATTCGGAAGCATTGAATCTTCTCTCGTGATTTCTGGCCTGTCAAGGGTATACCCGTGTCAGCCCGTACTTTGGTGTGCGTACCATGTCCCGGGAATATCCCGACGCATCTGGGCGCAACCACAGTCCGGCCATGCCCCCCGCTCGCTGTTCTCGCGCCTCCCGTAGACCGATAAGGTCCATACAGGAGATCCGCTTATGCAACCGCAAACCCCCGAGGAATACCTCGTCATCGCCCTCGCCCTCGTGCTGGGCATGGTCGTGACATTTGTACTCACGCGCGTCATCGGCACCAGCCTGCTAGGTCGCGCACGCCGCGACGCCGCGCAAACCATCTCAGACGCCGAACGCGAAGCGGCCACCATCCTCAAAGAAGCCAGCACGAGCCTCAAGGAACAGGAAATTGACCTTCGGCAACAGGTCGACAAGGAGGCCCAGCGCCAACGCTCGGAACTGCACAACCTCGAACAACGAATCCTCGCCAAGGAAGAGAGCGTTGATAAGCGAATCGACGTCCTCGAAGACAAGGCGACCTCTTTGACCTCTAGGGAAGAATCTCTGACCAAACGCGGTGACGCGTTGGAGCTCGAGAAGCACCAGGTGGCGGAGCTCATCGCAAAACAGATGAAGATGCTCGAGTCCATCTCCGGCATGAGGGCCGAGGAGGCGCGGCGAATCATATTCGATCGGCTCGAGACTGAGGTGCGCCGCGATACGGCCCACAAGCTCAAGCGGATCGAAGACGATATGACCGCCACGTCGGACAAGAAGGCCAAGCGAATCCTCTCAGAAGCGATTCAACGTTGCGCGGCGGACCATGTGGCGGAGCACTCGGTTTCGGTGGTTGCCCTGCCGAGCGACGAGATGAAGGGCCGCATCATCGGCCGCGAGGGCCGCAACATCCGCGCCCTGGAAAGCGCCACGGGGGTTAACCTCATCATCGACGACACTCCCGAGGCGGTGGTCCTGTCGGGCTTCGACCCTATTCGCCGCGAAGTGGCGCGGATCACCCTCGACCGCCTCATCCAGGACGGCCGAATCCACCCGGCCCGTATCGAGGAGGTAGCCGAGAAAGTTGCCGCCGAATTGGACAAGAATATTATGGAGTTTGGCGAAGAGGCCTGCCTCGAGGTCGATGTGCATGGCCTGCACCCGGAGATTGTCAAGCTTATGGGACGGCTCAATTTCCGTACGTCCTATGGACAAAATGTGCTGCGCCATTCGCAAGAGGTCTGCCATCTGTGCGGAATCATGGCGTCCGAAATCGGCGTAGATGTTCAAATGGCCAAGCGGGCAGGGTTCATCCACGATATGGGCAAGGCCCTCACCCATGAGGTCGAAGGCTCGCACGCCGTGTTGGGCTACGACATCTGCAGACGCCACGGGGAAAGCGAATTGGTCTCCAACGCGGTCGGCTCTCACCATAACGAAATGCCCCAGGATTCCGTTATCGCCGTGCTCGTTCAGGCGGCAGACGCCCTCTCCGCAGCGAGACCGGGAGCAAGGCGAGAGACCATCGACACCTACATCAAACGCATCCAGCAACTTGAGGAAATCGCCGAGGACTTCCCCGGCGTGGAAAAATCCTTCGCCATCCAGGCTGGCCGCGAAATCCGCATTGTGGTCGTGCCCGACGTGGTCAACGACGCCCAAGCCCAGCAGCTCGCCCGGAACGTGGCGCGCAAGGTCGAATCCGAGGTGACCTATCCCGGCCAGATTCGGGTGACCGTCGTGCGCGAAACGAGGGCCATGGACGTGGCGCAATAGCGGTGCCGAGTCTCTGGTCCTACCGTGACTAGCCATTCGCCTCCGGCGCGTCCTCTGAGAGCGGACCATACAACTCGATCCGGCGATCTTCTCCCGATTGTCCGTTCAGCGAGTTCCGACTCGTAGGAAACATCTGTGTATCGCTTTCGATTGACGTTGTTTGAGTTGCGGGTGAGACCGCGAAAGTCTTCGCGCGTTCGACCGACGCCCCGGCGGTCCCACATTCAGATGATCCCCTTAACCTGAGCCGTGTTTCTTGCGCAGAACTGGGGCGCCATCCCCGCGAGGAATCAGTCCTTCGCCAACATAGGATGATCCTTAGGCTCCGGCTCGGGGAAATCGTTCCAATGTAGGAGCGCGTTGTACACGTAGTTATGGTCACCGTGATTCAGGTGCCGGTGCAGGGGATTGAAACTGTACAAGATGACCCGTCCGCCCGCGTTTCGAGGAATGTCGATAACCGCGCCCCGCGTTTCCAACTCATCTTTCCCGTCCACGAAACCGCTGAGCATGAACTTCTTCGGGGCTGCGGTCTTCTCAGCATTGCCTTCCGTTTCTTCGTCCTCCCCGTTGGTTTCTCCCTCCCCTTCCTCGTCATCCTCCTCATCTCGCAGAGGCTTGGTCCCGTACTTCACCACAATCCAGTGGTCGTACTTCTTGGGGACGGTGTACACGGGGCCGTTAACGCGAAATACATGATTGATAATTTCAAAGCCGAAGGCTATGGGGTGGTCGCGCCGAACGACCATGGTCTGAATGGCCGAACCGGGCGTGTCGATTCCGGCGCGTGTCGAGCTGACGTTACGCAGGAGACCGGAGTCCGTTGCCAAGAGGCCCGCGCCTCCCATGAGCAGCAACGTGCCTCCGTTATCGAGATAACTTTCGAGGTTAGCCATGCCGCGAAAGCCGAATCCGCCCGTGATGTCGCGGCTCGAATCGAGGACGCCGTGGGCGCCGAAGCGGCGCGTCTTCGTGTACGCCATGGGACCGAATTTTGTGTCCCGCCCGTGGATAAGTGACTTCAGCGAAGCGCCAAGATGCGCCATCACGATCACGTCGAAGTGGCCGCGCAGCCCGGCCCGGCGGATGTCGTCGTCGTTGATGTACGTGTAGGGAACTTCCGCTTGCTCGAGGGTGTAGCGGATCCAGCCGTCGTTTTGCGTGCTCACCCAGTTGTGGTAGAGCGCGATGCGGGGCAGGTCGAGGGCGTG
>PVBE011253436.1_pt1 | contig 12344 bp, 10 predicted proteins | sample 1631181 | NCBI WGS metagenome assembly PVBE01 (sample SAMN08397723, study PRJNA350692) | Marine metagenome, whole genome shotgun sequencing project. | isolation source: water | place: Pacific Ocean | collected 2012-04 | reverse complement strand
GGTGTGATGCAGGTGCGGCTAGTTGGTACGACGTGGCTTATGCAATTGGTGAATTAGGGAAACAATTAGGCTTGATTGAGTGCGAGGCCAAAGTGCAACCAATTAGCACTTCTGATTACCCCACACCTGCGCCAAGGCCCTCTTATTCATTGCTTGATTGCAGGGAAACCTGGCATGCACTTGATCTACAGCCTCTCCATTGGCGTAAGGGATTGCAAGAAATCTTGCTAGAACTAAAGCGATTACGCTCTGGCAAACCACTTATCTAAATAATGCTACCTCTTCTAAATACTCAAATAAAGCGTGTGCTTATTACCGGTGGTGCCGGCTTCATTGGAGGTGCTCTAGTACGTCGCCTTTTACGTGATACAAAAGTCAAGATTTTCAACCTTGACAAGCTTGGCTATGCCAGCGATTTAACAAGCATTAATCAATCCTTGGCTGTATTGAGCTCAATAGAAGAAGATCGCTATCAGTTGATGCAGGTTGATCTTGCTGATGCTGCAACCACTTTAGAAGCAGTGAAGTTTGCCGATCCAGATTTGGTTATGCATTTGGCAGCAGAAAGTCATGTTGATCGCTCAATTGATGGGCCTGAGCAGTTTCTAGAAAGTAACATTATTGGTACTTTTAATTTGTTGCAGGCGCTTCGTAATCACTGGGATAAGTTGCCTAAAGAAAGGCAGCAGTTGTTTAGATTGCATCACGTCAGTACAGATGAGGTTTTTGGTTCTCTTGGAGCCACTGGTAGCTTCTCTGAGAACACTCCATATGATCCTCGTAGTCCATATTCATCAAGTAAAGCAGCTAGTGATCACTTGGTTAATGCTTGGCATCATACTTATGGATTGCCTGTGGTTTTAACTAACTGCAGCAATAACTACGGACCCTGGCAGTTTCCCGAAAAACTTATCCCAGTAGTAATTCTTAAAGCAGTTGCTCAGGAGCCTATCCCTTTATATGGGGATGGAGGCAATGTACGTGATTGGCTTTATGTAGAGGATCATGTTGATGCGTTATTACTTGTTGCAAACTTGGGCAAGGTGGGTTCAAGTTATTGCATTGGTGGTCATGGAGAGCACAGCAACAAACAAATAGTTCAAGCGATCTGTGACCATTTAGATAGATTGCGTCCTAGCAAGAAGCCGCATGCAAGTCTTATTACTCTGGTTACAGATCGCCCAGGACATGATCGGCGCTATGCAATTGATCCAGCACGCATTATGGAACAATTAGGCTGGGAACCCAAACACTGCCTTGAAGAAGGATTAGAGACCACCGTTCAATGGTATTTGCAGAATCTTGATTGGTGCGAGAAGCTTCAAAAAAGCCCTGGTTATGTTGGGGAAAGAATCGGAGTGATAAAGTAATGATCACAATTGCCAAGTAGTTTATTTAGTTAATGAAAATTACTTAGTCCCAGCTTTATTAGCACCAAAATAATGATTCCATCTTTCCACCTCTATGTAAAATACTAGACATAGGCTTGAGAAGTTCTCGATAATTTCTCCAGGTCCCTATCGATTTGGTGTGAATTCGTTCTCGAACTTGAACAAGGCTGGCTGTTTCTATGGTTTGTTCATGTTGATGATGCTTCAAATAATTTTCATTCCATTGCCAATTTAACCAGCTTAAAAGAGGTCTAAGAACATTTTCAGCTCCTCGGCTCAATTGCTCATATTCGACTGTATAAAAAGCACTAGGATTTGATGATTTATGATAGTCTGTGAGCATGCGCTCTAAATTTAAAACATGAGCAATTTCTACCATGCTAGTTGCATATTCGCTGCCTTCAGTAAAGTTTGAGCGGTAAATAGATAGTGCGTTGTCAAGTGGGTTTCTGCGACAGTGAATAATACGAGCTTGCGGCAGGCAATTAATAATAATACCAAGATTTAAAAAGTTATAAAGACTTTTGTCGAGCTTTATTTGCTTATTTCCCTTTTTATTAGCCTTAGCAAGGTAATAGTTCGCGAGCTGCTCAAGACATTTACCCTCAGTCTCTAAATTTAGCCATTTCATTAATGAGTTTTCAAAGAAACAGCATTCTCCAAGGTTGTCAACATTTGGATTCATTGAGAGTATAGAGCCAACTAATGTTGATCCTGATCTGGGCATCCCTACTATGAAAATATTACCAAGACCATTTTCTTTGTTTTGGGTAGTTGATTCTTTTAGCTTTATTCCTAGATGGAGCCTTGAATGGCCAGCCTTAATAATTGTCTCCATACTTGAAGGAAGCCTGCCTCGCTTTAGGTTGTTGGCCTCCTGCAGGCATTGCGCACTTTGTTTGTAGAGTCTAGCGCGATGAAAAGCATTAGACTTTGCAAAATTTATTTTGATTTTATCAGCGTTGCTTTTGTATTTTGATGCGTCAAGTATGGTCAATGCATGCCACAATTTTGGATTACATCTGTAATCGAACTGTCTTGATAAGGAGTAGTGACTAGCAGCGTGACTAGGATCAATTGATAATGACTTAATAAGGGCATCCTCAGCATCTTGAATATTTCCAAGAATCTGTTCGACAACGCCTAAATCCCTGTAATAATTCGCTTCATTTGGCTTTAGCTGGATTAGCTTTTTAAGGCAATTGCTTGCTTCAAGATAAGCTCCATTCTTGTAATATGTTAAAACCAGAGTTTCAATAATATCTGCATCGTTCTCGTGCAGATTATTAGCTAAAATCCCGGCCCTGATCGAGGCATTAAGCCTATTGTTCTCAGATAATATCTGTGCGATCTCATGATAACTTTGAAAGTCGTTTGGGTGTTTCAGTACCTGGTTAATTAATATCACCTTAAACTCGCAGTCTTCCGTCATTTATTCGTTCACAGTAATCGACGTAAGTCATTCTTAGACCTTGTGATAATGGTATTTGAGCCTGCCAACCCATTGCAGTTAAGCGAGCAACGTCGAGTTGCTTCTTGGGCGTCCCATCAGGTTTGCTTTCGTCCCAGTATATTGAGCCTTTATAGCCCACTACGTCAGCCACCTTTTCAGATAGCTTTCGAATACTTAAGTCATAACCTGTTCCTACGTTGAGGAATGTTAATGGTTCTCCATTACTATCCCTTGAGTTTGCATCTGTATCAGGATTCCAATGCATTAGAGCAAAAGTACATGCATCACCAAGATCATCAACATGCAAAAACTCACGGAAAGGCTCACCTGAACCCCAGCATTTAACTTGCTTAACTCCTACTTCTTTGGCTTCATGAAAACGTCGAATTAAGGCTGGTAGTACATGGCTGTTGGTAAGATGATAGTTATCACCCTGGCCATAAAGATTTGTTGGCATCAGGCTAATTGCATCAAAGCCATATTGTTTGCGAAGCGCTTGTGTAAGTTTAATGCCTGCAATCTTGGCGATAGCGTACCATTGATTGGTTGGTTCTAAATCTCCAGATAGCAAAGCTTCCTCACGTATTGGTTGCTCGGCAAACTTTGGGTAGATGCAGCTGCTGCCTAAGAAAAGCAACCTCTGTACTTCGCACTTCCAGGATGCCTCAATTACATGTGTTTCGATCTTTAGATTTTCGAGTAGGAAGTCTGCTGGTTGCATATTGTTGGCTTGGATACCACCTACCTTTGCAGCGGCAAGTACAACTACGTCAGGTTTGTTCGTCTTCATCCAATTTTCTACAGCTTCGTTATTTAGTAGATCGAGTTCTGAACTTTTAGGTGTTAGCTGGTTGTGGAAACCATGCCTATGCAGTGCGCGACTTATTGCGCTACCTGCCATGCCACTAGCTCCGGCGATAAAAAACCGGTCTGATTCTTTTATCAGTGTCATTCTTTAGGGCCTATAACGCTAAAGCCTTTGCTTTTCAGATAGGCCTCTTTTTGAGCCTCCTCAAGGTCTTTGTCAATCATTTCTGCCACAAGCTCTTCAAGTGTCGTGCATGGTTTCCATCCCAGCTTTTCATGGGCTTTTGTAGAATCACCTAATAGAGAATCTACCTCTGTGGGTCGGTAGTAACGTGGGTCAATTCTTATGACGATTTGATTATTATCAGTTCGTCTACCTGTCTCCTTGATACCTGAACCTTCCCACTGCAGTCTCCCCCATCCAAGATGTTGAGCGCTAAGTTCAATGAATCGACGCACACTCTCTTGTCGGCCTGTAGCAATAACAAAGTCTTCTGGCGACTTTTGTTGCAGCATTCTCCATTGCATTTCTACATAATCTCTTGCATGGCCCCAGTCACGTAGTGAATTAATGTTGCCCATATACAAGCATTTATCCAGGCACATTTCAATTCTTGCTAGTCCACGAGTAATCTTTCGAGTCACGAATGTCTCTCCCCTTCGTGGGCTTTCATGATTGAAAAGTATTCCGTTACACGCATACATTCCATATGCCTCCCTGTAGTTTACAGTTATCCAAAATGCATAGAGCTTGGCTACTCCATACGGGCTGCGGGGATAGAATGCGGTCGACTCAGATTGCGGAGTCTCTTGGACCTGGCCATAAAGTTCGCTTGTACTTGCTTGATATATTCGTGTTTTCTCGGTTAGTCCTAGTAGGCGGACTGCTTCAAGGATTCTTAGTGTTCCAAGTGCGTCACTATTGGCAGTATATTCAGCTGCTTCGAAACTAACTGCTACGTGGCTTTGGGCACCTAAGTTATAGATTTCATCAGGTTGTATCTCCTTGATAATCCTAATTAAGTTTGTGCTATCTGTAAGGTCGCCATAGTGGAGTATTAAACGCCTATCTAGTTCATGTGGATCCTGATATAAGTGATCAATACGGCTTGTATTAAAACTACTAGCACGGCGTTTTATTCCATGTACTATGTATCCTTTCTCTAGCAAGAGTTCCGCCAGGTAGCTTCCATCTTGTCCTGTTATACCAGTGATGAGTGCACTATTGTTTCTTGTCATGTCAGGTCCAGATATCGATGAAGAATCCTTTCATAGTCAGTTTACAGGAGATTTCAAAGGAAATCTCCTGTAATCAGAAATGAACGTCGCGCTTGTGCAATATGGCAGAACCTGTCCTAATTACTCATAAAGCTGCTTTGTTGCTCTATTACGTGGATCACACCGTTCGCTTCGAGCGCAACACTGGCATACAGCGCTGCGTTCGTTGTTTGGGATCGGCTCTTTTAGAGCAGAGACAACTCTTGGTGCCTGTAGTTTGGGACCGTAAGGCTAATAACCTTAAAGCAGCTTCAGCTGCTAGTCGACTGCATTTGGCGAGATGGGGTGGACCGGATCCTGCGCAATGGGCTGATTCAAAAGAGCACATTGATATGGCTGATGCTCTTTGGTTAATTATCCCAGAACTTGTAAGTGGTCCTCATAATCCCTCTATTGAGCAAGTATTTCTTGAATCAAAAAAACTCGATGTCAAGGTGGCTTGGCTATTTCACGATGCAATCCCCTTACGCTTGCCTCAAATGTATGGCCATCAGTCTCAGGCTGCCGCCGAATGCCATGCGACTTACATGAAGGGCTTGGCAAGATTTGATCTTATTCTGGCCAATTCCAAAACCACTGCTAATCATTTGCGTCAGTTCTGGGAGCAGCAACGTATCAAACCTGCCGCTCGTTTAACTGCTGTGCCTTTGGCTCAAGAATTTCCTGCTCAGCAGCGCTTACAAAAACTTGAGGGTGAAGGATCTATCGTGCTTTGTGTTAGTTCTTTAGAACCCAGGAAAAACCATCTACGTCTTCTAAAGGCTTTGATCTGGTTGGCTGCTCACAGGATATGGCCAGTTTCTTTAAAATTGGTACTTGTTGGTTGGCCTAATGACAAACAAGTCGTCATGATGGTGAACCGTGCACTATCTCTAGGCTTACCTCTTTGCTGGGAACAATCTGTTGACGATGAGCACCTACTCGATTTGTACCGTAAAACTCTTTTTTGTGTTTACCCTTCTTTAGAAGAGGGATATGGTTTGCCTGTTGCTGAAAGCTTGTGGCATCGCCGTCCTTGCTTGTGTAGTGGAGAGGGTGCCGTAGGTGAGTTGGCAGCCTTGGGTGGATGTCTAATGGTCAATACTCGAGATTGGAAGCAACTCTGTCAAGGCTTAAACCTCATGCTTATTGGCAAAGAGCTGCGCTCTAATCTGCAACAGGCAATAGATAGGCGTTCCCTACGTCTATGGTCTGATGTGGCTAACGAATGGAATCATGAATTAAGAGTGAATGAGGTTATACCTTGATTGAGCAGTCACTTTCAGTGTTGGGAATTGCACGTGACTGTGGCCCTCACCTGCCAGCAGTTTTTCGAAACTTAGAAACTATTCGCCCCTTTTTTAATGAATTTCGAGTATATATAATTGAAAGTGACAGTATTGATGACACGGTGGATTGTATACGAGAGTATCGACGATCTTGCCAAGGAATTAATGCTCGTTTTTTGAATGGATTAGATAAGCAGGTTCCACTTAGAACAGAACGCTTGGCTCATCTTCGCAATGCTGCATTGGAGTGGTTGCGCTCGGTAGGGGGATTGAATGTAGATGGTTTGGTGATGATTCTTGACCTCGACGAGGTAAATGTCGAGGCCTGGGATATATTTTCCTGGCAGAAAGTATTGTCTTGGTTTTCTAAATCTAAACAGGCAGCAGCTGTATTCGCTAATCAGATTGGCCCATATTACGATCTTTGGGCACTTAGGCATCCCCATCGTTGCCCAGGCGATATTTGGCAAAATGTATTTGATCTCCATTGCAGCCAGCCCACACTTTCAGACCAAGATCTGATTGATAAGGCTTACACCCCTGGCATTTTCTCCTTACCACCTCAGAGTCCACCCGAACAAGTTGATAGTGCTTTTGGTGGTCTGGGCTTCTACAAGACATGTTGGTTGCGAAGAAATAGAGCTACTTATTGTGGGTTAAATAGTAAGTGGTTGTATGATTCGGATGGCAATCCTAATCTGGTGCGTTGGCATGTTTCCGAACATGTAAGCTTTCATTTGGGTTTACGCGCTATGGGTGCGAATCTTTGGATTCATCCTCAGTTGATCAATTGGACTACAGCTAATTGGCCACGCCTTAGGCCTAACCCTCAGGCATGGAGATATATGAGAGCTTGACAATGAAATGTGAACAGCAAATAAGAAATTTGCCTGCGTTAGCTGTAATTAGCTTGAAGAGGACGCCAGAGCGACTACAAATATTCAGGGAGCGTTTTGCTGATTCGGGAGATGATATTTTTTGCATTCCAGGTGTGGATGGCGCATCTTTATCAATAGCTGACCTTATTAAGCGTGGTTTATTACATCCTAGTGCGTTAAATTGGCCGCCGGGTCAGATTGGTTGCGCGATTAGTCATTTGCGTTGCCATCTTCATTGCATAAGATCTGGTCGACCTCTGGCTATTTTTGAGGACGATGCTTTGCCAGCTCTTGGTTGGCGACAGACGTTACAATTACTTCTCCAGGAAGCTCCAGTAGACTGGGAGATTCTTTTACTTGGCTGGAATTTAGATTCTTGCTTACAGCTGGAGTGGTCTGCAGGAATGATGTCAACTAGCTTATGTTACCCGCGCTATCCAGATCCAGATAAGATGCTAGATGCATTGACTTCTGTGAATAATCATAGTTGGTTTAGACTTCATAAGGCATTAGGTTTGGCAGGTTACATTGTTTCGCCACGAGGAGCTCAGCGATTACTATCTTGGGCTTGGCCTCTAAGGACATTACCCATTGAAGTTCAAGATCTACCTTTGCGCATCTGCTATAGCCTCGATGGTCAGTTAAATAGTCTTTATCCTAAAATGAATGCTTGGGTATGTTTCCCACCATTGGTATTAGGACAAAATAATAAGAAGGTATCGCTCACAGAATAGTGATACCATTGACGTTGACTTGCATAAATTGAGCATCAATAGCTTTTAGCACTGAGGGACCAAGATCTTCAATTACTTGCTCAGCCAATATCTTCCCCTGGCGGCCAATCTCTTCACATTCTTCTTCATGATCATGGCACCAGGATAATTTTTCGTGTAGGTCACTTAAATCCTCTTTGACTGGTATTATATGTAGATAAGGCTTTAATTTATGGTGATACCATTGTCTTCTTGCACTGTTAACTCGTAAGATACAACTGCCCGTCAATAGTTTCCAAAGAAGACCCCAGGAATTTACGTTTCCATCAATTTCGATCAAATATTTATGAAGTCCGAATTGCATAGGACCACATCGATCCGATAGCAAACCTTCAGCCTTGAGACTGTTGGATACTTCTAATTTTGCATTTTGATCTCGACATTGAACAACGTCTGTTAAGCAGCAGTTTAGTAATTTTGGCATTTTTCGACTTAGTCGACAGAGGTTGATCCGACGATTCTTATGCATTCTGTGAATTGTGATCGCTTTGCTACTAGTGCTGCTTCCTCGCCAGAATGCTTGGGATTTCCTCTCATTCCACACTGGCAATGGCTGCTGCGAAAGAGTTTTTCTTATCTTCAGGTATCCCTGAGAGCCCAGAGCATATGGGTCTGGTAGCAGTACGGAAGTATCGTTAATTGCTGCGTCATATCGAAGAGAATGCCTTCCTGGGTCTTCATCATGTAACTGAATAGTTAAATGTTGCCTAGGGCTATAAGCCCCCAATCGCCAGCTCGCAACGCTCGCAACCTGTAAAAGTGGAAATAGTCTTTTCCCCATTATCTTAGCGTCACTAGGTATTTCAATTATTGGTGGTTCTTCTCCATGCAGCTCTACATGGATCAGCCGTAAACCCAGGTGATACTCTGTTTCCCAATATTGACGTGTAGGCGGAGGCCAGGTGCTTTTCAAGAACATTGTTTTGCACTCGAGGAGAAGTTATAATTGACAAATTAAAAGGTTGAACCGATGATGCAATGGGTCAGGTTTAAGTTGATATGAGGATCCTGATAACCATTATCCATCATTGGAATCCTGATGGTGACGGCTTACATCAGTCAACACGGCCTAACCCCAGACCAAGAATGTCTGCATTGCAAACTCAATTGTTATCGCTTCACCGTTTGGGATTGCGTCAGGGTCAGCTTGACATAGCCCAGCTAAAGATAACGCCTGCCAATCAATTATTCAGGCATGAATTTGATATACGCATAGTAACAGACGGTTCTAATACAGTATTGGACCGTTTGGATGCTTCTTGGACTGCCTTGGCAAGAGAGGAGGTACGGGAACCTATCTCCCCAAAGCACCTGGGCTTTGAGGGGCAGAAAATACTTGCTGAAAATATTGATTCTGGATTCGATCTCTTTGCTTATTTAGAGGATGACCTGATTATAAATGATCCTTTATTTTTTCATAAGATTAATTGGTTTACGGCAGAATTGGGCGAGGATCATCTATTACTCCCTCATCGTATAGAACTGTCTGGGGCACTGGATACTGTTAACCGCTTATATATCGATGGTCCAATACCTTCAGATGATTTGCATGCTCTGATGCCAGATCCTAGTCCACCTCTGGCCATGAATCTACCTCTAGGGAGACTATACTTTGCATCTCCACTAAATCCACATTCAGGTTGCTTTGTTCTTACACGTAACCAATTGAACCGTTGGGTTAATCATCCCTGCTGGCAAGATGGAGACTGCTCTTATGTATCACCACTTGAAAGTGCGGCAACGCTTGGATTAAGCAAAGCTTTTAGTCTTTACAAGCCTGCAATGGCCTGCGCATCTTGGTTAGAGCTACAGCACTGGGGTACTGCTTTCACCTCTTTGATCGGTGATGTGGTAGCTGCACCTACAGACTAATAGTATATTAATTAGCTTTATTTTGATGTCCTCTAAGATAATCGCTATACGTTATCGAATTAGATTTTGCTATTTATGGAAAAGAGTCTAATCGCTCTTTTTACATAGCTTGGAATGCCCACAATGACTATTGTGTCCCGATTCTTTTCATAAGATCTAAGTGGTTCATGATCTTGTATCGCTAACAATTCTTCCTCCTGTGAATGCACTCTTTGGCTTTAAGAGCCTTGTGTTTATGACCTGATCCAGCTTGTGGCTAGCTAAGTACACGTAAGCCAGTGCTGATTGAGTTCTGCTTTACGAACTAGTGTTGCAATTTTAAATGTACCGTTTTCCCTAGATTAGGTCAGACTCAATAGTGTTTTACGTTTTGACGCTGCCGTGAGGATTCTGCTTATACACCAGAATTTCCCTGGCCAGTTTCGGCAGCTAGTCCCACGTTTAGTGGCGCATGGACATGATCTGCGTGCTCTTTGCAGCCATAAACGTCCTGTAGATCTCCCAATACAGCTGGATAGATATGAACCTCCTGATCAAACAGCTCTACGTAGTCAGATTCATGGGCTTTGTTTTTGGTCAGAAGCATTGATTCGAGCACCTATCGTGTGGAAGCATTGCCTTGCTTGGTTCAATGAGGGCTGGCAGCCTGACTTGATTTTAGGTCATAGTGGTTGGGGAGAAACTCTCTTGCTGCATGAACTATGGCCGCATAGCCCTCAAATTATTTGGCCTGAGATGTGGATCCATCCGATTCATGCAGGAATCGGTATTGAAAAGGGTAGAGAAGAGCCCACATTGCAACAGCGCATAGAGTTTGAGTCGAGAAATCAGTTGACTCGCGCTGCTTTATCTCATGCAAAGGCATGGGTTGTGGCTACTAAGCATCAGGCCGATAGCTTTCCCTGTGACCTTAATGCTGAGCATCTTAATATTATTCATGAGGGCATCAATACAGATATAGCTAAGCCAGACTTAACAGCTAGTTATGTGGTTCGTGGTATTCATATCGACTCAACGGAGCCAACTATTACCTTCGTCAACCGTAATCTTGAAAGGCTCCGTGGGTTTCATCAGTTTATGCGTGCGTTGCCTACGATTCAGCGAAGCCACCCCACAGTTAGAGTCGTGATTGTTGGAGATAATGGCAACGGCTATGCTGGTGGAGAGGATGATGGTAGAGCGTTACGTGATGTGATGTTGGATGAGTTGAAAGGCCAGCTTGATTTTGATCGAATACATTTTCTTGGTAGAGTTCCCTATCCAGCATTGATAACTATATTGCAGACAAGTTGGGTACACGTATATCTGACCTACCCTTATATACTTGGTTGGAGTTTATTGGAGGCAATGGCCTGTGGCTGTTGCATAGTTGGTAGTTCTGGCATGCCATTAGAGGAGGTTATTCATCATGGTCACAACGGTATGTTGGTGAAAATGGATAAGCCTAGCCAGTTGTCTAGGATGATTTGTACTCTTCTCGCAAATTCAGGATTACGACGTCAGCTTGCCAAGCAGGCTCGTCTTGATTCGCTTGCTTGGGATCAGAACGTAATGGGTCCTAGGCTAGAGCAGCTTCTGTTGTCAGTCGCAGCATCTAAATAGCTTTTCAAATTTTTCGGCAGCATTAAGAACACTGAATGATTCCCTTACGCGATTCTGGCCAGCAAGAGCCATAGCTTTTATCCGATTTGATGGCCATAGCACAAATTGTTGGAGAACATCTGCGAGGGATTGGGGGTTACCTGGTTGAAACGAAAGGCCGCTAATACCATCTTCAAAGAGCTCTGATGCTCCACCAGCTCCGCTGCTAACTAGAATAAGACCGCTAGCCATCGCTTCGGCGGCGACAATGCCAAAAGCCTCTGGATAGATTGAAGGGAATATGGCAACATGATTAAGCAAATAGAACCTTGCCAGCTGTTCCCTTTTTAGTTGCCCAACAAAACTAACTTGATCCATAAGTTTGTTGTAAGCTAATAACTTTTCGATTGCTTCTTGATATCCTGCTTGAAAGGGTTTGCCTGCAAAGCTTGTATATGTGTGAACCCCTCGCTCTCGCAGAATTATAATTGCTTCGGCTAAGGTGTGTACTCCTTTCGATGCTATGATAAGACCGGCAAAGCAAATCCGGAGCGGATTGCTAATGCTGCCCAGATGCTTGTCATTAAGTGTTAGGGATAAGCCCAAGGGTGCTGGCAAACTGCGCTGTAATAGATCTGAACCGAATTGATCGCATCTTGCCCCTGGATAGATTACTTGGGCATTTTGTACTGGCAAACCATTCTCTAACAAGCTATTAAGTACAGCTTTGCTAGCGGCTACTAGTTGATAGTTGCAATCCTTGGGACAATGCTTGCTCTCAAAGGGTGGTGCCACAAAGCCACAATGATGGCGTAATGGGATGCCTGTATCTAATAATGGTGGAAGTATCTCGTGACCAAGTAGATCAATATTCCCTAATATAACTCCATCAAATACTTGCCCATTCATAGTCTTTTCAATCACAGCAATATTTTTTGAGTCGATTGTTTTAAGTACGCTTTGGTTTACGCAATAAGTAATGCCGTCTTCTGACCAACTCCCTTTTAGCTGTAAATCTCGTATTATTACTATACTTGTATGAG
>PVBE010419329.1_pt1 | contig 12344 bp, 11 predicted proteins | sample 1631181 | NCBI WGS metagenome assembly PVBE01 (sample SAMN08397723, study PRJNA350692) | Marine metagenome, whole genome shotgun sequencing project. | isolation source: water | place: Pacific Ocean | collected 2012-04 | reverse complement strand
CTCCCCCTTCTACCGGAGGAAGATGGATGACGCCGGGGTGAAACCGGAAGACGTCCGCTCCCTGGACGACATCGGCAAGCTCCCCTTCACCACCAAGGACGAGCTCAAAGCCGATCAGGCCGAACATCCCCCCTGGGGGAGCATCCTGGCGGTTCCGTTCGAGGAGTGTCTGCGCATTCATTCGACCTCGGCCACGACGGGCCGGCCGGTCATGTACCTGGACACCGCGTCGGACTGGGAGGGGTTTTACCGGAGCTACGCCCGGGGCCTGTACGGGATGGGCATCCGCAAGTCCGACATGGTGATGTGCGCCTTCAGCTATGGCCCCTGGATCGGGTTCTGGTCGGGGTTCTACGCGGCCCAAACCCTCGGCTGCCTCCTGTTCCCGGCGGGCGGGTTCTCGACCGAGCAGCGGATCGACGCCCTCCTGACCTATCCGATCACGGTCCTGGGCTCCACGCCCTCTTACGCCCTGTACATGGCGGAGGAGGCCAAGAAGCGCGGGATCGACCTCGCCAAGGATTCCAAGATCCGCATCACCTGGCACACGGGCGAGCCGGGCGCGAGCATCCCGGCCATGAAGAAAAAGCTGGAGGGGGCCTTCGGGGCGGAAGTGTTCGACCTCCCCGGCCTCACCGAGCTGGCCGCCTGGGGGTTCTCGTGCACGGACCACTCGGGGATCGTCCACGTCCACGAGGACTACTGCCTCCCGGAGGTCCTGAACCTGGAATCCGGTGAGCCCGTCGGCCCGGGCGAGGAAGGCGAGCTGGTCTTCACCAGCCTGTACCGCAAGGCCATGCCCCTGCTCCGCTACCGGACGCGGGATGTCATTCAAGTGGCCGACCGGGCCTGCCCGTGCGGCCGGACGCTCTTCTCCATCGAGGGGGGGGTTCTGGGGCGGCTCGACGACATGAAGAAGATCCGCGGGGTCATCGTGTACCCGATGCGCATCGAGGAGATCGTCCGGACCTTCCCGGAGATGGACGAGTTCATGGTGTATCTCAGGAGGAAAGAGGGCCTGGACGAGATCACCGTCGAGATCGACCCCTCGCCGGAAGTCTCCAAGGACGCGCATCCAGGCCTGAAGAAGAAGATGGAGTCGGAGCTGAGACTGGGCCTCGGCATCCGCGCGAGCGTGGAGATCGTCGAGTCCGGCGCCCTCCCCCGCTGGGACCACAAGGCCCGGCGCGTCAAGGACGAGCGGGAGGAAGTGCCGTTTTGAGTCGGACAATAGATTGTCTCCTGAATCAAGGAAAAGGCGCCGGCGGCGGCTTGCCTGCCGGCGTTTCCTCTGAACAATTGGAGCCATTTGAATGAAAGCCGCAATCTTCCACGAGCACGGGGACCCCGAGAAGCTCCTCTACGAAGACCACGAGACCCCGAAGGCCGGGCCGGGCGACGCCGTCGTCCAGGTCAAGGCCTGCGGGATGAACCACGTGGACCTCCTCCTCCTGGACGGCCGGTATCCGCCGCCCGGCGGCCTCCCCCACATCAACGGGTGCGAGGTGGTGGGGACGGTTTCCGAGGCGGGCGAAGGCGTCTCGAACGTGAAGGCCGGGGACCGGGTCATCGTCTTCCCCGGCTTCTCGTGCGGAACCTGCGAGTATTGCCTGAGCGGCGAGCGGACGGTCTGTCTGAAGTATGGCTACCTGGGCGCGGCGCGTCACGGCGGCTACGCCGCGTGCGTCAAGGTCCCCGCCGCGAACTGCCTCCCGCTGTCGGAGGCCGTCTCCGACGCCGACGGCGCGGCCATCCCCCTGGCCTTTTTGACCTCGTGGCACGCCCTGATCGCCCAGGCGCGGCTTCAGCCGGGGGAGTGGGTGCTGGTCCAGGCGGGCGGGAGCGGCGTCGGCAGCTCGGCCATCCAGATCGCGAAGCTCGTCGGGGCGCACGTCGTCACGACCGTCGGCTCGGACGAGAAGGCGGACTTCGCCCGCGAAATCGGCGCCGACCACGTCATCAATTACAAGACGCAGGATTTCGCGAAAGAAACACGGCGGATCACCAACAAGCGCGGCGTGGACGTCCTGATCGAGCACATCGGCGACGAGACGTTCGAAAAAAGCATCTATTGCCTGAACCGCCTGGGCAGGCTCGTCACCATCGGCTCCCACGCCAACCACTGGACGCGGATCGACCTGCGGCACGTCTATATGAAAAACCTGAGAATCTTCGGGACGAACCTCGGCTCCATCACCGAGCTCAAGACGATCCTGGAATTTCTTGAAGCGGGCGCCCTCAAGGCCGTCGTGGACAAGACGTTCCCGCTCTCGGAAGCGCGGCACGCCACGCAGTATCTCCTGGACAGGAAGAACAAGGGGAAGGTGATCCTGGTTCCGTAGGCGACGGTCAGCGCCGGAGGACGATCCAACTTTGTGGGGCGGGGGGGGGGAGGCGTCTTGCCCGCGCGACCCTAACGTTTGGTCTCTTCCTCAATCCCAATCAAGACGCGGAATGTAAACCTCATCTTCAGGAAATGACCCTGCGGGAGACAACCCTTTCGCCCGCTTGTGCATCTGGATCGTCTTCAGGTGGACGTACGCCTCCCAGGGGTAATGGCGGAAGGTTGACTCCAAGGTCTGGTGGAAGACGTCGGGATCCTCCTCGTCCTTCCACATCTCTCCCGGATGGGCGGGCATGACGAGGTTTTCCAGGTAATCACGGACGCTCTCGCCCGTCGGCCAGGCCCGGTCCGGGGGCGCGGTCCGGCGCAGGACCTTTTCCCGCAGCGTGCCCAGCGTCTCGACTTCCAGAATCTCCCGGGCCAGGGCGCAGGAATCCTCGGACGCGGCGAAGATGTCCTCCATCGCGTGAAACTTCTTCAGGTCGAGCATCCGGTCCGCCCCCCCCGCCCCGATAAGCGATGGGTCTCTCGGGAGGTTTTCGCCGAAGAGGGTCTTTCCCCAAAATCCAAGGAACAACAGATACGGTATCCACGCCGTGTGGCTGACCTGCTCGCGGATGGACCAGTGTCCCCAGCCCTTGTCCATGCGGCGTCGGTCGAGCTACTCCTCCGTCAGGCCGCGCACCTACTCCCTGAACATCCCCGGCAGCGCGGAATAGTCCGGGAAAACCTCAAGACCCGGTGTGGCGAGGTCTTCCCTCATTCTTTAAATCCCTTTATCTGATCACAGATGTCACAGAAAGAAAGGCAAAAGTCTTTGCGCAGTTCGGGTGCGCCAGCGTCAAACTGCGATTTCTGATAAACTCCAGACAAAGCCAAGAGTAAAAAAATCTGTGTAGGCTGTGAATTTCTTTCTCCTGAAGTCGGGGTCAGGCCATGAATCTAGAACCAATTCCCCGAGCGTCACGGTTCAAGGCCTGACCACCATCCCTAGCAGGTTGCGGAAAAACGATTCTGAGGGGTCTGAAATGCCCCAATCTGTCATTCCGAGGGCGGCGATGAATCTCCACCGGAGTCAGCCTCATTCATACAACTGATTCAAAAACAACGCGTTTCGAGCTTGAGCCGATTCCTCACCTCGTTCGGAATGACAGCGCGCAAGGTCCGAATCTTGGCCAAAACACCAACCCATCGGAGATTTTCCGCAACCTGTTAGTGGATCACGCTCACCAGGATCCCCCCGCCCACCGTCAGGGTCGCCCCGGCCGCCACCCTCGGGGTGACCCGTTCCAGTCGCCGAAGAAAAAGGACCGAAAGAATCAGGACGAACAGGGGAGAGGTCTGATTCAGGGTTGTGACCACGGAGACTTGCCCAAGACCGAGGGCGAGAATCAGGGCGTAGACGGCCACGGTCGCGGCCACGGCCCCCAGAAGGAGCCAGGGCAGGCCAGGTCCCCGCAGGCCGAACCGCTCTCCCGGCGGAAAGATGAAGGCCAGGAGGGGCAAGAGCACCAGAGCCACCGTCACGCCGATCCAGGCGGCCAGCAGGGGAGAGGGCATTTTCGACAGGCCGATCTTCAGCATCACGGAGGACACGCCCGCAGTGGCCCCGGCCAAAATGGGGAAGAGGTAGTCGATCTTTCTCGGCCGCGAAACCCCTTGGACCCTGGAAGACCCGGAGGGATCGGTCCCACCGGATGGTCCGACCGAACCTTCCGTGGAGATGACGCCGATTCCCCCGATGGCCATCGCGATTCCGAGGTATTGGACGACCTCCAGCCGCTCGCCCAGGACGAGAAAAGCGCAGACCACGGCGAAGATGGGACTCGCTCCCTTGAGGGGGGCCGACCGGGCGATCCCGATTCGCTGAAAACCGAGTAGATAAAACACCAGGAACAGGACGGGATTCAAAACGCCCGTGACGGCGAACCAGATCGCTCCGGCCGAATTCAATCGGGAGAACGTCCCCGCCGCGAGGATGACGGCCGTGTAGATCAGCCACTGGACGGCCACCGTCACGAGGGAGGCCGTGATCAGCGTCGTGAACGGAAGCGCCTTCCTGATGCAGATATCGGCCAGGGCGAAGAACAGGGCGGCGCCCAGGGCGGCCATACCCGCGGATGCGGGGGTCAAGATGGGGCCGAAAGATTAGAAGCGATAGACACGCGGTTCTCAGCCCCGCTCAAAGGAATTCTCACCTGTTCTCCGTCAGCCGGCGTCGATGCCGAACAATTTCCTTGGGGTCTCCGTCAGGATGGCCCGCCGGTCCGCGTTGGAGAGGCGCTCGCAATCGTCGACGACGGCCAGGCACTCGCGCAGGTTCCGCTCGCCGAAGAACGGGCTGTCCGTGCCGAAGACGATCTTCTCCACACCGGCGAATCCCGCGCCGAACGCGAGGATCTCCGTTTCATACGCGATCGTGTCCAGGTAAAACATCCGAAAGTAATCCCTGGCGTCTCCCGAGATCTTCTTCTCGATCCCCTCGAACGAATCAGATCCGCTCGCGAGGCGTCCGGCGAGGAAGGGCAGCGCGCCCCCCAGGTGGGAGAGGATGAGTCTCAGGTTCGGGTGGCGCTCCAGAACGCCGCTGAAGACCAGCCGGGCCGCCGCGATGGTGGTGTCCATGGGGAAGCCCAGGAGGACGTCCAGGCGGTAGTCCCGCATCCGCTCCCGCCCGGCGGGGAGGATGGGGTGCACGTACGCCGGAACGTCCGCCTCGCTCAGGGCCGCGAAGAAATCTTCGAAGGGCTCTCCGTCGAGGTCCCGGCCGCGGATGTTCGAGCCCAGCAGGCACCCCCGCATGTCCAGCTCCTTGACGGCGCGCTCCAACTCTCGGATGGCCGAGGGCGGGTCCTGAAGCGGCAGAGCGGCCAGGGCGACGAATCGGTCCGGATGCGCCCGGACGACCGCGGCCAGGGCGTCGTTGAAGACCTGACAGAGCGCCCGCCCCAAGTCCGGGTCGGCCCAGAAGACCATCGGCGGCGCGATGGAGAGGACCTGGAAGTCCACCTCCGCGGCTTCCATCTCGGCCAGACGGACGTCCACGTCGTAAAACCCCGGGAAGAAGGTGAAGAACGCCCGGTTGTCGAAGAGGAGGACGCGCAGGCCCTCCGCGTTCCGGCTGATCCGGACGGGATACTTGTCCCCCTGGGCCTCGATGAGATCCAGATAAGCCTCGGGATACAAATGCGCGTGCGTGTCGATGATCACTGTAAGAACCTCGAAGCCGAATGACTGAAAACGCCGGCGTTTTTAGCCCCCGCTGGTGTATTTCTCCTCCGAGTCAACGATTTGGCGGAGGTCAAAGCCCCTGCGCGACACCGCTTTCATGGAATGGTCGGCAAGCGCATAGAAGCCGGTTTCCATGTACGGCCGCGCATCCATCGCGATTGCGATCTCTGTAGGGGAAGGCCGAGGGTCGGTTGACCCTGCGCCCTCCCGCCTGTTCCCAGAGGATGATAACCCATTGAGGTCGCATTGGGCATACCGGCGTTGCGCCATCTCAACCCTGGAACCCGGAGGGGACCCGCCTTTTCCTCCGAAAGAGGTGGATGACTCGGCCTCGACACCCTGTGACGGGCGACACTTACAGATTCAAAAGGATGTAATCGCGGGGAGATCGGATTCCTCACGTGGTCGATTTGACCCTCGCTCGGAATGACAACAGTGACCTGGAACGGCGCCCACGAACTGTCATTTGAAAGGGAGAACAGCGTGTTTTCCATCCCGGCTGAAACCCGGGCGTCAGCCGGGGGAGCTAGAAGTGATATTGACTTGCCAGGTGAAAAGAAGTGTACTTTGTCAGAATGACATGGTGGCGAGGCACGCCTCCATCAACGTTTGAAATGGGAAATTCTCGATAAACGGAAGAAGACTTTCTCCCGTCCATATATGGCGACGTCTTTAATTTCCTTCGTCGGCGACAGCGGGGGCATATTACTCAGGTTAACAAAAAGATGGATAACATTTCAGGGCGAATGCACTCGGTAAACTCGAATGGGCCACCCTTTCTTCAGAAACTGAAGCAGGTCGTCTTGCGATTTGAACGGACTCCGTCCATCCGCAAGGCTCTGCCGATCATTGCACTCGTCATCGGTGTCGCATGGGTCATCGCACTCTCCGGAAGACTGGGAATTCAGGAAGGCGGAGATACCGACGGCTATCTCGCCGCGGCCGAGTTGTTGCGCAAAGGCGGGTTTACTTTCTCGAATCTATTCGGGAACAGCACAGGCAACATGCTCTACCACATGACACATGTTTGGCTTTTCTTGCTCGGGAAAACCGGTTTTGTGGTTTTCACTGCGACCCTGACGGCTTTCCTTCCTTATTTTCTGGTTACTATCCTGAAGCGGTCGGGTGTCAAGACATTCTTTATCGCTTGTGCTCTATTTTACGTGGGGACGAATGAAGAAATCTACAAATGGGCCTTTTATGTGCTGAGCGATGGCATCATGCTCTCTCAAATCATGCTGCTTCTCTTTCTGCTCATGACGCCGGGGCGCCCCTGGTATCTTTGGCCTCTCCTCGTGATCGTTTGGTACAGCCTGTATTTTTCAAGATCCACGGGCTTTCTTCTGAATCCCGCGGTTATCCTGTTCGCCTTGATCATCGATAATCCGACGAAACGAAAGTTTATCCTCGGTTTGTTTTTAATAACGATTGGTTTCATCGGTGTGACGGCAGGCGTCCAACGGACGGAAGCAAGGCGACCGGGAGTTCTACAAGCTTCCATCGTTCAGAATGTCCTGGATTTGGACAGGCGTGATTTTACAAAGGGACATCTGTTGATGGACGAGAAGATGACCGAGAAATTGTCCGTTCCATTCACGGAGAAGGAAGCCGTCGGGCAAACGCTTTCATCACTTTGTTGGAGTCACAAGTCGTACTGTGTGTACTATTGGGTGCGAAAATATCTGGCTTATGTGCTCCCTATCTATCCCAAATACTCTTTCCGGCATAATCTATTCAATCTGCTCTTTTTCGGATCGAGCATGTTGCTTTCAGCCGGGGGATTCATCACGCTTCTTTATGGGATTCGCCGCAAGGGTTGGAAAACACTGAAAACAAGCGGCCGGGATGGGCTGGGGATTTATGTGATGACGGGCATGCTCATCTTGACGGCGTCTCTTTTTCATACCGCCGCGCAGATCGATCCTGACGCACGATACCTGATGGTTTGGGTCACCCCGTGGATTGGGTTTAACTTTTTGCAAGCGAACCTTGCATACAATTTCTGGAGCGGCCCATCGGCAGCCGATTGAAAGCGTTCGATCGCCGCGTCCGATCATGTTCTGGTCAACAACTTCTCAGGTCAAAGAAAAAGATTGAACAATCCAACGTCGCGCAAAAAGCCGGAAGGTAGGCGCCTCCCATGATGGCATGGAGATTTAACGGGGAATCGCAAGAAAAGAAACCTTTCTGTTCCGGTGTCATCGCCCTTCTTATCGAAGAGGAGAACATGCGCAAAACCGTCTCACCCCAAAAGACATAATCCGGGGATAGGCCGGAAGAATCCTGAGCCGGGCTTTGGGTGGCAAGGGGCGGGTGCATCTGGTATCTTGCTGGAAACGGGCGGGTTCCCGCGCTGAATATCAGCAGGGGGGCGAATATTTTGTGTTTGGCCACTATCCTTGCCAAAAGCATGTCGGGCCCCCGGGGCGTTCCCATGCCGGACCGGCATTGAAGGCGGGGTTCGACCGCCGCCCCTATAACGCCATGAATCTCTCTGGCCTTGTGGAATCCCCGCGGACCGCTAAACGGCCTCTCCGATGGGGAACTCGCCTCTTCATGCCAAATGGTCCGGCCCTCTTTCCGTTGAAGTAAGCCCTTGCGAAAAAAACCCATCTTCGATTTGGTCAAGCGGTACTACGAAGAAAACCACGCCCGGCCGAAATTCGTGCCCGGAAAGACCCTGATCCACTACGCGGGCCGCCATTATGACGCCGGCGAAATGGTCAACCTCGTCGATTCCGCCCTGGAGTTCCGCCTGACCGCCGGGCGTTTCGCCGAGCGGATGGAAAGGGCCCTGGCGGACTTTTTCGGCGCCGAGGAGGCGCTTCTGGTCAATTCGGGCTCTTCGGCCAACCTGTTGATGGTCGCCACGGCGTGCCAATCCGGGGAGGCGGACGCCCTCCGGCCGGGAGACGAGATCCTCACACCCGCCGCGACCTTTCCGACGACGCTCGCCCCCATATTGCAGAACGGCCTCGTCCCCGTTCTCCTAGACGTCGAGCCGGGCACATACAACATCAATCCGGACCTGATCGAACCGGCCGCCACGCCCCGCACCCGCGGGCTCCTGGTCCCGCACACCCTCGGGAACCCCTGCGACATGGATCGCCTCGTCGAGCTTTGCGCGAAGCACGGATGGGTCCTGCTGGAAGATTGCTGCGACGCCCTGGGGTCTGAATTCAACGGGAAGCGGGTGGGGACTTTCGGCGCGATGGCGTCGCTGAGTTTTTATCCCGCGCACCATATCACCATGGGCGAGGGCGGCGCCGTTGTGCTCAACGACGAGCGCCTTTCGCGGCCCGCCAATTCGATCCGGGACTGGGGGCGGGATTGTTGGTGCATCCCCGGCGTCAGCAACACGTGCGGGAAGCGATTCGGTTGGGAGTTCGAGGACCTGCCCGGGGGCTACGATCACAAGTACGTCTTTTCCCGCATCGGGTACAACCTCAAAGTCACGGACATGCAGGCCGCCGTCGGCCTGGCCCAGCTCGCGAAGGCGGGGGATTTCATCGAGCGCCGCCGCCGGAATTTTCGCCGGCTCTATGAAGGGTTGCGGGGGCTTACGGAGTATTTGGTTCTGCCCGAATGGAGCCCGAAGGCGAATCCGTCCTGGTTCGCCTTCCCCCTCACCCTGCGGGAGGGGCTGGAGCGCGGTCCGCTGATTGCGTTCCTGGAGGGCCGGAAGATCGAGACGCGGCTGCTCTTCGCGGGCAACGCGGCCCGCCAACCCGCTTTCCGCGGCGAGCCGATCCGCGTGCCGTTCCCGCTGGAGGTCTCCGACGCCGTCCTGGAGCGCTCGTTCTTCGTGGGGGTCTTTCCCGGTCTGACCGATCCGATGCTGGATTACATGATCGAATCGATTCACGACCATTTCACCGACCCGCCCGTTCGGAGCGCCGGAGGCCGTTCCGGATAGCGCGGACGAGGAGTCCGGGTTCATGAGAGGCGGAATCCGATGCCTGATCTTGTGCATCGCCCTGCCCGGATGGCTCGCCCTCGCCGGCCCGTTCGCCGATCCGGCGCAATCCGCCGCCTCCGGATGGTTCGATGTGCTTCATAAGGCGGACCCCGCGTCCGTTTTGAAGCTGCGGGCGCTCGGCCTTGACTTCGAGAATAAGAACAAGGTCCTCAATCAAGTTTTTGCGGCGGCGTTTGAGCGGGCGCTCGGTGAAAGGATCGATCCGGCGAATGTCTCCGGCCTGTTCGAAATTGTGGACTCCATCCGCCGGGGCGAATTCCGGATTCCCGCGGAGCAGGCGTCCAACCCTTACATCGATCTCTTCTTTCTCGGCCTGGCCGCCTCCCGGGATCCCCGCGCGACGGCCCTCAACGCCTTTCGGCGGCGCCGGGAACTTTGGGGCGGGCGGATCTATTCCGCCTCCCCATACACGTCCCTGAAATGGCGCGTCGAGAAGATGATCAAACGCAATCGCGACCCCTACGTCCCGAGCGCCCGCATCCGGATCATCGACAGGTTGCCCGGCGAGAGCCCCCTGATGGAATTGAAAGCCAGGATGCGGCACAAGGAGGAGAAGCTCTTCAATTCGTGGTTTCGACGCAGACCCGACCTGGTCCGCGGACTCCGTGACAACGGATATCTGACGACCGAGGCCGGGGCGGCGCTCGGCCGCACCGGGGCGGACGCCCGAAGGCTGTTCGACCACTTCCTCGTTCGGATCACGAATTTGCCCCATAACCAGGCCATGGTCGCCCGGAAATACCAGAAATTCCACGCCCCCCGAAGCGTTGCGGCTGGAGGTCCGCGCCTGCGGGCCGGCTCTCCAAACGGACGGGGTTTGCGCCCGATACGCCTACGCCGTCATGCCCGGCGTCCGGCATGGGATTTCCATCAGGTTCACGAGGAATCAGGGCGAGACCCTATCGGAGAAACGGGTCGAAAACCTCGCCAGCCGGACGGGCCGGGAAGTTCGGGAATTGCGCCTGCCCGGGCGATACGTTGTCTCACTGACTGTTCGGACCCTCTCCGGAAAATCCGCGAAAATGTCCGAGGGGTTCGATATCGGGGGTCCGCGAGAGACCAGCGCCCAACTGGCGAAGACGCTGCAAGCGCTTTCCCGCGAGGCCGACGCGCGGCAGAAGGGCGCCTGGGAAGAAATCATGGCCCTGTCCGAACAAAACAGGCGGCTCGGCCGGGAAAGGGAGGCGTTGATCCAGACCCTTCATGCGGACAAGCAATCGTTGGATGAGAGGAAGGCCGGGCCTGCGAAAGACAAACAGGCGGGCGCTCGCCATCAACGAGAAGGTGAAGCGTTTGCGGGAATTGCAAACCCTCAGAGGAGAGATGAAGGCTGAGGCGAAGGCGCTTGGGAAATCGTTGGACCGGTACAGAACCCTGGCCCAAGGCCTCACGGACACCCTTCGGAAGAAGAACCTGGACGCCGCCCTGCACATGGCCCTCCGCTCCGCGGTGACCCGGGATCTCGGTTATTACGACCGCCTTAAGAATCTTCAGGATCGAAGATCGCCGCGGGGGCGCTGAGCGGAGGACGCCCGATTCCGGCGCGCCCCCCCCCGCCTCTTGTCATTCGGCCCGGATCGAAAGACCATCGACGAACGATTCCGTTGAGCCTACAATTTGTGACGCGGCCGGACGTTCACGCCGGACGGCGTCACCGGGAAAGCGATGGACCCGAGAATCGAACAGAAATTCGCCGGACTCGAAGATTCCTACTGGTGGTACGTGGGGAAGTCCCGGCTTGTTCGGGAATGGGCCGGTTCGTGCGGGCGGGTTCTCGACCTGGGGTGCGGGACGGGGGCGCTCTTCCAACAGATCGCCCGCCAGGCCCGGGCCGTCTTCGGGATTGATTTCTCCGAGGTCGCCATTGCCGGCTCCGGGAAGCGGGTTCCCGATGCGGGTCTCTCCCGCGCGTCAGTGATGGATCTCCCCTTCCGGAAATCTTCTTTCGACACCCTTGTGGCTTCCGAGATCCTCGAGCACCTCCCGGACGATCGGAAGGCCCTCTCCGAATGGCGGCGGGTTCTCAAACCCGAAGGCCGGCTCGTCGCGACGGTTCCTGCACACCCCCACCTGTGGGGCCATCATGACGAGCTCTGCCACCACCAGCGGCGCTACCGGAAATCGGAGCTCGGTGGGAAGCTCTCGGAGGCCGGGTTCCGCGTCGAGCGGCTGAGCTATACGTTCTCGTACCTCTATCCGGTGATGGCGGCGCTGCGCCCGCTGAGGAGAGGCGTGAAGGAATCCAAAGCCCGGCTCCACGACGATTTCCTCCCGGTTCCGGCCGCTGTGAACCGGGCCCTGATCCGTCTCTCCGCCCTCGAGGCCCGCTGGCTCCGAAAGGCCTCCCTCCCCTTCGGCGCGTCGCTGATCGCCTTGGCGCGAAAAGCTTAAAACCGCAGGGGGGGCGCTTGCGCGCCGGCCAAGTTGCGAATGGAGGGGCTGTGCTTGTTGCAACCTCTCTGGCGCACGGTGGTCCGAACATCAAACAAGTTGGGGGCGCGAGTGCATAGAGCTGGTTCCGGGTGTCTGTTCTTCCTTCTGTTTGGTGAAAGCGTGCGGCAGGTCGCTCCTTTGGCCGCGCCAAACGGACCCGGGAATTGTCGTTTTCCCTTCATGCGCGGGTAAGGCCAAGCCATAGGCTTGGCCGCAGAAAGACCTTATGGAAGGACCGACCTGCCATATCGCAATATCGTGGGTTATTGCCCGTGGCAACAGTGCCACATACGGTAGGAGGTCGGTCATGAAGCAGGATACCATTTACGTGGGCATCGATGACAGCAAACGCAAGTT
>PVBE012934500.1_pt1 | contig 12346 bp, 12 predicted proteins | sample 1631181 | NCBI WGS metagenome assembly PVBE01 (sample SAMN08397723, study PRJNA350692) | Marine metagenome, whole genome shotgun sequencing project. | isolation source: water | place: Pacific Ocean | collected 2012-04 | reverse complement strand
GGCCAAAAAGAAGGCCGCTGCCAAAAAGAAAGCACCGGCCAAGAAGAAAGCGCCAGCCAAAAAGAAGGCCGCTGCAAAGAAGAAAGCGCCAGCCAAAAAGAAGGCCGCTGCAAAGAAGAAAGCGCCAGCCAAAAAGAAGGCGCCGTCGGTGAAGATCACATCACCGGTGGCGGGGGCGTTGCTGTCGTCTCCGCTGGCCATCGTGGTGGTGGAGTACAGCGGCGTGAGCGCTCGCGTGGCCACCGTGGAGGTGGGTGACGTGCGGCACGTGGTTGAACTGTCCGGCGCCGCTGGACGCTTCGCGGAGAATGTCACTCTGCTGGAAGGTGACAATCCCATCGTGGTACGCGTGGGCAGATCGACCCACAAGGTGACGGCCAATGTGGAGCCGTCGGGCAACATCACCATCGCCGCGCCCAAGGCCAGGCGGGGCAAGATCAAGATCAAGACCCGCGCCACAGACTTTTCGGGGTCCTACAAGAAGGCCTCCTGCCCGGCGGGGGTGATCTCGGTCAACGGCTTCATGCAGCAGTTCTCGGTGGCCGGCGCCTCGGGCAAGTTCGCCGAAAAGATCGTGCTGCGTCCGGGTGCAAACCACCTGGCGGTGCAGATCGGAGAGCACTATGCCACGCGCCTGGTGACGGCCACCTTCAAGCCCTCCAAGCTGCTGGCCACCCTGGTGTGGGACACCGACGAAACGGACCTGGACCTGTACGTCACCGAGCCCGCGGGGGGGACGGTCTGGTACAAGAACAAGTCGCTATCAGGGGGCGGGCGTCTGGACGTGGACCGCCGGGAGGGCTTCGGACCAGAAAACTATAGCCTGGGGGTGGCCGGCAAGAAGGTGCCCCCCGGGGAATACCGCGTGCGGGTGCACTACTTTGCCGACCGGGACATCGGCCGCAGCGAGTGGACGGTGAGGGTCATCACCGACGAGTCCAGCCCGGCCCAGCAGCGCCGCAACTACTACGGCATCCTGGACGCCTCCAACAGCGGTAACCTGGACCCCGCCGACACCGGGCTGGACTGGGATGAGGTGTGCATCGTCACCGTGGCCGAGGACGGCTCGGTGACCCTGGGCGAGCGGGGCGTCCCCACCTATTACGGGTCCCGCGTGACCTCCAAGCGGCTGACCTTCATTGTGGACATGTCAGGCTCCATGGGCGCCACGGTTGCGGACGACAAGGGCGAATCGTTGGGGAGCCGCCTGGACGTGTGCAAGCGCGAACTGACCGGGGTCATCAGCGTGCTGGCCGAGGACGCCCGCTTCAACGTGGTGGCCTTTGACGACCAGGTCCGCAGGTGGCGCAAGAAGGTCGCCGTGGCCAACGCCAGCAACCGGAAAAAGGCGTTGGAGTTCGTCAACAAGCTCGCGCCCACCGGCGGCACAAACATCTACGATCCGCTGGCTGACGCCCTGGGAGACACGAGCGTGGACACCATCTACCTGCTGTCCGACGGGGAGCCCTACTCGGGTGCCTACACCTCGGAAAACGATATCGTCGAACATATCGGCAAGCGCAACAAAAAGCGCGGGGTCACCGTCCACACCATCTCGGTGGGGCGCGTCAGCACGCTGATGCAGCGCCTGGCCGATAAAAACGGCGGCAAATGTCTCAACCGCTGAGGCCCACACTGCCGTTGACGACGACGCCCTGCCAGCCCGGGCGCGGTCACAACACCAACCACCCAGGAGGTCGCGGATGTCCTGCTTCGTGCGCATCGCCACCAAGCTGACCAACAGCGAGACCATCAAGGAGGCCGCCGAGGCCATCGGCTACCGCGTGCTCGAGGACGCCACCGAGGTGCGGGGGTACAGCTCCCGCAAGGTCGAGGCGAACATCGTGCTCGGCACCAAGAAGAGCAACTACGACATCGGCGCGGTCAAGGAAAAGGACGGCACCCACACCTTCGTGGCGGACTGGAGCATGGCCGGTATTGCTCAGAAGACGTTTGTCCAGCAGCTGTCGCAAAAGTACAGCTATCTGCAGGTGCTGCAGACCGTCACCAGCAAGGGCTTCGTGCTGGCGGACGAGAAGGTGGACGACCGGGGCGCCGTGCAGCTGCTGCTGCGCAAGTTCTCCTAGGAGGGACGAGATGGCACAAAAGGTGGAGCTGGAAGTGGAGATTTCACAGGACGGGGAGGTGAGCTTCACGGTCAAGGGGCTCAAGGGCAACGGATGCATGGACCTGGCCAGGCAGCTGGAGGAGGCCCTGGGCGAGGTGCAGGAGAAGACCCGCACGCCGGAATACTACGAGACCCGGCAGGTGCTGCAGACCACCAAGCGGACCCGATAGATGGCCCGCGCGCGGAAGAAAAAGAAGACCTCCGGGGCCGCCTGCCTCAGAGAGGAGCTGGTCACCTATATCCGTGCCCGCTACACGCTGATCTACCTGCTGTCCGTGGAGGAGCGGCGCATCCTCCAGGACGTGGAGCGCTTCGCCAAGAAGGAAAAAAAGAAGGTGGTGGTCTGGAGCCAGGCCAGGGGGGCCAGGGGCCCAAAGATCAAGGAGGGCACGGCCCGGGGGGATCCTCTGGCCATCCTGGAAGCCCTCGGCTCCATGGAGGACAACACCCTGCTGGTGCTGCTGGACTTCCACCCCTTTTTGGGCGACGCCAGCGTGATCCGGCTGGTGCGGGAGGTGGGCCACGAGCTGGAGCTCACCAGCAAGACGGTGCTCTTCCTCTCGCCGGTGCTCAACCTGCCGGTGGAGCTGCAAAAGGATGTGGTGGTGGTGGACTTCCCGCTGCCGGACCACGCCCTGCTGGCCAGCACCTTCGAGGAGATCTCCAGCTCCCTGCCGGGAGATATCAAGGTGCTGATGACGCCGCAGGACGTGGAGCGGCTGATCCACAGCGCCCAGGGATTGACCCTCAAGGAGTTCTCCAACGTGCTGGCCAAGACCCTGGTGACCCGGGGGCGCCTGGACCGCGAGGCCATCGACATCGTCAACGCCGAGAAGAGGCAGATCATCCGCAAGTCGGGGATCCTCGACTTCTACCCCGTGGCGGAGTCCTTCCAGTCGGTGGGCGGGCTGGACTCCCTCAAGCAGTGGCTCATCTCCCGCGGCAAGGCGTTCTCCGACGCGGCGCGCACCTTCGGCCTGCCCTGGCCCAAGGGGATCCTCATCGTGGGCGTGCAGGGATGCGGCAAGAGCCTCACGGCCAAGGCGGTGGCCGACCAGTGGCGCCTGCCGCTGCTGAAGATGGACCTGGGCAGGCTCTTCGGAGGCCTCGTGGGTTCTTCCGAGGGGAACATGCGCCAGGCCATTCAGCTGGCCGAGTCCATCGCCCCGGGGGTGCTGTGGATCGACGAGATCGAAAAGGGGCTGTCGGGGCTGGGCAGCTCCAACCTCACCGACGGCGGCACCACGGCCAGGGTCATCGGCACCTTCCTCACCTGGATGCAGGAGAAGACCAAGCCGATCTTCGTCATCGCCACCTCCAACAACATCAGCGCCCTGCCTCCGGAGCTGCTGCGCAAGGGGCGCTTCGATGAGATCTTCTTCGTCGACCTGCCGACCCGCGTGGAGCGGGAGGTCATCTTCCGCATCCACATCGAGCGCCGCGACCGCGCGGTGGAGGATTACGATCTGGACGCGCTGGCCGCTGCCACCCGCGGCTACTCGGGCGCGGAGATCGAGGAGGCCGTGGTGGCGGGCATGTTCAACGCCTTCGAGCAGGACCGGGAGCTGAGCACGGCGGACATCCTGCTGGCGGTCAAGGAGACCATCCCGCTGTCGGTGGTCATGGAAGAAAAGATCACCAGCTTGCGAGAGTGGGCGCGAATGCGCACCCGCATGGCGTCGGCCGAGGAGATGTTCCCCACGGTCGTGGAGGAGGGAGCCACCATCGCCGAGCGTCTCAAGCGCATCGCCGGAGACAACTGACATGAGGAGCGACCATGGGTAGCTACGCCGGGAGCTCGGACTGGGACGACATGCCGTCCCGATCCAGCTTCTCCACCTTCAAACCCAAAGCCAGACGACAGCAGAGACGCAAGCCGGCCAGCGGGGCCAAGGCCGCCGCACCCCCCGTCGTGGACGACGACGCCGACCTGGTGACAGAGGGGCCGGCCGACCGCAAGCGCCTCAACGTCATCTTCGCCTTCGACACCACCGGCAGCATGACGCCCTGGGTGGAGAACGTGCAGGAGAAGATGGATTACCTGGCCGCCGGGCTGATCAAGCTGATGGACACCGAGATCGCCCTCATCGGCGTGGGGGACCACGGCGACGGCCGGAACATGCTGCAGATCAAGCTGTTCTCCGACGAGCTGGATCAGCTCAAGCAGAACATCCGCGAGCTGGCACCCACCGACGGCCAGGACACCCCCGAGGCCTTCGAGTGCCTGTTCAAGGTGCTCAACAACATGGACTACGAGGTGCCCACGGTGCTGGTGCTGGTCACCGACTCCATCCCCCACGACATGGAAAACTACCAGGGGGACGATGACGGGTGTCCCTTCGGCGTGGACTACCGCGAGGAGCTGGAGGAGCTGGCCGAGAACCTGCAGAAGGTCTACCTGGTCACCTGCGCCGAGGACAAGCACATCCTCGAGCTGCAGGAGGAGCTGGTGGGAGCCAACAGCCTGCTGCGGCTGCCTGACTTTCGGCGGCTGACGAACCTGGTGATGGCCATCTGCATGGACGAGGTGGGTGAGCTGGACTACTTCATGAACATCCTGGAGAAGCAGCGCGGCGCCGGACGCAAGGCGGAGGTGCTGCAAATCCTCGGCAGAGCGTAGGTCAGGAGGAGAACATGGCACCATCGCTTCAGGGCCGCCTCGGGTACTTCTTCAAGGAGGTCGAGCCCCTGTACAGAGACGAAAAGCCGATCAGCTTCGACCCCGTGCAGATGAGCTTTTTGCAAACCCTGGTGCGCCAGGACGTGCTCCAGGCCAACCTCACCATCGCCAGGGAGGACTTCTTCAAGGGCATCGTCTACCTGGACTACTTCACCGAGGTGGTGGCCGGACGATCCACGCTGCTGGCCGACGTCGGCGTCATCGTCGAGGAGCTGGAGAAGATGCACGAATACCTGGACGTCAACCTCAAGCTGCTGGTGCGCTACTCCGGGCTGTTCATCATCAAGGACCTCAAGGGGGAGCGGTTCTTCCGAGCCTCATCCCGCAAGCAGATGGCGCGGCGTCACGAGCGCGCCGACCGCGTCGTCAGCTGGCCCAAGGGGAACCCCGGCGCCGGGCTGGACCTGTTCAACCTGGCCCTGGGGCGCATGACCCGGGAGATGATCTGCCGCGACGAGGTGGCCGCCGCGCTGGGTTCTTTCCAGGGCAGCGGTGACCTGCGGGCTGGTGTGCTGGCGGACAGCATCCTCGGCGTGCTCCCGGACGACGAGGTGAGCCCTGCGGCCATCGAGGCGCTGGCGGCGGGTGACCTGGCGGCCGCCAACCTCGAGCTGCTCTCGGCCCTGGTCACCTCCTGCGAGGACTGGTCCCTGCGCAAGTACGTGGATCGGATCAAGAGCAGGTTGGACAGCTAAGCCATATGGAGACCACGTTGGACGATACCAGACGAACGCTATACATCGGGCGTTTCCAGGTCTTTCACCTGGGGCACCTGGACGTGATCCAGACCATGGCCGCCGCCGCGGACGTGGACGAAATCGTCGTGGCCGTGGGGAGCGCGCAATACGACCACGAGCGCAAGCACCCCTCCGCGCCCTGGTCGGTCAACCCCTTCACCATTGAGGAGCGCCTGGAGATGATGGAGCGGTCCCTGGAAGGGAAGATTATAAAACCATATGCCCTGCACCCGGTCCCCGACTACCACGACTGGCAGAAGTGGTACCAGCATATAGAGCGTGAGCTGCCCCCGTGCTTCTGCCTCTACTCCAGTGATGCAAAGGAGCGAGCGTTCTTCGAGGACCAGGGCTACGAGACCCGGGGGTTTTCCCGGCGCTACTCTTTTCACGCCGGGTCGCTCCGCGTGGACCTGGCCGAGGGCAACGACATCCAAGACAGCGTACCGGCAGGGGCCCTGGCCGTGCTGGAGCGCATCGACGCCGGGCGGCGCATGCGTGAACTGCTCCAGCGTGACGAGGACGAGGCGGCGCAGAGATGACCGACAAGCAATACCTGGATCGATTCGCCAAGCTGGAGATCCCGGAGGAGAGGCGGCACCTCGACTGGGGCTTTTTGGAGCAGCGCGTCTCCCTCGCGCGGCCGCTGCCCCTGGAGCAGGAGGCTCTGTTCGTGCTGATCAATGGCCGGGCGCTGGCGCCGGCGGCCCGCAAACCGGCCGCCAGCAGGAGTATCCTGTTTTACGGCAAGCGCCACGCGCTCGTGGAGCTGGAGACCCCCGGAGCCCAGGAGGCCAGCTACCTCGAGCAGCAGGCCAGGGCGCTGCGGCGAGAGGGGAAGCGCTTCTACGACGCCATCCCGCAGGGGATCCTCAGCGAGCCAGAGCTGGTCAGCGACGCGCAGGACCTCATCCGTGCCGAGATCCCGCAAGCAGCAGGGGAGCTGCCTCAGCCAGACAGGGCCATCCCCTCCACCGCCCGGGGGCACCTCGCACCGCTGGAGGAGGAGGCGATGGTCTGCCGCCACCTGTTGGGCCACTCCCGCATGATGCGGATCCACCACAAGCTGTTTGAGCTCGTCACGCTGCGAGAGTACCTCAGCATCTTCAAAAAGGCCGTGGAGCCGCGGTGCTTTCAGCGGCTGCAGCAGGTGCCCGACACGGCAACGCCCGATGAGCTGCTGCAGCTCATCGAAGGCTCGCTGGACGAGATCCACGCCAAGGCGCGGTCGCCCATGCGCAACAAGCTCAATAGCTGCCGGGTAGTGTTTAACGGTGTGACCTTGCTGCCGATCTACCAGGAGGAGACCGAGGGGCTGTTTTCGACCTACGCTGCGCTGTTGGCGGGGCAGGTCAAGCTGGACGCCCTGGCCCGGTGATGACCCCCGTGCACTGTCCAGACGCGGGCACCGCCCCCCTCGTCGATGGCGCCTCCCGGATCGAGGCCCTGGCCCGCAAGGGCAGACGCCTGGAGGCGCTGTGTGCGCTGGCGGAGACGTCGGACCGTCAGCTGACCATGGACGGGCTGGCGCGCGCGCTCCATGGGCGCAAGGACCTGCTCGGGTGCGCGGATCTGCAGCAGTACTACAGCATCCTGGGTCACGGCTTCACCATGACCCTCGAGCTGTCCCGGGCTCTGCGGTGGTATCGTCGTGCGGGGGACAGGGAGGGGGTGAGGCGGCTCCACAGGCTGGGGGTCCTGCTGGGGCGGCGGTCGCTGGTGGACGAGATCGAGCCGCTGCTGGAGCCCGGTCAGCGTCTCCAGCGGGACGCCCGCAGAGCGTTCTTGCTGGAGCGAGCGCTGCCCTCGGTGAAGGTCGGCGGCGACGTCGATCAGGGGTTCTGGGTGGACGAGGAGGAGCTGGCGCAGATCGCCGGGGAGCTGGGCGAGGAGCCCGCGCCGTTGATGGCGCGCGCCGCCCGCCAGATGCTCGACCTGGGGTCGCGGAGCCTGGCCAAGCTCCTGGTGTTGGCCCGCCTCGGCGAGGACGAGGCGCTGCTGGGGCAGGTGGAGCCAGCCATCGGCGCCGCGATGGGCTGTCCGCGGGCCCGGCTCACCGAGGTGCTCGAGGAGCATCTCGAGGCTCACGGCGGGCGCATCGCCGACGTCATTCAGCGAGGGGACGCCCACGACCACAACCCGCTGAGCGCCACGCTGTGGCTGGTGGAGCGACGCGGGCGCCAGGTTGTGTTCAAGGAGAACCTGCGGCTGCCGGTGGACTTCTCCAGGGTGGACGGATACAGCGCCGAGCGGGAGGTGCTGGAATCCGTGGCGGGGCTGGCGCACGTGGCCCGGTTGCTGGAGGTGGTGTCGCTGCACCATCACGAGCTGTTGGTGCTGGAGCGGGCTCCCGGCTATCCCCTGGCGCGGCACACCCGACCGTCCAATCTGCTGCCGGCCGCCGAGGCGCTGCGCATCTGCGCGGTGGTCGCCGGCGTGCTGGAGAGCCTCCACCAGCGTTCGCTGGTCTACATGGACGTCAAGGCCCGCAACCTGGTCTACGACGGGGGAGCGAGCGGCGAGCTGACCCTGGTGGACTTTGGCATGGCCCGCCGCCTGCCTCGCGGCGCGCAGACCGTCACCTCGCTGTTGTCCACGCCGGCCTACGTGCCGCCGGAGATGGGGCGCGAGTTCGAGGCCGGCCAACCTGCAGACGTCTTCCAGCTCGGGATCATGCTCCACGAGCTATTGGTGGGTCAGCACCCCCTGGCGATCCGCTGCACGCGTAGCGCCGATCTCGGCCGCGAGGATCAGCTCATTCGCTCTGCCCTGGCAAACATGCTGCTGCGGCCGCGCCTGGACGCCCCGCAGCTCCAAAGGCCCGGGCTGCGAGACCTGCTCGAGGCCATGCTGCACAGGTCGCCGTCCCGCCGCCCCGGCGCCGGTGAGGTCAGGGCGGCCCTGGAGGGGATGCTGCCATGAGCGCGAGCTTGCCGAAGATAGTCTGCACCCTCGGGACCACCACCGACGACGCGGAGCTGTTGGTTCGTATGGTGGACCTCGGCATGGGCCTGGCCCGCATCAACACCGCCTACGCCTCCATGGAGCAGATGGCCCAACGAATAGCCCTGCTGCGCTCCGTGAGCCGCGTACCGCTGATGCTGGATATCAAGGGCCCGCAGCTGCGCCTCCACTGCACAACGGAGAGGGTCGATCCCGACACCGGCGAGACCGTGGTTAGACCTTGCCCGTATCCCATCTCCCGGGGAGAGCTGATCTACGTCGGCCTCGGCCAGGGGCCGGTCTGCTTCAACCACGGCGGCTTCGCCGACGACCTGCAGGCCGGGGACCTGGTGACGTTTGACAATGGCCGCATCCGCGCCCGGGTGGTCGCTCCCGAGGACGAGGGCGTCGACCCCCTGGACGGGGCCGTGCTGTTGGTGGTGCAGGAGGAGGGCGGCGGGCGCCTGACCCCGCGCATGGGGGCCAACATCCCGGGCAAGTACCTCAACGTGCCGCGCCTGAGCCGGCGAGACCTGGCGGCGCTGGACATGGGCGTGGAGCTGGGCGTGGAGTGGTTCGCGCTCTCCTTTGCCCGGGACGAACGGGACGTGGCCAACCTCCACCGTGAGCTGGCCCGGCGAGGCGAGCGGGACGCCGGCCTGATCCTCAAGGTCGAGGATCGATTCGGCGTGGCCAACCTGGAGACCATGGTGCAGCAGGTCCGCCAGACCGGCCGGCCGCTGGCGGTGATGATCGCCCGGGGCGACCTCTTCGTGGAGCTGCCTCCGGAGAGCTTGCCCGGTGTACAGCGCGACCTCCTGGCCCGCTGCCGGTCCCTGGAGGTGGCGTCCATGGTGGCCACGGGGTTGCTGCTGTCCATGCAACAGGGGCCACGCCCCGCCCGCTCCGAGGTCTGCGACGTGGCCGCCGCCCTCAGCGACGGCGCGGACAGCCTGATGCTGTCTGATGAGACCTCCAACGGCAAGAACCCGGATCTGGCCGTGGCCATGTTGGCCCGGCTGGTGACCGAGTACGGAGACGGGGAGGAGCAGCCGTGAAGCGACCGCTGCTCAATGTGGCCGCCTTCCTCGAGCGCTCCCGGATCAACGGACCGGGCACGCGGGCCGTGGTCTGGCTTCAGGGGTGCCCCCGCAGGCCGCCCTGCGCCGGCTGCTATAACCCCTCGATGCTGCCAGCGGACGCAGAGGTCGAGGGCGTGGCGCCCCGGGACCTGGCCCAAAGGATCATGGCGCTGGACGGGATCGACGGGGTGACGTTCACCGGCGGAGAGCCCTTTCTACAGTCCGCCGGGCTGGCCGCCCTCGCTGCCTTGCTCGGCGAGCGGGGGCTGTCGGTTGTAACCTTCACGGGCTACACCCTCGAGCAGCTCCGTCTATCACAGGACCCGGACCAGCAGATGCTCCTGGCCCGCACCGATCTGCTGGTGGACGGCCCGTACGTCGAGGCGCTGCGGGATCGACTCCCCCTGCGCGGCAGCACCAACCAGCGGCTGCATTATCTATCGGGCCGCCTCGGTCCAGCGGACCTGGACGGGCTGCCGCTGGCCGAGGCCGAGCTGTGCATCGACGCCAGGGGTGACATCGCCCTCAGCGGCTTTCCCGACGAGGAGCTGCTGTCCCTGATCAGGAGCGCCGGCGCGCCACGATAAAACAATAGACGCTTTAAAGGCGACAACGAGGAGATAAGACCAATGGGAAGTTACGCAGGAAGCTCGGACTGGGATGATTTTCCCAGCCGCACTGACTCACGTCGATTCTCGCCCACGCGCACCACAGCCAAGAAGAAGAAGACCAAGAAAAAGGACCCCGCTCAAAAGGACCTGGTGCTCGAGCGCGCCGAGTCCTCCAAGCCGCTCAACTTGATCCTGGCCTTCGACACCACCGGCTCCATGCGGCCGTACATCCAGAACGTGCGGGAGAAGATCGACTACCTGATCAAGGGGCTGTTCAAGCTGATGGACATCCGCATCTCGCTCATCGGCGTGGGAGACCACTGCGACGGCGAGTTCATGCTCCAGCCGTTCCCCATGTCGAGCGAGCTGAAGGACTTGCAAAAGGCCGTTCACGACATCCGCAGCACCAGCGGAGGAGACTACCCCGAGGCCTTCGAGTGTCTCTTCTTGCATCTCAACGAGGACCCGATGTGGGACTACACGCTCCCCACGGTGTTGGTGCTGATCACCGACTCGGTGCCCCACGGCATGTCCGGCGCCGGGGACGCGGGCTGCCCGGACAACGTGGACGCCCGGGAGCAGCTGGACCGGCTGCAGGGGAAGCTGCGCAGCTTCTACCTGGTCAACTGCGGCAACCACAAGGAGTCCATCCGCATCCAGCGAACTCTGGTCAAGAGCGACAACTACTTCTTACAGCTAAACAACTTCCGGCGGCTGACGAACCTGGTCATGGCGGTGTGCATGGACGAGGTGGGAGAGCTGGACTTTTTCATGGACATCCTCGAAAAGCAGCGCGGCAAGGACCGCAGGCAGGAGGTCCTGACGCTGATGCACAAGTAGCGTCAGGAGCACATTGGTTTAATATTGGCGCAGGATGAAAGCCTCGACAAAGCTGAGCACGCCGAAGAAGCTCGCCTTCGCGGTGGTGGTGATGGCGCTGGTCATCGCCTCCGTGGAGATTGGGCTCCAGCTGCTGGGCCAGGCCCCTGCACCGCTGAAGGCCTACATCAAGACCACGCGCGGCGCGGGACACTGCTACTCCGCGGCCCACGGGCTGCGCCTGCCCCTGGACCTGCGCAGGCCCGACCATCGCGTCCGCCTGGCGAAGATCTTTCGGGCTGGCTACTCCAATGTGCCCGCGGCGCAGCCTCCGAACATGGACATCGAGGCGCTGGCGGACGACGCTCCGCACTGCATCGTCTACCGCAAAAAAACGCGCAAGGACGGGTTCCACAAGGGGCGCGAGCGGCGGGTCGCCCTCATCGGTGACTCCTTCACCTTCGGCGAGGGGGTACCGGATGAGGACACCCTGGGACATATCCTCGGGCAGCGCTTCCCGCGGGTGAACTTCTTGACCCTCGCGCGGCCCGGGGCCGACGTGCGGCAAGTCAACAACATGTCCATCGAGGCCGTGGAGAAGATGAAGGTCCGGGACGTGATCTATTTTTACAACCTCAACGACGTCATCGTGGGCGAGGATCTGGAGGCCAGCCTGTATCCGGCCGGCGTGGACACCGCCCGCGATGACAGGCCTGCCGCGCTGAACTGGTTGGCCGACCTGAGCAGGATCGTCGGGCTGCTGCTCCTGGCGTACGAAAACCACCGAGCATCCAGCCGCACCGTCGGCGACTATTTGGCGGCCTACCACGGCGCGGGCAATGGCAAGAACCTGCGCGACACCCTGTCGCTGCTGACAGAAATGCACGGCGCGGCCGCGGGCAAGGGGGGCAGGTTCCTGGTGGTGATCTACCCCTACCTCTACCGCAGCGTCTGGGGCAGCTACCCCTTCTCCTCGGTGCACGCGCTGTTGCTGGCGCACTGCAAAAAGCACGGCCTCCGCTGCGTGGACGGCGCCGGGGCGCTGGAGGGCCGCTCCGTGACGCGGTACCAGGTCCACCCCGCGGACAGCCACCCCAACGGCCTGGCCAACCGAGCGCTCGTCGAGTACCTCGCGGACAAGGGGTGGATCGCCTTCAAGTAGCCAGCGCCGCCGGCGCCCCTGGCGGCGATCTTCCGTGGCGAGACATGCTAAACCACAGTTCGTGATTCGGTGGTCACCTCATCCTGAAGGGACCGGAAATCATGGCTCCGGGCTTCGGGCTCCCGGCTACAAGGCAGGCCTCGCACGTGCCATGGGCTGGCTTCCTACCGACAGCGTCCGCTGACGC
>PVBE012945279.1_pt1 | contig 12347 bp, 17 predicted proteins | sample 1631181 | NCBI WGS metagenome assembly PVBE01 (sample SAMN08397723, study PRJNA350692) | Marine metagenome, whole genome shotgun sequencing project. | isolation source: water | place: Pacific Ocean | collected 2012-04 | reverse complement strand
CATTCCTTGCCAACTTAGAGAATGCAGAAAAAGCCATAGAGAAAGTCCAGTACACAGAACGTATTTGGGACAGATCAAGAAGTCAACATATGTTGAAGTTCTTAACTTGTTCCAATGCAGATGGTTGGCTCCGCATGAGACAAATAAGTGCAGAGATGAGCCGTAAGCGAATGGCTATGAGTGAAGCTAAATTCGGCTATATGAAAAAGTTAGCTGAGATAAAGATTAAACGTGCAGAGATGCTTGACGAAGAAGATGAAAATAAGAAACTTCTTTTAGAAATTGAAAGCGCGGAACTAGAAAGTCAGGTAAAAGATGGGCTAGTCAAGATGGAAGGTGCTATGAAAGAAGTAGAGACTCTTGCACAAATGCACGATCAACTCAAAGAAAAACTGGGTGACATTACAGAGGAAGAGTTTGAGAAAGCCCAAGTGCAAGCACACATAAAACGTGCGGTCATGCAAGCGGTAAGAGATGTAAAAGAGTGCGGAAAGATTAAGGCTGGTAATGCTGAGTATATTGAGCAATCAGGTTTAAGTACAAGTGCAATCTATAGAGAGATACTTGCTTTTATTGAACAAGAAAGCAAAAGCGGAATCGGTGATACTTCCATGCTTCATAAATTTTTAGATGCTGTCGCAGAAAAATACCAAGGAGCAATTAATCAACAAGCAGAATGGCTTGGCTTTGATGCAAATATGAACATGAACTTTACTTATCAGGACTGATCATGCAGAATGATGTTTTATATATTTCCTAGGGCTGTTAAGCCTGATATTTGTGACCAAATAATTCAGGATTGTAAACAGAATATTTTAGAAAGGGCTTTGGTGGTTAACCCCGGTCAATCATCAAGGGATGATCCTAGTGTTAGAAAAACTTCTATCCACTTTATCAAGGATAAAGATAATAAGGTAAACGGTTTGGCTTGGCACTTTTTAAGAGAGGCAAACAAATTACAATTTAATTATGATCTTACACATTTTCAGGCAATACAATTTGCAGAATACAAAGATGGGGGATTTTATGGGTGGCATCAAGATGCTAGTGGAATTGAACCCAACAATGAAACACGAAAATTATCATTAAGTTTAATATTATCTGATCCTAATACGTTTGAAGGTGGAGAATTACAATTTTATAACGGTGGTAAACAATTAGAAGATATGGGAGATGTAACAGGAGAGCAAATTAAGAAAGATATTCAAGCACAAGGAACCGTTGTAGTGTTTGATAGTCGTGATTGGCATAGAGTCCAGCCAGTTACTAAAGGCGTTCGCTATTCAATCGTATGTTGGACTGTTGGACCGAATTTTACATAGGAGCAAAAAAGTATGCAAATTCTTGAGTACAAACTTCATGCAAGTACAAGTGGGATGCTTTGCCCTCCATTTATTGAAAATGGTGGATATTGGAACAACCCTGACGATTACACGTTAATTGGTGTATCACCAGACCCCAATGAATATTACATTCCAGATACGGTTACAAAATTAACACTAGCAGAACTCAAAACTAGACAACTTGCGATTCACGCCAAGTACCCTATGCGTGAGCCTATGGCAGATGAGGATATGACTAATGCCGAAGTGGAAACTGCTGTTGACAATTGGTGGGAAATGGTAAAATGAGAAATATAGCTATCATATTGTCAGTTTTATTTATGGCATACGGATTTTATTTATGGATAACGGGCGACTCGTTAGTTGGGAAATGAATCTTAAACTTTTAATCTTTTTTGCAATTTTTTACGGGTTAACGTTTTTTATTTTGTGGACAGGAGCGAATTGGTAATGGGTGACTATAATGAAGCAAATAAAGGAGTTCGTATCCAATTTTATTGTTATTTTACTAATATCGTTCGTTATTAGTTTTGTTGTTTATTTGTTACTAATGCCAGAGGACAAGAAGCCTAGCACTTTTAAACAAATCACTTTAGATCACTTCTTGAATATACATAAAGACAGGGATTATGAAAAATGAATAAATTTTTAATAATAATAACCGCAATTTTATTAACGGCTTGTTGGATTCCAAAATACTTTCAATAACTTGAGGCGGCCATGAATGGAAGGATTACTACATGATGCTTGGGTGTTATTCGTTGGAATTGGTTCTTGGATGGTTAATAAGTTAACCACTAAATTGGATTCATTGGAAAAAGATAAGGCAGATGCAGGGCAGATAAATGATGCCATTAAGAGTATGAGTGGGAAAATACATGAGATAGAGAAGAAAATTGATAGTTTAGGTCTAACAGCGATTGAACGATCTGAATTTAAATCGGACATAACATCTTTACATTTACGAATTAACGATATGGAAAAAAGGAAATCTGATAAGATCCAAAAAGTTGACGTTAAAATGAGAACCGAAAATGGAGAACATTAATGGTAGATAAATTAACAGAGATTGTTACATCGATTGTAGTTGCCATTTCCGGTATTCTGGTATTTATGACCAAAAGAATTTTTAATAGGTTGGACCACGCTAATAAAAGGATTGATTTGTTAGAAAAAACGATAGTGGATCAGCAATTTCTTGAAAACCAACTTGGGCCAATAAGGTCTGATATAAGCTTGATTCTTAAAACTTTATTAACAAAGGAGAAATGAAATGTTAGAATCTTTATCGACACAACCTTGGTACGCAATCGCAGGTGAAGTTGTAATGACTGCAAATTTAATAACTGCTTCTCTTCCAACAAGGTTTAAAGACAACCCTTTTATGGATTTTATGATGAGTGCTTTGAATTTTTTAGCCGTTAACGTGTTTAAAAATAAAAATGCTGACGATAATTAAATCAATAATAGGCGACGTTGTATTTAAATTTTTTAATTCTTGGAGAAAAGACAAGCAATTAAAAGATTTAGGAGCGGCAGAAGTAACAATTAAAGCTGTGGAGGGTGTCAATGAAGCAAAACAAAAAGTTAATTCTGAGGCTAAGTCTAATAATATTGACGATGTTCTTGACAAGTTGTAACACGCACTATGCGCAAGAATGTTTGTGGTATGAAAAAGTTGAATTAGCCAAGGAAACTAAAACTTGGATTAAGGAAAATAAACCTCCTAAACACGTTGTAGATGACCTTGTTAAAATTGCACGTAATAATAGTATGTATACTGCTTCTTGTATCAAGTAGTTGTTATGACAAGAAACCACCAACCAAGATATTGATACCAGAACCAAAAATAACTTGGATGATGGAAGGGAATATTAAAAATGCCGTTCTTTGGATAAATGAAGATGAATTTATAAAATTGCAAGCATACATACAAGCTACACAAGATCTACAACTAGACAGGAGAAAATTATGCCAAAATTTGGAAAAACTTCAATAAGAAACATGCTAACTTGTGATGTAAGGTTACAAACCCTAGCAGAAGAAGTTGTTAAATATCATGATTGTTCTTGTATTGAAGGATGGCGCAATGAAGAAGAACAGAATAAATACTTCGATAAAGGCCTAAGTAAAGTACGTTGGCCAGATGGAAAACATAACAATGTGACTGAAGAAGGTTTGGCTTGTTCTTTAGCAATTCATTTAGTTCCATATCCAGATTTAGATTGGAACGACAGGGAGCGTTTTTATTATTTTGCAGGGATAGTTCTTGGTATGGCACGTAGTTTGTATATTCCTATTAGATGGGGTGGCGATTGGGATATGGATCATAATTTCAAAGACCAAAAATTTGACGATCTTTGCCATTTTGAAATTAGTGAATAAATGTGGGTGTGGGGCCATTGGCACGTGCCACACTCCCTCAAGACAGGTTAAAATCCTGTCTTTGTGGCCCTGTCTTTGGCCCTTTTTTATAATTGGGGCTTAAATATTGGCAGACCAAACAAAGGCCAAGGAGAGGCCTCCCGTTGGCTCTGAGATATATCTCTAAAATTCGCTCTGGTCTATTGTCCTTAATAGTCTGACTCTCATTGGGTGTTTTCCTATTCTTTTAATTTTTACTGGATATCCTAACGATACAAGTCTCCTACCCCATTGTACTTCTGGGAAATAATGTTTGTAACCATTTGTTTTTGCCCAATCAAGATAAGAGGCATAAAGTTCTTTACTGTGTGTTCCTTTCTCACAGTCTTCTAAGCATTGTGACATCCAATATTGTACTGAATCATTCTCAAGCATATAGCGGTTAACTTCATCAATAGAAGATTTAGGTTCATCAAAGTCTTTTCTATTATATAAACGCTTTAATGATTTGATCCATCTTATCAATATCCCAGATCTTTCCTCATACAATTTTGCATCTAAATTTAAATCAGGGGTTTTCACTTTATTTGGGCAGTTTAAAATTATAATTCGTCTTTTTAATGCATGACTGCTATCACTAGTTGCAGGCATTTCATTAACTAATTCTACAAATCTTACAGATAGATTAACATTGTTCTGTGTTTCTTGGTATAATTGCCTTACGTCAATTGGGTCACCACCAGTTATCTTTTTCAAATAAGTATCAGAAACAAGGTTAAGTCTAGACTGCTCCCCACTAATATTTATAAGCTTCCCAACAAGAGAAGTTCTTTTTCTTTCATTGTTTAAGTCTGTAATGCCAACGCTACCAACTGCTTGTGGATCATGCATAGCCATTAATACACGTGACAACGTTCCTTTTCCGTTCCCACCTGCGCCTTTTAAAAACAACAACCTTTGAAATGACATATCATCAATTAAACTTAATGCACAAAATTCATCCCATACATTAATTGATTTTTCATCGTTATCAAAAGTCTCATTTATAATTTTATTATACATCGGGCATTTGGATTCATCATCCCAATTAAAATTCAGTTTATGCAATAACTCATGCTCATAATTATGTTGTTCAAGTTCCCCTGTTCTTAAATTTATAGTACCATTTAATAAACATATTCTTTGTTTCTTTGGGTCGTTTTTAGCTTCAATCCCTTGTGTGTACCCAAACCCATTTCTTAAAGTAAGCGTATGTAAAATGGTCATGGCTGATCTAGCTTCTCTTTCTTTTAACATAGGATCAATAGCATACATATTTCTTTTTATGTTGCCAACATCAACAACTGGCCAATGGCCGTTATTATACATTCGTAATAAACCATTAATATTTGCTACATATTCCATACCACCGAGTTCATCCAAAGCCCAATCAGCCATTACACGTTCTGCAGGTCTTTTTACTTGTTTTTTTGAGCCTGTCATACCTTTGGCCCTTGCTGAGTCTATCCAACCTTGAATAACGTTGGTTGATTGTGGCCAATCATAAGTATCTCCACCACGCTCACATGCTTCCCTTTTCGCTCTTTCTATTCTTCTGTGAATGACTTCATCTGGCCAATTCCTTGACACTAGGTGTGCCACAGTCGCAACGCAAGTATCGTGGGTGTCGCCACCTTCATCTACTCCTAACCAAACCATTTCATTTAACGATACAAAATATTTATCATCACGATTGCAATAAGATTTTATTTCGTCAAGAACCCACTCATCAAGTAAAGGTAATAATGTTGATTTTTCTATTTTTTTATCATCTAGCCATTTATATTGCATCCCACTAGGGTGAATTGATGGTGGAATAACAGTTTGAGATCCATGTAATAAAATTTCAACGGCAGGGGTTCTACTTGGCTTCCCAGAATCATCAATATTTTTTATTTTTGTATTCTTTGTTTTTTTGCTAGTTTGTATAAATATTGTTAATCCCTTTTTCCCTTTTTTAGCTGGACTAACGGAACCAATAGCGTTTTTAACTTTATCTATCATTTCATCATCATCAATATCAATCGCACCCAATTGTATATCTTCACCAATGCTAGTGCCAAGACACAAACCGATGTTAGCGTTAGGGTATTTTTCATTCCATTCATCAATTTGGGATTGTGTTGGCTTTTCAGAACAATACCTTTGCCAATTGCTTATGGCAGGTGCTTTTTTGCTCGATTTAATGGGGATGGGAGATAAGCCATTTTTATATAATCGTATCGCTTCATTATAAAAAATTGTCATTGTTAGATTTTACCGTATTTAAATATTGGCAGTTTAGGGTTTCTTTTTATTTGTTGTTCTTTATTGTCGCTTTTTTGTGGTTTCTTCCAACTTGCTTTTCTTTTCTTTGCCAAAATTCTGCACCCTTGGCAATATAAAGCATTATAGGCTGTTGTATAAAATATTTCACCACAAAACGGACCGCTTATAAATTCTACTCCGTCTAGTGGGTATTTACAAGACACCCTGTGTGCGTGTTCATTAAATGGTTGTCTGTAAGTTGTGTTTATAGTCTTTACAAGAACCATATCTCCGTTTATATTCGGCTTATAACATTTACATTCAAATTTTGTTTTGGTTTCTGGCGGACATTCCATAAGCCTATCCTCATTCAAAATTTTGTTAAATAATTTATCTTTGTCTAACATAATCAACAATAGCTTTCGCTACGTCCTCTTTTTTCTGGAGTGCTCTTATTACTTTTTTATCCATTGGAGAACAAACTGGGTCAATGTAAACGGTATCTGAATCTTGTCCATATCTATGTATCCTATCTTCTATTTGCTTTCTATCATCCAACGAATAGGAATTCTCGTAAAAATATTCGGTACAGCATCTTCTTTTTTCATTACCTAACAAAGTATGCCCATATTTGTGCGATTGTGGTTGGCACAGAACTATTCTACATGAATTGTCTTCGTTAAATTTTCTTTTTTCTTCTTTTATGTCTTCAGAATTCATATTTCCTTCTAAAATAGCAGGATTAAACTCTTTTAATTTCTCTTTTAAAAACCCCATAGAATACTTAAATATTACAGAGACGAGAAGTTTCCCATCGATTTGCTCCATTATATTAAAAATTTCTTTTAATTTCGGTGGGTTCTGTTCGATAATATTTACATCCCCAAATTCATCAATTATGAATCCACTAGTTATCTGTTGTAGCTTACCATATTGTGTTATAACCATTTGAGCAGTTATCACTTGTTCATTAACATTAACTACGAAAGTTTTATACATGCTTTTATAAGCGGTTTTTTGTTTCGGTGTCATTTCAAATTGACGTGTTGTGTAAATTTTTTCTGGTAGATCAGACCATTTTTCTTTGGTTGCCCTATAAGAACAAGATCCTAAAAGACGGTTTAATTCGTTTTCGTTTTTTGTGCCTATAATTTGTTTCATTTTATAACCACCCATTATACAAAAATGATGCCTAAATTGCCAGTAATTCATATTTATAGCACCAAGAAAAGTCAGTTGTGACCACAAATCGTGTGGCCCTTGCGTTACAGGAGAACCTGACAAAATACGCTTTTTTACAACCAACTGGCCTAATGCCATCATAGCCTTTGCAGGTTTGCTGTTGTGTCTTTTTATCACTATTGATTCATCAAGGACTAACATAATTTTGTATTTTTTGGCCACTCTTAGTGCTAAAGACAAGGCTTTTGCTTTACCTAAGTAAAAAGCTTCATAATTAACAACCCAAATAAAAGGCGGACAATTGCTTTTAGGAAGTTCTGGCCACATGGCAAAATTCATATCTTTATAATTTGGAACCCACTTTTCAAATTGTTCTTGCCAATTTTCTTTTAGTGAATTAGGGCATACGACAATTAAAGCATTAACCTGCCCTTTTTCTACGGAGTGCAAAAAATCTGCGTAAGTAACTGCAGATTTTCCTAGTCCCATATCTAATAAATAGCCAAAACTTTTCTTATTTTTATACTTTAAAGCTTGTTTTTGTACTTCGTATGGGCTACCCTTCAGTTCCCAACTTGCTGATAAGTGTGCTCTGTTCATTTGTGTGGTTTCCTATCATTTCATAAAGATATTCAGTTATTGCTTTTTTGCTTTTTTCTTTTTCTTCACAATTATGTTCCCTTGGCCTATCGGGAGTACAACCACAAATAAAAGGCAAATTTTGTAATTCCTTTATTGCTTTTTTCTTACTGGCTTTTATCACTTCATATATTGTCCCGTTTCCTAACTGTTCTTCCCCTAATAAGTAAAAAAGTTCTTCTATTGTAGATGCACACTTTACGATTTGCATAATTTCATTCCTTGAAATTTTACCACCCGTGTTAAGTATGTCTTTTTTATTTTGGCCCCAATATTTTGTACATTGTTTGTCTGCAAATAGCTCATATTTATTTTCATCAACTATACTGTGTTTTATTGGTCCCGGAATGTCGGACATAAAACATTCTTCAATATCGTGCCATAAAGCATATTTTACTAATTTATACATTTCTGATTTGAACTCTTTATCCCAACCTATTAATTCAGCTATTTTAATTGCATACATGGCTGTAAAATAACTATGTTCAGCCACAGATTGTTGCCTAATACATCTTATTATTGCCCACCTTGGAACATGCTCTAACTCTCTTAATTCTCTGCTGTACATTTTACTCTCCGTACATTGGTTTATGTTTGTTGATGTTACACAAATTTGTATGTGTTTTTTCATATTCACCATTCGCAGAACATGAACATTGTAGCCTATAATATTGCCTTAATGCGCATTTCTGTAAGTGTGGTACTGTGTCGCAATCACAATATATGAATCCAGATAAACTCCAGATTTTTTCTACATCATATTCATCGTTTTGGTTTTGTCCTATGACTTGATTCCTCAAAATATTCCAAACAATTATACAAGCAAAATTGGCAACGTCTGCGGCTTCTAACATAACTTCAAAATAAGATTCAGTTTTTATAGCGTTTTCTAATTCTACCACTTCTTCTTTTAATCTTTTTAGTAAAAAATCAACATCTGTGTTTTCAAAGTTCCCTTTATGATCATTTTTCTTTAACTTGTATTCCATCATAGCCGCAAATGATTTTACTTCTTTTCTTGGTTCCATGACTAGTATCCCCTATTGCTTAATGGTGAAGTTCTTGTCACATCTTCTAGTTTGGCCCCGTGGCCCAATATCCACTCTAAAGGACTATAAATTTTCTCACATTTTTCCAATAGTTTCCTATGGCCCTTTTTATCCTTTATATAATTCATAAAATTCATAAATATAAATTCTGGCCTGCACAAACCTGTGGCATATCCATATTGTTCATATGAAAAAGTGGCAATTCTTCTTACACGCTTTGTAACTGTCGTATATTCGTCTTCCTGTCCTATCTCATTAAAATTTACTTCTTTTGAATCTGGGTAAAAATCTCCCGAATAACCTAACATTTCCCCATATTCGCTATATAAATTCCCAACTCGTATTGGGTAAGTACGCATAGAAAGAAAAGTGTTGCCCATATAATAAGGATGAATTCCTGCATCAGCTAAAGAATTTGAGATTGATACATTCCTACTTGTGCAGAATGGATATTGATAACCATCGTTTATTCCAAGCCCCACACCTTGTGGTGTTTCTATAAAAACCGTTGCGCCATTGTCCATAGCCCCATTTAAATTCAGATTGGCAATAAAAGTTTGCAATAACGGATGTTCAACTGCTATGGCTTGTTTGTGTCTATTTATTTTTCTGCTTAATGATGATCCAACTCCAGACTGCGTACTTGCCAACTGTGTTGTAGGTGCTTGTGTGTTTTTTTCATTCTTTATGTCTTCACTCGTTATAACAGAAGCCCTAGGGTGAATAAATACTCTATTTTCAGATACCCCATACTCTTCCATTTCTTTAAGTAAGACTTCTGGGTTAATAACCGCTCCTGCGTTTAAGTAAATTATGCATTGTGGTTTCATAATCCCATAGATTGGCAAGTGCTTGGCCACTATTTTGTTGTCGTTCTCATCATAAAACGTATGTCCTGCATTCGGAGCCGCATTTGTAACTGCGTATTCAGCTTCTACATCAGACCTATCTGCTATATACCCTGCTAATAAACCTTTGCCAGTTGAACCGAATTGGCCGTCAATAAGTACGTTAACTTTACCCTTTTTTAGCATTTTTTCTCCTTTTTTTGTTGTTTACGTGCCACATTAACATTAAAATACAACATCCAGCATGTGCCAAATGGGGATGGCCAGATTCATCGTCAATAATGTTCCCTCTCATAAATGAAAAAACATGCCTTAATAAAGATGATAGCATTCTATTTAAATCATGTGGTTTTTTCCAATTGTTACGTTCATATTTATTGGCCCCATAATCAAAAACTTTCATTATTTGTTCTGTTTCAAATGTCGGCAAATAGGCTAGTTGTGGCTTCCCCTCATCAAACTTCATAAATTTTTTACTTTTTCTTTTCATAATCTCCTGCCCATTGATTGATCAATTATCCTAAACGTTATTTCTTTTATTGGCCACGATTCTCCAGTTTGTCTTCGGCATAAATAATTCTGCGCAGTATCAAACTCATCATCAATGCCAACATAAATGTCCCACAATCCAGACCTAACCCTAACACACATAGCCCAACCTGCATTCCCTTTAGCTTTTAATTCTTTATTTATCCATGCCAGTTGTAACGGTGTTAACTTTGGTGGTTTTGGTTTGTTTCTTATAAATTTGCACTCAATCCAACATGATTGAATACCCCTTAATTTTACATACAAATCAGGAATTCCTGCAAGTGAATAATGTCTAACTCTCAAAGCGTTTCCGCCTAGCCTTTGTGCTTCTTTTACTAATGCAATTTGAAAAGCATTTTCATTATTTGCCATTTTTAATTAGCTCAGGGAAAGTTGCCATGCCCCAATTTTCTCCAGACTCGTGGTCTACTCTTAGTGGCACATCAAGTTTTATTGAATCTTTTTCTCCGAATGCTTGCATGATTTTTATTGCTTCTTTGTTTAGTTTTTCTCCTTTGGCAGTATTTGGGTATGACCAATTTAGATCGTCATGTATTTGCAACTGTAAATGGGCTTTCTCACCTTCTGATTCAAAAAATTCATCAACTTCTACCATTTTTCTTTTTGTAATATCTGCACTTGACCCTTGGATCAGTTGGTTCATGGCTGTCCAACAATGATTTTTATTTGGGAACCTTCGTCTCCTTCCACAAATAGTCTTTATGTACCCACGATTTCTTGCCATTTCTTGTGCTTTATTATATAGTTGCCTTGCTTCTGGGAAAAGTTTATGATATTCTTGGCTCAATCTTTTTCCTTCTTCTTCGGTTATCCCTAAATGTTTTGATAATGCTTTCACCCCTTGGCCGTATACTTGTGCCAAATTTAGCCTTTTCCCTGTTGGGTTTCTTTCTACATTCATTTTATTGGCAACCACTTGGTGGGCATCAATTGGTGGTTCTGCCTTATACCCTTCAATCAAAGATTTTGCCTTACTATAATGCGCAAATACTACAAATTCCTGTTGTTTATAATCGTTAGAAGACCACAAACACCCCTTCTCTGGTATAAAAACTTCTCTAAATATCGGTGCATAAACTTTGTCTCTTTTTGGGATTCCTGTCAGGTTGGGTTGTGAAGAAGACAATCTGCCAGAAACTACCCCGTAATCGTCCATTTTTAATTGATTGTATGTTGTATGTATTCTACCTTTGTGTATATGTCGTTCCAATACAGGGTTAATAAATGTTGATAACATATGTGAAATTTTTCTTGAATTTATAACCTTGCGACCTATATCGTGAGTTTTTAACCACTCTTCTGGAAAAGACGGTTGACCAGTTGGGAATTTTCTACTTGGTTCCGTCATAGGCCAATCAGTTTGTTTATATTTTTCCATTAACGTTTTCATCTGAATTGGTGATCTTGGGTTAAAATCAGGAGGGAAATTTTTTATAGAACGTTTGTGCATTTCTTCCATTTTGCTTTTCAAATCTTTTAATTTTTGTTTGTCAATTCTAACTCCAAACCTCTCCATTCTAAATAACGTTCTTAATACTTTGCACTCCAGTAGATGCACTTGCCACAAATCCTGTTCCCTGATAACTTTTTGTTGTTCTTCCCAAAGTTGCCAAGTTGATATGCCATCACCAGAAGCATATTCATTAACCACAGGATCGACACCGCTTGTTCGCCAAAAATTGGCCATTTGCTTTTTATTTGGATCGCCACCAAACAAGGAAGCTAAATGTTGGTACATAACTTCACCTTTTTTTGGTGTGACCCCCATGCGTCCTGCACACGATTCAAGGTCATATTTTCCTGCATTTTCATTCAAGATAGCCGCATTAACCATTGTGCATTCAAGATTTTTGCTTTTAAAAAATATTCCTTCATTCGCAAGATAATGAAGATCAAATTTGAAATGATGTCCGATAAGCCTTATATCATCACGTGATGCAATTTTATCTTTTATCCACGTTGTAATTTTATCATGATCATAATTTCCACCCATTTCATGCCTAGTTGGAAAATACCACGTCTCATTTAATGCACTTCCAGTTGTTATTACATAGCCAACAACCTTAGTTTTCCTCCAATCGAGT
>PVBE011124793.1_pt1 | contig 12347 bp, 11 predicted proteins | sample 1631181 | NCBI WGS metagenome assembly PVBE01 (sample SAMN08397723, study PRJNA350692) | Marine metagenome, whole genome shotgun sequencing project. | isolation source: water | place: Pacific Ocean | collected 2012-04 | reverse complement strand
TGACCTCGTCGGTCTGCTCGGCGGGCTCGATGTAGTACTCCATCTCCCCTTTGAGCGGAGACTGGGGATAGGTCGCCAGCCACTGCGCCCCCAGCGAGTTCTGGACCATGTACTTCACGATCCAGTTGGGCGTGAACAGCTGGGTCGCCGCCGGAATGTCTTCCGACTTCACGACCGAGCCTATGACCTCGTCCTTCTTCTCCGAGATGTAGAACTGGTAGAGCCAGCCGATGATCTCGATCTCGTCCCAGTCGGTCTCGGAGATATCGTCGACCAGGTGCCTTATTAATGAGTCGGTCCGGGTCAGGTTGTCCGGCAGCAGCAGCTCGGTTTCATCATCGAGCGCTTCGAACAGGAACGGCATGGCCTCATGCAGGGCATGGCACTGGCCCAGCAGCAGCATGCGGTACAGCTCCTCGTCCTTGCCACCGTCCAGCTTCAGCTCGACGACCCGATCTTGATCCACACCGGGAAGCTCGATCTCGGTGCAGGCATCGAGGATCTCGAAGCCCGCCTCTTTATCCGGATGACTGAGCACCCGCCGGCCATGATCCAGGTAACCGTGCAGCTCCATGTAGCGAATCGCCATGAAGCGGTTGAACCAGGTATAGGCCATCGCTTCCATGACCTGGGCGAAGCCTTGTTGCTGGATGCGGTCTTCGAGCTGCTTGCGGCTGGCTGCCACGGAACGCGGGTAGGCCTGATTGCCGATCAGCACCGTGTCGCCCTGCTCGGTCATCGGCTCGATGCCATCTGGCGTCAGCCCGAATGCCGCCGCACGTGCCGTGACCGCTGCGATGAAATCGGTGCGGGCCTGGGGGGCGTAAGTCTTAAGCTTGTTGGTGTCCACGAAGAGTTCGGTGCGCCTTACCAATTCGCTCTAGCGAATCTCGACACGCTGATCCTGGCTTAATGCATCATCGAGCTCTTTTTTCAGCGCATCCAGCAGTTTCTGAGCGCCCTCCGGCGTCTCGATGTAATCCTGTGCGACCAGATCCGCGGGCCTGATGACTTGCGTCTGCTTAACCTTCGGCCGGTCGTTGGTACCACCGGGTTGTGTTGCCGCCTGACTGGCCACGAATTCACGAATCCGGGTCGCCACGGTGTCCTTCAGGCTAACCGCTGCCGTTTCGGCCTGCGACAAATGCGCGAGGCTGTCCTGTGACCCGGTCCGTTCCCTGATCTGTTGCAGAGCAACGAGGTAATCGCCCTGCGAGGTCGGATCGATGCGTGCGCTCGACAGATCCTGTTGCACCAGCTCGATCTGGTGGTCGATTGCCTGCAGGGCCGCCGCGCGACCGGTGGCGATCAGCGCATCGTTAACGTCCGAGACCCGGCGGATTAAATCGTCGGCTTCGCGGATCAACCCATAGGGAGCGTCGGCCGTGAGAATTTCGTACATACGCTGCAACGCGCTAGCGGCCTCTTCATTGCGTTCGAGCTCCATGCGATTCAGCGTGAAGCGCTCATGCGCCTGGCGAAGTTTGTCCCACACCGGCTTTTGGGGGCCGAAGAAATTGTCCAGCTCAGGATAGTTGTCAGCCAGATCGCGTAGATCGTTGTCGTTTTCCAGAACCCGCTGCAGGAACTGATGACTTTCCGTCTGCACGAGCAAGTTCTTGATGGTCTCAAGGCCCGCATCGATCTCCTTCTTGCCCGGGTAGTTACCGGTGTCGGCCAATGCCTTGAACCCGGTCATCGCCGACTGCCATGTCTCAAGCTTGGTGCGCAGAAAGGCGTAGATGCCGTCCTCCGAATCCGGGCCGAGCTCGGCAAACAGGTCATGGCCGAGTTGCCGCGCGCGGTTCACATCTTCCGGTCTGGCAGTTACGCGCTGCAACACCTGAATGTTGCGCCATTTGCTGGCAGTGCTGATCAACTCGTAGAGCCGGTCACGCGGGATCGCCGCGCCGTTCATCAGGAACTGAATCTCGGAAGACACGCAGAGGCGCGTCAACAACAAGACCACCTCCAGCGACGGCCAACCGTATGGGCGCTTGGCGAACCGATCGTTGATCATCTCGTGCATGATGATGCGGCGACTGGTCCGCGCAGACAGATCGAGATAGCCGCGCAGCTCCTCGAGGGCCTTGGGGTTATTTTCGGGCAACTCCACATCCAGCGTCTGCTGAGCGATGTCGTCGCTCCTCAGCAAAGCCTGTATTTCGTGCAGCGGATTCTCATGCAGATGCGCCAGCAGGCCCATCTTTGAGAAGGTGTTGCGTATCAGATAGTCGAGCGCACCGTCGACAACCGCGTCCGGCCCCGCGCCCTTCGGCTCATACGACTGGCCCGCAATGAAGTAGCTGCCCTCAACCAGCAGATCCTTTAACAAGGTCGTGAGCTGTGCGCGGCGATGTCGGTTTTCCGCGCCCAGATCCCGGTGAATACGTCGCGCAGTCGGCGGCAGTGCGCCATCATCGTGGGTTCGCAGGTACTTGTCTGTCTTGAGCAGATTGCGCAGTTCACGCCCCAGCGTTTCGTTGTCAGCCAGGCGAACCAGCACCTGCCCGTCTTCCTCGCCACTCGTCCCGATGCACTTGCCATCGTTGTAAAGCTCATAGTCGTCCGCCAGTGGCGTGACGACCGACACCATCAGGGCGCCTTCAGCTCGATTGCCGATCGGCTGAAAATCGCAGGTGCGATTGAAAGGGAAGTCCATGCGGTTGTCTTTAAACCGATGCTTGCGTCGTCCGCTCAGCACATCGTCGAAGATCAGTTCCCCAAGCAACCGGGCTTCTTCGCCACTACTCAGCTCGACGTTCTTAATCTCGCGATTGACGTCACGTTCTTCATTGGTGAGGAAGAAATAGTTGTCACCGCTGCGGCTAATCAGCGTTTCTTTTTCCAGCCGCAGCAAGGCAGCCTCGATATTGCGTTTCAACCCAAGCCGGTCCGCATCGATCTCATCGAGACACAGTGTTACGAGGTTGTCGACATTGCCCTTGATCTCATCGACATAGCGGATCAGGAACAATACCTGCAACAGCTGAATATCGAGTGGCTCAAGGCTGTCGTTTTCGCCCGCCTGGTCAATGGTCCGTTTGACGGAGGTATCAAGAAAGCTCTCGATCGACGGATAGAACAGGTACAGCGGGACGAGTACGCCGACTTCCTTATTCGAGACGGCCTTGCCGGCGGACTGGAAGGCATCGAGCAGAGACCTTTCGCCCTGGGCCAGGTGCAGCCCGGTCGCACCGACCTTGCGGATAGACTCGAAGATCCGCTGCAGCAACTTGAACTGATAGGGCGCAAACGGATAGTTGCGAACGAAATCCTTTGCGTCCTGAAACTGCTTGAACGTCGTACCGATATCACGGAAGGTCAACTGGTTCCTCAGGATGTCGCCCTTTTCGGCGTACACCTCTTCCAACATCGGCACGGCCTCATCGACCTTGGTTAACAGGCGCGCCTGAATAACTTCGTCGACGTTCGCGCTGGAGAGTGACAAACGCGTTTTGAAGCGACCCTGAATTTTGGAGAAATCGTTCGCGCGACTCGCCTGCATCTCGCCGAGTACCGCGTCGATATCTTCCTGGGACGTCACCACCACCCATGAACGACCCTTGCAGATCGTGCCAAGATCCTCGGTGATCGTCTGCAGGTTGAGCATTAGTCGCGTATCCTGGCCGATGAACTGGCCCACTTCGTCGGCCAGAAAAACCAGACGGTGCGCAGGGCCACGCTCGTCGAGATACGCTTTTACCCACTTGGCGAAACTTTCTACTGTCAGAGCAAAGTCGCTGTCCGCGCTGTCGACCCAGGTCGCACAGGATGCCTCACTCTGCCCCAAGGCGTGCGACAGCGCTGCGATCACCTGGTCCCGTTTGAACTGGTAGGCATCCCGCTCTTCCAACCAATCTGCGCCGGCCGCAGCGCGATAGGCCGCTTGGAACTCGGCGAGCTTGCCCTGCCCATCGAGGTGGCGTTCCATGTGCGCGATGTGCGCGAATTCGCCGCTGTAGCCCTGCAACTCGTTGAGAACCTTAAGGAATACAGCGAGGATCGCATCGTGGCCCGCGCTGGCATCAGCCTTGCTGTCTATATTAAAGAGTATGACGTCAGTATCAGAATCCACGGCACGTTGGATGTCACCGAACAGCATTGGGTCCTGAATCTTGTCTTTGAAGAACTCGACGGCATTCCTGGTCTCTCCTTCATAACTGTGTGGCTCGTTATCCAGGAGATAAGACAGGACCTTAATAAAGTGTGACTTACCCGAACCGAAGAAACCGGAGATCCATATGCCGATCTTGCCGGCGATGCCCGGGTCAGTCGGATTGTCGATGGCCTCGCAGTAACGATCAAAAAAGGCACGGAGATGCTTGTCGAGCTCCTGGGTGACGACGAACTCATCGAGCTCCTGCCAGACAGACTGATCGTCCAACTGATCTGCCTTAACCACGCCGTTGATGGGCCGATCGATATTCTTGAGAAAAATGTTTGCGACTCGCATGCCTTGTTCCTGAGTTGATTACGCCCTAGTCAATGAGCCGAAATGCCCGGTAGTAGTTTACCTGTCTGCCGCGGCTGGCCGCACCGCCACCGCTGGTGCTGCGCTTGCCGAACAGGCGCAGGCTCGTCTGATCGTATTTGCCTGGATAGAACATCACGAGCGGCGTCTGCCCCATGATTGAATGCAGGTTGTTAAGCAGCGTATGGGAGCGCAGCAACGGATAGACGCTGCCGACACCCGATATCAGCAACAGATCGTGCTCGGCCGGCTGTGCCAAATTGCCGAATCGGCGAGCGATTTTGTCCTCGCTCAACACGCCCTTAAGCGCCCGCGCCAGGGCCGCATCGCCCTGCTCTCGCTGCAGCTTGAGAGATTCCTCAAGTAAGCCCCGTTCCTCCAGATACTCGATGAGGAAATCGAACAAATTGATGTGCTTCACGCGCAAATTTGGTTTGGAGCGCTGCAGGTGCTGCAGCAACGTGTCCAAATGCCGCCGAACCTCGAGCTCATATTCGGGCGGATAATCGAAAATATGAAATGCGATCTCGTTGCCGATACCACTGCCGGCAAGGAACTCATCCGACATGATCTTGGGCAGAATCTGATTCAAACGCTGAGTGAGTTGTTCGCTCATGGGCCGACCTTAATGCAGCGAAGGACATAGTCCTCGTTCCGGGACTGAAGGTATGCCAGCACCTCACGCGAGATTTGCGCAGCCTGCAGCCGCAGGGTGCGCGACCCGTCAACATAGCCGACCTGCGCCAGAATCTGGAATACTGTGGAGCGCAGCCGATCGACCGTGGATTCAGCCCAGGCCGGCATCTCGGGATCACGATCGTGACACGAATCCACATAGTGCGACCAAACGCTGGGGCGAAGCACCTCCGACATCAGCCGATACTGGTCCCGGAGTGCTATATCCAGAAAGTCGCCGAGTAAGGCGCTGTGCTTGATGGCGGCGGCCATACAGGCATGCGTGGAGGTGACCAAATCGCCGTCGCGCACCATGCGCCAAAGCTCCGCATCCATAGTCTCGAGCCGGCCACGCAGCAACAGCGTGAGGCGGCTGATGGTCTTGGGACCGCGGGCCTGCAGGACGTTTTCTTCGTAGAGGGCCGCATGCCATGCGGATTCGTCCAAATCCCGCAGTAACAGATCCGCGATGATGCGGCTTTCGGGCACCTTTAGGGATCCAGCGGTGATGTCTGCTCGGTAGCGCAACTCAGGTTCTCTTCATACTTTTAATCGGACTGCTTTTCATTACTTTTCGTATAGTAGCCGGCCTATTTCGGCAATATCATTATCGAAGTTGTCGAGAATATTCCTTGCGTCTTGCAGCATATCTCTTAGGCGTTCAAGGTCGGCCCTTACCGCACCCCTTTCTATCGATTCTGCTAAGCGCTTTATCTCCGGCCCATTTTCTTTGCATACGATTGTGGCCTTCAGCAATCGTTCAAAGGAACTGAATACGTTTTCAGATACTGAGCTCCAACCATAGTATTCGTCTGGTACCCGCTTTTCTTCTAATACCTGCCTCAAAGCCGGAAATGCCCCCCAGGTTCGCTCTCGATCTGCTTTCTCAGTCAGCATTTTGCTGCATTCCTTTGGTATACATTTGAGCAGGTTAGATTCGAAGTGCTTCTAGTCTTCCTCAATCTTTCCATCAGTGGAGACGAAAAGTATGGAAATTTTCGTTCTCTTCTTTGCCAACCCCGGAAGCCGGCCCCATAGGCCCCGATATTGTGGTAACTCAGGTAAAGCAATCGAGTAGCGAGCCAGCGGATCATCCATACGCTGAAGCGTCTCGCCAAGAATTCCAATGAAATAGTTGACTCTCATCTGCGGCCTGGAGCCGGGGCCTTTCACCTCAATCACCCATCGTTCTCCGCCCCTCGTGGCTTCAACATCGATGCCTTGCGTGCGGCCCCATGCAACCTTGGAGTCCCAACCTTGTTTTGATAACCATTTGACCAGAACTTCCTTTATCTCATCTTCCGATAATGCTTCCACATCATGGTTTTTTGCTGACGTTGGGCCACGGGGGCTTTGCAAGGAATAGGAATTTGCTTTTAGCAGAGGTGAGGGATTGCACCATCAGCGGCCCTCGAAACCCTGTCATATCAGGGACGGGATGGTAGCTAAGCGGAATCTGGCAGCCCTTGGGCCACTCTTGCTCAGCGGGCGGTGCTCTGGGTGGTGGTGAGGGGCCCCACTCCCCGATCTGATCCAGGATCCGCTCGATCACCGGGGCGTCCTCAATAACTGCAAAAAATCGCATCTGGCCGCCACTAGCGTTACATTAATTCCTGTCCTACCTTTATTAATTTTACGATACCCATTTCCCTCGCTTTTTCTATAGGAAGTGAAATGACTTTCAACTCGTACATGGGACCATCAGGATAATAGTCAAAATTACGTTCATAAGCTCCCGAAACAATTTGATAATAATAGGGAGTGGTACTCTCCCATTGTAAATGATAATGGCCCGAAACAAGAAACATATATTCTTCCGCTGTTTCAGGGCGTTGAGATACGTTAGAGGGAAAAATGGCATCGGCCGTTGTGATTAATTTTTTTACGCCCTCGGATAAATAGAATTGTGTGCCTGAATGCTGTTGGAGGTAGAGTTGAATATTTTGACTATGATCGATTTCTCTTCTTTGATGAATGGATTCCGCAGCTTTGATCTGCCAGTTTAAATTAACCCCCAAAGCAATGATCAAAAGGGAGATAATTCCTTTTCGATAGAGCTTATTCGGAAAAAGACGAGTAACAAACATTCCCCCCCTTGCGGCAAGTACTGCCATAAAGGGAATCAAAATAATATAATTCCTCACGAACATTACTTTTTGGGTAGAAAAAAAAACAAAATAGAGCACCGGAAGTAACAAAAAAATAGTAGCGATGAAACGATTTTCTTTAAGAATGGAATAGCCCCCTATCAACATCAGTCCAAAAAATCCTAAAGCAATGGCCCCATATTTGGAAAACACAGCGACAGCAAGATATCCTGTCAGGACTAAAGCATGGTCAAGCCCAGGCGACACCGTATGATTAGGGTGCCCTCCTCGATAATGTGCCATTGAAGCCGCAAGATCCTGGAAAAAAAGGTATGGCTCTAAAACGGTTCCCGGAGTGCATACCAAATAAGCCGCCAAAAAAATAAAACTAAGTTTTAAAACTTCTTTTGTACCATAAAAATAGGATATTTTAGGGAAAGACCAATAAGCATAGAGAACAGGCAAAATTAAGAGCCCTCCCGGATACTTGGTACTACACCCTAGCCCTGCAATAAAAGCCGCCGTTCGTAACCAAATTATTTTTTCACGTTTTACTGCAATGATTGCACATAGCAGAGTAAGAATAGCGAACTGAGCAAGAAGGGCATCTGCTGCTATATAACGGGCGTGGTAAATATATTCCCAGGAGAACCCCAGCATTGCCGCAGCCAAAAAAGCTTCGTTCCAAGAGTTTCGCCACACTAAAATCAGGAAATAAATCCAGATCATAGAACATAATGAGAGCGCTAAGAACACACTACGCACTCTCAACTGTGATTCGTATGTTATTTCCTGATAAATCAGACCTTGCTTACAAGGAGTTAGAACACATTGCCATATATCGGGAAGGAGGCTCAATAAAGTCACATCATAAATCATTGAAGGATAAGTATAGTTTCGTGGCAACAATACTTGCTTTTCTATAGATCGACTCACCTTATCGAGCTGAAAGGCTTCATCAATGTGTCCTCCAAAATCAAGTCCCCAGTAGCCTGTCCAAAACACCGTAAGACACAGTAAGGCAAAGCACCCATGAGTCAATATCGTTTTGTTTTTCAGAAATTTAATCGGTTTAAGAGCCATGATAACTTTGATCTCAGAGAAAAGAGGGGTTATCGAACAAATGATTTTTCAAAATTGACTCGGCAATCCAACGATATACGGGATATCATCCGTTTTTCTAGGTGCTTCTTGAAGCAAGGTTGTACCGAGCCCATACTGTGTAAATACCTGTTCGGTAATTTGCCGAATTGAGCGTCCTGAACCGGAACAAATTAACACCAAATTCGGAGCCGCCGGATTTTTAGTCAGTTTCAGTAATTTTTGACAAATGGCCGGAGCTTCTAAAAAGTCACGAATATAACTGAGTCCGGGGATGGGAGAAAAATCTTTATTCTTCGCTCGGTTGTGAAGATTGGTTAATAAGAAACCAGGCCGCATCGCTTCTGATAAAACACTGAATACCCGAGCAATAGTTAGTTTGGTATTCGGATATTGCTCCGCAAGTTCCTTTAATGCATTTTCGGCAGCCAACTTCGTTTTTGAATAAACGGATCTGGGTCCTACGGGGGATTCCGGTGTGAGGACTTCTCTACATAAAGGAGGAGCAAAAACATGAGATGAGGAGACAAAAACAAAATGTTGGCAAGAGCTTTGGCAGGAAGCTTGAAACCATTTTTTCGCTCCTTCCACATTAATAGCATAGGCCAAGTCAGGGTCCGCTTCACAATCTCTCACAGAAACCAATCCTGCCAAATGAACAAAAGCCCATGCTTGTAGCGAAAGTGAGCAAATTTCATTTTTCATTTCTTCTATAGGGTGTTCCAAACGCGTATGGAGCGGATAGGGGCCTTCAGGCATAGAGGAGCCGATGCTTCCGGAGTGACCCGTATAGACGATATCATTGATTGTATTACTGAAATCGATATCTCCAGGCCACCTCAAAGAGTCCGGTAAGCGCAAAAAGGACCTCCTTCATATCTGTATTACTCACCCCTCTTTCTCGATTCACAAAAACAATAGGAAAGCTTTTAATCACAAAATCATTTTTAAGAAATGCAGCGATGGTTTCACTCAAATAGATATAGCCCTTATGTCGCTGGGGAACCTGACACATAAATTCTGCGGCTTGATTCGAATAAAACCGAAAACCATTCGTATAATCTGCGATTTTCCAATTAATTAGAATACGTGCTAAGAGATTTGCAATAAAACTGAAGATTCTTCTTTTTAAAGGCCAGCCGACAATCGTCCCGTCCGGATACCTGGATCCCATCACCATATCCGCTTCATTAAGAAGCTCCACTCCCTGAACAAGATCAGTGGGTGGGTGGGAGAAGTCACAATCCATTTCTACGAAAGCCTGAAAATCAGACACACTGTTGAGACCCCATTGGATGCCGGTTCTCACGGCTCCTCCGCGTCCGTCTTTTTTATCGCGAACAATCAAATGAATTCGGTGTTTTTGATCGGAACTCAAATTGTCAGTAAAGTTTTTGATTACCTCTGATGTGCCATCAGGGCTGTTATCATCAACCACACAGACAAAATAGCTTTCCCTCAATTCAAGAATTCTCTGTATTAATGCGGTGATATTTTCACTCTCATTATAACTTGGTAAAACAATCAGAGCCTTCATGATAAATGGCCTAGCTTTTCAAAAGCTTTTTCAAGCGTTGTTAAACTTGCCTCTAAGGAAGGGGAGCAACCAATCATGAATCCCCGCTCTAATAATTCATCCGCATTTTGAAGGCTTCTCGAAGTTCGATGGTCAACTAACTTTATGGCCGGATGTCGCGTCAGGTTTCCGGCAATGATGGCGCGAGTTTCTACCCCATTTTCTTCCAAAATAGTTTTGACCACATCAACACTTACTGGAGCGGTCATATTTAAAATGAAAGGAATACACATCCAGGAATGTTTTCGTTTTTTTCTTTCTGTTGGATTGGTGAAAGCATATTCTTTTCCGGGAACTTCCATCCAGGGCGCAAATTGTTGTGTCAATTGAATCACATGATTAGCGATTTTATTTCTGTTTTCTAGAAAAGAGTCCATTTTTTTGAGTTGTACCAATCCAATTGCGGCTTGTATTTCAATGGGGCGTACATTGTATCCTGGCAAAACAAATAAAAATCGGGAGTCAATTCCTGGGTATTGCCCTTCAAATTTCTTTTTGTCTTTGCGTTCTCGTATCCATCCGTGAGCCCGAAGGGAGCGAAAATCATCGGCCAATTCGTCATCATTGGTGATGAGGGAGCCCCCTTCAATCGTCGTCAGATGATGGGAGAAAAAATGAGACAGGCTTCCCCCATACCCAAATGTGCCGACATGCTGTCCTTGCTCAAACGCCCCAAAACTTTCGCAACAATCTTCAAACAAAACCAAGTCATGTTTTCTACAAAAATCAACGTACGGAGACATATCACATGCATATCCAAGCACGTGAATAAGAAAAAGTCCTCGAACTTTAGGAGAAAGAACTTCTGTAGCAGAATCCAAACTCAAGGATAAAGATTTTTGATCAATATCAACAAAAACAGGTTTCAACCCCAATTGAATTAGAGGCCAGACGGTGGTAGGCCATGCCAAGGCAGGCACCAATACTTCATCCCCCGATTTGAGAGGAGCCTTGGATGAATTCAGACGACGCAAGAGAGAATCGACAAGAAGCAGGTTGGCTGAAGAACCTGAGTTCACCATAATGGTTTGCTTCACCCCCAACCAATCTGCCAATGCTTTTTCAAAAGCCTGCACTTGCTGCCCCATCGTATAATGTCCCGACTGTAAGACGTCGATGGCGGCTTGAATATCTTCCGTGTCAAAATTATCAGTTGCTAAAGAGTATTTTGAAGGAGTCATAAATGGTATTGTTTCTTAAAAAGTTCGAGATCAGCATCCACCATGAGTTTTACTAGCTTTACAAAACGTGTTTTTGATTCCCACCCAAGACGCTCTCGCGCCTTTGAAGGATCGCCGACTAAAAAATCGACCTCTGTTGGGCGAAAATATTTGGGGTCTGTTTGTACGTATTTTTGATAATCCAGTCCTACATAGCTAAAAGCCAGTTCACAAAATTCTCTGACCGAATGAGTTTCCCCCGTCGCAATAATATAATCATCAGCCTTGTCCTGCTGAAGCATTAACCACATCGTCTCCACGTAATCCTTCGCATACCCCCAATCCCGTTTGGCTTCTAGATTTCCCATGAATAACTTTTCTTGTAGACCCAATTTGATGGCTGCCACTCCTCGTGTAATCTTACGAGTGACAAAATTAGACCCACGTCGGGGGGATTCATGATTAAAAAGGATCCCATTACAAATAAACAGATCATAGGCTTCCCGGTAATTCACTGCAATCCAATGGGCATACACTTTCGCAGCACCATATGGAGACCGGGGATAGAAAGGTGTTGTTTCTTTTTGTGGGTTTTCTTTCACCTTCCCAAACATTTCCGAAGAACCGGCTTGATAGAATTTGGGATTGAGTTTCAAACTGCGGATGATTTCAAGAATCCTCAGCGTTCCCAACCCCGTTACTTCTCCAGTGTATTCAGGGAGCTCAAAGCTGACCTGGACATGGCTTTGGGCCGCAAGATGGTAGATTTCGTCCGGTCGCACTCTACTTAATATTCGAGTAACAGCAGAGGAATCCGTTAAATCGCCATAGTGCAGAAAAAACGGAACTTCATGAGATAAACGGTTCTGTTGATCGAGATTAAGGAGATGGTCTATGCGTTCACGGTTAGACGTACTTGCTCGACGAACGACTCCGTGGACTTCGTAGCCTTTCCCTAATAGAAATTCGGCAAGATAACTTCCATCTTGCCCGGTAATTCCCGTAATTAATGCCTTTTTAGTCATACTAATATCGATTAAGTTGTTCGCGACGTCACCCCTTCTTGAGTAGCATCTGTGTCTAGAGTCCGGTTGCTACTGTAGCTGATTTCGTTGCTAACTGCTTAGCGTAGGCGGCAGGTGTCATCCCACCGAGACTGTCATGGTCTCGCTCTTCGTTGTATTCAAGCATCCATGCCCATGTGATCTCTCGTACTTCGTCCAGATCCCGAAATAGCCAGGTGTCGAGCACTTCAGTTCGGTATGAGCGGTTGA
>PVBE012829645.1_pt1 | contig 12348 bp, 9 predicted proteins | sample 1631181 | NCBI WGS metagenome assembly PVBE01 (sample SAMN08397723, study PRJNA350692) | Marine metagenome, whole genome shotgun sequencing project. | isolation source: water | place: Pacific Ocean | collected 2012-04 | reverse complement strand
CCAGACGCTGCAGTGTCCGTGGCTCTGCATCACCAAGGAGCTCGCTCGGCGGACACGATCGGCCGCGCGCTGGCGGAGGATCTGACCCTCTGCAGACCTTGGGTTGATGTTGCGACGCGCGAGGTCTTTCATCTCTGGGGTCGCCTTGAGCACCTGCTTGTAGTCGATCGTCGCGGGCAGGTTGACCTGACGCGGGCTGGAGAGACCGCAGATGTTGTCCTTTGCTCTCACGCGCCAACCTCGTCCGGCTTGCGTGCTCAGAGATGCGGTCTCAAGAGCGGGGGCGGATGCTCTGACTGACGGCGCCAGCCCGATCATGATCACGAGGCTGAGGGAGAGCCACTTGCACAAGAGGCTGGCGAACTTGGAAGTGTTTCTCATCGCGTCACGGGCTTGAAAGCAGCTGTGACCACGAGGTTCATCCCTCGTAGATTTCTTCACAGATTTGCAAACCCGCATCTCGTAACGGAATGAGGCCGGATAGGCTGCCCGGATGCCGGAGCTTCCGGAGGTAGAGACCGTCGCGCGCTTGGTGCGGCCGGACCTGTTGGGTCGGCGAATCGCGGGCGTGCGGGTCTCGTGGGAGCGGTCGCTGGGGGGACTCGATGCGAGGACCTTTCGGGGTCGCATCATGGGCTCCTGTTTTAAAGAGGTAGGGAGGAGAGCGAAGTGGATCGTCTTCGATCTCGAGAAGGACGGGTCGCCCGCCGGACACCTCTTGTGCCACCTGCGAATGAGCGGGCGGCTGCACGTCGAACCGACAGGGTTCGACATGGGGCCGTACGAGCGCGTGCGGATCGACATGGACGATGGGCAGAGCTTGTTCTTCCTCGATGTGCGTAAGTTCGGTCGCATGGTCTTTTCAAACGACGCCCAGGAGAGCTTTGTTGGGATCGGGCCAGAGCCGCTCAGAGAGGAGTTCTCAAGCGCCTGGTTTCGACGCGCGCTGCGCGCCCGGAGGCGCCAGCTCAAGCCCCTCCTGCTCGACCAGAGCTTCCTCGCGGGGCTGGGGAACATCTACGTAGACGAGGCCCTCCATGCAGCAGGGCTGCATCCCTTGCGGCGTTCGGACAGGGTCCCTGGCCCGCGCGCGGACAGGCTCCGCAGAGAGATCCGCGCTGTCTTGAGAGAGGCGATTAAGCGAGAGGGATCGAGCTTCGACGTGTTCTACAGGACCCCTGAGGGGCAGCCCGGGAGCTACCAAGAGCAGTTCCTGGTCTATGGTCGGGACGGCCGACCCTGTCGGACCTGTGGCAGAGTCGTGAAGAAGATCGTGGTCGCTCAGCGCGGGACTCATCTGTGCACGCGCTGTCAGCCTGCTCCTCGAGGTTAGAATTCCACCATGATCGAGTTCAGTGATTTGAAGCGCGGCGCTTGCCTCCAATACAAGGGCGCACCCGTCGTCGTCACCGAGGTGAAGTTCAGCAACCCGACCGCCCGCGGCGCGAGCATGATCGGGAAGACCAAGATGAGGAACCTCCTCACGGGCCGGGTCTTGAGCGACTCATTCCGGAGCGGGGACAAGTTTGAAGAGGTGGATGTCGAGCGGCACCCGTGCAGCTTCCTCTACTCAGACGGGTCGCGGTGGCACTTCATGGATGATGTCTCCTTCGATCAGTTCGACTTGGGCCCAGATGAGCTCGGGGACTCGACCGGCTTCTTGGTCGAGGGGATCGAGGAGATGGAGGCTATGTATGTCGACGGCTCCCTCGCTGGCGTCGAGCTCCCGAACACCGTGGAGCTCGAGATCACTGAGACCACGCCGCCCATCAAGGGGGCGACGGCGGCTGCCCAGCTCAAGTCAGCTACGCTCGAGACGGGGGTCGAGGTGCAGGTCCCGCCCTACCTCATTACGGGCGAGCGCGTCCGCATCGACACTCGTGATGGGCACTTCGTCGAGCGGGTCAAGCAGTGACCGCGCCTCGACGTCCAAAACTCCAAAGGAACGACCATGAGATCTCTCTTCACAGCCCTCTCACTCTCTCTCCTCGTCTTCTCCCAGAGCGCTTGCAGCGGCGAAGAGGTGTCGAGCGAGGTCGCATCAGAGGGTCCGGTCTGCGGCCCTTGCGATATGACGATGCCGTCGGACTTCCCTCTGACTGAGATCGGCGGGATGAAGTTCGCCGTCTGTGGTCCGCGCTGTGAGGAGCTCATCGCAGCAGACACCGCGAAGTATCAAGAGTTCGCGGTCAGCGAATAAGCCTCAACCCAAGCGCGCGCGCCAGGCGGCCTCGATCTCAGGCACTTGGGACCACTGCTCAGCGCAGATCGAGAGGTAGAGGGTGACGTCCTCTGCGCCGTAGTCGTCGTCGAGCTTCGCGAGGGCGGCGTCGAGCTTCTCGACGTCCGGGACGTTCTCCTCGTCGCCGTCGATCATCCCGTCCTCGTGGGAGACGCCGGTCTCATCGAGGAAGCCTGTGACGAGCTCCCGCTGGGTCTTCATCAGGTAGCTCCCGAAGAGCTCGTAGGTCATCTCGGCGTTGGCCTGTGACTGGAGGATCGACTGCGCACGTCGGGCGCGCTGGGCCATGGGGAGCTTCCGGATCGCTTGCGGTCGGAAGTTGAGAGCCTTGGCGACCTCATGATCTAGAGGGCCGAAGCCTTGGTTCTCCAGCGCGGAGTAGATCTCGAAGAAGCGCTCGGGCGTGGTCTGCTTGAGTTGATCGACGACTTGCATGTCAGGAGTCTATCGGAACCCGAGCGACATCGCCGGTTGTCTCGGCCTTCAATGGTGCTCATGATGAAAGGCCATGACCGAGCTCTCGCAAGACATGAGGCGTCGCGCCGACAGCCTCTACACCGTGTTGGCGGCTTGCTTCGCCGTGATCCTGGTGCTCACGAACATCATCGGGACCAAGCTCTTCTACCTGTTTCCAGACGGCGGCCCCGCTTGGTTCAACGGGGCGAGCCGGTGACGCTCACAGCGGGGATCATCACGTATCCGCTGACGTTCTGGTTGACGGACATCGTCAGCGAGCTCTGGGGGCGACGTAGAGCAGACCTGATGGTCTGGATCGGCTTCGGGACGAGCTTCTTGATGCTCCTGGTCCTTCAGCTCGCGGTCTCGCTCCCGCCCTCGGAGATCTGGTCTGTTCCGGGCGTCGCGCCCCTCGACGCCGGGCTCTTGGAGCGTGAGGGATTGAGCAGCGCGGAGGCCATGCAGGCCGCCTACGCCTCGACCTTCCAGAACCCGCGGCTGCTCCTCTTCGCCTCAATGCTGGCCTACCTCGTCGCCCAGCTCTTTGACGTGCGCCTGTATCACTTCTGGTGGCGTAAGACAGGCGGCCGCCACATGTGGGTACGTAACAACGGCTCGACCATCATCAGCCAGCTCGTAGACACGATCATCGTCAACGGGATCTTCCTGCGCTGGGGCTTCGGCCTCGACTGGGGCACGATCACGGGGATCATCCTTTGGGTCTACGTCTGCAAGGTCGCGCTCGCGGTCGTGGACACGCCGCTGATCTATCTCGGGCGCGCTTGGTTCTGTCGCCTCTTGGGGATCCCTGCGGACACTCCGCCAAACTCTGCCCCCCTGGCTTAGCGCTAGTCCTTCTTCAGCCCGCGCAGGAGGTCTTTGAGTCCTCCCTCGGCGGCCTTCTCCAAGAGGACGCCGCTCACTGCGCTCGTCAACCAACGTCGCCAAGCGCCGTCTCGGTCCACGAGCTCTGGCTCGTCCAAGCGTCCTCCCAGTCGGAGCTTCACGGGGTCTGTCGGGAGCGAGACGACTCCACTGCCGATGTCAGCGCGCCCCCCCTTGATCTGCAGCTGGACCTCGCCGACGAGCTGTGCTCCTGGGCTTGATACGACCCCCTCGACCCCCACGCCCAAGACGCCAGCGACCAGCTTGTCCTCAATCCCGAGGTCCTTGGCCAGGCGGACAGCGTCCACCTCGGAGCCCCCACCCTTAAAGCGCCAGCTCTGAGCGCTCTCCCTAGACCAAGTGAGCTCGAGGTCACCGTCGCTCGTGCGGGCAGAGGTCGTCATCGGTCGCTCGACGAGGTCAGGCTCGTCGGAGAGGTCGGAGAGGACGAGGTCGACCGTGCGCCCATCGCTGAGCGGGATCTCTCTCCAAGCGGCCTCGATGATGTGGATGCGCGGCCTCGTGCGAAGGAGCGGTGTGCGCGGCGCCGGCGGGGGGAGGAAGATCCCGGCGGCCTCCTGAGCCGAGCGCTCCGCCGCGCTGTCTGATCCCTCACCGCCGAGGAGCTCGAAGCCTCGGCGCACTTGATCGAGGAGCTCCTCTATCCGCTCCTTGTCTTCGATGAGCTCTCGCCAGTCGACGACCTTTCCCTTGCCGGGCTTGGAGCGCTCTCGAGTGGAGAGCGGAGGCAGCTCGATGCGCTCCGCGATCTCTTCTCGAGGCTCATCGAAGGTGGCGCCTGTGAGGACGAGACGTTCGATGACGAGCTCATGTCGGGCCAGCGCCACAGCGTCGAGGTCCGCCTCGAGCGACTCCCACCTCACGAGATCGCGGTTCAGGTCTTCAGGGTCAGCGATGGCGAGCCCTCCCACTGAGATCTTCGCCGTGGCGAAGGAGAGCGCAGCCTCGCGACAGTCGACCTGAGCTCCTGTGACTTGTGCCAGGGATCCAACCAGCGCGCCGCGGATCCCCTTGGCTTGAGCGAGGGACAGATAGGTGCTCGCGCCGAGGAGGAGCACAGCGAGCCCTAGGACGCCCGCAGGGCGCCACCAGCGACCTTTTAGCTCGAGGGTGGAGCGGAAGCCCTCCTTGGGGAGCCCGCCTAGGAGCAGCCACGCGAGGGCTCTCACCCAGAGCTTGTTGGTCCAGGCTCGGAAGGCCTCTGAGCCCTCCTCTAAGGCTGCCAGTCGTCCCCGCAAGCGCGTGACGAGCTGAACCAAGAGGACGCCTGAGAGTGCACCGAGGAGGAGCCCGAGGCTTGCCCCGCCTGTGACGCGGTTCGACTCCCACTCCGCCCAAGCCAAGAGAGGCGCCTCTGCCAATCGCGAGAGGAGGCCGGCTAAGGGGCCGCTCGCGACCGCGCTCCCGACACGGTCAATCTGCTCGTGTGTCGCGAGCGCGATGAGGGAGCCCGCACCAGCGATCGTGGTGAAGATGGGGACGCTCGCGTTCAGCGTGAGGAGTGCGCCTAGAGAGAGCGCGAGGAGCGCCGCGCCAGAGTGATCCCAGGGCACGAAGCCGACGACGCCGCCGAGGAGGCACGCGAGGAAGAGCTGCTCGCTCGTGACGCGGCCTAGGAGCAGGCCGAAGAGGCGGTGACGTGACACTGGGGATCTCCGCCCCCATGCTAGTCGATCTACTGAGGGCGGCCTACCCAGCAGAGGAGCTCAAGCGCTCCAGGTGATCTGGTAGCCGTTCGAGAGGTTGAACAGGGTCGAGCAGGGGGAGGTCCCGGAGTCGCGGTACCAGTATTGGTAGCGTCTCGTCTGGCCGACGCTGATGTTGCCGTCCGTGACGATCGAGATGGTCGTCGTCGTGGTGAAGCTGTTGCCTGCGTTAGCGAAGCGGATCTCAAGTCGACGCACGCTGCCGCCTGCGCAGCGGAGGCCGTCACCGAAGGCGGCCCCGTTTCCGGAGTTGACGGCGTTGTTCCCCTGGAAGAAGAGGCCGGGTCCATTGGTGAGGTTTGTGGCGGAGAGGACGACGTCGTCTGCGGCGACGCTCGCCGAACCGGTGGCAGAGAGCGCTGCGCCGCTGCCGGTGTCGTTGGCGCAACCCTCGCCGAGCCCGCCGTTGTTGGAGCAGGGGCAAGGAGTGCCGATGCCATCACCGAAGCAGTAGCTAGCGCCGGGTTCAGAGGTGCCGCTGCCCGTAGCGCGCGCCATGAAGACAGCGGGGAAGCCGATCGAGTCGAGGTCGATGGGCGCTTGGTCGTTTGCGGCGAGGTTGTTCACGTCGAAGGCTCCGGGCGTGTCGGAGTAGGCGGCGAAGGAGCGCCCGCTCGAGCTGAAGCTCTCGTCGAGGGGGGCGGGGTACTCACCGACGCCGTGCGTGCAGACCACGCCGACGATGAAGTTGCCCGTCACTGCGACTCCGCCTGTGGAGTAGGCGGTCAGTGTGTCCGTGTCCGCGTTCGTGACGGTCGTGGCTGTGCTCCAAAGGAGCGCGCCGTCCGTGGGGTCACCGTCGTCGTTGGGGTCGTTCCAGATCCCGATGGTGACGGGGCTGCCGTTCGCGATCGAGCCGGGGATCGCGGCGGCGCCGAAGGAGGTCTGCACCTCAGTGATCGTGTCGGAGCCGCCGTCCGCTGCGAAGAGGTTGCCCCAAAAGATGTCGCCGCCTGCAGAGAGGCCGAGGTTGTTCGTAGCGGTGCCGAGGTCGTACTGGTAGCCGTCCGGTGAAGCGATGATGGCGATGTCCAGGTTTCCGGTGCCGCCGCTCGCGCCGTCCCAGGTCCCCACCTGCAGGAGATAGGTAGAGCCGGAGGAGACGCTGAAGCTGATCGTCGATTGGAAGCCGCAAGCGTCGTCGTTGCACGCGATGGCGCTGCCGTTCGAGGGGCAGGAGCTACCGGAGTATGCGGCGAGCTTGGTGTCGACGAGGGTCTCGTCGCAGGTGGAGATCTGTGCCACGCCGCTCGCGTCGGCGGTCCAGGCGAACCAGACGTCGTTCGCGATGGCGCTGTTGCCAAAGATGTAGCAGGAGGACTCCGATTGACCCTGCGTGCCAGTGGTGGCGCTTGAGCTGTCGAAGGGGAAGAGCCCTTGACCTGAGATGGCGTCCGCTGAGGAGCAGTCGTCGTTGCCGCCCAAGACCTGCGAGATCGTGGGGGTGGAGGGGTTCAGCGCTCCAGGTGCGCTCGTCCGCCCGGCGGTGAACTGAGCGTTCGCCGTGGCTGCGCTTGTGAGAAATAGGCTGAGGAGGAGGACGTGTCGCATGTTGATGCTTTGGTGTCTTGGCTGGTTCTTGCAGGGCGGCTGAATCTAGAGAGATTTCATGCCTATACCCCTGAACCCAAGGATAACCCGAACACAGGATTCTTGCCGTCTAGAGGGAGGATCTAGAGCAGCTCTTACTCACGAAGGGGTGAGCGAGACGAGGGGCGGGAAATAGGGAAGGGGCGGCCACCCTTGGAGGGTGACCGCCCCTTGTGTGCTAGGTGCCCCCCGAGCTCACGCCCGAGGGGACCGTTCTCTTAAGGGATCAGGCGCCCCAAACGATGTTGACACCGTTCGTGAGGTTGTGGCTGTTGCCACAGACACCACCAGCAGCCACTTCGCGGTACCAGTACTGGTAGTTCCGCTCGTCACCAGCGCTGACGCCGCCGACAGTGGCGATGTTCACGCTCGAGATGGCGTTACCACTGGGATCAGATCCAGTGACCTGGAGCCTGACGGCGTTGAAGCCCGCGCAGCGGAGTCCATCACCGAAAGCCACGCCTGCGCCGCCGCCGACCATGTTCTCACCAGAGAAGAAGACGCCAGGAAGGTTCGGGACCGCACCAACGGCGATGAGGGCGACAGTGGATGCACTGGCGCTCGCGTCACCTTGGGCGACCAGCGAAGCTGCACTCGTGGTTGAGTTGACGCAACCAGAGGGAAGGATCTGCGCCGCATCGTTGCCACAGGGGCAAGCACCGCCGCTTCCGTTGCAGAACGGCGTACCCGTTGTCGAGACGACACTGAGGATCCCAGTACCAGTCTCGCCACCGAAGGCGCCAACGCTGACCTTGTACTCCGTACCGGCGGTCGCAAAGAAACCGAAGGCTGAGGAGAGGCCACAGAAGTCATCGTTGCATGCGACCTCAGTTCCACCGCAGGCGTCATAAACAGACATCTTGGTGTCGAAGCTCGCTGCCGGGGTACCGTCCAAGGCGCACAAAGCCATGATCACGAGGCCAGAGTTGGGCGCCGTGTAGGAGTGCCAGACGTTCTGGTTTGCACCGCAAGCCGTCGCATCGGTCGTCGCAGGGTTCGAGCCATAGCTCGCGCCCGACGTGTCGATAGCGTTAGCACCGTCGACGAGGACACCAGTCGTGGTGGCACATTCGTCGTTCGGGTGCGGGGGAAGGACCGGAGAGATCGCGATGGAGAGATCACCAGAGCCGCCAGCGGCGCCGGGGAAGTTTCCAACCTGGATGTAGTAGGTCGATCCGTTCGTGACGACTGCAGAGACCTCAGACTGAAGTCCGCAGGTGTCGTCGTTGCAGGCAAGGACGTTCAGGGCACCACAGGATCCGTCGCTGATGGCCAGCTTGGAGTCCATTGAGGTCCCACCACAGAGCGTGACGAGGGCTTGGCCATCGGCATCGGCGGTCCAAGAGAACCAGATGTCGTTGTCAACAGCCGAGGAGCCGAAGTCGTAGCAGATTGCTGCGTTCTGGTTCTCTGTGCCGGTCGTGGCCCCAGAGTTGTCGAAGCAGAAGAGACCCTGACCAGAGATAGCACCAGCAGTCGCGCACTCATCTTCCATTCCCGTCGGGCATGCCGGCGGGGGGGGAGAGATGGTGAGCGTCGTTGCGCCACCGGTGGCACCGGGGAAGTTCCCGCACTGGACCGTGTAGGTCGAGCCGTTGACCACGGTAGCCGTGACTGAGGACTGGAGTCCGCACGTGTCGTCGTTGCAACCCAGAGGTGCAGACGAAGGGCAACCAGAGCCATCGTAGACGGCGATCTTGGTGTCGGGGCTTGAGCCACAGGTCTCGAAGACATAGGCGCCGTCTCCATCAGAGGTCCAGCTGAACCAGATGTCGTTGTCGACAGCAGATGAGCCGAAGTCGTAGCAGATGGCCTCGTTCTGACCTTCAGCACCAGTCGTGCAGCCCCCGTTGTCATAAGCGAAGGAGCCTGCGCCAGCGATCGCGATCGCGTCAGAGCAGTCATCGCCGGGATCAAGTGTCACCTGCTGCGAGAAGCTGACGCTTCCGGAACCACCAGATGCGCCGGGGAAGTTCCCGACCTGCACGTAGTACGTGGAGCCGTTCGTGACCGCTGTGGCGACCTCGGACTGGAGTCCGCAGGAGTCGTCGTTGCAGGCAAGAACAGTCAGCGCGCCGCAAGAGCCAGAACTGATGGCCATCTTGGAGTCCATGCTCGTTCCGCCGCAAAGCGTCACAGTGAGGTCAGAGTCAACAGTCGCGGTCCAGGCGAACCAGACATCGTTATCGACAGAGGATGAACCGAAGTCGTAGCAGATGTACTCGTTCTGGTTCTCGGTCCCGGTCGAAGCGGCCGAGTTGTCGAACGCAAAGGCGCCGTCGCCACTGATGGCCTCGGCTCCGGCGCACTCGTCGTTTGCCGGGGGGGGGACCGGGGCACCGATCGTGAGGTTTCCAGTTCCCAGTGAGCCACTTGAGTAGCCGCCGAGCTGGATCATATAAACGTTCCCTGCGGTGGCGGTGAACGAGAGTGCTGAGGTCCAGCCACTGCAACCGCTTCCGTCGTCGTTGTACACGATTTCACAGCCTGTAGGACAACCAGCGCCATCATAGACGGCGAGCTTGGTGTCGAAAGATGCATCGTTGCAGGTCGAGACCGTCGTGACGCCAGATCCGCTAGCAGTAAATTCGTACCAGAGGTCATTGTGCAGTGTTGCAGAACAAGCCTGCGGAGAACCTGTGGTGGCAGAAGTGGTGTCGAATGCGTGGACACCAGAACCGCTAATGGCCGGAGCCGAGGCGCAGTCGTCTGAACCGTTGACGCCGGAAGCGATCGTGCCGCCAGTGTTGAAGAGGGAACCGTTGTTGATGATGGCTCCAGTCTTAACAGGCTTCTTGGCCGGCTTCTGAACCGGTTGAGGCTTCCGTACGGGAGCTCCACGCTGCGCACCACCGTTGGTGGTAGCGGGAGTTTGAGCCATTGCGAGGCCTGCACAGGCCATGACCGCAAAAGCGAAAGTGAAGGGTTTCATGGGAGTTTCTTGATGAGGTTTGTGTGTGGATCCAAACATGCCGGAGAGGAACCACAGAAGTTGTTCCCTGCCCGACCGGCGCCTCGCGGAGACCCGCGAGATGCCACTAGTTACTCCAAGGTTCACCCAGAACTTGAATTCCGGCAATCCGGATTCCCCTGCTTTCTATTGCGGCGGCTTTCGAGGGCGCAGGAATGGCGCGTAAGGCCCATTTGAAGGGAAAATTACCTCCGATCTTTGCGCATGAAGTAGGCGCCCACAGTGGTGCAGGAACGCCAAAAAAGAGGCGGGCGGCCCCCCATCGGGGGACCGCCCGCTGTTCTCAGCGCCCGAGGTTACCTCGAGCGCTCACATGGCGCAGATCACGTGGTCCAGGTCAGCTCAACACCGTTTGACAGGTTGAAGAGCGAACCGCAGACCGAGCTTGCCGGGTCGCGATACCAGTTCTGGTAGCGCTTGGTGTCTCCAGCATTGCATCCACCTTTCGAGGAGATGCTGATGCTGGTCGCGGCGTCGCCGGCGGCGTCGGGGAAGCGGACCTGCAGACGGACCACACCACCACCAGCGCAGCGGAGGCCGTCACCGAAGGTGATGCCGTCGCCGGAGTTGATGGCGTTGTTGCCCTGGAAGAACAAGCAAGGCTGGTTCGGAAGCAGGTTGGTCGAGCTCAGGACGAGGGTGTCGCCCGAGATGCTCGCGTCGCCAGAGCAGGAGAGCGTCGCGCCGGCACCAGTGCCGTTCGCGCAACCCTCGCCGGGGCTTGCGTTGTTGCCACAGGGGCACTGCGTCGCACCAGAACCGTCGCCAGAGCAGTACACCGTGCAGGGGCCGCCGGGGGCGCCCGCAACGTAGGTGTCGAACGTGCCGGCACCAATGCCAGCAGCGCTGAACGAACCGAACTGGATCAGGTAGGTGGTGTTGTTCGTAACGCTGAACTGGATCTCCGACTGGAGGCCGCAGGTGTCATCGTTACAAGCGAGGATCGTCCCCGGGACCGGCGGGCAGACATTGGGCCATGCCGCGATCTTGGTGTCGAGCGTCGCGCCGCCGTTACAGACCGTGACGTCGGCGAGGCCGGTGCCGTCTGCGGTCCAGGCGAACCAGATGTCGTTACTGATGTCGCTAGTGCCGAAGGCGTAGCAGAGGGCTTCGTTCTGGCCGTCCGTACCCGTCGTAGCTGCGCTCGAACCCTGCGAAGCACCGGAGGTGTCGAAGCTATGGGTTGCGGAACCAGAGATCGCCAGGGCGCCAGAGCACTCGTCTTGCGGGTGCGGCGTCGGGGGAGCCTGGCTCGAGATGTCGAGGGTGCCAGCTCCGCCGGGTGCGCCGGGGAAGCTACCAACCTGAATCATGTAGTTCGTGCCAGTGTTCGCCGGGAAGTTGATCTCCGAGGTGAGGCCGCAACCAGTGAAGTCGTCGTTGCAAGCCAGGACGGAACCCGGTGTCGGGCAACCGCCGCCAGGGTACGCACCGATCTTGGTGTCGTAGGCAGCGATGTTGCACGTCGAGACCACGGCGTTACCGGTGAAGTCGGACGTCCAGTCGAACCAGAGGTCGTTGTCAATGGCGGATGAGCCGAAGTCGTAGCAGAGGTACTCGTTCTGACCTTCGCCACCGGTCGTGGCTGTGCTGGAATCGTACTGGAACTGGCCCTGACCAGCGATGGCCGTAGGAGCGTTGCAGTCGTCGTTCCCTGAGGGGGGCGCGACTCCGCTGATGTCGACGCTGCCCGAGCCGCCGGAGGCGCCGGGGAAGCAGCCGACCTGGATCGAGTAGACGGAGCCAGCAGCTGCCGCGAACGAGATCGAGGACTGGAGGCCACAGGTGTCATCGTTACACGCGATAGCGGAGCCAGGTGAGGGGCAGCCGCCGCCAGGGTAGGCACCGATCTTGGTGTCAACGCTGGTGTTGTTGCATGCCTGGACGACGACCTGCTCGGAGCTCGGCGCGGTCCAATCGAACCAGACGTCGTTGTCAACGGCAGATGAGCCGAAGTCGTAGCAGATGTACTCGTTCTGACCGTCCGCGCCGGTGGTGGCGAATGAGCTGTCGAACGGGAAGTTGCCGTAGCCGCTGATCGCGTCTGCGCTGGCGCAGTCGTCGTTACCGCCGCCGCCGCCGCCGCCGCCGCCGCTCTCGCTGATGGTGATGGCGCCGGTTCCGCCGGCCGCACCGGGGAAGCAACCGACTTGGATCATGTAGCTCGTCGCCGCTGTGCAGGGGAACTGGATCTATGACTGGAGGCCGCAGGTGTCGTCGTTACAAGCGATAGCGCTGCCGGGAGTGGGGCAACCGCCGCCGGGGTACGCACCGATCTTGGTGTCAACGCTGGTGTTGTTGCAGGACTCCACTATGGCGTTGCCGGTCGTGGCGGCCGTCCAGTTGAACCAGACATCGTTGTCGACGGCGGATGAGCCGAAGTCGTAGCAGATGTATTCGTTCTGACCGTCTGCGCCAGTGGTGGCTGCTGAGTTGTCGAAGTTGAAGGTGCCGGCGCCAGAAATGGGCATGGCACT
>PVBE010544354.1_pt1 | contig 12348 bp, 7 predicted proteins | sample 1631181 | NCBI WGS metagenome assembly PVBE01 (sample SAMN08397723, study PRJNA350692) | Marine metagenome, whole genome shotgun sequencing project. | isolation source: water | place: Pacific Ocean | collected 2012-04 | reverse complement strand
CCGTCGCATCGTCGTCGTCGGTTGCGTCGTCGTCGTCGGTTGCGTCGTCGTCGTCGGTTGCGTCGTCGTCGTCCGGGGCCGACGTTGCGTCATCGTCGTCATCGGGGCAGCCGGTGAGGATGAACGGGGCCGCGAGGCCGAGGATCACGATCAGGGTTCGAAGCGACATCAAGACTCCTCCCGCCGTCCGGTTCGGTGTTCCCGACCCAACCGCACGTACGTCTTCCAGGAATGTTCAATCCACTCGCGATGCGCCGGGGTCGTCTCCCGCACGGCGTGCGCGGGATTGCCCAGGATCATCGAGTTGGGGGGGAACTCGCGGCCCACCAGCACCACCGCGCCGGCCCCCACGATGCTGCCCGACCGGATGATGGCGTTGTCCATCACCACCGCGCCCATGCCGATGAGCACGTCGTCCTCGATGGTGCAGCCGTGGATCACCGCCCGGTGGCCGATGGTCACGCGCTTGCCGACGGTCGTGGTCGACCGGCCCCCGGTGGCGTGGATGACCGTGCCGTCCTGCACGTTGCTGTCCTCGCCGATGATGATCCCGCCCTGGTCGCCGCGCAGCACGCCGGTGGGCCAGACGGTGGCGCGCGCGTCCACGCGCACCTCGCCGCCGATGTACGCCATCGCGTGGACCCAGGCGTCTGGGTGAATTACGGGGTCGAAGTCGAGGTAGCGCTCGATCAAGGCCGTCAGTCTATGGGAATGCGCGAGCGCAAAAAAACGGACAGGAAATTTCGGACCCTGCCCCGGTGGCACCGACCGTGCCTCTCTTGAGGGCGAATCCCCGGAGAGTCCCATGCGTTTCGTCCTACCTGTCCTTGCCGCCCTCGCTGTCACCTCGTCCGCATCGGCGGCCCCCGTCGCCGACCTCGTGGACGCGCTCGATATTCCCCCTGAAGCGGTCGTCAGTGCGACTCCGGGAGGCCTCTCGGAGCAGAGTCGCGTGCTCGGTCAGCTCGGCCCTGTCTCCGCCCACCAGGGCGACATGGTGCTGCTGACGACGGGCTACGCCGGCCAGGTGCAGTCCGGGGAGGACCACGACCTCCAGACCAGCGGCTACGACCCCACCGAGCCCAGCTCGCCCGTGCACGACCAGGCGCTGCTGGAGCTGACGCTGACCGTGCCCGAGGGCATGCACTCGCTCACGTTCGACTGGTTCTTCCTGTCGCGCGAGTACCCCTACTACGTCGGCTCGGACTACAACGACCGCTTCACAGTGGTGCAGGACGGGGCCGCGTTCGACGGCAACATCGTCTTCGACGACGCCGGCAGCGTGGTGGATGTGAACAACGCCCTGTTCACCGTTGCCGATGCCCTCAGCCTCGACGGCACGGGCTTCTGGCGCAGCTCCGACGTCTCCCCCAGCGGCTTCGACGGGGGCGGGACTGGCTGGGTCACCACCCAGAGTCCGGTGGTGCCGGGGGACTCAGCCTGTTGGGTGATCACCTCGTCTCGGTGACCGTGCCGGCGTCCCCCGGGGGGCCGGGCCTGGTCGACGTCGTGGCCCGGAACGAGGACCACGAGGCGACCCTGATCGGCGGCTTCACCTGGGTCGACCGCAGCCCCGGCGGAACCGCCCCCGAGGTCACCGCCGTCGAACCCGAGCACGCCGATGCCGCCGGGGGAGCCGTGCTCGTGCTGACCGGGGTCGGCCTCGATGAGCACACCGACGTGCGCTTCGGCACCGTCGCCGCCGCCGCGGTCGAACCCGTCTCTGGCAGCGAGCTGCACGTCACCGTGCCCGAGCTCGCCTCCGGCGCCTACGCGGTGCGGGTGTTCGATGCCCAGAAGCGCACGGGAGGCCGACCGGTGGCGTTCGTCGCCCGCGACGCGCTGACCGATCCGTCGGACCGCGTCACCCCCGTGCCGGGCGGCTGCAACACATCTGCCTCGGCCAGCCCTTCGGGCCTGCGCGCGCTGCTGCTGATGCTCGGCCTGGTGTTCATCTTCCGCTGGCGTCGGCCGAACGTGGGCGCTCCCGCCCTCGCCGCTGCCCTCGCCGCCGTCGCGCTGAGCGGCTGCACCAGCGACCACGTGCTCCGGCCCGGCCAGCACGCCGCCCCGACCGCCTCCGCCGCCATCCTGGACGGGGACGAGCCGGTCAGCGCGCTCACGGTCCCGGAGGGGAGTCGCGTCGACCTGACCGGTGCCAGTTCCAGGGGGGCCGACGGTGCCGTGCTGACCTGGCACTGGACCCTCGTGGAGGCTCCTCCCGGCTCGACCGCCGTCATCGAGGAGGCCGCCAGCCGCGGCGAACGCGCCCAGCTCGTCACCGACGAGCCCGGCACCTACCTAGTGCAGTTGGTCGTGCGCGACCACCGCGGACGGGCCTCGCACGCCGACGCCGTCGTGTTGGAAGCCTCCGATGGCGAAGCGCTCCGCGTCCGTCTGGACTGGGACGCCGCCGGGCATGACCTCGACCTCCACCTCGTCCGCTCCGAGGGCACCTGCTTCGGCGACGGGGACTGCTTCTTCGGCCGGCCCCAGCCGGCCTGGGGCGACGTCGACCTCGGCGCTGACGACCCCCGCCTGCTCCAGGACGCCGACGGCACCCAGGGCGCGCTGTGGGAGGAAGTCCTCCTGGCCGCCCCTCGCGACGGCACGTACACGGTGCTCGTCCACCGCCTCAACGACCGTGGCTCCCTCGCGGAGGTCGAGGCGACGCTGACGCTGCTGCGCGATGGCGACGAGGTGAGCCTGCCGCTGAACTCGGAGACCCTCGTGCAGGGCGAGGTGTGGCAGGCGTTCAGCGTCGCGGTGCCGGGGGGCGAGGCGATGATCGACCAGATCGTCACGCACGAGTCCCTCGGCGGCCCGGAGCTCAACAGGGCGGTGACGGACGGCTGAGCCTCAGCCGCCGGACTCCGCGCGGCCATGGTGCGGGGGGGCGATCGCGGCGGCCTCCACCGCTCCTCCGCCCAGCTCCTTCGCCCCGTACATGGCCCGATCGGCGTGGGCGACGAGGCTCGCGGCCGACTCCGCCGGAAGCGCCATCGCGATCCCCACGCTGGCCGACAGCACCAGTTCGTCCGCGGGTCCCGCGGCCAGGCCGCGCAGGGCTTCGGCGATGCGGTGGGCGGGGACGGCGAGGTGCTTCCGGTCGACGTCCTCGAACACCACCGCGAACTCGTCCCCCGCGAGGTGGAAGGCCGTCTCCCCGTCGCGCGTGACGTCGGTCAACTTCTTCGCGACGAGGCGCAGCAGCGTGTCGCCGGCGGCGTGGCCGAACCGGTCGTTGACCTGCTTGAAGTGATCCAGGTCGATGTAGGCGACGGCGACGTCCCGCCCCTGCCGGAAGCCCCGGCTCAACGCGGCGTTGAGATCCCGGTCGAACGCGGCCCGGGACGCCAGCCCGGTGACCGGGTGGTGAGCCGCCTCGGCGGCGATGGTGGTGGCGGCGGTGGTCCACGCGCGCTCCAGCGCCCAGGCGACGACGCCTCCCGCGCCCACGGCCCCGGCGAGGCCGCCGGACCGAAGCATCAACATGGCGAAGCTCTCTTCGGGAAAGCCGAAGCTGCGGCCGGCCAGCTGCAGCCCGGTCAGCAGGCCGACGAGGGCGAAGGCGAGGCCGCTGAAGACGGTCGTGCCCTTGCCCGGGTCGCGCGTGACGGCGGCGATGATCGGGACCAGCGGGAGCCAGTACATCGCCTCGGAGCGGAGGCCTCCCTCGGCCAGGGACATGCACGTCAACGCCGCGAGGCCGATGACGGGGACGAGCCCTCCGGCCCGTCGTCGGTCCTTGGTCCGCCGCAGCACCGCGGGCACGCAGCCGAAGCCGAGCGCGGCGATGGCGAGCACCCAGCCGACCAGACCCGTCGGTCCGTCCAGGAGGAAGCGGCCGGCGGCGAGGCCGGCGGTGATCACGGCGACGAGGCGTGCGACGACGACGACGTGTTCGTCGCGGGGCGTAATCAGAAGCGGAAGCGTAGCTGCCTCGAGCGCCTCGATTCGAGAATCCGACTCCATGCCCCCCCTTCCAACCGACCCCCGTCGAGGGAGCAGTCTAGGAGGGGATCAGTCGTTCATCCAGCGATTGATGACGCCGTGGAAGTGCGACGCGGCGGCTTCCTCGGTGTGCAGCCGCTGGATCGGGATGCGACCGGTGTTCACCCCCGATTGGAAGGACTCGAGCACCTTGATGTCCTCCCAGAGGATGTACCGGGAGGCCGCCCAAGTGGCGTTGGCGCGCAGCAGTTCGATGCCCCGGGCCCCGCGCCGCCTGCAAAACGCGTAGCGGAGGCGGCACGACTTTGCCGTCACGGGGAACACCTGCATGACCGTCAGGTGGTACGGCAGCACGTTGATGAGGAAGTTGGGGAAGAGCAGGTACTTGTGCAGCGCCCCGATCTGGCGGGGCGTGTACGGACCGCCGCGGGTGCAGCGACGGTCCAGTCGGGTGCGCCACGAGTACCCCGCGGCGATGTCGAGCCGCTGGCGGGTGTGATCGCCGTACGACGTCAGGTCCGGCGGTTCGCTGACCTGCGGATTGATGGTCCCGTTGTGCACAAAGGGCACGTGATAGAAGTCCATCGCGTTCTCGAGCATGGCCTTCCAGTTGAACGGGTAGACCTTCTCGAACGTCTGCACCGGCCGCATCTCGTGCAGTGCGTACGGCTCCAGCTCCTCGGCGATCCCCCCCAGCGTCTGGCGCAGCGGGGGCGCCTTGTCGTCCAGCGTGACCCAGACGTAGCCCATCCAGCGCGTGCTCTTGACCTCGCGGAGGCCGAAGCGCCGGTGCTCGAGCGTCTTCTCGAAGCCGTCGCCCTTGGTGATCGACTCCAGGCTCCCGTCCAGCCGGTAGGCCCAGCCGTGGTACGGGCAGCGAATGCCGTCGACGCGGCCGCAGCCCGTCAGGAGGCGGCTTCCGCGGTGGCGGCAGACGTTGTGGAACGCTCGGACCTCCCCGTCGTCGTCGCGCAGCACGAGGATCGACTCGCCCAGCTCCTGGAACGTGAAGTAGTCGCCGGGCCGCTCGAGCTGCCACTCGGGACCGGCCGCGATCCACGCCCGCGAGAAGATCTGCTCCCGCTCCTGCTCCAGCCAGTCGGACGATGTGTACCGCTCGGCTTCGACCCGGCGAACCCACAGGTCCACCGGGAGAGGGGTCACTTTCGGGGGAGGAGGAGCCGACATCGAGGAATTCGAGGGGCAGGATAGCCGGTCCCGGGGGGCCTCGCGGGGTGCGGAGTTATGGACCATTCAAGTCCAGATTGCGCCTCCCCCTACCCGCGTCTACGCTGTCCGGTGATGAAGGTCATTCTCGTCAACCCAGCGATGAACATGAAGGCCCTGGGCAAGTTCCAGGGTCTGCTCGAGCCCATGCCGGTGATTGGGCTCGCGTACATCGCGGGCGTTCTCCAGGCGGACGGGCACGAGGTGAAGGCCATCGACCAGTTCACCTACGGGTGGGGCGTCGAGAAGGTCATTGAGGAGATCCGGGACTTCCGCCCCGACGTGCTCGGCATCGGCATGCTGACCCCGTCGACGCCGGTGGCGCTCGAGATCGCCAACCAGAGCAAGGGCGCGCTGCCCGAGCTGAAGGTGATGGTCGGCAACGTCCACGCCGACATCTTCTACCGGGAGATCCTGACGACCTCCGCGGTGGACTTCGTCATCCACGGTGAGGGCGAGTACACCGCCCAGGAGCTGGTCGGGGCGTTCGGCTCCGGCGACACCGACTACTCCAAGATTCACGGCATCTCGTACATCGACGAGGCCACCGGCGAGGTCCGCAAGAACGCTGCCCGGCCCGTCATCCAGGACCTGGACGCGCTGCCGTACCCGGCCTGGAACCTGTTCCCGTACACCCGCTACGGCCTGCTCCCGTTCGCCGACGTCGCCTACCCGGTGCTGTCGATGACGGGCTCGCGGGGCTGCCCCTACCGCTGCGAGTTCTGCTCGCTGCTGTACACCGGCAGCAACTACCGCAAACGCGATCCCATCAAGATCGTCGACGAGTACGAGTTCCTGCACAGCAAGTACGGCGTGAAGATGGTCGGCTTCGTCGACCCGATCTTCCCGCTGAACAAGAAGATCCTCTTCAAGTTCTGCGAAGAACTGATGCGCCGCGGGCTGCACAAGAAGATGGTCTGGCTCAGCGAGACGCGCGTCGATCGCATCGACCGCGAGTCGCTCCGCATCATGCGCGCCAGCGGCTGCCGACGGATCCTCTTGGGGGTCGAATCGGGCGTGGACCTGCTCCTGGAGAACGTGAACAAGACGTTCACCACGGAGACCACCCGCAAGGCCGTGCGGATGATGCGGGAAGAGGGGATCGAGGCCGTTGGGCTGTTCATGATCGGCCTCCCCGGGGAGACCCCGGAGATGACCCGCCAGACGATCGACTTCGCCAAGTCGCTGGATCTGGACTTCGCCAAGTTCGCCATCACGGTTCCCTTCCCGGGGAGCCAGATGTTCGAGGACCTGCGCCGGGAAGGCCGCCTCGATCGAGATGACTGGGAGAACTGGACCACGTTCCAGCCCGATCCGAACAAGATGATCTTCGTGCCGCGCGAGGTCAGCAACGAGTACCTGCTGAAGATGCAAAAGCAGGGACTGCGCGAGTTCTACCTGCGTCCGTCGATGGTCTATCGGCACCTCGTCGAGATTCGAACCATCTCGGCGGGGCAGTTGATGCACGGGATCAAGGGCATGTTCCTTTGAGATCGACTAAGATTTCTTTGACAGTCCCAGAGGACACCGGCTACACCGTTGGTGTTCGTTCCACCCCACAACCCGTCCTAGGAGGCGACATGAACTGGCGTCCTGCTCCGATTCCGAAGCCGACCCCGAAGCCGCGTCCCAAGAACTAGATTCTGGGGCTTTAAGCTTTCGACGCCGCTGCGGGCTTGCCCGGGGCGGCGTTGTTATTTGAGGGAAACGACCGGAGGCGGCCCCGAACAGGGCCCCCCGAGAATCGTCGCTGTCCAGTGGCCGGGATCGTCCCGCCGCTGGACGTCTGCGTTCTGGGACTCGACCGTCGGCTGCCCGGCTCCCGCCCGCAACGGCACCCGAGCGTTCAGCCGCCAGTGGGTGCCCATGCCGTCTTCTTCACCCTCGCGGCAGCCGGGCATGTTCGGCTCCAGCCAGGACAGCGCCTCTAGGCCCAGCTCGGGGGGGACGATGCGGGCCGCGACGGGGGGCGTCGGGGCGACCGTGAACGCGTACACAGTGAGGCCGTCGACGGTCCACTCGGTCTCCAGGGTCATGTGCTCCCGCGCCCACGCGATGGTCCGCGCGGCGGGCTCCAGGGAGAACTTGGGCTTGCCGAAGACCCGCTCGTCCACGACCACGATCCAGAGGCGGTCGAACCAGGCGTTCTGGGCGCTCGACTCGAGGGGGAGGTCCTCGAAGGTGGCCTCGGCGAAGACGCGTTTGCCGTCGATGAACCAGCCGTCGACACCGTCTGAGACCTCGCGGAAGCCGCTGGTGCCGGCGCGCGACAGGTACCAGGTGAGGGGGCCCCGCTGGCCCCACAGCGGCAGCGTGGCGACCGCGTCACGGTCCTTCAGTTCGGCCGCCATGCGCTCGGCCGCGCCGGCGTAGTCGGGCCTCGTGGAGTGATCCGGGAGGGTCGCGACGAAGGGAGCCGCCGACCACGCCCACACCAGCGCCAACACCGCCGCCGGCACCCTCGCGATGGGGTGCTGCGCCGCTTCGACGAGCCCGATCGCTGCGATCCCCATCGCCAGGGGGAGCACCCAGGAGACCCAGCGGAAGCCCCAGAAGACGCGGCCGTCGAGGGCGGCCACGAGGTTCTGGTGGAAGAAGAGCGTGCCTCCGGCGAAGGCGGCGGTCGACGCCAGCAGCAGCAGCCCCAGCTCCCGATCGCGCTTGAGCGCCATCCCCAGTCCTCCGCCGATGAGCGCCGCGAACGCCGCCGCCGCGAGCTGAGCGGCGGGGGGCACGCCGACGCTGACGGCCCCGAACTGAGCGGCGAAGGACAGCAGCCCCGGGTCCTTGGCGTAGGTGCTCGCGAACAAGCGTGTGTCGAGGGCGACGGGCTCGTACCAGGCGAAGTGCACGAAGCACCACGCCAGAGGCAGGGGGGCCACGATGAGGACGGCACCGAGGGCCCGGTGCAGCGCCCCCAGCCACGGGGTCCTCCGGCTGCGAACCACGCATAGCACGACGAGGGCGCCCGCCTGGGCGAGGCCGAAGAGGGCCACCGAGTAGTGGCACAGGAAGCCGAACGCCAGCGCGCCCACCCAGCGCCGCCAATCCCTGCTGGCCCCGGACTCCAGGGCCCGCAGTATGAGCTCCAGCGAGCCCACCGACACCAGGGCGGACAGCGCATAGGGAGTGGCGTCGGCCCCGAAGTGCACGGCCGGGGCGACGCCCGCGTACAGCAGCGCTCCGACCACCCCGGCGCCGGGGGTGACCCGTCGGAACAGCAGCCAGACGACGTAGATGGCTACCATCGAGGCGGCCAGCGCGGGGAGTCGGAGGAACCACTCGGCGGGGCTGATGAAGCCGAGGATGCCGAGGACCCAGTGGTACACGGGCGGGTGGGTCACCTCGACGGCCGAGGGGCGCAGGAGCATCTCCACGAGCAGGTCCAGGCCGCTCAGGGGGGCGGCGTCCAGCGGGCGGCTGCCGGGTCCGTAGGTGTGCTCCAGCAGGTCGAAGGACGTGCCGAACATGCCCCGCAGGCGCAGCAGCAGGCCGATGGCGAGGGCCGCTGCGAGCCCCGCACGATCGCGGGAGGTCGGGGGCGGAGGCCGCTGTTTGGCGCGAGGGGCGCAGTTCCGGTCCTGGCGCAGCAGGTTCGCCTCTCCCTCGGGCTGCTCCTGGCGGATGGCGCCGAGGAGCGCGCGCCCCCCCGCCACCATGTGCAGGCGCCACTGCACCACGCCCCGGCCCAGCAGGGCGAAGAGGTAGACCCAGAGGCAGAGCACCACCGGCATCAGCCACCAGCCGGGCAGGGGATCCCCGTTGGCGCGGAGCTCGGCGAGCATCGGAGAGACCCCCCGAATGCGGACCTCGCTCGGGGGGGCGGCGAGGTCGAAGGGGTCCAGGTCCAGCGGCAGGTAGTGCTGGATGGGCGGGCCCACCGCCGGCTCGACGGTCTGGTGGAGGAAGATCCAGCCGTCCCCCGTTGCCCCCGGCGGGGGCGTGATCGTGAAGGCGCCCGATTCGTCGGCGACGTCGGTGCGGGCCAACGGAGGGGCCGTCAGATCGAGGGTGTCGGTGAGCAGTACCTCGTAGGCGGCCTTGTCGTTCCAGGCCTCGACCTCGCCCTGGATCGGGCCGGCGGCGGCGAGGCCGGGCACCAGCAGGAGCGTCGCTACGGCCCCCGCCGCGGCTGCGCGCTTGCGGCTCCACCCGAGGGCGAAGAGCACCAGCAGCCAGCCGATCGCGGAGGCCTGGACGGCGCCCGCGAGCCCCGGCGGGAGGAACCGGTAGCTCAACCGGCTCGTGCCCGGACCGACGACGACGCCGGTGTGGACCTGGTTGATCGGAAACGTCTTCAGGCGCTGCCCGGTCTGGTCGCGGACCTGCCAACCGGGGTGCCAGCGCTCCCGCCGGACGATCAGCCCGCCGGTGGAGGTGGAGACGTCGGTGATGCCGGGCTCGGGGCACGACAGGTGCTCCGGGGGGGCGACGGTTTTGGGGAGGGCGGGCCGGAGTTTCGTCTCCAGCAGGGCCGTCCGGGCGTCGAAGCGGCCGTCGTGGCCGAGCAGGCGGGCGACCCGGGTGCTCGCGTCGGCCTCGACCTCGACCAGCCTCGCGGCGTAGCAGAGGGGGGCGATGGATTCGACGCGGAAGGCGGCGACATCGCGCCACACCGCCAGGGGGATGCCGTGCAGGGCGAGGGTCGTCGCCCCCAGGCCGGTGGACTCGCCGAACAGCTGCGGGAGGAAGTACTCGACCCCCCGGTTGTCGTGGAGCGCCTCCGCCAGGGGCTGCAGCGCCGCGACCTGCCGATCGGGCATGAGCTTGGAGCGTCCGGCGAGGCCGCGGACCCCCAGCGCCATCCCCAGGTGCGGGGGCCAGGGGCGATCCAGGAGCGCCGCCTGCATCGCTGGGCCGGCCACGCGGGGGTCCTCCAGTTCGTCCTCGTCCCCCGGCGAAGCGCCGGACTCGAGGCCGTCCAGATCGGTGAGCTCCTCGACCGAGGCGGCGTCGCCGCCGGCGAGCGCTGAGTCGAAGCCGTCGGCCAGCTCTCCCAGGTCCAGGTAGCCGTCCGCGAGCAGCCCGGGGTCGCCTTCGTAGGCGTCCGCCGAGGCGGTCAGCGGCGTCGATGGGATCGCCACGTGGGCGCGTACCCCGAAGGCGAGGAGCTCGACCAGGACGAGGCCGAAGAGCAGGTCGCGTCGGCCCCGGGCGAGGGCGGCGAAGCCTGCTCCCAACGCGCCGAGGGCGAGCAGGACAGGGACGGTGGGGGCGTCGCTGAGGAGCACCCGGGCCGCCAGCAAAGCGCCGATCGTGATGCCCACCGGGCCGTTGAGCAGGCCCTTGCGCTCGTCCGACGTCATCGCGATCAGCCGGTCCAGGCCGATCGCCGCCAGCACCGCCGCGGGGATCAGCGCCAGCACCGGCCAGACGAGGTTCACCGGGTGGGACAGCATCAGCAGGGGGGCCAGCGCGAACTGGAGCCCCGGCAGGTGCGTGCCCGCGATCACGAGCACGAGCACCGCGGCCCCCCCCCGACGGTCGATGCCCGCCCCCACCAGCGCGGCGACGCCGAGCATTGCGCCCAGCGAGACGTCCCGCGCGTGGCTCATCACCGTGGGCGCGAGCCAGCCCCCGAGGGCGTGGAGGCCGAGCGCTTGATCGACGGGCGCGGACAGCCCCGGCCGGGACGCTCCGTCGGCGGCGGAGGCTCCCGCCTCCAGCAGCATGGGGATGTAGCCGGGGGCGCCGATCAGCAGCCCCCCGGCGCAGGCGAGCAGGGCCCCGGGAAGGTCCCGCCCGCGCAGCAGCGTCCAGACGCCGATGACGCCGCAGGCGCCGACCGCGACCCGGAGGTGAGCACCCAACAGGAGCAGGCCCAACGCCGCCGCCGCGCCGGCCAACCAGCGGACGCGGTGGGGGCTCCCGGCCGAGGACTCCAGGCAGCCCAGGACCACCGGAAGCCACAGGAATGCGGGCCAGCTGTCGACCTGGAAGTCGACGAACGCAGCGCTGCCGAGCGGTCCCAGCACGATCGCCGCGCCGGCCAGGGTCGCGGCCGTGGGGGAGGCGCCGTGGAGCCGCGCGAGCCACCGGACCGCCAGGAGGGTGCCGACGGCGTGGAGCATCACCGCCAACCCCATCGCGGGGATGACGGGGAGGAACACGGCGAGCCAGGCGAACGGGTACAGCGGCCCCATCGGCATCACATCGCCGTACAGCGAGACGCCGCCGAGCTTGCCCGGCACCCACCAGATCGGCTCGCCCGCTCCGACCGCGTGCTTCAGCCACTCCCAGGAGGTGACGCCGTAGTAGAGGGCGTCGTCGGGGAAGTCGACGCCTTCGCCGACCAGCCCCGGCGCCGCCATCGCGACGACCGCGGCGGCCGCGATCAGAAGCTCGGTGCGGGGGCTCATCGCTTCAGCCAGGGGGCGAGGGCGTCGCCCAAGGCTTCGCCGACGGCGCGGTTGCCCGCGACGGTGAAGTGGTCGTCGCCGGCGATGAAGTTGGCGCCCACGTCCTTCTGCAGCAGTGCCCAGGCCGGGCCCATGTCGACCATGTGGATGCCGGTCTCGCCCATCAGGTCGTGGGCCACGGGGCAGTCCTGACACCACTGCGACTCGCGGTACTGGCTGCGGTCGGTCAGCATCACCGCGGCGGGCTTGAAGCCGTGCTCGGCGCCGAGCGCGACGAGCTCCTTCATCGACGCCACGTACCGGTCGCCGGGCGTGCCCAACCGCTCGCGGGTGCCGGGTTCGAGCTTCGGTCGGAACACGGGTCCGCCGAGGAAGAACAGCAGCCGGCCGACGTACACGTTCTGGAGCACGAACCGGGCGACCTCGCTGTCGCTCTTGCCGTAGACGCAGTACGACTCCTCGTCGGTGAGGTCGTTGGGGAAGACGTTGATCAGGACGACGTCCGGCTTCGTCGCGAGCACCTTGTGCTTCACCAGGGCGACCGACTGGGGGGTCCCGTGCCCGGGAACTCCGAAGTTGAGGACCTCGGCCTTCAACCCATGCTCGGTCAGGCGGCGGCCGGCGACCTGAACGAACGCCTCGTCCTCTTCGACGCCCTGCCCGAAGGTGAACGAGTCGCCGACGGTGGCGATCCGGATCGTGCCCGGCCGTTTGTCGAACGAGAACTCGGGGCCTCGGATGCCGTAGCTGTTGGTGCGCATCGTGGTCGCGGGCACGCGGGCGCGCCACCCGGTGTAGGTCAGCTCGG
>PVBE012040372.1_pt1 | contig 12349 bp, 5 predicted proteins | sample 1631181 | NCBI WGS metagenome assembly PVBE01 (sample SAMN08397723, study PRJNA350692) | Marine metagenome, whole genome shotgun sequencing project. | isolation source: water | place: Pacific Ocean | collected 2012-04 | reverse complement strand
GTAGCCAGCCAGGCCAAAGCTGCCAGCGCTGCCGATGAAATAGCAAAGCCCTTGCCGATGGCGGCGGTGGTGTTGCCCACGGCGTCGAGGTGGTCGGTGCGGGCGCGCACGTCGCGGCCGAGCTGGGCCATCTCGGCGATGCCGCCGGCGTTGTCGGCCACCGGGCCGTAGGCGTCAACGGCCAGCTGGATGCCGGTGGTGGAGAGCATGCCCACGGCGGAGAGCGCCACGCCGTAGAGGCCGGCGAAGTAGTAGGCCAGCAGGATGGCGGCGCAGATGAGCAGCACCGGGATGGTGGTGGAGTTCATGCCCACGGCCAGGCCCTGGATGATGGTGGTGGCGGGGCCGGTCTTGGAGGACTCGATGATGTCCTCCACGGGCTTCTTTTCGGTGGCGGTGTAGTACTCGGTGACGAAGCCGATGGCCATGCCGGCGGCGAGGCCACCGCAGATGGCGACCGCGAGGCCCCACCACTGGAAGGTTTCGGTCTTCTTGGTGATCACGTCGACCACCTCGATGTTGCCCTTGGGGAACATCATGTAGATGGCGCCGATGGTGGCGGCGACCATCAGCACGCCGGCGATGCCGGTGCCGGTGTTGAGCGCGGTCTGGGGGTTGCCGCCCTCCTTGGTCTTGACGAAGAAGGTGCCCACGATGGAGCAGAGGATGCCGATGACGCCCACCACCATGGGCAGGTACACGGCGTTCATGCCGTTGACGCCGGTGGCTACCATGGGCTGCCCGTCAGCCGCGGTGCCGGTGCCCGACACGCCCAGGAACCATGCGGTGCCGAGGATCATCGCGGAGATGATGGAGCCCACATAGGACTCGAAGAGGTCGGCGCCCATGCCGGCCACGTCGCCCACGTTGTCGCCCACGTTGTCGGCGATGGTGGCGGGGTTCAGCGGGTGATCCTCGGGGATGCCGGCCTCGACCTTGCCCACAAGGTCAGCGCCGACGTCGGCGGCCTTGGTGTAGATGCCGCCGCCCACACGGGCGAACAGCGCGATGGAGGAGGCGCCCAGGGAGAAGCCCGAGAGCACGTTGAGGGTCAGGGTCAGCGGGGCGACGGTGGTACCCTCGGCGACCAGGTGGCTGGTGCCGTACATCATGGAGTAGACCACGAACAGCGAGCCGAGGCCGAGCATGGCCAGGCCGACCACGCCGAGGCCCATGACCGCGCCGCCGGAGAAGGCGACCTGCAGGGCCTGGTTGAGGCTGGTGCGAGCTGCCGAGGCGGTGCGGGTGTTGGCCTGGGTCGCCACCTTCATGCCGATGTAGCCGGCGAGGCCGGAGCAGAAGGCGCCCACGATGAAGGAGATCGAGATCATCCAGTGGGAGTCTGCCAGGCTCGCGTTGGAGACACCGAGCAGCACGGCCACTGCCACGACGAAGACGGCCAGTACCTTGTACTCCTTGGCGAGGAACGCCATGGCGCCATCGGCGATCCACTTGCCGATGTTCTTCATGCGGTCGTTGCCCTCGTCCTGCTTGCTGACCCAGGACGCCTTGATGAAGGCGTAGGTCAGCGACAGGATCGCCGCAACGATTGGGGAGTAAAGGAAGAGTTGCTCATTCATCGGGGGTGCCTCCAGTTCACGGGGGGATCGACCATGGAAAGCGGGCTACGCATATAACTAGGACTATATTTCAGCCTGATGAACATCATCAGAATGCACGGAATACACCCCCGCGGAGGTGAGGTCAAGGAAGAAAAAGCCAGTATTCACAGTATGTAGCAGCGACATCCAGGGACTTGTAGCAACGTTTGCTACAAGGGTGGGGCTCCGGCTCTATCCGTGGGCGGCGGCCCAGGTCTCGCCCACGCCGACGTCCACCTTCAGCGGCACGTCCAGGGACATCACGGAGCCCATGGCGTCGCAGACGAGATCCGAGATCCGATCCACTTCCTCGCGCCGCACCTCCAGAACCACCTCATCGTGGACGGTGAGGATCATCGGCGCGTCCAGGCCGGCGTCGGCCAGGGCCGCGTCCACCCGCAGCATGGCCAGCTTCATGATGTCGGCGGCCGTGCCCTGGATCGGCGTGTTGCGCGCGATGCGCTCGGCGTACATGCGGTTGTTGCGGCGGGAGCTGGTGATGTCGGGCAGGGGGCGCCGGCGGCCGAGCAGGGTCTGCACCACGCGGGTCTTGCGTGCCGCGGCGATGGTGTCGTCCATGAACTGCTTCACCCCGGCGTAGCGGTCGAAGTAGCTGTCGATGTACTGCTTGGCGGTGTACTTCGGGATGCGCAGCTGCCTCGACAGGCCCCAGTCGGTCTGGCCGTAGATCACGCCGAAGTTCACGGCCTTGGCCACGCGGCGCTGCTCGGAGGTCACCTGGTCCGCGGGCACGCCGAAGACCTCGCTGGCCGTGCGCTGGTGCACGTCCTGGCCGCTGCCGAAGGCCTCCAGCAGCACGGCGTCGTGGGACAGGTGCGCCAGCACGCGCAGCTCCACCTGGGAGTAGTCCGCCGACAGCAGCACGCGGCCCTCGGGGGCCACGAAGGCCTCGCGGATCTGCCGGCCCAGCTCGGTGCGGATCGGGATGTTCTGCAGGTTCGGATCCGAGCTGCTCAGGCGCCCGGTGGCGGCCACGGCCTGGTTATATGAGGTGTGCACGCGTCCGCTGCGCGGGTTGATCAGCCCCGGCAGGGTGTCGATGTAGGTGTTCTTCAGCTTGGCGAGCGTGCGGTACTCGTCGATCTGCGCCGCGATGGGGTGCTCCACGGCCAGGTCGGCCAGCACGTCGGCGTCGGTGGAGTAGCCGGTCTTGGTCTTGCGGCCGGTGGTCAGGCCGAGCTGTTCGAAGAGCAGCTTCTGCAGCTGCTTGGGGGAGTTGATGTTGACGTCCCAGCCGGCCTGGTCGCGCACGTCGTCCTCCAGGGCGTGCAGCTGGTCCACGATGCCGCCGTTCATGGCGTTGAGGCGGCTGGCGTCCAGCAACACGCCGTGGAGCTCCATCTGGGCCAGCAGCCGCGACAGGGGCATCTCCATTTCGATCATCAGCCCGCGCAGCTCCGACTCACGCTCCAGGCGCGTGGTCAGCAGATCCCGCAGCCGCAGGGTGACGTCGGCGTCCTCGGCCGCGTACTCCGTGGCCCGGTCCAACTCCACGCTGTCGAAGCTCGGCTCGTTGCCCACCACCTCCTTGTACTGGATCATGGTGTGGCCCAAAAGGTCCACCGACAGGTCGTCGAGGCCGTGGGTGTTGCGCGACGGGTTGAGCACGTAGGAGGCGAGCATCGGGTCGAAGTCCACGCCCCGCATGGTCAGCCCCGCCTGCTGCAGCACCAGCCAGTCGTACTTGTAGTTCTGGCCTGTCTTGGGGAAGGCCTCGTCCTCCAGGATCGGCCGCAGCGCGTCCAGCACCGCGGCGGTCTCCAGCTGCTTCGGTCGCCCGAGGTAGGAGTGGCCCAGGGGGATGTAGCAGGCCTCGCCTGCCGCCCAGGACAGGGAGACGCCCACCAGGCTGGCGCGCATCGGGTCGAGGCTGGTGGTCTCCACGTCAACGGCGCAGTGGCCCGCTTCGCGGATCAGCGCCAGGCACTCCTGCAGCTGCTCCTCCTCGATGACCAGGCGGTAGGCCGAGCGGTCGACGATGGTCCCTGACGAGACGCGCTGGCGCAGTCGCGAGAAGCCGAGCTCGCCGAACAGGTCCCACAGCGCCTCCTCGTCGGGCTCGGCGCGGGCCAGGTCGTCCATGCTCAGCGGCAGCTCGCAGTCGCGCTTGAGCTCCACCAGCTCCCGGGAGAGGCGCGCCTGGTCGGCGAAGGTCTCCAGGTTCTCCTTCATCTTGCCTTTGAGCTGGTCCGTGCTGGCCAGCAGGGTCTCCAGGTCGCCGAACTGCTTGAGCAGCTTGGTGGCGGTCTTGGGGCCGATCTTCGGTACGCCGGGCACGTTGTCGCTCTTGTCGCCGCACAGCGCCAGCCAGTCACCGAGCTGGGCCGGGGGCACGCCAAACTTTTCCTCCACCGCCGGCGGGTCGAAGGTCTTGTTCTTCATGGTGTCCAGCAGACGTACGCCGTCGTCGGCCAGCTGCATCAGGTCCTTGTCGCTGCTGACGATGGTCACGTCCATGCCGTGCTCGCGGCCCAGGCGCGCCAGGGTGGCGATGAGGTCGTCGGCCTCGTAACCGTCCTGGGCCACCCGCGGGATGCGCATGCCGTCCACCACCCGCTTGATCAGTGGAAACTGGGGAATCAGGTCCTCGGGGGTGGGCGGGCGGTGGGCCTTGTACTCGGCGTACATCTCGTTGCGGAAGGTGGGCTTGCCCGTGTCCATCACAGCCGCGAGGTAGTCCGGCTGGTGGTCGTCGAGCAGCCGATAGATCATGTTGCAGAAGCCGTAGACGGCCCCCGTGGGGATGCCCGATCCGCTGGTGAAGGGGGGCAGCGCGTGGTACGCGCGGAAGATGAAACCGGAGGTGTCCACCAGGTACAGACGCTTTGACGCCGTGGCGTGTTCTGTCGTGCTCATGCCCCGTTCTTACCACCGCCGCAACTGGCCCGCATCACGAATTTTTTCCGGTCCCGATCATCTGCTAAGGTGGGGTACAATATTCGGGTTTATCGCCAGAAGACGGCAGGCGATCGACTTGGGTGTGACCTGCCGATACGGCGTCAGGAGCCTGACGTGAGCTGACATGGGTGCGTCCGAGCTGCCATTTGAGGAACACCAGCTGCTGGCTGGGACCTACCGCATCGTGCGTCTCATCGGCGAGGGCGGCATGGGGGCGGTCTATGAGGCCAAGCACACCCGCTTGCCCCGGCGCTTCGCGGTGAAGGTGCTCTTCCCCCACGTGGCCCAGCACCAGGAGGCGGTGGAGCGCTTCCGCCAGGAGGCGATGATCACCAGCGAGCTGGGGCACCCCCACATCGTGGACGTGGTGGACTTCAACACCACCGAGGACGGCATGCCGTACCTCGTCATGGAGTACCTCGAAGGGGAGAACCTCGAGGACCGCCTGGAGCGGGAGCAGCGGATGCCCCTGGCCACGGTGGTGTCGATCCTGTCCCAGACCGCGTCGGCCCTGGACGCGGCCCACAAGCGCGGCATCATCCACCGCGACCTCAAGCCGCAGAACCTCTTCATCACCAACAACGGCGAGGACCAGCAAGACTACGTCAAGGTGCTGGACTTCGGCATCTCCAAGGTGCGCGGCTCCAACGCGGTGCACACCCGCACTCACATCGTCATCGGCACGCCGTGGTACATGTCGCCCGAGCAGGCCCGGGGCAAGGCCTCGTCGGTGGACCACCGCACCGACATGTTCGCCATGGGCTCCATGCTCTACGAGATGCTCTCGGGCTCGCCGCCCTTCATGGGCGAGACGCCCGACGCGGTGCTCTACCAGGTGGTGCACGAGGAGCCCGAGGCCCTCACCGCCATGCGCGACGACGTCACCTGGGCCCTGCAGGAGGTGGTGCGCAAGGCCATGGCCAAGAAGCCCGACGACCGCTTCGACACCATGTCGGAGCTGGCGCGGGAGTTCACCAGGGTCATCGATCCCTTCGAGAAGGCCATCGCCAAGGGCCTCGAGGACGTCAAGACCACTCCGGGCTCCCTGATGGACGAGCCGGAGGAGGAGGCCACCATCCCGGAGATCGATCTGGCCGGCCTGGACCTGGCGTCGGGCGAGCTGGACGCGGCGGACGACGAGGAGCTGGACGCCTACGCCACGATCAAGGACGACTCCGGCGTGCGTATCCAGGAGGAGATCGCCAGGGAGCTGGCCCGGCGGGCCGCCGAGGAGGCCGCCGCCCAGGACAGCTCGGGGCTGCACGCCATGCCCCAGGCTCACGGCTCGGGGCTGCACGCCGAGCCGCCCCGGCACACCACCGGGCCCGTGCAGACCCCGGCGGTGGTGGTGGATCTGAACGCCAGCCTCGGGTCCGAGCCAGGCCTGGAGGGAGCGGGGCCGGCGCCGGTGTACGACGGCGCGGCTGCCTCGTCGCCAGGCTACCCGCCGTCGCCCACGGCGGCGTTGCCCCAGGCGCGCAAGACCACCCTCTCCACAAGCGCGGGCGAAGACATTCGCCGCCGCCAGAGCATCCTGCCTGTGGCCCTGGGCGCGGGGTTCGCCGCGGTGCTCCTCGGCGTGGTGCTCTACGTGGTGCTGCAGGGGGGCGGCGGGGAGGACAACAAGGCGCCGGAGACCATCACGATCAAGGCGCCGCCCTCGCTGCCGCGGGAGAACGCCGAGGCCAGGCCCGCGCAGGCTCCCGAGGTCGCCCCCCAGGCGAAGCCGCGCAAGCACGCGCGCAAACGGCGGCGGCCCGACCGGCGGCGCAAGACGCTCACCACGAGCCAGATCAAGGAGAGCATCCGGGCGATCAAGCCGAAGGTGAAGGCCTGCGCCAACCGCTATCGCGTGCTTGGCCTCGCGCCGGTGGAGTTCGAGATCCGCCCCGACGGCCGCCCGGGCAAGGTCCAGGTCAAGGGGTTCCTCGCCAACACGCCCACGGCCCGCTGTCTGGAGGCGGCGGCGCGCACGGTGCGCTTCCCCTCATTTCGCGGCCCGTCGTTTGCCCGCACCTACCCCTTCAAGCTCGCGCCCTCGGCCAACGCCCGGCCCAAGGCCCGCCTGAGCAAAAAGAACATCCGCGACGGCATGCAGGGCGCCAGCGGCTGGGTGCGCATGTGCCTCAAGCGGCACGGCATCAAGCGGCGGGTCATGGTGCAGGTGACCATCGCCCCCAAGGGGCAGGTGACGCGGGCTCGGGTCAAGGGTAAGCACGCCAACACGCCGGCCGGAAACTGCATCCGGCGCGCGGTGCGGCAGGCTCGCTTCCCCGTTTTCCGTCGGGCCGCGTTGACCATCACGTACCCTTATCTGCCGTGATCCGGGGCTTGGCTTGCCGGCATGATTGTAGTCCGCCGACCTTCTCGTCCTGGCCGGTGAGGAGAGGCCTTGAACCCCGGGCCTGCTGAAAACAAGCGCGCCGACCTCGCCCTCGCCCTGGCCGGCGGGGCCGGTCTGCTGATCGCGCTGTGGTTCTGCTTCCCGCTGGTGGTGGACGACGCGTTCATCAGCTTTCGCTACGCCGAGAACCTGGCGCAGGGCCACGGCCTGGTGTTCAACCCGGGTGAGCGGCTGGAGGGCTACACCAACCTGCTGTGGACCCTGCTGATGGCCCTGGGGCTGTGGGCCGGCGCGGACGCCGAGTGGTTCGCCCGTGCGCTGGGGTGGCTCTGCGCCGCGGCCTGTCTGCCCGTGGCCTGGTGGCTGGCGGGCCAGCTCACCCGGGGGCTGGGTGCGGGGTGGCGCGGCCTCGCCGTGTTGCTGGTGGGCTGGTCGGCGCCCCTGGCCTACTGGGCCGGCGCCGGCCTGGAGACGCCGCTGTTTGCCCTGCTGCTGCTGGCCTCGCGGGCCCTGCTGGCTCAAACCTGGCGGGGCGACCGCGGCCGCTGGTCGTGGCTCACCACCGCCTGCCTGCTGCTGCTGCCGCTGTGTCGGCCCGACGGCGTGTTGCCGGTCTGCACGGCCATGGCGGTCTGGCTCTGGCGGGACCTGCCACGGCGCCGGCGCTGGCTGATCTGCGCCGCGGCCCTGACAGCGGGCGGGGCCTGCTACGCCGCCTGGAAGCTGACCTACTACGGCGACCTGCTGCCCAACACGTTCCACGCCAAGGTCCACGGCAGCAGCATCGGCTTCGGCCTGGCCTACCTCTGGTCGCTGGTGGGCGCCTGCCCCTGGGTGGTGTTGGCGCTGCTCTTTCCCCTGGCGGCGCGACGACGAGAGGGGCAGGGGCCAGACCACCTGTCGCTGCTGCTGGCCGCCGACTGCCTCGTCTTCGGTCTCTATATAGTATGGGTCGGCGGTGACTCCATGCCCTACGTGCGGTTCTTCGCGCCGCTGCTCCCTCTGCTGGCGCTGCTGGGGGCCGCCGGCCTCGGCGGGGCCGCGCTTCGTTTACCCCGCCTGCCGCCGCGGCTAATCTTGGTTGGCGTGGCGGCCCTGGCGCTGGCCTCACTGGCCTGGGCCCTGGTGGGACCGCGGGCGGCCCACGCCGTGCGCGCCGACCGCATCGCCCGGGTGGGGCAGCAGGTGGGCCGGTATTTGGCTCGCCAGTGGCCGGCGGGCTCCGTGCTGGCCGTCAACACCGTGGGCGCGCTGCCCCACGCCGCCGGTCTGCCCACGGTGGACATGCTCGGCCTGACCGACGCCCACGTGGCGCGGTCCACCACGCGCAGCACCCTGGGCCACAACCCGGCCCACGCGGCGGCCAACGGGCCATACGTGCTCTCGCGCCGACCCGTGGTGGTCGTCTTCGGCAACACCACAGGGTCGCGGACCCCGCTCTATCAGTCCGGCGTGGACCTCGGCCGCCAGCCGGCCTTTGGCCGGGACTACCGGCTGGTCTCCACACCGCTGGCGGAAATGGAGCGCCTGGCCACCGGGCGAGCCCCACCGCGCCTGCGGCACCTGCGCACCCTGATCACCCTGCAGCCGCCCGGGGTGCCGTACCAGGTGGCAGACCGCCTGGGCCTGCTGTACAGGTACTCCCCCGCGGGCCTGGTGCACCTGCAGGAGGTCTACGCCGTCAGCACAGAGATTCACCTGTTCGTCAGGACCGCTCCCGCGCGGTGAAGGGTGGAGGCGTTGGCCCGGCTCCGTCTGCGTGCGATTCCCGAACAGTGGCCATCGATATTCAGCTAATCGGAGACTCCTCGCTCACCGCCCTCGGAGGTGACATTGGGGGGATCGTCATTCATTCTCAGCATTTGGGCGTTCTGGCGTTGTTGGCACGGGTGATGCTTTGATTGGGCGCACCACTATTCGACGCACTATTACTCGCTCGCGAGGGAGGAATATCATGAGAGCCCGCCACCTGATGATCATCACGCTCGGCCTGGTCCTGGTCTCCACCACGGCCCTGGCCCGTCCGCGGGGCCAGCAGGTCCGCCCCCAGCGCAACACCACCAACGCCAGCACCCAGCGCCAGGGCCACGGCGATCGTGCCTACACTGACGCCCTGCGCTTCGCACAGCAGCATAACCTCAAACATTTCACGGTGAACCGTCGCGGCGTGCGGCGCATTGTGGTCAACGTGCCGAGCAACAAGATCACGGACTGGTGCAACACCTTCTCCAAGGGCAAGTGCTACGTTGAGCCGTTCTTCAACGCCTCCAAGCGCAGCGCTCCGGGCTGGTCCATGTTTCGCGTGGGGAACAAGAACTGGCGTCGCTACGGCAGCGGCGACACCTACTACAACTCCACCTCCGGTGGTCGCGTGGCCTTCCCCATCTCGTTGTCCGAGCGCGAGATGTCCAGCACCATGGACACCATCAAGACTTCGCGGAACCTGCCGTTCAAGTACAACGGCGGCATCTGGTCCGGTACCGGCCAGAACTGCACCGACTGGCTCACCAGTAAAATCGGGCAGTTCACCGGCGTGTCCACCGCCTCGGTCAAGCACCACATGAGCGCCCTGGTGCAGGGGCATCACTCCAATCGTTCCACGGTCATGGCTGTCATGACCAGCCAGCCGATGCAGAACTTCGGCCAGGATCAGCTCAACCTGCAGTGGCATTAATCCCACATCAGTGGTATGCATGATTCTCGCTGTAGGTTGTAGAGAGAGATGCCAAACACCACCGCCCTCTGTGTAGAGTCCAGCGACCTCGCTCGCGAGCTTCACTCCCTGTTACAGTCCATCGATCCGACTCGTTGGCGCCAGGATATGGCCGACGTGGCGCGGGAGCGGTTGGACCGTATCCGGGACCACCTCCAGGAGATCCTCGATTCCTACGAGGCGCCGCAGCAAGGGGCAATGGCCAGGCTTTACGAGAGCTTGCAGAACCTGGCCCGCCAGATCGAGGAGCTCTGTCCCGACGCCGACGATTCGTCGGCCCGCATGAAGGAGCAGTGGCGGCAGCTGCAGAATCAGCTCCAGCCGACCTACGCCACGGTGGCCGCATGCCTCGAACCCCTGGCCAAGCCGGTGCCGTCTTTACGGCCCACCAACTGGGGACGGAGCATCTTCCACATGGTCAACAGCATCGGCGTCTTGATGCTGCTGCAGCACCTCCTCGACCGCACTGGCATTATCTACGCCGCCTGCGGCTTCGCCCTCTTCGCCTGGACTGTGGAGGCATTACGGGTGAAGTTCAAGGGGGTTACCCGCTTCTTCATGATCTTCATGCGCAACATCGCGCACCCCCATGAGCACTACCGGGTGAACTCGTCTACCTGGTTCGGCACCGCCCTGGCCATCATGTCTCTGACCACCATGCCCATGCCAGCCACCATCGGCGTCATGGTGCTCGGCCTGGCCGACCCCGTGGCCGCAATCGTGGGTCGCCGCTACGGGCGGACCAAGCTCTACAACAGCCGTACCCTGGAGGGCTCCGCGGCCTTCGTTGTGGCGGGCTTCGTCATTTCTCTAGTAATGCTGGCAATTTACTACCCGTCGGTCAGCCTGGGTGCGGGCATGGTCATCTCCATTGCCGGCGCTGTGTTCGGCGCTGTGGCCGAGCTGTTCTCCACCAAGCTGGACGACAACCTCACCATTCCCATCGCCGCGGCCATGGGCGCCAGCCTGGCCATCCAGCTGCTGGGAATCTAGATTTTCTCGGCCAGTTCACTTCTCCAGCGCCTCCTTTACCTGTTGTAGAAGCGGTCCCGCGGCCTCGAACTCAGGGTGATTCTGCACCAGCGCCTCCAGGTCCTTTTGGGCCTCCTCGAGGCTCCCCTCCTCGGCCAGGGCCATGGCCTTGACGTACTTCATGTCCGGCTGCTCGGCAAAGATCGAGTGGTCGATGAGGCCCCGAGCCCCGGAGAATTGGCCCGTCTCCAGGAGCAGCGAGAGGAAGTTTCTAAACAGCGTCTCGTTGCCAGGGAACTTGTTATATCCCTCGTTGAAGACGTTCAACGCGGCGTCCAGCTCTCCCCTTATCTGGTGTACAGTGGCCAGGTTGTTAAACAGCTTCTGGTCTGTGTAGCCGTCCTTGTGTAGGTCGGACATCAAGGTGAAGGCTTCGTCCATGCGCTCGAACCTGGCGTACAGTTCGCTCTTTTTGAGCACCAGCGGAGAGGACATGTTCGGGTATCTATTGATCAGATCATCCATGGCCTGGAGGGCCTCGTCGATGCTGTCATCGGCGCCGGCAATGTGAATGAGGATATCGGCCAGTTGTTGCAGCTCGTGTAGCTCCAGCTCTTCAAACTGCAGGGCGCTGCTCAACGTCTCCTTCGCCGCGTGTTCAGAGCCGAGGTCGATGCTTATCAAGGCCATGTTGATTAGCGGCAAGGGAAAGTTGGGTCGGAGCGCAGCGAGCTTTTTGTACACCTCCATTGCATTGTCCAGTTTGCCCAGATCAAGGTAACAAGCTGCCAGGTCCTGGAGCGCATTGGGGAAATGTGGGTCCAACTTCAGCACAGCATCGAGATGTTTTATGGCCTCTTTTGCGTTGGCCTGCTGCTGGCCCAGGCCGGGCAGGTGCGCCTTGGCGCCCTGGTAGACGTTGATGGCCTCCGGGTTGATGAAGAAGAGATTGAGATGATGGCACGCGGACTGGAAAACCTTATGTAAATCACGTGTGTCCTCATGTTCCTTCATGTGTCGCGTTAGGCCTGTGGCGTCCTCGAACAGGCGATGATCCGGGGTGAAACACCGGCGGTGTAGTACCTCTACAACGCGTTCAAAGTACCCCGATGCGTGCTTCTGAAGCGCCCTTTTTCCAAACTCTACACCGAATACAAAGCACCCGATAGCGGTGTTCTCCTCGCTCTCGATGCTGTGTAAGTCATCCGGTTGTATACGCTTTGACAGCCTCTCGAAGACCCCCTGTTCCCCCGAAGTATATGCGTCTACATCCCGTATTGTCTCAGGTGAGGAGGTCGTGTTTCCCCCGGCGGCGGGGGCCGAAGTGACCATGACGGTGGGTATATTGAGCGCACCGCTGCGGCATTTCTCCACGATCCTGAACCAGTAATCGTAGTCCTGGGCCCGCTGCAGATCCGTGTCCCACAGGCCCACCTCTTCCAGACAGGAGCGCCGGAACATGACCGTGGGGGAGAGGAATATGTTTCCCCTCATCTGGGCCCGCATCATCTCGTTGGGCAGCGGGTGCGCGGCGTTCCAAAAGAACCCGGGATGGGCGCCATCGAGGGTGCAAAAGTAGCCATCGGTGTGGGTCATCACCAACCCTGGCTCGGTCTGCAGGTGTCGCAGCTGGAGCTCCACACGTCCCGGCAGCATGACGTCATCGTCATTGAGCACGCATATATAGTCGCCCTTGCACCGCTGCAGGCCCGCGTTCACCGCCGCGGCGCACCCCTGCTGCTCCTGCCGCACCACCGTCACCCTCTCCGAACAGGTGCCACCCATTTGTTCCGACCAGGT
>PVBE012724560.1_pt1 | contig 12350 bp, 7 predicted proteins | sample 1631181 | NCBI WGS metagenome assembly PVBE01 (sample SAMN08397723, study PRJNA350692) | Marine metagenome, whole genome shotgun sequencing project. | isolation source: water | place: Pacific Ocean | collected 2012-04 | reverse complement strand
GCGCGCGGGCGTCGTCGCCATAGGTCACCGGGCTCTCGTGCTTTGTCCCGTCGTAGATCATGCGGCTGTAGATCTCATCAGAGAGGATCCAGAGATCGCGCTCTTCGCAGAGATCGCAGATGGCCTTCATCTCGTCAGCCGTAAAGCAGTAGCCCGAGGGATTGCACGGGCTGTTGATCATGATGCCGCGCGTGTTCTCCGTTACCGCAGCAGCGATGGCCTCGAGGTCCGGGCCGAGGTCGGCGCGACAAGGGATGGCGACCGGCTCGCCACCGGCGAAGCGCACCATCTCGAAGTAGCTGACCCACGCGGGCAAGAGCAGAAGGACCTCGTCCCCTTCGGAGACGAGGGAGAGGAGCACGCCTGAGAGCGCGTGCTTGGCGCTGTGGCAGACCGTCACCTCCTTGGCCTCATAAGGCACGCCGCGGGTGCGGCTCAGGTGACCGGCGATCGTCTCGCGCAGGCTTGGCCTGCCAGGGGCCGGGGTGTAGCGGACCTTGCCGGAGTCGACGAAGGCGCGGGCAGCGTCCCTGACGGCGGCGGGGGCGTCGAAGTCGGGTTCCCCAGCCGTCATGTTGATGACGTCGCGCCCATCAGCGATGAGCTCTTTGGCGCGGGCGTCTAGGGCCAGGGTGGCGGAGAGGGGGATACTCTTGGCGCGGGCATTGAACTGCATGACGGAGTCGAGTCTCCTCTGCGACTTCGTCAGAATCAAGGCAGGGAGGGGGCTTCTCGCGTGTTTTTGGGAGCTGGGAAGATCGGAGGGCTGTCGGCGTCAGATGCACCGCGTGCGCGGATTCTTGAGCTTTCCCCTCCCAGGCCCAGCCTGGAAAGGGGATGGTGTCGGGTTCATGCGGCCCCCGCGCGGCCCAAAGCGACCACCAGACAAGATGAAGAAGCTCTTACGCATCCTAGGCACCGTCTTGGGCCTGCTCCTCGTGGTGGGCTACTTCGCCTTCTCGACCTACTTCTTCAGCCCTTTTGAAGGCGGTCTGGACGCCGACGTCGCCGGCCTCGTCCCCCGCAAGGTCCAGTTCTTCGCCGCCAAGGCGCACCTCGACCGCGACTTCGACCCCTTCCCGCGCTTGGCCGCCGCGGAAGACTTCGCCCTCGATGAGACCTGGTCCTCGGTCCTCCAGTCACCTGAGTACTCAGGACTCATGGAGGCCATCGGGGTCGAGGCTGCCCTCGCCGAGGTCGAGGCCGCAGCGGGCGATCTGCCCCTAGGCCTCGGGCCCCTCGAGGTGTTCGGAGGCGAAGAGCTCGCGATCGCAGGCGAGCTGAAAGGCGCAGACCTCTCCAAGGCGGACTGGGCCGCTTATGGATCGATCAACTGGGCCGGGAAGCTCGCCATCGAGGCGCTGCGCTACCCCTCGATCTCGAACCTCGAGGCGCAAGGGATACAGGCCGAGGACAAGGGTCGCTACGTCACCCTCTCAGGCGGCGCGCTCACGCGCCCCATACACGTCGGACGCATCCGGGACGTGGGCATCTTCGGTACGGGCGAAGAGCTCGTCGCCAGCGCCTTCGAGCTTGAGAACCGCCAGTACCAAGACTCGATCCTCCTGCGCGATGAGTACCGGGCCTTCGTTCAGACCGAGCGACGCTCCCCAGACGGGGACGACATCGAGCTCTTCTGCAACCTCCGCGGTGTCTGCGAGGAGATGGGGATCGACGCCGCCTGGCCCGACCAGAAGGCGGACACCTTCTTCCCCAAGTTCACCAGCCGCTACTTCCAGCTCAACTCGCTGAACCAAGTCTCCGGCTTCCTCGACGTAGACCGCGGCGTACGCCTCGACCTCCACGCCTCCCTCTCGAGCGAGCTCATCAGCCCGCTCATGAAAAAGCACTACTCCCTCGACGGGATCGGGCACGAGAACCTCCTGCAGAACGCCGCTCGCATGGCGCCCGCTGACTCGGCCGTCTTCCTCTACTTGAACGGCGACATGGGAGACCTTCTCGACGAGGCGCTCAACGCGGCAGAGCCGGCGATGAAGCAGGCCATCGAAGATCAGTTCCGCTCCACAGGGCGCTACCGGCAGATCTCAGAGATCGTCCGACAGCTCGACAGCGCGCTGAAGGACCGCTGCGTCCTCATCATGCGCACCAACGACTACCCGCCCGACCCCGAGGGGCCGCCACACAACGACGAGACAGTCTTCGCCACGGCGCTCGTCTTCTGGCTCCAAGGTCGCTCCGGGAGCGACACGATGGTCCAGATCAGAGAGCTGATCGGTCAGCAAGGGCACCTCTTCGGGCTCAAAGGAAAGGCCAAGGCTGATGGCACTTTTGAGCCCGGCTACTACTTCCACAAGAGCGAGGGGTATGAGATCCGCGAGTTCTGGAGCGAGCTGATCCCCGGGACCGGCGTCGTCGCGACCGCCAACGCCACGGGGATGTGCATCATCTCCAACTCCTTCGACATGACGGGGCACCTCTTGAAGACCCTGAACCGAGGCGAGGTGGAGTACCCGCGCCTCAGCGACAGGCCGGACTTTCGCGCTCTGATGATGGACTCGATCCCGACCGCAGACCTCGTGGCTTGGGTGAACCCGAAGGAGCTCTCTGAGACCCTCGAGGTGCGCGTCCCTCAAGCTGCGCGCGATACGGTCCAGATCGACTGGAAGACCGAGCGCTCGCGAGCCCAGGCAAAGGTGCTGCGTGAGGAGTTCGGCGGGAAGCAGCCGCAGCAGCTCAAAGCAGACGAGACGGAGCGCTACGACCGGCGCGTGACCGAGGTCCTCGACGACGTCGAGGCAGAGGCGCAGCGAATCCAAGGCGGCGCAGCCTTGGACCGCATGACGCGGCAGGTGGCCTGGCTGAAGGGGGCGAAGGCGCTCATGCTCATGGCCTCCTTCGCGCCGCGCGAGGTGGAGCTCAGCCTGCGCTTGATCGCACCGCTCGATTCTGGCCGGGAGTAGGCAGGCTGGAACAGGCGAGGCGCCGCGGTTGCTCTCGCAGCGCGGCGCCTCGTGAAAATGGTGCCCGGAACTGGAATCGAACCAGCACGGGTTTTACCCCACTAGATCCTTAGTCTAGCGCGTCTGCCAATTCCGCCACCCGGGCACCGTGATCTGTCATTTTGGGGCCAGTGACGGCCCACCTCAAAGAGGTTTGGGGCGCGGAACTTTATGGGATGATGCGGGTCTAGGGCAAGCCCTTTCGCCCTGAGGCTGCTTCGTCGCTATCATCCCGGGTGTGACTTAGCCGTGGATCCCTCGGAGATGAACCCACGGAGAGTCTCGCTCACACATAGGAGGAACAGGAATGTCTGCGCCCGTAGGGAACGCATTGATCGGACAGTCTGGCGGCCCCACCGCCGTCATCAATCAGAGCCTCGTCGGCGTGATCGAGGAGTGCTTGCGCTCAGATCGCGTGAAGGGGGTTTATGGCGCCTTGCATGGGGTCAAAGGCGTGCTCAACGAGGACATGATCGACCTCGGCAAGGAGTCCGCCGCGGTGCTCGAGGGCGTCGCCAACACTCCCTGCGCTGCGCTGCGCTCGATCCGGATGAAGCCCACCGAAGAGGACTGCGCGCGCATGCTCGAGGTCTTCGAGGCCAACGACATCCGCTACTTCTTCTACATCGGCGGCAACGACTCCGCTGAGACGGCTCACATCCTCAACGAGATCGCCGTCGATCGCTCCTATGACGTGCGGCTCTTTCACGTCCCCAAGACGATCGACAACGACCTGTGCGTGACGGACCACTGCCCCGGCTACGGCTCGGCGGCGCGCTTCGTGGCGTCGGCGCTGATGGGGGACAACGAGGACAACCGCAGCCTCGGCGGCGTCAAGATCGACGTCATCATGGGTCGCCACGCAGGGTGGCTGACGGCAGCCAGCACCATGGCCAAGGTCCACGACGAGGACGGGCCGCACTTGGTCTACGTGCCAGAGCGAGCCTTCGACCTCGAGCGCTTCGGAAGAGACGTACAAGAGGTCTACTCTGCGCTCGGGCGCTGCGTGATCGCGGTCAGCGAAGGCGTCCACGACGAGGACGGGAGGCTGCTCCTTGAGTCGCAAGAGAAGGACTCACACGGGAACGTGCAGCTCTCTGGGACGGGCGCGCTCGGGGACTTCCTCTCCGCCCAGCTCAAGGAGATGCTGGGACCCAAGACACGGATTCGTGCTGACACCTTCGGCTATCTGCAGCGCTCCTTCGTGGACTGCGTCTCCGAGGTGGACGCAGATGAGGCGCGTGAGGTCGGCCGGACCGCGGCCCGGATCGCGACCAGCGGTGAGTACCCCCACGGCTCGATCATCATCCGGCGTGAGGAAGACCCTGCATATCGCGCGGCGTTCGAGGTGACAGAGCTCCAGAACGTGGCCCAGAAGACCAAGGTCCTCCCGGACCACTACCTCGGGGAGCACGGCCACATCACCCCGGAGTTCCAGGCTTACGTGAGGCCGCTTATTGGCGCTCTGAGCCTTCCGATGCACCTCTCTGATCACCCGATCTCCAAGCGCGAAGGTTGAGCTCATGCCCCCTGAAGACCTCAAAGAAGAAACGCCGCTCAGCACCTCGATGAACCCCTCTGTTGAAGAAGGGACTGACGCCTCATTTGAAGGGTCGGGAGCCGAGCCCGCCTCGCCTTACCGGAACCTCTTTTTCCCCCTGATCGTCGTGCCCGCGACGATCGTGGTCGTCGTGCTGCTTGTGTACACGCTGGTGGGAGCGATCACCGGTGAAGAGGCGACCGTGGACGAGAACCTCCATCGCGTCCTGCACGGTGGGTCCAACGAGCGCACCCAGGCCGCCTACGCGCTGGTCGCACAGCTCGCCGAGAACGATCGGGCGCGCATCGGCGGGGATGAGCTCCCGTGGGAGGTCTCAGAGGCGCTCGCTCCCAAGCTCTCAGACGCCTTGGCGGGTCTCGGAGAGGACGAGGTTCAGCTCCAGTACGTGCTCTCGTCCGCGCTGCTCCACCTCGACGATCCCGCAGGGATTGAAGGTCTGCGGGGGATCTTGGCCCTGGGCGAAGAGGCTGATCCAGAAGGGAAGCTCAAGTTCCACGCCCTCGTGAGCCTGGGGAGCCGCGGGTCGTCGGAGACCTTCGGGGATGTCAGCGCCTTCCTCGAGAGCGAGGATCAGGGGCTGAGGAGTCTGGCGGCGGGATATCTGCGCTTCTTTCCCGAGGAGTTGGCTGTTCCGGCCCTCAAGGGCTCTCTAGGAGATCTCGATCTAGCTGTACGTTTGAACGCTGCTATCAGCCTCTCTTGGTTCGGTGACCCAGCAGGCGCGACCCTCTTGAGAGACGGCGCTCAGAGAGACATCTATGAGGCAGAGAAGGCCCGAAATTCCCGTGATTACGCCCGAAATGACGTAGTGAGGGAGAACCGGGTCAGAGCATTGGAGGGTCTCGTGCGGCTGGCTAGGGCAGAGGATCGAGCCCTTTTGGAAGAGATCGCGGAGGGAGATGAAGATCTTGAGGTTCGAGAGGCTGCAATGAGGGGCCTGAGAAGCGAAAATTGAGCCCCGGAATCGTCTCGAACACTTGCCAATCGATCCCCTCTAAAGCACCCTATTCGCGCCTAGTTTGGACGGTCGCTTCAGCGGCTCTCCTTGAGCGCACTCACATCCTCTCCAGGCGGCCCAGCGGACCTCTCCGCCTAGATTTACCTCTACCCCCGGTAGAGCCCTCTCCACCGTAGACGTATGGCAGAGAACGAAGAAACAACCCAGCCTGAGGAAGCCCCCGAGGCAACCCCCGAGGCAACCCCCGAGGTCGCAACCGCGGCCCCCGCCGACCTGGTGCGCACCCCCCTGCGCGGCGAAGTCTCACGCCGTGGGCTCTTCTCCACGCTCGGTATGGGATGGGCGTTGTTCTCAGGCGCGAGCGCCCTCGGCGTCGGCGCGATGACGCGCTTCCTCTTCCCAAACGTTCTCTATGAACCCCCGCAGCAGTTCAAGGCGGGCTATCCCGACGAGTTCGCGGTCGGGGATGTCGACCTGCGCTTCAAAGCGACCTACGGCGTCTGGATCGTGAGGGAGCCTGGAGGCTTCTACGCGCTCTCGACGACCTGCACACACCTCGGCTGCACCCCCAACTGGCTCGCCGCAGAGGGCAAGTTCAAGTGCCCCTGCCATGGCTCTGGGTTCATCATCACCGGGGTCAACGTGGAGGGCCCCGCGCCGCGACCCCTCGAACGCTACAAGATCGGTCTCTCCCCTGATGGTCAGATCGAGATCGACAAGAACACCAAATACCAACAAGAGAAAGGGCAGTGGACGATGGAGGGCTCGTACCTCGCATATAACGCCTGACCTCTTCCCAGCCACCGACTCATCTCCGCACGCACAAGCGCAGCTTCGACCTAGATGAACAAATTCTTCCAAGGACTCCGCCAGACACAGATCTGGAAGTCGATCTTCCGGCACGGTTACCCCGACACGCCGCGAAACAGGACCCTAGCTGTCCTGTCGAACTTCTTCCTTCACCTGCACCCGGTGAAGGTCCGGCGCAGCGGCATCAACCTCTCCTACACCTGGTGCATGGGAGGTCTGACCTTCTTCCTCTTCCTGGTCGAGACGATCACGGGCCTGCTCCTGATGTTCTACTACCGGCCGACTGCCGAGTATGCCTACCAGGACATCTTCGCCCTGCGTGAGAACGTGCCCCTCGGGCTGATGCGTGAGGCCCACCGCTGGGCGGCTCACCTGATGGTCATCACCGTCTGGCTGCACATGTATCGGGTCTTCCTGACGGGTTCGTACAAACCGCCGCGTGAGTTCAACTGGAACGTCGGCGTGATCCTCCTCGTGCTCACGCTCCTGCTCTCGTTCACAGGCTATCTCCTGCCCTGGGACCAGCTCGCCGTCTGGGCTGTGACTGTCGGCACGAACATGGCGCGCGCGACGCCCTTCTTGGGCCACGAGGGCCCAGGCGCGGCGCTGCTCTCCATCGGCGGCCTCGACCTCGTCCACGCTGGCAGCGACGTCCGCTTTGGGCTGCTCGCGGGACGCTTCGTCGGGGAGGGGACCCTCCTGCGGTTCTATGTGCTCCACTGCGTGGGCTTCCCACTCATCGCTGCGACTTTGATGGCGATTCACTTCTGGAGAGTCCGAAAGGACGGGGGGATCTCAGGGCCGCTCTAGCGGCGCTCTGAGGTTGGATCCACCTTGAACCAGACAAGGACGCACTAAGAGATGGGCGACGCAATCAAGCACTTTGTCGATTGGATGACGGAGCCGACGCGGTACTTCGCGTTGTCCGTGGTCGCGATCTTCGGGTTCCTGAAGTTCCGCAGGTACACGACGAAGATCTCCGTGATCGTCGGCTTCTTCATCGTGGGGACCGCGTTCTTCGTGTTCGCGTGGAGCGATCCGAACTTCAACCGGATCATCACCAAGCCGGACAACGTCCCGATCATCATCCTCCTCGCGACGGTCGTCTTCTTCAGCTGGCTCTCGCTAAGGCGCGGCTACCTGAACGATGAGCGGATCAAGGCGGGGATGCCCCCGATGGAGGGAGCCGCAGGCAAGCAGAAGGTCTACACCTGGCCTGACCTCGTCTACATCGAGCTCATCTGCATGATCCTCTTCACGGCCTTCCTCATCTTCTGGTCGATAGGTATTCAGGCTCCGATCGAAGAGCCCGCAGCGACCGCGCGGACCCCAAACCCCTCGAAGGCGCCTTGGTACTTCCTGGGTCTACAGGAGCTCCTCGTCTACTTCGACCCGTGGATCGCCGGCGTGCTCCTGCCGAGCTTCATCGTCGTCGGGCTCATGGCGATCCCCTACGTGGACCGGAACCCCAAGGGGAACGGCTACTACACCTTCGAGGAGCGCGCCTTCAGCGTGAGCTTCTTCTGGGTCGGCTTCCTCATGTTCTGGGTCTCCTTCGTCATCCTCGGGACCTTCCTGAGGGGGCCAAACTGGTCCTTCTTCGGGCCATTTGAGTACTGGGACCTGCACAAGCTCGCCCCGATGGTGAACGTCGACGTGTCGACGTACTTCTGGGTGAAGCTCCTGGACATGCCCCGACCGGAGAACATCTTCCTGCGCGAGTCCCCGGGGATCGTCGCCCTAGGCGCGTGGTTCATGATCATCCCCAAGCTCCTTGAGCGCCCGCTCATGGCCAAGCTCTACGGGGGAGATCGAGCCCACATCGTTCGTTACCACGTGCTGATGCATCTCCTGCTCTGGTTCGGGCTCGTGCCCGTGAAGATGCTCCTGCGTTGGACCGTGGACCTGAAGTACATCGTTGGGATCCCCGAGTGGTTCCTGAACGTCTGACGGCAACTCTCTGCCACTCCCGCTCCTCAAGGATAGACACTGAGCCTTTTACGCTTCCATGGCTGATCGCGGCGACACTCATTACCACGTTCCGACGCTGAACAACTGGTTCCTCATCTCGAGCCTGTTGTTGTTGATCTCCATCGTCTGGATGGTGATCGATGACTGGAATGCACCTTGGAAGGCGTACCAGCGCGATTTCCAGGCAATCGAGCTTGAGCGCACAGATGCGGCGCTTGCGACGCCGAGCCTCGTCGCGGCGGCAGAGAGCGAGGCGGAGATTCAGGCAAAGCTAGAGGACGCTCAAGTGGCTCTCGACGCGCGCGCGACTGAGGTCGCAGAGGCAGAGGAGGAGCTCCGTAAACTCAAGGGCGAGCAGTTCGTGGACACCGAAGACGCCAAGGGTGTGAAGATGTTCTACAACTGGGAGCGCTTCCTCTACGACCACGACGTCGCGATGCACGGGGATGACCAGGCCTACGCAGAGAAGCTCAAGGAGGCCGCTACAGCGGTCGCTGAATGGGAGCTCAAGATGAACGAGGCTGAGGGGCTCAAGGAGACCTCTGACATCAGGGTCGAGGCTCAGAAGGCGAAGATCGAAGGGCTCACGAGCGAGGTCGACTCTCTTCAGAATGACATGAAGGCTGTCGCGAAGGCGCTCGACCTCGTCCGCAAGCGCAAAGATGACATCGCGCCTGCGGCCATGGACAAGAAGATCGCCCACGTCCTGCGGGACTTCCCGGGCATCGACTTCATCGGCCCGAACCTCAAGGTCAAGAAGGTCGTCCTCGACGACCTCACCTTCGAGCTCAACTTCACGAAGAAGACGCGGATCGACATGTGCCAGACGTGTCACCTCGCTGCGGAGCTGCCTGGGTACGACCAAGAAGAGCTCACGGAGCCCTTCCGCTCCCACCCGCGCTTGGACCTCTTCCTGTCTGCGAAGTCACCCCACCCCGTGACCGAGGTCGGCTGCAGCATCTGCCACCGCGGCGCAGGTGAGGCCCTCGACTTCATCCGCTCAGACCACCGGCCGAACGCGACCGGGCCGACGTCTTGGCTTGAGGACCGCTCTGAGTGGCAAGACGACCACCACTGGCACAAGCAGCACCACTGGGATTACCCGATGCTCTCCAAGGACTTCACCGAGGCGAGCTGTGTCCAGTGCCACAAGACCTCGATGGAGCTCATCGCTGACGACGCGCCCAAGGTCACCGAGGGCTATCGCCTCTTTGAGCGCTACGGCTGCTACGCCTGCCACAAGGTCGACTGGTTCCCGAACAAGCGCAAGCCGGGTCCGAGCCTGACGAACGTCGCCTCGAAGCTTGAGTCGAACTTCATGCAGAGCTGGATCGCAGCTCCTAGGGATTTCCGTCCCACGACGTGGATGCCGCAGATCTTCCACCTTGATAACTACGCCGCAGACGACGTGGTCGTGAAGAGCAAGTACGGCCAGGGCCGAGACATCATGGGACAGGAGTGGAACGACTCCGCCGTGGCTGCGATCTCCGCTTACATCATGGAGTCCTCCGGGGACATGTCGATGGACCCGATCCCCGTCGCAGGCGACGCGGAGCGCGGCAGAGAGGTCTTCCGTGTCGCAGGCTGTCTCGCCTGCCACAACATGGCGCCATACGGGGGGCTGAGTGACGAGGACCCCAACGATCCCGCCTTGGAGCATAATAGCGAGAACGAGCACGGACCGAACCTGCGCGGCGTCGCGACCAAGGTCAACGCAGAGTGGCTCTACCACTGGATCAAGGACCCCCAGAAGTACTGGGGCGAGACCCGGATGCCCAACCTGCGCCTCTCGGATCAAGACGCCGCTGACATCACGAGCTACATGATGGATGACCCGGACGGGATCTTCACCGATGTGCCGGACGGTTGGAATGCGGAGGAGTCGCCCTACGACATGGACGCCCTGCGCGAGCAGGCGCGCTGGTTCTTCTCACGGGAAGGGCGGGAGACCTTGGAGGAGCGCTTCAACGGCGAGGACGCTGACAATCAGTGGGACAACGAGCAGGAGCTCTTGCTCGCGGTGGGTGAGAGGTACGTCCGCCACCAGGGCTGCTACTCCTGTCACGAGGTCACCGGGATGGAGAATGACATGCCCATCGGCGTCGAGCTCTCGAACTGGGGGTCGAAGACCGTCGACAAGCTCGACTGGGGCTCGATGGCTGACACCTTCGCCCAGTCACATGGCTGGTCACAGGAAGACAGGGACGAGTTCAAGCACTACCGCGAGGGCTGGGTCGAGCAGAAGCTCAACGAACCGCGCTCTTACGACTACGGCAAGGTGAAGAACCCGACCGAGAAGCTGCGCATGCCGTGGTTCGACTTCCAGCCCGAGGAGATCCGCTCGATCTCGACCTTCGTCATCGGTCTCGTCGACGACGAGGTTGAGCTCGCGAAGATGGTCCCCACAACGGAGCAAGCCGCGATGGACGTCGGCATGCGCGCGGTGCGCCAGCACAACTGCGCTGCCTGCCACATGATCGCGCCTGGGACGGTGAGCTTCACGGATGAAGACGGCCACCACTTCACGGTGCCCGGTGAGATTCAGGTCATCGGAGACAGCGAAGCTCCGCCTAGGCACGGCACCCTCGAGGACCTGCAGGCCGCGATCCAGATCTACGAGGAAGATTACGACGAAGAGGTCGAAGAGATCATCGTCCGGCTGTGGGACACCGTCCCCGGCATCGGCATGTCTTTCTCCAACGCCATCTTCCCCCCGAGCTCCATCACCGCGGTGGAGGCCCCTGAAGGCGGTAACTTCGTACGGACCGTCGTCGACTACTACATGAACGGGATCGAGATGTTCGACCCTGAGGCGGGCGACGATGAAGAGCCCTACTACCCCTGGAACCTCGGCGAGGAAGGGGAGGTCGAGGACGCCGACGGTGGGCTTCGCCTCTACCTTGAGGAGCCCTACGAGAAGGTCCGCTGGACCTTCGCGCCGCCGGTCCTCGTCGACGAGGGTGGCAAGCTCCAGCGAGACTGGTTCTACGACTTCCTCATCGAACCCGTCCCCCTGCGTCGCCAGATGCGGGTGAAGATGCCCACCTTCAACTTCGAGGAAGGCCAAGCGGCTGCCATCGCCGACTACTTCGCGATCCGCTCGCGGAATGAGTGGCCCTCGAAGTACGCCAAGAACCTGCGCTTCAGCATGGGCACCGATCGCAACCCGGACGGGGTCGCTGATGACGAGCTCAACTGGCCCGCGCTCACGAACGACGTCTCAGGAGGGGTCGGCCTCACGATCCAAGAGATGAGCGACGCGAGCGGCGTCTCTGCCGAGGAGCTAGAGGGCATCGAGGCAGGCTACGCGGCCTCGATCGCCGCGCGCTTCTCCAGCCTCAAGGACTTCGGGGATGCGCAGGGCTTCCGCATGTCTGGCCCCGCGAGCACCTCCTTTGAGCGGACCGAGCGCCGCTCACCGAACTACCTCTCCGCGCGCGGCGACCTGCCCGCGGTCGGTGGCGTGGTCGCGGTCGATGCTGTGAACTGCTTCAAGTGTCACTGGAACCACGGCTCGCCTCCTGGCGAGGCTGCGGAGCCGGGCGGCGAGATCATCCCGGTCCTTCCGATCGCCTGGGCGCCTGATCTCGCGCACGCGCGGGACCGCCTCCGCGAGGACTGGGCCCACGACTGGCTCTGGAACCCGCCGGCGGTCTATCCGGGCACCTCGATGCCGGTCAACTTCTCCAACACCCCGCCCCTCTATCAGGACCAGTTCCCTGGCTCCTCTTCGGCAGATCAGGTGCAAGCCGTCCTCGACTGGCTCTACAACCTCGACCGCCTCGCGCCCCCTGCTCAGAACTAGGCCCCCAGAGGGGGGTTCGGAGCACACATTTCCTTCGCGCTTGCGTAAGGAGTGTGTGGGCTGAGACGCTCGGCTCAGAGTCTGGTATCCTGCTCGCGAAATTTCTCGGTATCTCACTGGCAGATAGGTCCAAAAGGACCCATGTGAATCCACTAAGGCACACAGCCCGAAACCAACGAATATGAAGCACATCACAGCTCTCGCAGCCCTCCTCGCCCTCACCACCGCGTCCATCGGATCGGACTCCGTGACGGACGAGGCCTGCTGCGCCGAAGGCCCCAAGGC
>PVBE012893168.1_pt1 | contig 12354 bp, 15 predicted proteins | sample 1631181 | NCBI WGS metagenome assembly PVBE01 (sample SAMN08397723, study PRJNA350692) | Marine metagenome, whole genome shotgun sequencing project. | isolation source: water | place: Pacific Ocean | collected 2012-04 | reverse complement strand
TGATGCACAGTTGAAACTTCAGGAGTTAGGTGCAAAATACAATCAGAGTATCGATACAACTCAGCTTCGAGGAATGATTGAAACTAACAGGGAATTGATCAGGCAGCAGGGTCTGCTTGAAGCAGCAAAAATTAACAAACGAGGAGATTAGCTTATGCCTAAAGGGAAAGGATATACAGAAAAGCAAATAATGAGAATGCGTGATGAAGGTGTTTTTAGTCCTGCGGAAATAGAAAATTTAACAAGAGGAGGTGTTGCACCCGGTCTTGGGAAACTAGACAACAGTACTCAAAGTGCTATTACACCGAGTGAATTAAAAACCTTGAGGGATCAAGGGGAATTGTCACCGGGAGAAATTATGAGTATTGAAAAGAGGGGATACAAGTATTTTCCAGACAACTAAAATGTGGGGAAAGGGATTCTTAACAGGGGTACTCAGGTACACAAATCTAAGGTTAAGTACAACAGGAATCAGAAGATTACTTTAGACCCTTTAGATTATGATGATATGTTATTAAGTCAAAAGCAAAAAGCTCAGTGGCGCAGTTATGTGAGTTCAAAATTAGAAGTAGAAGAAGAAGCAGAAGTTGACGATCAGGAAAATATTAGAAGGTTGCGAGAAACTCAAGTACCGAAGAAACTTCAAAACAAACTAAAAAGACAAGCTTCTGAAAAAGGATTAGAGGGTAACCAAGTAGAAAAATATATCCAAAAAGTTGAGAGAAGAATGAACAACAGGAGAAAAAGTGACTAGACCTTATTTGGGGGGTACAACTGAAACCTCTTAATTAGATCGGATCTTAGAATCGATACCGAATCCTCAACTGAGCAGCTTAACCCCCCAGTTTCTTGATATGACCACAAATATTAGACAACGCAACAGAGCAGTAGGATCTCAACCCGGACTCCTTGATCGCATAGGTGGTCTTTTGAGTATTTATGCAGACAGAGGCAATCCTTGGTTCTCCCCAAATTCCTCTGCAGGAGTTGCAGCACGAGAAATAGAAGAGTACAAGGCAAGAACTGGCATTACTGATCCAAGAGATCCTTACATTAGTGAACGACTTGACAGTATAGGTTTCTCTGTAGGGGTAGATCCTTCAGGTCTTGGTGGTGGTCTTGCGGGTACTGTCAGGAGAGCAGGAAGACAGTATAAAGATCCTACTGGTCTTTTAGATTTTCGCAAACTTGAAACAGACTATCCCAAAGTCCCTCAGACAAGGGAACCTCTATTTATTCCTCAAAAGATTGTTATCCCTGACGAATTAAAAATCTTTGAATCTCCAGCACAGCAGCAAAAAATGGTGGATTGGTTTGATGAAGGTGTGAAACAAGGAGGTTTGGCTTGGTACAACACTAACCCTTTAAGGAAGTTTTCAATACAAGAGTTTGGGAAGAAGAAGGGTTTGGAATTATATGATCGGTTAATGAGATATGTGGCAGGTCTTTCTCCAGAAACCAGACCAATGTCTAATATCAAACAGGCATCATTTTATAACTATCTTGATCAGCAGGGTGTTGATGTTGTCCAAAAAATTATTTCTAAAACCCTTGCTGTCCCCCCGGGTCTTGGAAGAAAGTCTATGAAGGGGGTTCAGAGCACTATTGCATCTGCAAAGGCAGGAACAAAAGGCCCGGTAATAGTAGATAATAAGGATATTAAGTTAAAAGGTATTCCGCTATATGCACAGAATTATAAAGGTGTTTTCCCGGCAACCGCACCAAAAGTTGGCAGATTTTATCAAAATTTAACAGGCAATATTGAAGATATGGCAACTCTGGATGCAGGATTTATGAGAGCAGCGTCAGGGAAAAGGGGTGGCAGAGGAAAGAAAGCAACTGAATTAAGGGGGTCTGCATCAAAAGAAATTTATGATCCAATGGAAGTTGCATTCAACGAATTTGCAAAAAAACGAGGGGTTGAATCTGCAAAAGGTCAAGCAGCAATTTGGAGTGGATCTGCTCCTTATACAGGAATTGGTGGGGTTTCACCGGGACTTCCACAAAGTGCTTCTTTTATGGAGATGTTCATGTTTAAAGTTAAACAGACAGCAGATGAATTACGAATGCCCCCAAAAGAAGTTTTGAAAAAAGTGCTTGAAGGCAACATGTATTTTAAGAATTTAGTTGGTCCTGTTGCAGTAGGAGGATTACTAGGAAGTCAGGGGGAATCAAATGCGCAATAGATACGGGTCAAGAGCAGTAACCCCCACCACTAATCAACCCGGTTTTTGGCAGACTATTGGAGACCAAATCCCCGGTCTTGCAAGGGGATCACTGGCAGGATTACTTGGCTTGCCAGGTGATGTTGAAGAAATGGCAATTTCAGGTGCTCCTTTTGCCTTGCTCTCTCAAGGTAAAATATCTCCGCAAAGATTCTCTAATCTTGCTACTCAAAATTATTCCCCAGGACTACTCACCTCAGAAGAAATTGCAGATCCACTAAGAAAAGAGGGTCTCCTTTCAAAAAGACCACTTGAAGGAGAATATACCGAACTTGCAGGAAATTTTCTCTCACCAGACTTTTTTATTGGTGATATTGCAAAACTTGGAGCACTAGGTCTAGGTGCTTCTATTTTTACTTCTCCTGCACAGAAAGCAGTTCGTGAAGTTAGCAAAGAAGCACTTCCTTCTCAGCAGTGGTTAAAACAACTTGAGGGAAGAGGAGTTAAGAAAGACGAATTGGAGTGGACAGGACTGTTGAATTTTCTGAAAGGGAAAAAAGGGAATATTCAAAAATCTGAAGTTGAAGATTTTATTGAGGCAAACAAGATAGATGTTCGGGAGGTTCATTATGCAGGAAAGGGGTCTGAAGAGTATCCGGGGGATTTAAGAAGTGATTGGGTTGAATTTCAGTTGGATGATAGATACAGTGATTTTCAGGCAGTAAAAATAGGTGATGATCCTTCACTTGTAGAAGAAATGGACATACGTTTTGAGGAAGCACTTGGGGCAAACACGGTAAAGGAAGATGAAATCTTAGCGGGTTGGAGCAAAGATGATTATGTTATGACAGATCCTTATGGAGAGTATGTGCGTGATGCAGGTGGTGGTATAGAAGTATATCGTAGCGAAGATGACGCATTTCAGCTTATTAGGGACAGACTTGAAGAGGAGGCAGATTCAATACCTGACGAAGAACTTATGGAGATGCTAGGTTTTGATGAACCTAGAGGCGAATTTTCTGGTCCAACCAAATTCAGCGAACATACACTTCCTGGTGGAGAGAACTACAGGGAACTGGTGCTGACTGTGGATGCGGATAAAAATCCTTATACCAAAAAGGATATTATTCCAATTACTACAGAGGAATATATGAAAAGAGAATATCCAGACACAGGTGGAGGTAGGCAGCGAATGCAGGATGCGGATCGTAACTACTGGTTCGATACTCCAGACGGTCTTAAAAAAACCCCTAAAAGAGACCCTTTAGCTACTGACTATTTAGTTGATGATGATGCCGATGTAGTTGCTTCTAGTGCTTTTAAGTCCCCGGAAGAAGCACTTGAACAGGTTATTAGGGAAATGAATGAAGTTAAAAAAAGCCAACCTAAGTACACGGAGGGTCACTATGATGAACCAAATGTCTTGGCACATATCCGGTTCAATGAAAGAGTAGATCCAGACGGTAACAGGGTTCTGTTTATTGAAGAGATCCAGTCAGACTGGGCGCAGAAGGGAAGGAAGGTAGGGTTTTCAGAACCACTTCCTCCTGAGATAAAAGCTAAGTTACAGAAGGAATTATCTGAAAAGCAAGCACAATTTGAAGAAGCAGCAAAAAAGTATTTTGGGGGGATTTCTGCAAGGGGCCGGGAACAGAATGATTTACTTCACCAAATAAACGTAACTGACCACAGGGATTTAGCGAGGCATTTAGGTATTTCAAATGAGGAAGCGTCCACAATTTTTGGTTTACCAATGGATATAGGTGGTTTAGAAAATAGACTTAAACCTTCAGGTGTCCTAAAAGCTCCCTTCCTAGAAGACACAAACCAGTGGGCAGGACTTTCAATGAAACGCATGATCAAGTGGGCTTCAGACGAGGGATTTGACTCTATTGCTTGGACAACAGGAAAGCAACAGGCTAAACGCTATGACCTGAGTAAGCAGATTGATTCTGTTACTTATGACCCTGCGTCTAAAAAATTATATGCTTACAGAAAAGATGATTATGAGCCTGTTATTAGAAGTATGTTTGTAGAACCAGAAAATTTGGATGATTATATTGGGAAAGAAGCAGCAAAAAAGTTGCTTGCTACAAAATTAAAAAAAATGCCTGAACGTAAACTTCATCCGAGTCGTATAGCAGATCCTAATTTTTCCGGGGATATGTCCCCAACTCATATTTTAGAAGGTCAAGAACTAGAAGTAGGTGGTGAAGGAATGGCAGGATTTTATGATAAGATCCTAGTGGACCAAGCTAATAAGATTGGAAAGAAGTACGGTGCAAAGGTTGAGGAAGGGGGTCTTAAAAAATTTGCTTCAAAATATTCAGATACTAAAGGTGATAAAATCTGGACTATGAAGCTACCTGACAAGCTGAAAGAATCAGCAAAAGAGGGGTTGCCTTATTACGCTTTAGTACCTCCGGGTCTTTTAGCAGTTGGAGCACAGAGGGAGAGACAGTCCCTGTTAGAGTAGCAAGAAGGTGGTAAAATAATTTATCATTTAACTCAGTGTATTATACCTTTGAACTAATTTAAGAAATAATTTTGGCAGATACAGATAAAATTTTTCGGGCAGAAGAGGCTCAGAGGATCTATAAATCAACTTCATTTAATGAAGCTTGGGAAGAATTAAGAAAAATTCTTACTGAGAAACTTATTAACACAGACCCGCTGGATAAAGAGATCCGAGAATTACACTACAGCAGGATCAACCTGCTTGACGAATTGAAAGAAGCATTTATTAGGATTATGAATGAGGGGAGTATTGAAGCAAAAACACTTAGATTAAAACGAAAATGAGTGAAGAAGCACAACCCTTAGACATGCAGGGAGCAGAAAATGCCTTTGCAAATTTATTATCAGGTAAGGAACCTGAACCAACAGAATCCGAGGAACTCACAGAAGAAGAGCAACCTTCGGATCTTGTTGATCATTTAGAAACTGTTGAAGAGGAACAGGAATCTTCCGAAGAAGAAGTTATTGAGGAAGAGGAAGAAGAGCAGCCAGTTGAAGCTCAAAAATATGCCTTGCCCTTCGGGGAGAACGGGGAAGTTATTGAGGTGGAACAAGGTGAACTTCAAAATTATGTTCTCAGGCAACAGGATTACACAAAGAAGACTCAAGAAGTAGCTGCAGAAAGAAAGCAGCTTAACGAGGAAAGGAACTCCTTACGAGCAATCCAATCACTCGCTAATCAGCTTCAGGACGAATATGATTCTTTAAAAAAAGTCGAGGAAGTCGAAAACTCAGACGAGTATTGGAACCAGTTAAAAGCTGAAAATCCAATGCAGTTCTTGGTTGAACGACAGGAGATGCAGGAGAAAACTTCTGAGCGTGAAGTAGCGCAGCAGAAGGTTTTTGCTATGCAACAACAGTTGGCAGAACAAAGTAAGCTTGAGCAGCAGAGGACGCTATATTCCGAAGCACAGAAACTTGAGGAGATGATCCCCGAGTGGAAAGATCAGGCAACTGCAGAAAAAGAAAAAGCAGAGTTAATGCAATATGGCAGAGCAAATAATTACTCAGATGAAGAGCTGAATAATGTCTCTGATTCGAGAGCAATTAATATGCTCCGCAAAGCTTACCTTTGGGACGAGTTACAAAGTAAAAAAGGTAACTTGAAGCAAAAGGCTTTAGCAACTCCTGCTAGTTCAACTGCAGTAAGAAATGCGAATGCACCTCGAAAGAAGATGACTGAATTCAAAAAAGCTGAGTTGAAATTAAGAAAAACAGGTAAATTAAAGGATGCAGCGAGTGCATTCGAGATACTTTTAAGAAAATAATTATAAGGAGGAAACTATGGCCGCGCTCACTGACGTGATGGAAACATACGATGCTTCTGCGATAAAGGAGGACATTTCAAGTGTAATTTTCAACTTAGATCCTGAAAATACACCCGCCCTTTCTAATGCAGGACGCAGAGACGTTCAAAATACTTTATACCAGTGGCAGGTAGAATCACTTCCTACTTCAACTTTCACGAATAAACATATCGAGGGTGCAAAAATTCTCGAGGTGGATGCGGAACTTGATGCAGGAACAGCAACTACTTTGCTTAATAACTACACGCAAATTTCTTGGAGAAATGCAACTGTATCAGGAACACTGCAAAGTGTTTCGCAGCATGCCAAATCCCAGGAAATGGCACACCAAATGGCTCTTCGCTCGAAGCAGTTAAAGATTGACATTGAAAAAACAATCTTGAGTCACAACCCCGCAATCGTTGGAGCTTCTGGAACTGCAAGGCAGACCGAATCTCTTCCGCATATGGTTGGCAGACTTGGAACTGCAGGATCTGCGTGGGCTTCATCCGACACCAGTATTCATATTGATACAAGTGGTGGAACACTGACAGTAGTTGCAACGAGCGCAACTGGTGCTCACACTGATTCAACCACTGCTGCAGGTTCTCTTGCCCCAATGACTGAAGCACTCTTTATGGGAGTGGCAAACGGTATTTGGGATAACGGTGGAGAACTCGACACAGTACTTTGTAACGGTGCAATAAAGAGAGAAATTTCAGACTTCGGAGGACGTGGAGCATCTCAAATTATTGTATCTCCAGAGACAGTTGCCAACAATGTCACGTTGGTTCAAACAGACTTTGGTGATTGCAAGGTAATGATGGATCGGCATATGAGAGTAACGAGTGGTGTTGATGTTGGTTTTGTGGATTGGGATTACTTGAACGTTGCGTTCTTGCGTCCTTTCACAAGTCAAGTCCTTGCAAAACAGGGAGACGCTGACGTTACGAATCTTTTATGCGAGTGGGGCGTAATGATGTCCAACGTTCAAGCTTTCGGCTGGATGTTTGATGTTAACAGTACCTATGCATAGGAGTTAAAAAATGTTAAAAGCTACTTCAAATAGTAGCGTAATATATGATCACCGGGGAGACGTAATGAGTGAATATTACGTTGACCCGGTTGATAACGTTATTACGTTTAACAAAAAGCAAGACGTGACAAAACTCTTAAAGTATTGTCACACAATGCGTGAACATATTCCTAGAGATAGGAAATCTAACATGAGACCCCTAGCAGTGATTCCGAATATAATATACTACCGTGCTTTGAGAGAAGGTTGGGCGAAAGACTCTGAAGCTTGGAAAAAGTGGTATTCAGATCCTGACAACAAATATTTTAGAACTTCAAACATGAAAGGAAAATCATGAAAAAAGCCTTAAAAAATTATATTGAAAAGCAGATAGATAAAGTCCTTGATCTTGGGGACGAAGGGAAACCTGACGTTCAGGCATTCAACAAGATTCGCAAGAACTTCCCCGGTGGAGCAGGAGAGTTTATCCTAATGGGAATGATCTGTAACCGAGCAATCGAAAGAAGTAAAAAAGGTAACGGGAAAAAATAGTGGCTATAACGTCTTACACTACACTGATTAGTGCAGCGAAGACTTACTTGAATCGATCTGATATTTCTGATGACCAAATTAAAGAATTTATATCTCTTGCTGAAGCGTCTTTTAACCGGGTACTAAGAACTCGGAATCAGATCAAGCGGAGCACCTCAGACGTTTCGACTCAGTTCGTCACTCTCCCCACTGATCTCCTAGAACTTTATAATATCCAGCTTAACTCTGATCCTATAGTTAGGCTTGAGCAGGTAAGTTTGTCTGCCTTAGACACGCTAAAATCTCAGTCAACCACTACAGGCAAGCCAAGATATTTTGCTATCACTGGCTCGGACCTCGAGTTCTACCCCTCCCCCGATACAACCTACGAAATTGAGGTTATATATTTTTCTACTATCACTCCTTTAGCCACTGATGCTGAGACAAATTTCCTGATAACGAATCACAATGATATCTACTTATTTGGGACTTTAGTTCAAGCTGAACCTTGGTTGATGAATGATGAGAGAATTGGAGTTTGGGGAGCATTTTTAGGCAAAGCAATTGAGGAACTTAGAGTCTCAGACGAAAGATCACAAACAGAGAGTGGAACTATTGTTATGAGAGCAAAAAGGAACCTTGACTATGGAGGTTGGAAATGAGTATAACAACCCAAACTTATTCCGAACAAACTTCTCCAACAACTACGTTTTCTTCTCAGTCTGCAAGCACGTTAAGTTTTTCAGATCAAACAAGTACAACGTCAACCTTCACAGAAGTTTCACCAACACAAGAAGGAACATTCTTTGGATTAGAGAATTATAACAGTGAATCTTATGAAGCACGAACTTTAATTTTAGGAAGGGCAGGATAGAATGGCAAACACTTTTACAACAAACTACTCGCTTACGAAGCCGGAAGTGGGGGGAGCAAACGATACCTGGGGCACACTTATAAATTCAGATCTAGATGACTTGGACTCGCAGACGTTTAACAAAGTAGACAAGGTAGATCAGAAGGGTGTTACTCACTCTTTAAGTTTCTCAGGAAATAATATAACAACAGGCACAAGCAACGGATTTAATTCCTACATTGCAGGTGACAGATTATATATTGCAAATGCCTCAAGTAATGCTGCAAACCTTGGTGAATTTTTAATAGAAAACGTTGTCAGTGATACAGAGTTAGATCTTAAAAAAGCAGACGGAACCACAGATGCAGGATTCACTACCGAGACAATAAGTTCTGTTGTTTATTTAGTATCTATACCAAGGTTTACTCGGCAGGGTTTAACGCAGTTAGCAGGAGAAATAAAACTTTATGGAAGCACCACTCTATCAGTAATTCAAAATTTAGGATCTATAACTTATGCAGGAGGAACAAGATATTTTTGGCTACCCTGTGACGGATCTGCTTACTCAAGAACTTTGTATGATGACCTGTATGATGTTATTGGTACAAGCTTCGGAGTTGGTGACGGTTCCACTACTTTTAATGTTCCAGATTTCAGGGGAAGAGCACCTATAGGAACAGGAATAGGAACAGGAGGAACTGCTTCTGATGCAGACGGTGGAGCAGCACCTACAGGAGGATCAGCACTTACTGAAAGAGACTTAGGTGAGTGGGGAGGACAGGAAGAATACACGATATTAGAAGATGACCTGCCTACTCACGTTCACGCACAGAGTGAGCACCAGCATGATTTTGCAGGTACTGATGCTCATACTCACTCTGTAACAGGTGAGGCACAATATAACTCAGGTGGAACAGGTGGAGTTACAGTTTTACACGATCACGGTTATTCTGTTGGTTCTCACACCACTGAATCAACTACAGTTTCTATTTCTGGAACCACTACAGCAATGGATGCAGCAAATACAGGCAACGGTGGTTTTGACAATGACGTACTTACTTTTCAGAAAAGAGCAATGCCCTTCCTTTGTGTTAATTACATAATAGCAACTTAAAAATGGCAGACGCAACAACAACTAATTTAAGTTTAACTAAGCCTGAAAGTGGAAGTTCAAAAGGGACTTGGGGAACAAAGCTGAATGCTAATCTAGACGTGCTTGATAATGCTGTTATTTTAACTGACACACAGACCTTAACAAACAAGACACTTACAGACTGTGTAGCAAACACACAGAGTGCGTCTGATAATTCTACTAAATTAGCAACTACTGCATATGTTGATTCTCAGGTTGCAACAGTAGACACAATTAATGAATTAACAGACGTTACAATCACCTCTGCTGCAGATAATGAGGTGCTTGCATATGACAGTTCCTCAAGTGAGTTCATTAACCAAACTGCTACTGAAGCAGGACTTGCAACTGAGGTAGGACTTGCAGCAAGAGTATCTGCAGCTACCACAGCAGCGCAAGGGGTTGGGACAGGCAACTCGCCAACTTTTGTTACAGTAACAGGGAATCTAACTGGAAATGTAACCGGCAATGTAACTGGAGATGTAACTGGAGATATAACTGGAGATATAACAGGAGATGTAACAGGTGATTTAACAGGTGATGTTACTGGTGATGTAACAGGGGATTTAACGGGAGATGTAACTGGAGATGTAACAGGAAATGCTGATACTGCAACAACTGCTACAAATGTAACAGTAGCAGCCGAATCGATTATATCATCTCAAACAATTACTTATCAGTATAATGTTGATAGTACAGTGTTATTCTCATGTGCCAGTCATGGTCTTGCTGAAGATCAACCTATAACGATCACTTTATCTGGAACTGCACCAACTGGTGTGACTTCAGGAACTATATATTATGTTCGTCCAGGGGTTGCAGGAGGGTTTGGATCAGGACTATCTGGGACAGCAAATAATTTCAAAATCTCAACTTCACCTAGTGGGAGTAGTGTACATATTACAACAACTGGATGGCAGGGGTCTTGTAGTCATGTATTTAATAAAGTCAGGTTTCCTTTATTTGCACTATCACCAACTGGGGATCTTCCTGCAAAAAGTGGTGGTGGTTTAACATTGACTGGAGAAGGTAAATTAACTTCTACTACATTTGCAGGAGATCTGACTGGAGATGTAACAGGTGATTTAACTGGTGATGTTACTGGTGATGTTACTGGTGATGTTACTGGTGATTTAACTGGTGATGTTACTGGTGATGTAACAGGTGATGTAACAGGGGATGTAACAGGTAATGCAGATACTGCAACTGCTTTAGCAACAGGCAGGACAATTGGAATGACAGGTGATGTTGTCTGGACTTCAGCATCATTTGACGGATCTGGTAATGTAACAGGAACTGCAACAATTCAGGCCGATTCTGTAGCATTAGGTACTGACACAACTGGAGACTATACAGCCACTATTACAGCAGGAACAGGGTTGACTTCTACCGGAGCAACCAGTGGAGAAAGTATAGCTCATTCACTCAGTGTAGATGCATCACAGACTCAAATTACTTCAGTCGGGGCACTGGATGCAGGTTCAATCACTTCAAATTTTGGAACAATTGACACTGGTTCTTCAAATATAACTACAACAGGCACATCTTCAGCAACTACTTTTGTGGGTGCTTTAACTGGTACTGCTTCTGGAAATGACGTTCTTGGGTCTGCAGTTTCTATGGCAATTGCACTTGGGGTTGTCTTGACACCACTCATAGGATAGAAAAATGGCAAACGCTTTTAAAAACGTAACTGTAACAGGATCTCATGCTGCGGACACCGATATTGATGTTGGTAGTGCAGTAGCTAGTGGGGCTACTCACACATTAATAGGGATGACTATCTCCAATATTTCAGCAAGTGTAATAGCAGTAGATGTAATACTAGAAAATTCTTCTTCTAGGACTTATATCGTGAAGGGGGCACCAATACCAACAGGTGGTAGTTTAGTGGCGTGTGGAGGTGACCAAAAAATCGTTTTATGGTATCACGATAGTTATGGTGATCAAATAGTGGTTCGATCAAACACATTAAATTCAGTAAATATAGTCTTGTCTTATTTGGAGAGCACCTAATGGCATATCTTGGTAGAAAAGGGGCAGCCGCAGCTTTAAACAGTGCAGACATACCAGACAATAGCATCACTGGTGCAAAGATAGTTGCTGGCACTATTGAGGCATCAGATGTAGCTGCAGATATGGCTACTCAGGCAGAGTTGGATTTAAAAGCACCGTTAGCTAGTCCAGCATTTACTGGTACACCAACTGGAATAACTGCGGCACATATAACCTCTGGAATCTTACCTGTAGGAGTAACAGGAGGATCGGGATTGACTGCACTTGCTTCTGGAGTTACATTAACAAATCCTACACTTACTGGTTTTCATACATATGCTAGATTATCTACAGGTGCTTACGGTAGTACTAATAGTAAAATCATTCATTTTTCAAATACAATAGAAACAAGTAATGACACTGTAGTGACAGTAGCCTCTACTTCTGCTGCTGGGTTAAGTGTAACAGCAAATGTAGCCTGTTTATGTTGGATTAATTTTTACTTTGCAGGAACAGGAGGAGATGTAACTTTTGGATTGAGTAAAAATTCTACTCAACTAACTACTGCAATTTATCTGATTACCTCTGCTGATAATTTAGGTATGGATGTTACCAGAGCCGATGGTCAAGCAGACCAAGTTTCATTTGTTGGAGCATTAGATGTAAGTGATGTTATCAGACCTCATGCCGATGGAAATGCTATTCATGGTACTGGAATGCGAACACAATTTCACGTTCTTGCAATTAGAAATTTAGGATAACACATGAGTTACATAGGAGCAGAACCAGACGGAAAGGGATCAGCAGAGAGATTCAAACATCATATAATAAGTTAAGCAACGAAGATGAAGTTGCTATGG
>PVBE012273521.1_pt1 | contig 12354 bp, 10 predicted proteins | sample 1631181 | NCBI WGS metagenome assembly PVBE01 (sample SAMN08397723, study PRJNA350692) | Marine metagenome, whole genome shotgun sequencing project. | isolation source: water | place: Pacific Ocean | collected 2012-04 | reverse complement strand
CGTTCCGCAGCCGCTGGCTCAACGAGGCGGTGTTTTGGATCGCCGCCTTCATTTCCTACCGCGAGCCGGTGTACAGCCGCTCGATGCACGCGCTACACCACACCCACACGCTGATCACCGGGCGCGATCCCGAGATCGACCTGCCGCGGCCCGCGAACCTCTGGAAGCTCGCCGCGGACTTCGTTCGCCTGCCCTTCGCTTTCGAGTTCCTGAGCGCGATCGTCCTGCACACCTTCGGCATCATCTCGAAGGGCGCGCGGGAGTACGTGCCCGAGGCCGAGTACCGGCGGATGATCTGGAACTCGCGGGTGCTGTTCGCGGCCTACGCGGCGGTCTTCGCCTGGGCCATCGCGTCGTGGAGTTGGCTGCCGTTGCTGCTGCTGTTCTTCCCGCGCATGTACGGCGCCTGGCTCCACGAGCTGCTGGCCAAGGCCCAAGACAGCGGCCTGGCGGTCGATGTCCGGGACCATCGCCGCAACAGCCGCACCGTCCTTATGAATCCGGTGCTGCGTTACCTATACTGGAACATGAACTACCACATCGAGCATCACCTGTTCCCCTCGGTCCCGTTTCACGCGATGCCCAAGATCCACGAGGTCGTGGCCGCCGAGATGCCGCCCACGGTCGTCGGAGTGTGGGCGGCGTGGCGCGAGATGGTGCCGGTGTTCGTGCGCCAGCAGCGCGACCGGGACTATCACATCGAGCAGCAGCTGCCCGAGCTGGCGGCGGTGCAGTAGCCGCGCAAGATTGGGCGCAGGCGCCGCGCGAGGCCGGTTCAGCCGCCTTCCTTGTGCAGGAACGCGGTAACCACGCGGGTCGTTTGTCCGTCGCGATCGCCGACGAAGTAGAGCGACAGCCCGCCCTCGGTTAGGCTCCGGTGATAGGTCTGGACGGAGTAGGAGCCACCCTCGAGGATGGCCAGGATGGACACGGTCAACGTGTCCTCGTTGATCGAGGCCCAGGCCAGCTGCTCCGCGGGTCCGGCGGGTGAGGCCGCGACCACGAAAACCCCGGCGCGAGCGCTCGGCACGAAGTCAAGCCGCGCGGCCCTGCGCCGCGGTTCATCGGCCGTAAAGTCGTAGATCACGGTGGTCCATTCGACAAAGAATCCGTCTCCGTGCGCGCCGATCTCGACGTCCATGTCGCGATTGGCGTAGCCGAAGTCGCCGACCAGGGGATTTTGAGAAATGCCGGCGCCGCTATAGCGCCCGTAAAAAGCCTCTGGCGCCAGGTCCGCTGCCCACGAGGACGTCGCGAGCGGCCCGGCGAACATGCCTAGGGCGCCAACAAGAATGATCAGCCTCGTGAGCTTTGCGGGCATTGCAGCCTCCTGTCGATTGGGGTCTATCGCACGGCTAACACATAGCCTTGATCGCGGCGGTATCAATACCCCTAGGTCCGTACCTCCGGCCATACAAAACTGACCGAACGCTCCGGCTAGGCCACGTCAATCGTCGGCGGGGATGGGCGCGTCGAAGGAGCCGTAGCTGCGGCGGCCCTTGCGCCATTTCTCCTGCATCTTCTCTTGCGTTTCCGGCGAGCCGTCGTGGAAGGTGCCAAGCCAGCGGTCGAGGGGCGCGGCGGGGCCGCCGTAGTTGCACTCGAAGTAGCGGTGGTGGAGGTAGTGGAAGAACCCGCCGGTGGGCAGCACCGCTTTGCCCTTGAGGGTGAATTTCTCGAAGCCGGCGTGGCCGACGGCGGGGGCCAGGGCGGTGTGCTGCAGGGTGAAGATGACGTGCAGGGGGTGCGAGGGCACGAGCCAGTAGAGCACCACCACGCTGAAGTACAGCACGTGCTCGACGGGGTGCATCGCCATGCCCGACCAGGGGCCGATGTTGACGTTCTTGTGGTGGAGGTAGTGGATGGTGCGGTAAAGCGGCCGCCAGTGGATCGCCCGGTGGACGATGTAGAAATGGACCTCGCGCCAGAACGGCACGGTCAGCATCAATGCCGTAAAATAGACCGGCTCGGTGCGCCAGTCGACGAAGGGCATGAAGCCGTTGGCGTAGGCCCACATCGAAACCGCCTCGTAGGCGGTCCACACCAGGCAGGCGCTGGTCAGAGTCCAGAAGACATTGTCGCGGAGCTGTGAGCCCCAGAGGAAGGTCGGGTCCTTCGCGCCCGGCCACTTGGGGTTGAACTTGTAGGCGCTTTGCTGACCGCGAAAGCGGTAGAGGCGGAGGTGCCAGCCGCCGACCCAGACCACCAGGATGGCCAAGTTGCGGAAGAACATCTCGGCGATCCAGTCGAGGCGGAACTCGGCGGTGCGCGAGAGCTCGGGCTGGAAATAGAGCCAGGTGGCGATGGCGATCAGGATGTAGACCGCGTTCCACGGGAACAGGAAGCCGGGGTAGCCGACGATCCACTTCAGGGTCGCGACGGGGCGCGGCGGCCAGGCCCAGAGCGGCACGGTGCCGGTGCACTCGTCAGGCCGCCAATGCCCGCGGGCCTCACGCACACCGCCAATGGTTTCCGACATGCTCGTTCCCCAGGAGGCTAGGCGCGCACTCGGCCGTCACAGATGCAGGTGCGCCGTGGTTGGAAGTATTCCCCGTTGGGTTCGGAGCGTCAATGTTGGCGATCAGAAGTCACGGATCAGGGGATCCGGGCTCGATCAAATGTGGCAATGCAAGACCTGACCCCGATTATGGAAAATGTGGCAATGCAAGACCTGACCCCGAATCTGACCCTGACCCCGGATCTGACCCCGAATTTCCGCATGCCCCGATTTGGGTGGGCGGCGCGTCAGTAGCGCTTTTGGGCCCAGGTGTTGAAGATCACGGCAACGACGATGACCATGCCGATGAACACTTCGAGATAGTAGCCCGGCGCGTGGCCGAGGATCAGCACGTCCTTGACCATTTCGAGGATGATGGCGCCAAAGAAGATGCCGAGAACCGCGCCGCGGCCGCCGAACAGCGAAACCCCGCCGACCACGCAGACCGCGACGATCTTGAGCTCGAGGTAGAGCTGGGGCTCGACGGTGACCGCCTTCTGGCGGGCGACGCTCAGTATCCCGGCGACCGTCGCGAACAGCGAGCAGATGACGAAGGCGGTCATTTTGGTCCAGTAGACGTTGATGCCCACCGACCGGGCGGCTTCGGCGTTGCCCCCGACGGCGAAGAAGCGGTTGCCCAGGCGGTGGCGGTTGAGAATGAAGTAGGCGATGATCGCGAAGATGACGAACCACACGAACTGGGCCGGAACGACGCCGAAGATCTTGTGGGTCAAGATGTCGAAGAAGGTCTGGTCGGCGCGGAACATCAAAGGCTTATTGCCGTGAATGACGCGCGCTCCCGAACGGATGATAAACAGGGTACCGAGCGTGGTGATGAACGAGGGTATGTTGAATTTCAGGGTAATGAAACCGTTGACCAGGCCGACCACGACCGCGGTCCCCAGCGCGCCGAAGACGGCGATCGCTTCGGGCACGCCGTGGGTCCAGGGGAGCACCATCATGTAGGGCGCGAAAGTGAAAAGCGCGCCCACCGAAAGGTCGAATTCGCCGGCGATCATCAGTATGCCCATGCCGAGCGCCAGAATCCCGAACGTCGGAATGGCCCGCAAAAGAATGCGGAAGTTGGCCTCGGAGGTGAAACGGAAGTCGTCAGGATAGATCATGCCAACGATGCTGGCGGCAAGCGCGAAAACGACGAACACGATGAGCACGTTGCCGCCGGGGAAGTGCCGCAGGCGTTCCCACAGGTTGACCCCGGCGTAACGGCCGGTCTTGACCGTAGCGCTTCCCTCGGACGCCGTCATCGAGTCACCTCTTTCCCAACATCTCGGCCCGTCACCGCGCCTATTTGGCGACCCGCTTGCTAACGAACGTATTGAAGACAACGGCGAGGATGAGCACGATGCCCATGAATGCCTTGAAGTACTCACCGGGCGCGCGCATGAGTGCCAGGATGTCCTCGATCGTGGCGAGCATCGCGGCGCCGAGGACGATGCCGAGAACCGTACCGCGGCCGCCGAACAAGAACAATCCGCCCACGACACAGGCGGCGATGGCACGAAGCTCAAAGGCAACCAGATACTGGGTCGGAATGACGGCGTTGATGCGGGTAGAACTTACGACTCCCGCCAAAGCTGCCATGGTTGAGCAGATCATGAAGGCGATGAGCTTTACCCTATCGGCATTGATGCCGACCGCGATCGCCGCATCCCTATTGCCGCCAACGGCGAAGACCTGGTTGCCGAAGCGGTGGCGGTTGAGCAAGAAGTAGGCGCCGATGGCAAGGCCGATGACCCACAGCATCTGCGCGTGAATCGGGCCGATGATCTGACCGGTGAGGATTCCTTCGAATAAGTCCCCGGGATACACCGACTGTTGATTGATCGAGCTTCTGCTGCCCGACCCCGCGATCCAGCGGACAAGGCCGCGCGTCATGAACATCATGCCAAGGGTTGTGATGAACGAGGGAATGTGGAAACGGTTGGTGATCTGACCATTAACGGTGCCAACCAAGAAACCAGTAGCCAAAGTGGCAAAGAACGCCGCCGGCACCGGCCAACCGTGGTCGTGAATAAGGCTACCAAAGACGAAACCGGCAAGTACGAAAACGCCACCGACGGAAAGGTCGAATTCGCCGGCGATCATTAGTATCCCGACGCCGAGCGCCAGGATCATAAGGCGCGGGATCTGTTGCAGGAGGACCGAAAGATTGGCCTCGCCAAGGAAGGGGAACGCATCCGTTTGGACGGCATCGGCGATGATGCAAACAAGCAGCAGGACGGTGTAAATGATGATGATGTTGGCCGCCGTATAGCGGCGGAATCGGTCCAAAAGGGTATCGGGCCCGCGCCGCCTGGCCGCTGCCGCGTCCGCTGCTGTCATTCCGCGACGTCCCTGTCTTCACATGTCAGTGGTGTGTTCGGCCTTGACCGACACACCACTCACACGACGCACGTCAGTGAAGACTAAAGCGTCCGAAAACTAGCGGTAGGTCCCGGCGTTGTCCGATGCGGTTTTCGCATTTGACAAATCGACGAGCGCCTTGCCGGTGTCGGACTCGACCGGCGCCAGGCCATAACGGATGTTGTAGGCGATGTACATGATCGGCAGGAAACCTTGCCAGAACGGCTGCTGATCCATCGTGCCCGTGGTCAGACCGGCGTTGATGTTGTCCATGATCCGCGGGTTGACGTCGAAGCCGCCGTTGGGAAGCCCTTCCATGCCAGCCTCTTCCGCGGCCTGCGGAGAAACCGAGGTGGGCACATTGCCGGCGCCAACGACGCAGTCCGTATCCGGATTGGCCAACAGATACTCCGCGATAATGTTCTGGTTCTCGTCCACAACACCACCGGTTCCAATCATCTCGGAATCTACGTTACCTGTCTCGAGGCCAGATTTGATGCCAGCGTATCGACCCTGGGCATATACCAGGTCTGGAAACTCAGCGGCAACGACACAGAAATCACCTTCGCCAAGACCGTGCTCATCGACCATCCGCTTGCCGATGAGGTAGCCCGACTGGATAAAGTCCTGTCCGACGTAAGCTTGGCGAGCAGTCCCGTCGGCCCCGTCCCCGTCCGGATCGTCGATGTTGGAGACGATCACCGAGATACCGAGGTCGCGCGCCTTCTGGATGGCGTCGGTCATCGCGTCCTCGACCGAGACCATGGGGACGATACCGTCAACGCCGTTGGCGATGGCGGTCTCGATCAGGTTCTTGTTGCGCTCGGGATCGCCGTCGGCGTTCTGGATGTCGACGTTGATGTTGAACAGCGCCGCAGCCTCGTTGACGCCATGAATCATGGGCTCCCAGAACACGTTGCCGAGACAGCAGTGGATGATGAAGGTGACGTCAAGCGTCTCTTCATCGGACGGCGCTGACTGCGATTGTGTGGCGAACGACATTAACGCCCCCGCCACCAGCGCCGCGATCGACATGCGAATGAGTCTCATTACTTGCCTCCCTGTGGACACAGCCCACTCATTGTGAGCGGCGTAATCATACCCAACGTCGGTGGATTGTCACCCCCCTGGTCTTCGGCGCCTTATTCGAGGCTCGGAACGGCCTGGAAAATGGTGTATGAAGCGCACGGGTTCACAACACGCGAGATACAAGGGAGGACGGGCGCCATGCGGTATGAGGCCCCCGAAACGGTCGAGGCGGCGGTCGCCCTGTTGGCCAAGGCCAAGGGTGATGCGAAGGTGCTGGCGGGCGGAACCGACCTGCTGGTCCAACTCCGCTCCGGTCTGGTCGAGCCCGATCTGGTGGTCGACGCCAAACGCATTCCCGAGCTCAAATCGATCACCGCCGAGGACGGCGGATTTCGAATCGGCGCCGCGGTGTCGGGAGCCGAACTGGGCGAGCACGAGGGGGTCCGCAAGGCATGGCCCGGCGTCGTCGAGGCGGCGGAACTTATCGGCTCGACCCAGATCCAGGGCCGCGCCAGCATGGGCGGGAACCTGTGCAACGCCTCGCCCGCCGCCGACTGTGTGCCGGCCCTGTTCGCCGTCGGCGCCCGCGTTGCGATCGTCGGGCCCGAGGGCAGCCGCGAGGTCGCGGTCGAGGAGATCGCCACCGGCCCCGGCACGAACTCGCTGAAGAAGGGCGAGATCGTGGTTTCGATCGTGCTGCCCAAACCGCCGCCGCGTTCGGGCGATGCGTACCTGCGCTTTATTCCCCGCACCGAGATGGACATCGCCGTGGTCGGCGCCGGCATCTGCCTGGCGCTCGACGAGGGCGGCACCTGTAGCGACGCGAGGGTCGCGCTGGGGGCGGTGGCGGAGGTACCGTTGCTGGTCGCCGAGGCCGCCGATACGCTGATTGGCACCACGGTCGACGCGGCAGCACTCGAGGCCTTGGCCGCGGCGGCTGGCGCCGCCTGCCGGCCGATCGACGACAAGCGCGGGACCAAGCGGTTTCGCATCCAAGTGGCCGGGGTGCTGGCGCGCCGCGCCGCGGCCATCGCTCTAGACCGCGCGAGGAAAAGCTGATGTCGAGAAACCATATTTCCACCACCATCAACGGCGACGCCGTCGAGTTCCTGTGCGAGACCGAGCAAACCCTCTTGGACGTGCTGCGCGACGAGCTCCATCTGACCGGCAGCAAAGAGGGCTGCGGCACCGGCGACTGCGGGGCCTGCAGCGTCATGGTCGACGGCCGCCTGGTCTGCGCGTGCCTGGTGCTGGGGGCCGAGGCCGAAGGCCGCTCGATCGAGACCATCGAGGGCATGGCCGCGGGCGAGACGCTACACCCCTTGCAGGAGAAGTTCCTGGATCATGCGGCGCTGCAATGCGGCATCTGCACCCCGTGATTCCTGGTCGCCGCCAAGGCGCTGTTGGACAAGAACCCCGAGCCCAGCGAGAGCGAGGTGCGCTACTGGCTGGCCGGAAACCTGTGCCGTTGCACCGGCTATGACAAGATCGTGCGGGCCGTCCTCGACACGGCCGCAGAGATGAGGGGAAGCTGACGATGTCGACCGCCGAGAAGATCGACGAGGGCGCCGCCGGCCGCGAGTTCAAGTGGGTTGGCACCCGTCCGCGCCGGCCCGACGGGGTCGACAAGGTCACCGGGCGCGCCCACTACGGGGCCGATCATCATCTGCCCGGCATGCTGGTCGGGCGGGTGCTGCGTAGCCATCACCCCCACGCCCGCATCAAGTCGATCGATACCTCCAAGGCCGAGGCCTTGGACGGCGTCAAGTCGGTGGTCACGCGCGAGGACTTCGCCGAGATGCCCGAAGGGATGATTGCGGCCGGCGAAATGCCGGTCAACTACCGCAATCTCGTGCGCAATGTCATGGCTCGCGAGAAGGCGCTATACGACGGCCACGCGGTGGCCGCGGTGGCGGCGACCAGCACCGCCGTGGCACGCAAGGCGCTGCGCCTGATCGAGGTCGACTACGAGCCGCTGCCCCACGTCATCGCCATCGCCGCGGCGATGGCGCCGGGGGCGCCGATCCTGCACGAGAATCTGTTCACCGAGGGCGTCGAGCCCACACCCGACGCGCCCTCGAACGTCTCCAAGCGGATCGAGCTCGGGACCGGCGACACCGAGGCCGGCTTCGCCAAGGCCGACGTCGTGGTCGAACGCGAGTTCAAGACCAAGCCCGTGCACCAGGGATATATCGAGCCACACGCCTGCGTCGCCAGCTTCTCGGAGGATGGGCTGGCCGAGCTGTGGTGCACCACCCAGGGGCATTACGTGGTGCGCTCGTACTGCGCCCAGTTGCTGGGCATGGAGGTCTCCAAACTGCGCGTTACTCCCTCGGAAATCGGCGGCGGCTTCGGGGGCAAGACGGTGGTCTTCATCGAACCCGTGGCGCTGTTGCTTTCGCGCAAGGCGGGCCGACCGGTGAAGATGGTGATGACGCGCGAGGAAGTGTTCCGCGCCAGCGGACCGACCTCGGGCGCCGACATCTGGGTCAAGTTGGGGGCGACCAAGGACGGGCGCATCACCGCGGGCGAGGCGGTGCTCAAGTTCGAGGCCGGCGCCTTTCCCGGAGCCTCGGCGGTGGAGCCCGGCGCCAACTGCGCCTTCGGCCCCTATGACATCGACAATGTCAAGGTGGTCGGCTACGACGTGGTGATGAATCGGCCCCAGGTCGCTGCCTATCGCGCGCCCGGTGCGCCGATCTCGGCGTACGCCGTCGAGAGCGCGATCGACGAGCTGGCCAAGAAGCTGGGCCTCGACCCGATCGATTTCCGGCTTCAGAACTCGGCCAAGGACGGCACGCGCGCCGCCTATGGGCCGCGGTTCGGACCCATCGGCTTCGTCGACACCCTTGCGGCGGCCAAGGCGCATCCTCATTATTCGGCGCCGCTCGGGCCCAACCAGGGCCGCGGTGTGGCCTCGGGGTACTGGTTCAACATCGGCGGCGGCGAGACTTGCGCCTCGCTCAACGTCAACATCGACGGCACGCTGACGCTGATGACGGGAACCCCCGACATTAGCGGCACGCGCTCCTCGGTGACGCTGATGGCGGCCGAAGAGCTGGGCATCGAGCCCGAGCGCATCCGTCCCATCATCGCTGATACCAGTGCGCTCGGCTTCACCTTCCTCACCGGCGGTAGCCGGGTCACCTTCGCCAGCGGCATGGCCGCGGTCGAGGCGGCGCGCGCCGCGATCGAGGTGCTGCGCGAGCGGGCCGCCAAGATCTGGGGCATCGACGTCGAGGCGGTGGTGTGGGAGGAGGGATGCGCCAAGCCCGCCGGCGCCAACGCCGGCGAGTTCGAACCGCTCAGCCTTGCCGATATCGCCAAGCTGGCGGGCAAGACCGGCGGAGGCATTGCGGGGCACGCCGAGATCGACGCCCAAGGGGCCGGCCCGAGTATCGGCGTCCACCTCGTCGACGTCGAGGTCGACCCCGAGACCGGCGCCGTCACGGTGCTGCGCTACACCGTGGTTCAGGACGCCGGCCGGGCGATCCATCCGAGCTACGTCGAAGGTCAGTTCCAGGGTGGCGCGGTGCAGTGCATCGGCTGGGCGCTGAATGAGGAGTACATTTACGGCGAGGACGGGCGGCTCGAAAACCCGGGTTTTCTGGATTACCGGATCCCCGTCGCCTCGGACCTGCCGATGATCGATACCGTCATCGTCGAGGTACCGAACCCCAAGCACCCCTATGGGGTTCGCGGGGTTGGCGAGACGCCGATCGTGCCGGGCCTGGCTGCGGTCGCCAACGCGGTGGCGGGCGCGACCGGGGTGCGTTACGCGGAGCTGCCGATGTCACCGCCGCGGGTGCTGCGGGGGATCGAGGAGGCGGGTAAGGCCGGCGGCTGAGGCGCCGCCCCGCGGCGCTCGCCGGCGAAACCGAACCCTGCCACCGTATTGAGATGACGGCCCTCGATCCACAGGCGCAGGCGTTCCTCGACGAGGCGAACGCGGCGGGCGGCGCGCCGCCGTGGGATGTACCGCTGTCGCAATTGCGCAGCGATTTCGACGCCTTCCTGGAAACCATCAACATCCCGCGCGAGCCGGTGGCGCGCCTCGAGGATCGAGAGATCCCCGGCCCCCATGGTCCGATCCCGCTGCGCATCTATTGGCCGCGTGAGAGTGCCGCGGCGCTCCCCATGCTCGTCCATTTCCACGGCAGCGGCTTCGTCGTCGGCGGCCTCGACAGTCATGACCCGGTGTGCCGGACGCTGTGCAACCAGGCCGAGTGCATCGTGGTGGCGGTCGACTATCGCAAGGCGCCGGAGCACAAGTTTCCCGCCGGGATCGACGATTGCTGGGCGGCCACGGAGTGGGCGGCGGCAGAGGCCGCGGCGCTGAACGGCGACGCCGCGCGGATGGCGGTATTCGGCGACAGCACCGGCGGCAACAACGCGGCCGTGGTTGCGCAGCGAGCGAGCGAGGCCGGCGGCCCTGGGCTGGTACTGCAGGCGCTGGTCTACCCGCCATTCGATATGGCCGCCAAGGGTGCTTCGTACGAGACCTACGCCGAGGGCTACAATCTGACGGCCACGGCGATGCGTTGGTTCATCGATCAGTATCTTGGAGACGAGGCGGATCGGACCGACCCTCGCGCCTCGCCGCTGCTGGCGCCCGACCTGTCGGGTCAGGCGCCGGCGTTCGTGCTGACCGTCGGCCCCGACCCGTTGCGAGACGAGCAGCTTGCCTACATCGAGCGGCTGCGTGCGGCCGAGGTGGCGGTCGAGCACAGCGACCACCTGGACCTGTTCCACGGTTTTTGGTTCATGGGCGCGCGAATCGACGCCGCCGGGCGCGCGCACGCCGAGGTGGCGACGGCGCTGCGCACCGCGTTCGCCGTCGACTGAGAACGCGGAAAACTGGACGGCGCTTCGCCGCCGCGACAAACAAGCGCGGAGTGAGGCGAGGGTCGTTGACGCGCGCGCAATTGCCACATAGTTTCGCCCCTAGTTCTGGTCCTGATACGAATGAATCAATCTCAGAGGAGGATGATGATGAGTACCGATAGCGAAACCCTTTTCAAACAGACGATGGCCCAGGCCAAGTCCTTGCGGACAGGCCTGACGCGGCGGCGTCTGCTGCAGACCACGGCCGCGCTGGCGGCTGGCGCTGCGGTGACCGGCAATATCCGCGAGGCGCGGGCAGCGAGTCACGACACCCACGGACCGGGCTGGTACACCGACGACCAGCTCACCGGCAAGGTGACCTGCATCACCTTCTCGGGCCAGCGCTGGGGCCTGCCGCCGGCGGCAACTATTCCGACGTTCCTGGAGCGCTTCCCGAACGTCGAGATGGACCTGGTCGACGAGCCCGTCGGTGAGGGCTACACCAAGATCCAGATGCGTGCGGCATCAAAATCGTCGTCGTACAATTCCGCGATCGCCGATTCCAACCAATGGACGGCGCTGGGCCAAATCGGCGCGATGGAGAGCTTCGAGCCGATGTTGGCGGACGACAAAGGCTACGCCGACGATTATTTCGCCGACGTGCCCGAGAACATCACCAACGGGTACAAGCTGCCGCAGAACCCCGGCGGCGATACCTTCGGGCTGTCGTGCGACGGAAACTGCAAGCTTGGTTACTATCGCAAGGACAAATTCGCGGAAGTCGGCATCACCAAAGTGCCGGAGACCTGGGAAGAGGCGATCGAAGCCGCCAAGGCACTGCATAATCCGGACAAGGACGAGTATGGCTTTGTCAGCACGGCGAGGCGAGGCCTCTATGCCGGTCTCGAGCTTTATCAGATCATGAGGACGCTCGGCGGCGATTGGTTCGATGGCGGCGAGCTACTGGGAAGGCCCGGCAATTACCAGCCGCAGTTCGATACCGAGATCGGCCACCAGGCCATGGATATCCTGCTGCGGCTCTTCGAGTATCGCCATCCGGTGACGCTGAATGCGGCGGACGACGAGGCCAACGCCGCGCTCGCAAACGGCACCGCTCTGTACGCGCCGATGGAATGGGGCACCTCGATTCTAACCGACCCCGAATTCACCGAGTTCGCCGACGTCTTTGGCACCGAGATCGTGCCCAAGGGCTCGACCCCGGGTAGCGACCACCGGCCATTGATGGGCGGATTCGCGTACTACGTGAATACCTCGGGCAATGACAAACAGGCCGCCTTCGAGTGGGTCAAGCACCTAAACGCAGGCGATTACACCGATACCCGCATTGGTGAGGCCTATGCGACCAACACCGGCCAGCCAGCGCGGATATCGCTGTTGGACAAGTTTGCCTGGCATCAGCCGTACTTCGCCGGCCTCAAGAAGTCCTTTGAGAAGGGTACGCCGGGCTTCCCGTGGGTGCCGGAGACCTTCACGCTTGCCGATCTCGTCGGCAACGAGGTTACCGCCGCCATCGTCGGCGAGAAGAATCCCGACGACGCGTTGAAGGCGGCGGACGAAGGCAGCGCACAGGTGATGGCCGACGGCGGCTACTACGACTAAGCCAATCCGGCGTCCGTCAT
>PVBE010787686.1_pt1 | contig 12354 bp, 12 predicted proteins | sample 1631181 | NCBI WGS metagenome assembly PVBE01 (sample SAMN08397723, study PRJNA350692) | Marine metagenome, whole genome shotgun sequencing project. | isolation source: water | place: Pacific Ocean | collected 2012-04 | reverse complement strand
GAAGAGGTTTTACGCAAATGTACGTACGAACCGCGCGGAACGTGGTATCGCGAGCGCATCTCGCGGATGAACGCGCCTCTGACGTGGAGTTACTGCCAACCGGATTTGGAACAAGTGTACGAGTATTGCACGCCGATCGAGATGCAGGGCGGTCTGTGCGACCCGAGACGCGCGCGAGAGCGCATGTACCTCTCACAAACCGTCGCGATCAACGGCGGCGTCCCGCCGTGTTTGCGTTGGCGCACGAACATATTTGGAACGAGGGAGTGCATCGACTGGGGACATCGTTAAGTGTACAAGGTGTTGTAATCGTAAAAGCTGCGTCAGAGGTGGTCGGTGTTTTCGCGCGCGTCGTTCATCATTTGCCCGCCGCGACGTTTTTCACGAGACAATTTTCGACACCGCTCGTCGCGTCGCCGACCGTCGTGCCGGATTGCCACGCCGGCGTGCTCATCTCCATACCGTTGCCGAACCACGGATGCGCGTCGGAGGGGTCCCCCGCCATGCGTCGTCTCGCCGCGTTGGACGGTTGAATGTCCTCCATGGCGTCCGTGAGCGAGCGAGACCGAGATGCGATCGGCACGTAATCACGCAACCATTCGCCTTGGTATACCTGCTGAGGTCGCATGATTTTTTGATCGGGATCGTTCAGACTCTCGCGCCAGTGCGACAGGTATCCGGTGGCTCGCGGAATGGCGAAGAGCACGGTGAAGAATTCGGGCGGGAACCCCATGGCGCGATACACGAGTCCGCTGTAAAAGTCCACGTTCGGGTACAATTTGCGCTTGACGAAGTACTCGTCCGCGCGCGCTTGCTTTTCGAGCTCGATGGCGACGTCGATCAAGGGATCGCGACCGACGAGTTCGAAGACGTCGTTGGCAATCTTGCGAATGATTTTCGCACGCGGATCGAAATTCTTGTACACGCGATGACCGAATCCGAACATCACGTATCTCTTCTCCTTGACACCGGCCAAAAAGTTTGGAATGTTCTCGACGTTTCCGATGCGTTCGAGCATCTTCAACACCGCCTCGTTGGCGCCGCCGTGAAGCGGTCCGTAGAGGGCACCCACCGCGCCGGCGACGGCACAAAACACGTCGACGCCGCTCGACGCCAAGTGTCTGCACGCTGCCGTGCTGCAATTCATCTCGTGTTCGACGTGGAGCAAAAACATGACGTCCAACGCCTTGGCGAGCTTCGGGTGCGGTCGATGTCGATTGTCCAAACCCGCGTCGAGCATGTACAGAAAGTTTTCAGCGTACGACATTCTCGTGTTCGGCGCCGCCGGCGCTCGTCCCGTGTTGCGATGATACGCGTGCGCGGCGAGTGTCGTCATCTTCCCAATGATTCGCACGATTTGTTTATCCTGAACCGCGTGTGAGTTGTAAATACCACCCCCGGCGATTGCCGGATTCTGTTCCGGATGCATCGAGCTCAGAGAATTCAAACCCGCCAACATCACCGCCATCGGATGCGCGTCGTGCGGTAACGCCTCGATCGCGTGAACCACCTGCACCGGTAACGCGCTGTGCCTCGCGATCGCCCGCTCCCACTCCATCAACTGACTCGCGTTCGGTAAATCTCCGTACACCAACGCGAACGCCGACTCCAGATACGTCGACGACTCCGCCAACGTCTCGATCGGGTACCCTCTGTATCGCAAGATGCCGCGATCACCGTCGATGTAGGAAATCTTCGATCGGCACGGCGCCGTGTTTACGTATCCGGGATCGTACAGGACCAACCCTCGACCGTCACCGCCCGCCTTGATTTGTTTAAACGCCGCCGCGTCGACGCACCCATCCGCCGAGATTGCCAAATCGTACGACTTGCCCGTGCGTCCGTCCACGCACCCCAGCGTCCCGGCGCCACCGCTCGGAGTCGGTCGCGCGCGCGCATCGTTTCTCCCCGCACCATCGTCGCCTCGACCGTCATCAGCGTCGCCCGCGCGTCTCGGCGCGACGTGATTCGCCACCGTGCCCAGCCGCCGGTTGGCTGATAATTCCTGCGTGCCCATCGTCGTCTCGCGCTCGATCTCGCGTCTTCGTCCTCCGACGCGCGCGGAAAAGGTGCGGTAAACCTTTTTCTATCACTTTCTGCGCTCAAACGTCGGCTCGAACGCGCGTCGCGCGCGTGAGTGACGTGGGCGCGTCGCGATTTCGCGAAGAGTTCGTTAGAGAGATCCTCGTCGGATCGGGCGCCGTCGTCAAAACGTGACTGTCGTTCGCGCTGCTGGGTGCGATCGCGCGCGACATCGAACGTGCGTGGAAACACAACGCGAGATGCGGGTGTACGACGCGTCGCTTCGCGTCGTTCGCGATGCGCGCGCGTACGCGGACGAGTTGATGAATCTGTGGGTATTTTCAGCGGCGACCGGTCCTTCGCGCGCGCCGACGCCCGGGTCGTTCAAGCGAACGGCGGCGACGCCGGCGCGAGCGATGATGCGATTCGCGCGACGTGTGTACGAGGATCGTCGCGCGCGGACGGTGTTGGTGGTGATGTTGGCGTTGGCGGCGACGGGCGCGGCGGCGAGCGCGCGGTCGGGCGAGGACAGACGCGAGCGAAGGGCGAGAGCGCGACGACGACGCGAGATATTGGCCGAGATGGCCGAGGCGGAGACGTACGAGGCGTTCGAGGACGCGGCGATCGAGTTGGAGCGGTTCGATGAGGAGGAGGAGGAGAGAAGAGCAGCGAGCGGCGAGGGCGAGTTGACTCGCGGCGGTTGGGGGAGCGGTTCGAGGACGTACGACGTGGACCTCATCGACGAGCAATTACGGCAGTTGCAGGCGCAGCGCGCGGCGGGGAACGTGGAGGAGATGATGTTTCTGTTGCGAGCGGATATTTTACGTAATCTCGGGTCGTTGGATTCGAGCGATCAAAAGGTTAGAATGACGCTGAGCGGGCAGACGCACGGCGTGCCTCGGGCGGTGCGACAGTACATGACCGAGCTCAAGAGTCAGTTGATCAGCATCGCGCAGGATGAGACGGTGACGATTCAGGAGAAATTGGTGTTTTTACAGGAGACGCGACATTGTTTCGGGCGAACGGCGTTGATGATGAGCGGCGGGGGCACGCTGGGGACGTTTCACATCGGCGTCGCGCGAGCGTTGAATAGAAAACATTTACTCCCGCGCGTGCTCGCGGGATCATCCGTGGGATCGATCATCGCGGCCATCATAGGGAGCCGAACGCAGGAAGAATTGGATGAATTTTTCAGCGACGATAACTTTTGGGATCTGTTGCCCGATTTGACGTTTTTTAGCGGCAACGATCCCATGAGCGTGATGAAGCATTACCTGCGCACGGGCGCTCTTCACGACATTGAGTTCTTCCAGCGATGTCTCCGGGCGTTGCTCGGAGATTTGACGTTTCAAGAGGCGTACGACAGAAGCGGTGGTCGCATTCTGAACGTGTGCGTGTGCGCGACGACGGTGGGCGAAAAGCCGCGTCTGCTCAACTACCTCACGTCTCCGCACGTCGTGCTCTGGTCGGCGGTCGCCGCGTCGTGCGCGTTTCCGTCCCTGTTCCCGCCGCAACCGCTCCTGGCGAAATCTCGGAACGGCGCGTTCGTCCCGTGGTTACCCGAAGGGAAGCTCGGACCGAGACGGTGGCGAGACGGCAGTCTCGAGGCGGATTTACCCGTGGACAATCTGCGACAACTCTTCAACTGCAATTACTTCATCGTCTCTCAGACGAATCCACACATCGTCCCTCTGTTGCGCGTGAAGCGATGGTTCACTTCGTGCGGAAGCACCCTCGCGCTCTTGGCGTATTTCGTCGAGAGTGAGTGGAAACATCGATGTCGACAAATTTTGGATCTCGTTCCGAGCGTCGACGTCTTCGACGTCTTCAAACTCTTCGGCCAACAGTGGGAGGGCGACGCCACCGCCGTCATGTGGTACACGTGGAAACAGTTCTCACACATCGCCAGCAACCCCACGCGCGAGTTCTTATTCGAGACCGCCACCATGGCCGAGAAGGAAATCTGGCCGCAACTCGCCGTCATCGAGCACGCGTGCGGCGTCGAGCTCGTCCTCGACGAGTGCGTCGCCTCCCTTCGCAAAAACCTCCGCCACCACGGCCGCATGGGTTCCCGCGGCCGCGTTCCCAGTTGGAACACCGTTTCCTTCGCCTCTCGCGGTTCCTACGTCCAGATGGAGCGTAACGCCAGCGACGCCGGCGACCTCGCCGGGGGTTCCCGCGCCGGCTCCCCTCGCCGCCGCGCCTCCAAATCCGGCAGCGCCGTCAGTCTCATCTACTCCGAGGACGCCGCCGAGGACGATTCCATCCTCCCCACAGATATCATCGCCGCCGCCGAGAGCGCGAGCGAGGCCGACATCGCGCGCACGCTGTACGAGACTGAAAGCGAAAAATACCTGTAAAACCAAACCAAAACGTTCTCAAAGACCCAGCGCGAGACGCGCGTCACACGCGCACGACTCGACCATGGCGTGGGGAAACGCCGCCGCGTGGAGCGAACGGGTGCGTGCGACGCGAAAAATATCACCTCGTCCATCGCGCGCGATGTTGATCGCCGTCGTCGGTCGCGCGCGCGTCCGTCGTCGCGCGCGTATCTCTCGGGACGATGCGTCGGCGGCGCCGCGCGCGATGGACGATCGCGCTGATCGACGCGCGCGCGACGCGATGAGAGACGGGACGCGAGGAATGACGCGCGAATGGGACGATGGGAAATGCGTTCGTTCGTTCGTTCGATCGATCGAGGGCGTGCGCTCGATCGCGCGCGCGGAGAGGGCGGTGCGGACGGTTCAAGATTCGAAGGGATCGGGGCCGGAGACGCCGAGGGCGGAGGGCGAGGGCGTCTTCGGCGCTCTCGCGAGCGAAAGCGACGATGGATGACTGACGACGCGTGATGCGTGTGTTTTCGCGGGATTCGCGCAGACCGATGATGCGAAAGACGACGCCCCGGCGGCGAACGACGCGTTCCCGTCCCTGGGAGAGGCGGCGAAGGAGGAGGACGCGTCGTCGTTTCCGACGCTCGGCGCCGCGGCGACCGTGAAGGAGACGAAGAAAGAAAAGAAAGCCAAGACTGTCAAGCTCTCGCTCGCGGAATTCGCGGGCGGCGCCGGTGGTGGCGGTGGATCGTCGTACGCGCCGCCCGGTCGATCGGGCGGCGGCGGCGGCGGTTTCTTTGGACGTCGCGACGAAATCGTGCTTCCGTCGGGGCCGAGCTCGCGACCGGACGACGAGTCGCGCGATGAACGGCTCGGCGGTGGGTTCGATCGCGGGTACGGCGGCGATCGGTACGGCGATCGAGGTGATCGCGACGAGCGTCGACCGGGTCGGTACGAACGAGACGCCGGCGAGTTCGGCGACAGAGAGAGTCGCGAAGAACAAGGCCCGTCTCGCGCGGACATGTCCTCCAACTGGGGATCCGATCGTCGCGCGCCCCCTGCGGACGATCGTTACGGCGACAGACGCGGTGGGTACGGTGAACGACGCGGAGGTTTCGGCGACAGAGGCGGATACGGCGACAGAGGCGGATACGGCGACAGAGACGGCGGCGACCGCTACGGCGGCGACCGCTACGGCGACCGCGAGGAACGCAGAGGTTTCGGTGATTTCGCCGAGCGTCCTCGCGAGGAGCTCGGACCGTCTCGCGCGGACGAGAGCGAGAGCTGGAGCAGAGACAGAAAGCAACTTCCCGAGCGTGATTCGCGGTACGAAGACCGAGCGCCGCAAGTGGATAGAGATTGGGGTTCGTTGCGCAACCGTACCGCCGCGGCGCAACCACCGGCGGATGATAGATACGCACCGCTGGGCGAGCGTCCGAAGTTGCAGCTCAAGCCACGGTCAGAATCCGCGTCGACGAACGCGAGCTCGGGTTCGAGCTCGCTCTTCGGCGGCGCCAAGCCCGTGGATGTCAAGTACGTCGAGGACAAGCCTCGCGAAGCCATTCCCGCGCGAAGCGAGGAACGCCCGACCGAGCGCCGCCAATACGAAGAACCGAAGGACTCCGACGGCGATCGATGGGGACGCAAGCCCTCGTTCAACGCTCGCAAGGAGGACGATCTTCGCGAGGCGACGCCCGAGGAACGCGCGGCGAGACCCAAGCTCAGTCTCCAAAAGCGGTCCACCGACGCCCCCGTCGGCGCGGCGCAGACGCAGAGCTCCCTCTTCGGCGGCGCTCGTCCGCGCGAGGAGGCGCTCAAAGAAGCCGGTCGCGATTGGCAGGCTGAAGATTTGAAGCGCTCCGTCGGCGCCGTCAAGCGCAAGGAATTCAAGGAGGAAAAGGAACTCAAGGCTAAGATTCAAGCCGCCAAGGACGCCGGCGAGAACGTCTCCGCCCTCGAGCTCGAGCTCACAAAACTCTCCCTCCAATTGGACGACAAGATCCGCTTCGCCAAACCCAAACCACACGACGCCAAGGACGCCGAGGCCGCCGCCGCGCCCGCCGCCCCGTCGGCGCGTGCGCCCAAAACCGCCGACGCGCCCGCGCCTGTCGCCGCCAAAAACGTCTTCGACGCTCTCGCCGACGAACTCAACGCATGACGCGACCGTTCGTTTCGAAAATGTAATACGAAACCATCGTACAACGCGCCGCCTCCGCGTCGACGCGAAAGTCTCCAGGTGGGCACTTTTGACCGCGCGCGCCATTTCGCGTCGTCATGTTTCGAAAACTGTTTGGATACGCGCGCGCGTCCACGAGCGCGTCGAGCGCGAGCGACGGCGCGAGGGGCGGGACGACGCCGATCGATGCGATCGATAAGATCAAGACGGTGCGCGACGCGACGCGAGACGAGGGAACGCGCGGACGAATGCGTGCATGATTGCGCGATTTTGATGATTCGAGAATCTCGAATGAATCGAATGAAATCGACGCGTCGATCGATGTCTCGACGCGCCGAGTCTCGTCGACGCGCGCGTGATGCGATTTCTCGCGTGGACTGACCGATTGGAACGATCGATCGACTCGAACGACGACGCAGACGCTGGAGATGTTGGAAAAGAAGGAGGCGCTCATGGGCAAGAAGATCGCCGAGGAGCTCGCGCGCGCGCGCGAGGCGAATCGTCAGGGAAATAAGCGACGCGCGATTCATCACCTGAAGAAGAAGAAGATGTACGAGGCGCAGTTGGACGCGTTGGCGACGTCGCAGTTGAAATTACAGGAACAAGTCATCATGTTGGAGGGCTCCAAGGCGACGAGCGAGACGTACGGGGCGCTTCGAAGCGGCGCGGACGCCATGCGAAGAATGGCGAAAGAGACGAAGATCGAGGACGTGGACGCGACGATGGACGTGATCAATGAACAGACGGATCAGATGCGACAGGTGCAGGAGGCGCTGGGACAACCGGTGGGATTCGCGGCGGAGCTGGACGAGGACGAGTTGGAGGAGGAGTTGAAGGAACTGGACGCGTTGGAGGTGGAGGACAGTCTGCTCGATCGCGAGTTGGCCAAGGAATTGGAGGAGGAACCGGCGATGCCGAGCGTGCCCTTACCGTCCGTGCCGGTCGCGCCCGCGGCGGTTTCCTCGACGCCGGAGGACGAAGAGGCGGAGCTCAAGGCGTTGCAAGCCGAGATGGAACTTCTCTGACGCGTCGTCGCCGAGTCTTCGACGTCCTCGCTCGCGCGAGAGTCACTCGACTCCCGCGTCACTCTGTTGTAGCACGAACGTATTCTCTTTAGTCATCACGCACTGGTCCAATCTCGCTCGCTCGTTCGCTCGCTCGCTCGTCGTCTCGTCCGCGCGGTTTCCTCGCCGGCGCCCAACCGTCGCGTTCGCACATCGCGGCGTTCGCGCGCGCGTCTCGCCTCGACCCGCGTCTCCGTCATGGACGCGGACGGTAAAAAGTGCGTCTCGCGCGTCGACGTCGTCTTCTCTCTCGCGCGCGCCCGTCTCGACGCGCGTTTTCCTCGCGCCCAGGTCGCCCGTTTTAAAGTTTTAAATCAATCCAAAGACTGACGCCGCGCTCGCGCGCGCGACGCAGGTGGGAATTCACGGCGCCCAAGTATTACGATTTCGACGCCGATCTGGACGTCGCGGACGCGGGGGCGGAGTCGTATTTCGAGAGCGCGGCGCCTCGGGCGTTGGCGACGCCGCGCGGGACGCGCGTGCGCGCGGGCGCCTCGGCGAGCGGGTGTAAAGCGCAGGCGATATCCACGGACGCGGCGTCGACGTTCATGAACGATCCCGAGAATAGAGGCGTGAACGGGGACGTCGATAGGACGTCGCCGAGGGAGGGAGCGAACGGCAAGAGCGCGGAGGGGAAGACGCCGCGGAGGACGCCGAGGCGGTTGGGCGCGCCGAGACGAGAGACGTCGGCGCGCGGGTCGGCGAACGGGTCGAAGACGCCGGTGAGCACGAGCGAGAGGACGCCGGTGCGACGGTCGCCGAGATTGGCCGCCATGCTCGCCGAATCGAGCGAGAAGAAGAGCGAGGATTCGTCGGCGAAGAGAGGGACGACGCCGAGGACGGCGAGGAAGAGTCGCTTTGCGTCTCAGACGCCGGCGAAGCGCATCTTGAAGACGCCGCATCCGATCGTGCCCCGCGCGGCGGTGATCGCGAAACATAAAGAAACATTGAAGCGAGCGTCGAAGAGCGAGGCGGGAAGGGTGAAGAAGGCGGTCACCGCGGCGTCTCGGTATCGCCAGAGCGCAAAGAAGACGGAACCCGCGGCGGAAAAGTTTAGATCGCGCAAGGAGAAATTACGCGCGTTCGAGATCGGTGGGCGCACGACGGATTACGAGGATTTGACGCAAATTCCCGCCTCGACGACGACGACGCGAGCGGTGAGCCCCAAGTTTACCAGAACGCGCATGAAGCAGAAAATTTTAACCACGGAGGAGCGCGAACTATTGGAGATTCAAAACCAAAAAGCCGCCATGGAGAAGGAGAAGGAGCGTCGTCGGGCGAGCTCGTACGCGCCGCCGTACACGACGATTAAATCCAAGGTGACGCGTTCGCTCACGTCGAGGCGCATCAGCGCCGTGAATCCGGCGCCGACACCGACGGTGGATGACGTCTCCTCCGCAATGAGACGCACTCGGTCTCGGCGCACGTCCGCACCGTCGGTGAACGCCGCCGTCGTGGACCAAACGCCCGCCGATACGCGCAAGCGTAAACGCATCTCCATCACGGGCGCCGTGCTCACGGAGATCGCACCGTTTAATCTGACGACGGAGAAGAGAGGCGCGTATCATCAACGCAAGTTCGCGCGCACGCGTCGAGAAGAAGAGGAGCGCGAGAACGTCGCGAGACCCGCGTTTCGAGCGAAACCCGTGCCCGCTGAGCAACAGGCGGGCGTCTCGATCACGCGCACGCAGCTCGCGGCGATGCTTAGACGAGGGAGCGGAATGAGTCGGTAGTTTATGTAATGTAACGGAATGTTGCGGAAAAGACGAGAGAAGAGTGAAAAATTTGATTTTTATTGCATCATTCTAAGCAAACAACCTCGGCTAAAAATCCGCCGCCGGCGGAAAATCGTTCATCAGTTCCCAAAGAGTGACGGCACTCGAACTGAGAAAGGCGACGACGTTTAGTCGACTTCCTCAATCTTCGGGCCAGAGGAGGCGCCACCGGCGTCTTCAGCACCCGCACCACCCATGTCAGCGCCCGGAGGGGCACCGCCAGCGTTTTGGTACATCTTGCTGATGATCGGGTTGCACACACCCTCCAACTCCTTGAGCTTGTCCTCGAACTCATCAACCTCGGCGGTTTGGTTACCGTCCAACCAAGTGATCGCGGCCTCGACGGCGTCTTCGATCGTCTTCTTGTCTTCCGGATCCAACTTGCCACCAACGTTCGCGTCGCTCATGGTGTTGCGCATGTTGTACGCGTAGTTCTCGACGGCGTTCTTGGCTTCAATCTTCTTCTTGTGCTCCTCATCCTCAGCCTTGTACTTCTCGGCGTCTTGAACCATGCGCTCGATGTCTTCCTTGCTCAAACGACCCTTGTCGTTGGTGATGGTAATCTTGTTCTTTTGGCCAGAGCCCTTGTCTTCGGCGGACACGTTGAGAATACCGTTGGCGTCGATGTCGAAGCACACGTTAATTTGCGGAACACCACGCGGGGCCGGCGGGATGCCGGAGAGTTCGAACTTGCCCAACAAGTGGTTGTCGCGAGTGCGAGAACGCTCGCCTTCAAAGACTTGGATCAACACACCCGGCTGGTTGTCGGAGTAGGTGGAGAACACTTGTTCCTTCTTGGTCGGGATGGTGGTGTTGCGCGGGATGAGCACGGTCATGACGCCGCCGACGGTTTCGAGACCCATAGAAAGCGGGGAAACGTCGAGCAAGAGCAAGTCTTGAACCTTTTCGTTGCCTTCGCCGGACAAAATCGCGGCTTGGACGGCGGCACCGTACGCGACGGCTTCATCCGGGTTGATGGACTTGCACAAGTCCTTGCCGTTGAAGAAGTCGGACAAGAGCTGTTGCACCTTCGGGATACGGGTGGAACCACCGACGAGGACGACTTCGTGGACGGAGGACTTGTCCATCTTCGCGTCGCGAAGGGTCTTTTCGACCGGGTCCATGCACTTACGGAACAAGTCCATGCAGAGTTCTTCGAAGCGAGCACGGGTGATGGAGGTGTAGAAGTCAACGCCCTCGAAGAGAGAGTCGATTTCGATGGACGTTTGCGCCGTGGAAGACAAGGTGCGCTTCGCGCGTTCGCACGCCGTGCGGAGACGACGGAGCGCCTTGGCGTTGCCGGTGATGTCCTTCTTGTTCTTGCGCTTGAATTCAGCGATGAAGTGTTGCAACAAGCGAGCGTCGAAATCTTCACCACCCAAGTGCGTGTCGCCAGCCGTCGCCTTGACTTCAAAGATGCCCTCTTCGATGGTCAACAAGGACACATCAAAGGTACCACCACCGAGATCGAAAATCAAAACGTTCTTCTCCGCACCGTTGGACTCGTTTCTCTTGTCCAAACCGTACGCGATGGCCGCGGCCGTGGGCTCGTTGATGATGCGCAAGCAGTTCAAGCCCGCGATGACGGCGGCGTCCTTGGTCGCTTGACGCTGAGAGTCGTTAAAGTACGCCGGCACGGTGACGACGGCGTTCTTCACGTCCTTACCCAGGTACGCTCCCGCAATTTCTTTCATCTTGACCAAAACCATGGAAGAAATCTCCTCCGCGGAGAACTTCTTCGCTTCGCCGTGAAACTCGACGCAAATCATCGGCTTGTCCGCGTCGCCCGCCTCGACGGTGAACGACCAATCCTTGATGTCCGCTTGCACCGCCGGTTCGGAGTACTTACGACCGATCAAACGCTTGGCGTCGAAAACGGTGTTCTTCGGGTTCATCGCCGTCTACATCGCGAGTAAAAATCGCACACCAGTCAGTCATTCATCCCATCATTCTCCGATCTTCTTTTTCCTTCTTTCCGAGACTGCGAGCACAGCACACATCGACGAGTCACGATTCAAGAGTGAGTCCCCTCACGTACCTGGTTCTTCGCCGAGTCCCCGATGAGACGCTCGCTGTCGGTGAAGGCGACGTACGACGGCGTCGTGCGGTTACCCATGTCGTTGGCGATGATCTCGACCCTGCGCGAGAGAAAAGAAGCGCATCAAAATTCCTCACTCGTCAGTCCTCGTCATCCTCGTCGTCGTCCATCGCGCGCGTCATCATCCCCATCATCGCGTTTCCCGCGCTCGGTCGCGATGAGATCTCGCGCGGTCGCCGCCGAAACGCCGCGCGCGTCGCGACCTCGACCCGTCCCCTCGACGACCGACCGAACGAACGAAAAACACACAAAAAAAACACGCGCATCGCGCGTTCCCTCGCGCGCGTCCCGCGTCGCATCGCCTTCGACCACCGCGCGTCCATCGTCTCTCTCGCCGCCATTCGCATCGCGCGCTTCATCATCGATCGCCACCGGGGAAAGAGAAAAACGCCCGATGCGATGCGCGCGCGTCCGATCCATCCATCGCGCGCCAAACTCGAACGCACCGATCGTGTTGCCAGACACCGACGCACGAATACGTCGTGCCGAGATCGATCCCGATCGCGGGACCTTCAGCCTTACTCATGATGACTCGAGATGCGTTCGTGTCGCGGAGTCGTGAAATGTCGTCGCGGCCGTCGGGTCGAGGGCGTTTCGCGTCGAAAGAAGCTTTTCGAAGGTGGGCGGGGGGGGGTGCGACGAGTCATCACTCGTCGATGGGGGAGGGTGCCGCGGTCGTGTTCGTGCGTGCGTCTCGTGCGTTTTATGGATGATTTGATGTGATGTGATTTGATGGTGTGCTCTATGGGGATTTAGACCGAGGCCGCTTGCGATATAAAATCAAAAAAATTTTTGGTAACTTATAACATAAAAAAGGAGCAACTATGAAAAGAGTATTACTACCTATTTTTTAATCTTACTTACAGCATGCGAGAGCCAGAAAGAATCG
>PVBE010586305.1_pt1 | contig 12354 bp, 7 predicted proteins | sample 1631181 | NCBI WGS metagenome assembly PVBE01 (sample SAMN08397723, study PRJNA350692) | Marine metagenome, whole genome shotgun sequencing project. | isolation source: water | place: Pacific Ocean | collected 2012-04 | reverse complement strand
GATCTCGACCAGCTGCGGCGCCAAGCCTCGGAGATTGACCGCTCCCTGACCGCCCGGCGGCAGCTCCTGGCCGCCATGCTCGGTCCCGACCGGCGCACCCGGGTAGGCCCCTTCGCCATTCGCACGAGCGCACCGGCCTTCTCCGTCAAGATCCTCGACGAGCAGGCCGTCCCCGCCCCCTTCCTCAGCTCGAGCCCCGACCGCAAGGCCATCCTGAAGCACTTCCAGGACACCGGCGAGATCCCGCCAGGCGTGGACGTCAACCCACGCCGCACCGTGGTGAACGTCACGCGGAAGGGGTGAGGCGTCGAAATGCGTCGAATTCTCGACGATCTTCGACGCTTTTCGACACCCTCAACCGCACCCGGGAGGATGGCGCATCGCCCCATGCTCGGCCTTCTTCCTAGTGGACGGCCGGGAGCACGCAGACGAGCAGGCCCTGGCCCGATCCTTGCGGCATTGTGCGGGCATGCTCCACTTCGCAATCCATGCCCGCCCCGGTCTCTGGCTCTTTCACGACCACGTCGAAGCCCGCGCATTGTGGGATCGCCTGGTCGCCGTGACCGCCGTCCACCACCTATGCCTGATGCCGGATCATGCGCATGGGTTCACGCGCCGGATCCCGACACTTGCACTGCGGGGAGCAATGAGCGGGCACGCCCGATGGCTAGCCCACCGACGCGACGAGCCGAGCCTGAAGCTCTGGCTGCCCTACGATCAGCCCGCTGTGGTCACGAACCCGGAGCACCTCCAGCGAACCCGGCGCTACGTGCTCCTCAACCCGTGCCGCGGGCGTCTGGTGGACGACCCCTTGGCCTGGCCATGGTCGACCCACCGCGACGCCACCGGTCTGACGTGGCCAAGGGCACGCAAGCTCATGGCAGACCCGGCGGACTTTCACGCCTACGTGTCCCGCGACCACAGCGTGCGACCCGATGGGACGGACCTGCCCTCCCACCGGCTCGACATCGACGTCCCCAGCTACGAGCAGGTCGAAGCGGCGGTCAGCGCGGTCACGCGAACTCCCGTGCAGTGGCTGCGCACCCGCCCCGGACCGCGGCGCAAGATGATCCAGTGCCTCCGGACGCTGACGGACATCCCCGTGCGCGAGATCGCAAGGCGGCTGGGAGTGTCGAAGAGCCAGGTAGGCAGGACGCACGCCCACTGGGACGAGCTGACGTCAGTGGTGGACAGGGTCATCGGGGATGGCAGGTTCGACGCACTCTGGTGGGGGGACCTCCGCGACACCGAAGCTTGGGACCGCTACCAGCGCTACCTCTGGGACAAGCGGAGGGCCCGCCGTAACGACCTATGTGGGTGACAGCGGGACACGCCTCGACCTATGTCACCAAGACCGGGACGGCGGGCCGCCGAAGACACCTCCAAGGGCACCCCTGACACCGATCAGGGCCGTGTCCGAGCCCACAACGGCCCTCCAGGACACGCGAGTGTCCCATTCCAACCGACATAGGTCGGCGACCGTCCCGCACAGGGAGGCATAGGTCCCCAGGCGGCGGGCGAACCCAGCGCGGACACCGCGGAACACCCCGTGAGCATGCAGTACGTCCAGCACCAGGACGGTGAGCCACGCGCGGACACCCAGGACATAGGGGCCTTCGACGGCTAGTCCACCAGCAGCAGCGAGTAGCGGTTCATGGTCTGGTCGTAGTCGGTGAGCACGCGCAGGGGCATGCCGGCTACTTCGGCGGTGGAGAAGACGTCCACCCCCATGCCTTCGGGCGAGGGACGCGCCCGCACCTTGTCGTGACACCCCCGGCGCGTGCTTGCGCAGCTGTCACAGAGATTGCAGGGATCCACGAAGAACACCAGGGCCTTGGGATGCCCCGACAGGAAGACGTCGCGCTCGAGAGCAAGCAGGGACTCGTTGATCTCGCGGGTCCAGGCGTGGCGAGCCTCGGGTACATCGACGCTCGAAGAGAACCGCAGCAGCAAGCCACGGCCGTACTCCGCGAACAGCTCCCGACACTCGTCGATGGACGGGAGGTTCGGTGGACAGGCCGCGCACTTGCCGTACCAACCGCAGCCGAACTCGCACTTCATGCGCACCCAGCGAGCCACGACGATGTCGGCAGGCGTGACCCAGCTGGCTTGGGCCGCCCCGCGGGCGAGGGCGAGGTCGATCAGGGACGGCGTCGCAGGGTCGGCAGAAGGCATGAGATCTCCATGGACCTGACGACCTCCACTATCCGTCTTCTCCCCCGTCGTGGAACATCCCCGCCTCGTCGAAGGTGTCGCTGAACCTGCGCAGCCCTTCCCACGCCCCGTAGCGCTGCAGCACGTGGTAGACCGCCAGCCAGGAAGTGGGCTGCCCGCGGTAGTGCCCGTCGGCCAGCATCTCCCCCAGCAGGCCGCTCGGGGGCAAGAGGTTCAGCCGAGGTCGCCGATGGGCGTTCTTCTCGGAGTCGTCGTAGACCCGCTGCCCGGTCTGGAAACGCAGCAAGGACCGGGTGGTGTTCTCGGCGTGCAGGATGCCTGAGTTGTAGACCAGGGAGCCGACCACGAACTGCTCGTCCAGGCCACGCTGATGCAGGGGGTCGCGGCCCTCGGCGGTCAGCTTTCGTGCGGCGATCTCCTTCTCCCAGATCCACATCAGAGCGGTCCCCACGATGCCCTCGCGGAAGGTCGCGTCCCGCACCAACCACGCCCACTGGCCCTTGGGGGCGACGAGTCGACCGGTAGCTCCCGCCGGCGGCTCCTCCGATTTCGTGTAGACCACGGTGCCGCGCAGGTCCGTACCGCAGCCCTGGTCCAGCTGGTCGAGCAATCCCTGGTAGTCCCCCAGCCCGCTGGCGATGTCGTCCAAGCCCACGTCCATCACTGGGTGCAGCTCGTCCATGCGGCGCTGTTGCGTGGTGAGCAGCAGCGCCCCGCCCTCGGCGATGAAGGTCACGGCGATCTCGGCATCCGTGACGCGCAGAGGAAGATCCCGCTCGGCCTGCCAGGCGTTGATCACTTCTCGCGTGCAGACCGTCGTGTCTCGCAGGGTGCGCTCGTGCTCCGCGGTGTCCCAGGCCTGGTCGAAGAAGCCGAAGTAGGTCTTGGGGAACACCCCCGAGGACACGTAGCTCTCGAGCCTGAACGCCTCCCACTCGATGGCCTGGCGCCGGATGCGTTCGGCATCCGCAGGCAGCGCCTGCTCGTGGTCCTTGGCCACCCACGAAGACAAACGATTGTTCACCTGCTCGCCCAGGATCTCCCGCACTCGATCGGGATCGGCGGTCCCATGGGCGGCGAGCCGCTCCGCGAGATCCAACGCCACGCGTTCCAGCTCCCCCTCGAGCGCCGCCACCTCGGCGCCGTCTCTCACGAAGTGCCCAGCCAGGGAACCGAAGTCTTGGGGAATCGCGGGCGGTTCTGTGACGATGGCGATCTGGGTGGGCTCGACGGGTTCCGCCTCGGGGGCACCCGAGGGGCAAGCGAGCAGCAGGCAGAGGGGGACCGTGACAACGAGGACGGGGCGCAGCGGCGACATGGGCGGCTCCTTGCCCACCCTAACGACATCAGCGACTGTCGGTGGTTCACGATCAGAGCGACTCGGCGCTGAGACCCACACCCGCCACGGACCCGAGGGGTTGCCAGATCTCGCTCCGCAGCTGCTCGAGCCGCTCGTCGAGCCGCCGCATCAGCTCGTCTCCGCCCCGAAACCCAGGAACCGCAGCGCCACCACCTGAGGGGGAGGAGAAGGCGTAGTGTTCGCCATCGAAGGCCAGGGCGGGGGCGTATGCGGGCAGCATGGCTGCACCGCGCACGTCGGTCACCGCGGCGATCACCTCGCCGCCAGCCACCGCCCGGACCTGAACGCCCTGTGCGGGCCGACCCCGCCTCGAGACCGTGACCCTGCGCAGGCCGCCGGCATCGCTGGTCACCAGCTCGAGCTCGCTCCGAACCACCAGGGTGGAGACCGACCGACCACCGGCATGCAGCTGCACCAGCCAGGCCCCCGGGCCCGAGAGGGGCAACCGGAACTGGCGCTCCCTGGGGTAGGGGCGGTCGGGGACGCCGCGCTCGCCGGACCAGGCCGGGCTGATGCCCGCCACCCCCACCTGCTGCACGTGCTCCAGGCCGCCATCCCGCAGGAACAGCGTGCGCAGGTCGAGCTCGTAGGCCCGCATCTGCACGCGGTCCACTCCCGCCAACGTGACGTTCAACGAGGCGATATCTCCGGGCTGGAGGAGCAGCAGCTCGCCCAGCTCTAGCGCCTGGTTGCGAAGCATGACCAGCGAGGCGTCGGCCTCGGGAAACTCCCCAGCGGCATCGTCGTAGGCCAGCGCGGCGCCCTCCCGATCCCCGCGGGCCTCGAGCAGACGGGCCAGGGCCAAGCCCGCGTCGGCCTGCAGCTCCGAGGGGCCCTCGAGCCCATCGGGCGTCGGGAAGTCCTGACGACTGACCTGTCGCAGAAGCGGCGCGGCGCGGCGCACATCGTCCGCCCCGCTCCATGCCAGGCCCTCGAGGTAGGTGAAGTTGTCCTGGAGATGATGCTCCGAGAATCGCCCAGCCAGGCGCTCCCCCCATCCCGCAGCGCGCTCCCACGCACCCAGGTGGAGCAGATCGGCAACCAAACGAAGACCCGCCACGGGAACCAGCCCCGACTCGGGATGCAAGGTGACGAACTCCCGATTCCATGCGGCGGACATCAAGCGGAGGTCGGTGAGCGTCACCTCCACGCGCCGGAGCTCCGGAGGGAGAACGCCACCCGATCCGATGTCCAGTACGCGGGCGGGGAGCTCGAAGAGCGCTCCCTGGACCACAGGGAGGGAGGGGTAGCGACTGGCCACCTCGTGGATCACCTGGATGGACGCCAGGGGACCGAGCACGGTGTCGATCCGGTCCGCGATGGCCACCTCGTCGACGAACGCAGCGGCGATCCCGGCGCGCTCGATCTGTTGGGCGCGACCGGGGCGCTCGGATCGATAGGCCTCGGCCGTTGTCAACACCTCGGCGAAGCTCAGACGGCTGTCGGGGACGATGTCCCGCAAGTCCTCGAACGCGGTGGTCACGGCGCGCGGGGGCGCTCCGGAGCGCAAAGCATGGCGGTAGCGCAGACTCGCCACCTCGGCCCGGCGTCCAGCGGACCAGTCCTCGAGACGAGGCCGCGAGGCCAAGGCCGGGGTGGGGTCCCGGTCGGTAGCCACGGCTTCACGCGCGACGACCAAGGCCACGTCCTGGGTGGTATCGGAAAGTTCGTCCTGCACAACGCGCAAGACCAGACCCCGATCGTGCTCCAGCCCACCGATGCCACGCAGCTGGTAACGACCCGGGACGCGCGCTCTCAGCAGGAAGCCACCCGTGGAGGGATCCGGCACACGCTCGATCCCGCCGGGTACGCTGGCGCGGGACAGGTCCCCGTCCACGCGCAGCGCATCACCAGGGGCAAAGCTGCACTCCACACAGCCAGCTGCTCGATCCTCGTAGTCGAGGGTCGTGGTCAGGGCGCGCAGGGGCAGCCCGTCGATGGAGAGAGGCAGGCGGGTGGCGATGGCCTCGCCACCGCTTGCAGGAAGCCCCGACCGGAAGATCAGCCCGGATACGGCGCCCCCCGGATCCAGATCCAGGCCCAGCCCCGGATCGCTCAGTGCCCGAACCGAAGCGGAAACAAGAGCCAGCGTTCCTCGCTCGTCGTCTGGCGGGACGGGGACGGTCAGCACCCCCCCCACTTCGAGATCGAGCGTACCCAGGAGCACTTCACCCGCTCGGATCTCGGCTGTTCCCTCCGCATCCTCTCGAGGCCCAGGTAGCGCCGCGATCCAGGCGGGCCGAGCCAGATCACCCAGCGCCGGAGGAGCGGTCCGCAGCAGCCATCGAGCCTGCTCGTCGATCTCGCGGGTCGCCCTGCGTCCGCCCCCCGAGAGGGCTCGCTGCGCCAGGATGGCGTGAGGCCCCTGGCCGCGCACCAGCGGACGTGCATCGTCGCGGCGCCCCAAGACGACCATGGCGCGAGCCAACTGGGAGGACTCCTCCTCGGAGAGCGCTCCGGGATCCCGCACGAGTCGCGCAATGGTGGCGTCGTCCACGGGCCTCCCAGCCAGGGCTCTGCCCAGGACCAGCGCCACCCGATCCGCCTGCTCGGCCCCCTCGACCCAGATCTGGGTGTCGAAGTCCTCCACGGTCCCCCGCGGCAGGACCAGCGAGTCGGGCAGTTCCCCCAGCAAGGCGAGCAGCTACGCCGCCTCCGCCACGCTTCGGTACTGGGATGGCTGTGTGGAGACCGCGCCCAGCAGGGAGAACAGCCGTTGCCAGGCTACCTCGCGCTCCTCACCTCGAAGCCCCGGCAGTGCTGCCAACACGCAACGAGCAGCCACCACCGCCCGACCGGGATCGTAGGCGACGGTTGGGTCTTCGGCCATGGCAAGCCACGCCAGGGGTGGGCCCCCACCGGGACCGACGGCTGCAGTCAACAAGGGGCCCCCAGGGGCATCGACGCCCAGGCCGAGGGGCCAGAACCAGCGAGCCCGATCCAGCACCTCGCCCTGCTGCTGGAGGATCAGATCGACGTTCTCCCCGGGAGCACGCTCGCCCAGAGGAACGTACGCCGCCTCTCCGGCCCCCACCTCGAAGTCGAAAGGCACACCGTCCACCAGCACCTCGGCGCCGGAGAGCCGCTCGGCACCGGCCATCACGACCACCGTGGGGGCCATTCGGTCGTCCTGCAAGCTGGGCCCGGGCTCGAACACCAGCAGCCTGGGCCGATCGAGGGTGGTGACCTCCGCGCGGTCCTGGGCCACCCATCCGTCGCCGACGGCCACCGCCTCGACAGCCCAGCGCGTCATGCGTCGCGGCCGCGGTACGACCACCTCCACCACCCCTTCTTCGTCCGTCTCGAGCACCTCCCAGAGCACACGCCTGCGCTCCCCCTGCAGGGGCCGCGTAGGCAACCCCGCCCCTCCGTAGCCCCGGCCGCCGGTCCCAATGCCCCCCATGCCGTAGGCCGAGCCGCCACCGCCGTGGCCGTACCCGACAGAACCCATGCCACCGACTCCCAGAGACAGGGGCACGTCCTCTCCCAGCGCCGCCTGCACCGCGTTGTCGACGAAGTTGCCCGTCAAGGCCCGGCGCGCACGTCGGGCCTCGTCCTCCCGTGCGGCCTCTTCGAGCAGCGCTCGGGCCACGGGCACAGACCAGGCCCCATGTCGCAGGCCTGCCGACCAACTCCCGCCCCAGGACCACGAAGGAGCCATCCTGAATGGCCCGGACCGAGCTTGCAGGGCGCGACCCACCTGCCGCTCGAGCGTGCGGTCCAAGGCACGAAGCGCGATCTGCGCGGCGGCGGGACGACCCTGGGCGTCGGTCGTCACGGCACGCACACGCCACAGGTCCGCTTCTTCCAGCACCTGCACGTCGACCTCGATAGCCGGCGACAAGACGACGCTGCGGGCATGGCTCCGACCGGTGGGGGTGACGGCGGTGATGTGCACCGGACCTCGCCAGGCGCCCGTCACCGCCAGGGCCGCGGACTGGCCCGGCCGCAGCAGCGCGGCCTCCACCACCCTCCCACCGCTCACCGACACCAGCGCGGGCTCCCCTTCGACCGCGAGCGCTAGGCGCCCACCGGCCCCCAGCCCGGGGATGGCTCCCAGACGAGGGGCGGCGGCGTCCACCTCGAAGTCCCACGATGCACTCCGCCGGCCGCCCTCGACAGGCTCCAGCTCCACCCGGTATCGACCCTCGGGGAGCGTGGGCAGATCGACACGCTGCACGCCGTCTACGTCCAACGGAGTCACTCGCACCGTCTCCCTCCAGCACTCGGGATCCGGGACCGGCAGCGCCACCCAGGACTCAGGCCCCTGCAATCCCGTCTCCCACCGAGGCGAGAGCTGCCAGGGTTCCTCGGGTGCGCCCACCTGGACACAGGAGACCAAGCGCACCAGCCGCAGCTCGGCACATCCCTCGCCGTCGATCTGCAGTTCGATGGTCTCGCCGGGCCGCAGCCGATCCTGGCTGGCGCTCACCGACCAGCCGAGGGCTCGCCGCGGAGCCGGGCGCGAGCGGGCCTGCAGCGTCGTCCCGGGCTGCTTGGCCAAGAGGGTCCAGGGCACGCCGAGGGGTGGTCCTTGCACCCTGGCCCGGCCCGTCGCATCCGTGAGCACGCGGCCTCGCTGCCCGGTCTCCTCCCAGGTCCAGTCCAAGGGCTCCCCTGCCGCCGGGCTCCCGTCCTCCTCGACGAGCTCCAGGATCGCGGTCCGCTCGTCCACTCGCACGTCCAGGCGTCGCCCCTCGGGCATCGCGTCGGCCACCCGCACCCGGGCGAGCTCACGCTGGCTTCCGCCGGGAAGGCGCGCCATGAGGACCAGGCTGCGCGTCTGCGCCGCGATGCCGCTGTGGCCCGTGCCACCGAGAGGCAGCGGCAGTTCTCCGACCACGGTGCCTCCGGGCCCCTCCTCGAAGGCGTGCTTCACCAGCTGGGTGTAGCCACCTCCCCCCTCCAGCCACAGCTGCCACCCTCGTTGTTCCGGCGCCTTCGTCCGGTCGACGGCGATGCGAAACCCCACCGTGTCACCGGGCCGGTACACCGGCCGGTCCAGGTCGACGAGCGCGATCACGCTGTCGTCGGGCGCACCCTGGCCCACGGCCGGGACCTCCGCCAGGGCCGGCCCTCGGGTGGACTCCGCCACCACCAGCAGCTCACCGTGGCCGGGCTCGAAGACGGCCAAGCCGCTCGCGTCGGTGCGGGCCTCGATGATCCCTCCACCCTCCCTGACCAACACCCGCACACCGGGCTGGGGCCTCTTCTCCGCCAGCACCGCCACGGCCAGCTTCGGCCCCATGCGCTGGGTGAGCAGCGTGGCGTCCGAGTGCAGCAGCAGCGTGCGGACCTCCCGCGCCGGGGTGGCCACGGTCACCGCGTACAACCCGGGCGAGTCCAGGGAAACAGGGACCTCGAAGGCCGAGACCAGGTGGGGATGGTGGTCGGGGACCGCCACGGACCAGCTACGATCGGGCGCGATGATGCCGACATCCAGCGATGGCAACCCGGACAGCTCCCACCCCGCCCCGAGCCAGGCCTCTAGATCGATGCGGTGCACCCGCAGCTCCACCCGCTCGATGCCCCTGGCCATCACTCGCACCGACGGAGCCCCTCCGTCCGGGCCGGGGCCCGCACTGTCCACACCCAGGGAAGGTTCGCGGACCTCCTCGAGGACCGCGGCCGCTCCGGACAGACCCTCATCGGCCCGCAGCTCGAGCCAGGCCAGGGCCCCGTCCGGTTCGCCCCGGTCCCGCGCCAGCAGGCGGTAGACCGCCCACACCGCCTGCGTGTCGTCGGGCCAGCGGGCGGGGATCTCCTCCCAGCGCGCCCGCGCCTGATCGAAGTCTCCCCCGCGCCACGCCAGCAACCCGGCTTCGTAAGCCGCGACTCGGTCACGATCCCCCTCCGTCGCGCCCTGGGACAGCCTATCGTACAGCGAGAGCGCCCTCTCGGCGTCCCCCTGAAACGCCAACAAGCGGGCAGCGTCGAGCAGGGCCGCAGGCAAGGCGTCTTCGGCACCCTTCCGCTGCTCGGAGCGAGGGAAGCGCGCGACGAGATCGTCAAACCGCTCCAAGGCCTCAACCGGATCGGTACCGTCCAGGCTCATCGTGGCGAGCAGCTCGCTGGCCTCCGCCGCATCGGCGCCGAACCCTCGCGACACCGGCCCGAGCACGGACTCAGCCTCCCGGCGCCAACCCTCCTCCGCCAGCAGCCTGCCCACTTCGAGACGAGCACGCCGGGTCTCGGGGGCCCCCGGATGATTCGCGGCCAGCCGCTCGACCTGGCGAAGCTTCCATCCGAGCCCGTTGCCATCACCCAGCCGCAGACGCAGGGCTTGGGTCTCCGGATCCGCTGGGAGATCCTCGAGCAGCGCCAGCCCCTGGGAGTCCCCGACGATCAACGCGAGGCGTCGCCGGTCCTGGGATTCCCCACCGGCATCCACGGCTTGGGCGAGGGCCGGGAGGGCGGGGCGAGCCACGTCTGGGAGGCGGTAATCCAGCGCCAGGTCCGCCAAGCGACGGGACAGCTCGAGGCGCGTCCTGGGATCCACCGCCAGGTCGAGGGCCAGGGTCAGCGCCGCAGCAGCTTGAGTGGGATTCGGCTCCTCCCGCTCCATCACCCGATCGGCCATGCCCACCAAGCGATCCGCCGTGCGGGCGTCGCGGTTCGGACCCAATGCCTCCTCGGCCAGGGCCGCGTGGACCTCCGCCGCCTCCCCTTCGCGTCCCAGGGCCGACAAGGCCTCGGCCCTCACCCAGGCAGCCCCCATCGCGCAAGGCGCCTCGTCGGGCACCCACGCCAGGGTCTCGAGGGCCTGCTCGTGCAAACCCGCCTGGTGCTCGAGGCGGCCCAACAGGCAGCGATGTTCCAAGGCCTCTTCGCCTCCGAGCTTGACCGAAGCAGCCAGGATCTGCAGCGCGCGGGCCTGCCTACCCTCGGCCAACGCCGCGATGGCGTCCTCACGTGGGTCGGCGTGGGCGAGCGAGCAGAGCGACAGAGCGAACGGGACGAGGAGCAGGTGCATGGTGCCTCCGGGCGGGTGACCAGAGGGACCATCGGAGCGCGGCGTGGTTCTGCGAGGGCCCGGCTGTTGACAGGAGGTTTGCCCTGCCCTGGTGCCCTATGAGGCCGATTCCTCGGCGGCCCAGTCGCGCAACAGCCCATCGGCCCACTCCGGCGTGAGCCGATCCGCCGGTAGGTCATCGCGCGCCGCCTCCGCCAAGATGTCCCGCACCGTGTCTCGCAGGGGGCGCAGGCGCAACCCGGCGGCCAGGGCCTTGGAACCATCAGCCAGCAGCGACTCGCCCAGGCGCTCCCGGGGCAGCCACATGGGGATGGCCTCGTCATCGATTCCCTGCTCCGTCAGCCAGGACTCCGCCACCGGCACCAGCTCTGTCCCCGCCCCCGCCAGCTCGGAGCAGAGTGAGTAGACCTCGCCCCAGGCCGGAAGCCGCTCGGGCCCGACCACGTTGAAGGCCTCCACCAACCGCCGCTCGGTAGACGCAACCACGAAGCGCGCCAGGTCGCGGCCGTCCACCACCTGGATGGGGGCCTCGAGGTTGTCCGGCACCAACGTCTTTCCACCCCGAGCCAGCCAACGCACCCACCAGGAGAACCGGTGGGTGTGATCCCGCGGCCCCACCACGTAGCCTGGCCGGATGATGGTGTGGTGGCCGGGAAAGCCCCGCTGGACCGCCTGCTCACACTCCACCTTCAGGGGGCCGTAGGACAGCTCGGTGATCTCCTCGGTGCGCGGGCCGCGCCACCCGAGCAGGGGATCGTCCTCGCGGATTGCTGGCCCGTTCACGGCGCGCTCTGGGTACACCGAGACCGTCGAGACGAAGGTGTAGTGGTCGCACGCCGCCAGCGCTCGCACCGATGCCGCCACCACCCGCGGTACGTAGCCGCAGACATCCACCACGGTGTCCCAGCCACCGCCGTCGAGGGCGGCCAGGCCGCCGTCCCGATCGCCGAAGATCTCTCGGAACGGACCTCTCAGAGCCGCGGGAGTCTGCCCCCGATGGAAGAGGGTCACGTCGTGGCCCGCCTCGATGGCGGCCTGGGCGATGTGATGCCCCACGAAGCGGGTGCCACCGAGGATCAGCCAGCGAGACATGGATTCTCCTAGCGCCGCTCGAGACGGGCGGTGAGCATGCGATCCAGGGCATTGGCGAACCGTGCCCGATCGGCATTGCCGAAGGGCGGGGGTCCACCCCCCGCCATGCCGGCCGCGCGCATCTCGTCCATGAAATCGCGCATGGCCAGACGCTGACGCACGTTGTCGGCGTCCAGCACCTCGCCACGGGGTTTCAGCACCAGCGCGCCCTTTTCCACCACCTGGGCGGCCAGGGGTATGTCCGCCGTGATGACGATGTCGCCAGCGGCGCAGTGCTCGACGATGTAGTCGTCCGCAACATCGAAGCCGCGCCCCACCACCACCTGCCGGATGCGCTGCGAGCGAGGCACGGCCATGGAGCTGTTCGCCACCAGCACGACCTGGATGGCCAACCGCTCGGAGGCACGGAAGACAATCTCCTTGACCGCGCGGGGCGCGGCGTCGGCGTCGATCCACAGGGTGGGCATGGATGGGGACATGAGGGCCTCGGGGGTCGCGCGGGTCTCTTAGCGCGCTGGTACACTCGTCGACGCCCCGTCACCCACCGAGGGAAGCCATGCGAGCCAGCATCGCCCTCTGCGCCGTTCTCGCGATGTCCGCCTGCCGCAACGACCCGGACAAGATCGACACCGCCAACCCGGACAACGAGTGCACCTGGTACACCGACGGCGACGCCGACGGCTACGGCGACGCCGACTCGCCCGCCACCGGGCCCTGCGACGAGGAGCCGTCCGGCTACGTGGACAACGCCGAG
>PVBE010567226.1_pt1 | contig 12355 bp, 6 predicted proteins | sample 1631181 | NCBI WGS metagenome assembly PVBE01 (sample SAMN08397723, study PRJNA350692) | Marine metagenome, whole genome shotgun sequencing project. | isolation source: water | place: Pacific Ocean | collected 2012-04 | reverse complement strand
GCGGCGTAGAAGGCGGCGGCGGGATCGCGGGAGCCGGCCATGATGGCGAGCATGCCATTGACGGAGCCGCGGTTGGTAGATTGGCGGCCGTACATCATCGGGGCGAGCCGGACCCCGAGTTGTCTGAGGGCATACCCGCCACGCAGGACCATATCGCCCGGGGTGAGAGCGACGGGGAGACCGCCGACCAGGATACGGAAGCCGTCCTTGCCGGTGACGCGCTTGGCGATGGCTACGCGGGAGGGGGCAACGCGGTGGACGTGAGTCAGGTCGGCCAGGAAACGCAGGGCGCCGATGGCTTCGGGCTGGTTGAGGAGGCTGTAGGAGCCGTCTTCGGACAGGATGCGGCCACCGTTCTGCCAGATGAAGGGGAGCGACGCGAGGTCGTTGGACCAGAATCCCCACTGGCCGCCGCTGCCGTCGGCGGCGGCGGGGACGGTGAGCTTGATGGCGGCTTCGAGGAACTCGTCCCAGTCCCAACCAGACAGCGGCGGGGGCTCCAGGCCAACGTTGTCGAAAAGCTCGGGCTGGTACCAGAGAGCGCGGGGGGTGATGCCCCAGGCTTTGGCCCAGCGCTTACCGTCAATCGAGGTGGCCTGGAGAGCAAGGGGATGGGGGAGGCGGGGCTCGGACCGACCGCCGGCGAGGAAGGGCTCGATGTCGGCGATGAGCTCGGCCGCGGCGAGCGCCAGCAGCGCCGGGCGATCGGGGAGGATGAGGAGATCGAGGGTCTGGCCCCGGTCGATAATCGATTCAACGGAGTTGATGAACGCCCCGGTGAAATCGGACAGATCGCTGCCCATCCGAACCTGAATGACGTCGAGGTCGAGGTCGGGGTCGGGGGTGGCGGCTTCGACGTCGGCGACGGCGCTGTGGATGAGGATTTCAAAGTCGGCGAGCTTGGCGTGGCCGGAGGCGACGCCAACGGTGACGGCGACGTTGCCGACCGGCTTGACCGCGGCTTCGACTGCCAGGGCGGGGGGTGGGGTGGGGTCGGCGTCGCCGGCGAAGCCGTAGGGCAACTCCACTAGGTCGGGCTCGCCGCAGGCCGCCAGGACGGCCCCGGCAGCCAGTGAACCGGCCAGCAGCCGGCGGCGGGAGAAGGGCATCGGACCCTCTTGTCTATGGTAGGCGGTAACCCCGGCGTCCCGGGACAATCCGATTGTATCGAGCCGCCGAGACGGGCAGGCGCAACCAGATAACTGATACCTATACATCGTTGACAGCGAAGGAGGGGACCGATAGCATCCCGGGTTGTGCCGAACGTCGCATCCAGCGGGATATTACCCTGTGGAGTGCTCAGGTTTCTTACTAAAGAGTAACGAAGAGTCATCGCACCGACGATGAAGCCCGGCAGCAAGAGCGCGGGAACGGGGGTCGCACGGCCCATAGAACCTTTGCCAGGAGCCTTGACCTGAAAACCAGAATCGTACTGTCGCTGGTCGCCATGGTGGTGGGGATAAGTTTCGCGGGTTGTGAATTCTTCGTTCAATCGGTGGCGCCAACGCCAACCCTGCTGACCGCCGGATCGAGTCAACAACGACCGATGGTGGCGGTGGAGTTCGGGATACTGGAAGAGGCGATCAAGGTGACCGGACGGGTGGAGGCCGAGGAGCGGCAGGACCTGTTCTTCAGGGCGCCCGGGCGGATCAAAAATGTGACCGTGCGCCAGGGTGAGCTGGTGGAAGTCGGGCAGGTGCTGGCGGAGCTGGAGACCGGCGGGCTGGAGTCGCAGGTGGCCGACGCCGAGAAGAACTTTGAGACGGCCGAGCTGCGGGTGTTCTCGGCGGAGGCGGGGCTGGAGCAGGATCACTCTTCGGCCCGGACGGCGGTGCTGGTGGCAGAGAATAATGTGGCGACGAAGGAACAAGCGCGGGAGACCGGGCACACCAACGCCGAGTCGGCGGCGCTGCAGGCCGAGAATTCGGTGGAGACGGCGGAACTGGACCTCGAAAACCTGCTGGCCGGCGGCACCGAGTCGCAGCAGGCCTCGGCCCGGGCCTCGGTGGCCTCGGCGAACTCGAGCTACGTGAGCGCGAGCACGACCCAGGCGCAGCTGGAAGCTTCGAGCTCGGAGAGCCTAGCCGGGGTACTGGCAGACGTGGCGACCCGGCAGGCGGCGGTGACCGCGGCCGAGCAGGCGCTGGCGGCAGTGCAGGCCCAGGGCGCCCCAACATCGGCGGAGGCCCAGGCAGACGCGCTGCGGCGGATGGAAATCCTGGAGGCCGATGTGGCGACCGCGCAGTCGGCGTTCTACCAGTCGGAAGCCGATCTGGTAGATGTGCTCAACAAACCGACGGCGGCCCAGCGGCTGGACGCGGAGAACACTTTTGAAAAGGCCCGACTGGACCACGAGGCGGCGGTGGGTGGGAGCGGCTCGGATGAGTCCAAGCTGAAGGCGGAGATCACCTGGCAGGAGGCCATAAGGGCTTACAACGACGCACTGATGCCGGCCACCGACGCGGAAATCGTGACGGCCCAGGCCGACGTGGCGTCGGCGCGGAGCGCCCTGCTGGGTGCGGAACAGGCGCTGGACGTGGCGATGGGCGGCGGAACCCGACAGGCCGCGATTGACCGGCTGGCCGCGGAGTTCCAGAACGAATTCGGCACGAGCTTGGCATCCGCCGAGGCAACCCTGTCGAGCGCCCGCGCAAACCTAGCCGAGGCGCAGTACGAACTGGCGCAGGTGGAGGCCGGGCGAGGGACGACCGACGTGCAACGAGCCCGCGCTTCGACAGCTTCGGCCAGCGCGGGACTGGTGCGCGCGCAGACGAGCCTGGACGCACTCCTGAACCCGACGCAGAGCGAAATTGACTCGGCCACGCGCGCCGTAGAGATGGCGGAGAGTAATCGCGATATTGCGGTAGAACGACTCGCAGAGTACGAATCTGGACAGTCTTCGGCGGATCTCGATCTGGTGATCCTGCGCCGCAACCTGGAGACTTCCGAGGAGACGCTGGCCCGCTATGACGCCGGGGAGTCGTCGAAGGACTTCGACCTGGTGATCTTGCGCAATAGCCTGGAGAAGTCGCGGATCAGCCTGCAGCGCCTGCAGGATCAGACCTTTGAGAATCAGGTAATCGCGCCGTTTGCCGGCGAGGTCACTTTTGTGCGCGGCCGGCCCGGCGACCAGGTGGCCGCCTACCAGGAGATCATCGGGCTGGCCAATCCGGCGCGGCTGATTATCGAAGCGGTGGTGCCCGAGGTTGACCAACCGAGCCTTTCGGTGGGACAGCCGGTGGAGATCACCATGGACGCCTTTGCCGGGGTGGTCATCACGGGACGCGTGACGACCCTGCCGCGCAACATCGTCAGCACAACCGGCCAGACGGTGAAAATCCCGGAGACGATCGTCGACGGCGATTTCGACCGCGCCGGGATGGACATCGGGATGCTGGCGCGGCTGAAGATCGTGGTGCAGGTGAAGGAGGGCGTGCTGAAGGTCCCGCTGACGGCGGTGCGCACCGTAAACAACCGCGACTTCGTTGAGACGATCATCGATGGACAGCGGCGGAGTCTACCGGTGACGGTGGGCATTCAGAGCGATACCGAGATTGAGATACTGGATGGCCTTGAAGAAGGGCAGCAGATCTTCGCTTCGCCCTAACGTCGGGCGGACGACCGAGGCGCCCGGACCCGCCGGGTGACGGCTTTACCGTGATCTACGCACTCCTGTCCTTCGTGGGCAAACGCCTGGTGAACAACGGGGTCCTGGTGCTGAGCACGGCGCTGGGGCTGTTGGTCACAGTGACGCTGATTACGTCGATCCCAATGTACTCGGAAGGGATCAGCGAGTTCCTGCTGAAGCTGGAACTGGCAAAGCCCGACCCGAAGCGCCTGCAGCCGCGCAGCAGCGTGCTGCTCCGGCATTTCGACCGCGGAGCGAGCGGGGAAGTCGCAACCACGCGGCAGAAGTATGAGGAGGCCGACGCCTTCTTCGGCCACTACCTCCCCAACCTTGTTGGCCTGCCGGAACTGGACCAGGTGACCTACCTGCAGACCGACATGATGCCGGTGCTGAAGTACGACGCGGCGGCGACCACCGGACGGCGACGGGGAGAACTGGCCTACGGGATGTTCTTCAACATGAGCGACCTGTACGACCACATCGAGATCATCGAAGGCCGCGCACCGGGCCCCGAAGTGACAATGGTGGATGACGGGGCCGGCGGGCAGATGCCGATGCTGGAAGTGTTGATGATCAACGATGCGATCGACAATATGGGGATCCTGGTCGGGGACCGGGTAAAGATCGTCTACGAGCATCCGGATACCGACGAGGAAAGCCTGCTTGGAGCGCATGTTGTGGGGCGATGGGTGCCGACCGACCCGAACTCGACCTACTGGCTGTACAACGTGGAGACGGCCTTCGACATGGCCGGGATGTATGTGGACCGCGAGATTTACCTGGGCGAGTTGATCGAGCAGTACGAAGGGATGTTCTACGAGGCGACCTGGTACTCAAACTTCGACGCTTCAGCCATCAAGGCCAGCAACTATCGGCAGATCACCGGCGGCCTCTACACCCTGCGCGCGAGCACCAACACGATCCTGCCGGGTACCAAGCTGGAGGTATCGCCGGAAGAGACGTTTTTCAAGTTCGATCAGAAGCTGTTTTTCCTGAAGCTGCTGCTGTTCATCCTGAGCGCGCCGGTGGTGTCGATCGTGCTGTACTACATCAGCCTGTCGGCGGGAATGGTGGTGGACCGGCAACGCAATGAGATCGCGATCTTGAAATCCCGGGGAGTGGGGACGTGGCAGATCTTGGGGGTGTACATCCTGGAAGGCCTGCTGGTGGGGGCGGTGGCGATGATTATCGGGCCATTCTTGGCGCAGTATCTGGCGCAGGTGATTGGGAAGACCTATACGTTCCTGGTATTTACGAATCGCGAAGACCTGCCGATCACACTGAGCCTGCAGCATTACCTATTCGCCGCCGGGGCGGTGGCGCTGTCGATCGCGGCGACGCTGGGTCCGGCGATCTGGGCGGCTCGGCAATCAATTGTGACCTACAAGCAGGATGTATCGCGGGCGACCCGAAAGCCGATGTATCAGCGCTATTTCCTGGATGTGGCACTGCTGGCGCTGGCGATCTACGGCTTCATGAGCCTGCGCGGGCGAGAAACACTGCTGAGCTTGGGACCGGAGGGGGAGCTGTTTTCCGACCCGCTGCTGCTGGTGGCGCCGGTGATCTTTATCTTCGCGGTGGCGCTGGTATTCCTGCGCTTCTTTCCCTACATCGTGGCGGCCATCTCGACGGTTGGCAACCGGATCTACGGGGTGGGTATCCACCTGGGGCTTCGACAGATCGCGCGGAGCCCGGGGCAGTTCACGCGATTGGTGCTGCTGCTGGTCCTGACGTTCGCGCTGGGCACGTTTAGCGCGTCGATGGCGGCGACGATCGACCGCAATATCAACGACCGGGTGATGTTTATGGTGGGCGGCGAGGCCTTTTTCGATGAAACCGGACTGTGGGATGAGGATGGGCTACTCTGGCTGATTGCGCCGGCGGACCGGCACTATGACCTGCTATCGGCCGACGGAGAGCCGGAGATCGAGCAGCTGGCACGGTTGTGGGAATCGGAGGTGGTATACCCGATTCCGGGCGAGGGCGGGACCGAAAAGCTGTCCGCCTATGGGGTAGACCCGGTCGATTTCGCGCAAACGATTTGGTGGCGCGACGACTTCTCGGACGTCCCGCTGAACGCCCTGATGAATTCCCTGGCGATGGATGAGCGGGCGCTGCTGGCCGACCGGGCGTTCTTCCAGGATCGGCTGCTGCTGCGGATCGGCGACCCGGTGCGCTTCAACTTGGCACAGAACGAGATCGAGTTCTTTATCGCCGGCTGGATCGATTCGTTCCCCACTCATTACCCGGATGACGGGCCGTTCGTGGTGACGAACGTAGACTTTATTCATCGCAACTTCGGGGAGAGCCCCTGGGACATCGTGGCGACGCTGCGGCCGGGGGCAACGGCGCAGGATGTGGGCAATCGGCTGCGCCGTGAGGCCGACATCATTATCATGGGCTCGACCGGCTCGCAGGCGGAGATTATGGAAACGCGCAACGACGCCACCCAGACCGGTACGTTCGGCATCCTATCGATCGGGTTCATGATTTCAACAGTGCTGACCCTGCTGGGATTCTTGATGTATTCGTTCCTGTCGTTCCGGCGTAGGCTGCAGGAGTTCGGCATATTGCGGGCGATGGGGCTGTCGGTGCGGCAAATGATTGCTCTGTTTGTGTTTGAGAATGGATTCCTGATTTTCCTGGGTACGGTGGTGGGAACGATCCTCGGGATCGTGACCGGAGCCATGTTCATCCCGTTCCTGCAACTGAGCGCCGACCAGCTGGCGAATACGCCGGCCTTTATCGTGGAAACGGCCTGGGACGATATCGGGCGGATATTCATGCTCTTCGGAGCGGTGCTGGTGCTGTCGTTCCCGGTGTCCGTGTGGATGCTGCGACGGATTAAGATTCATGAGGCCATGAAGTTCGGAGGCGAAGCGGGTTGAGTGAACAACCTATCAACGGCGGCGAGCCCTATATCGTCTGCGACAATCTGGTTAAGATTTTTAAGGTTGCGGACCTGGAGGTGGTGGCGCTGCAGGGCCTGGACCTAACCGTGCGCAAGGGCGAGCTGATGGCCATTATCGGCAACAGTGGCTCGGGTAAATCCACCCTGCTGAACATCCTCGGCGGGCTGGACCGGCCGAGCGCCGGCGGCTGCCTGGTGGGTGGGATCGACCTGGTCAAGGCGCCGGAGAGCGAGCTGGTCTACTACAAGCGCTACAAGGTCGGGTTTGTGTGGCAGCAGAGCGGGCGGAACCTGATTCCGTACCTGACCGCGTTTGAGAACGTGCAGGCGCCGATGCTGTTCGCGAATGTGCCGGCGCGCAACCGTAAAGAATATGCGATGGAACTGCTTGAGGCGGTGGGGCTGCAGGACCGGATGCACCATCACCTCGGGGAGCTTTCGGGCGGGCAGCAGCAACGGGTGGCGATTGCGATTTCGCTGGCCAATCAGCCCGAATTGATCCTGGCGGACGAGCCGACCGGTGAGGTGGATAACGAAACGGCCTCGCACATCTACGAAATCCTGCGGACGCTGAGCGAGGAGCGCGATTTGACGGTGGTGATCGTTTCCCACGACCGCAATATCGCACGCCGGGTGGACCGGGTGGTGGCGATCCGTGACGGGCGGACCAGCACCGAGACGGTACGCCGGGTGGGCAGCGAGGAAGATGGCGACGAGCACTCGCACGAGGAGTTTGTGATCGTGGACCCGGCGGGCCGACTGCAGATTCCGCGTGAATACCTGCAGCAACTCGGGATCGAAGGCCGGGCGGTGGTGGACGTGGAGGACGGGCGGGTGACGGTGCGCTCGACAGCCGATGACAATGACAAGGAAGCGCCGGAGGACACCCCGGCGCGGCGCGGGCTGTTCGGGCGGGGGTCGAGCTAGATGGCGACCACGACGGAACAGGGCGCCAAGACCTACGGCAACATCGGCGATGACCTGATCGCCATCGAAACAGCAAGCCGCTACTACTACATCGGCCAGCCCAATGAGATACGTGCGGTTGACCGGGTGACCTGGAAGATCCCGCGCGGGCGCTTCCTGGCGCTGCGCGGACGGTCGGGCTCCGGAAAGACGACCCTGCTGAACCTGATCGGTGGGCTGGATCAGGCAACCGAGGGGCGGCTGACCTTCGAGGGTCGGGACATGACCGCCATGGGAGATCGGGAACTGACCGAGTTGCGCCGCCACGAGATGGGGTTCATCTTCCAGACGTTTTCGCTGCTGCCGGTGCTGTCGGCGTTTGAGAATGTGGAGTTGAGCATGCGAATCGCCGGTCTGGGCGGCCGGGCACGGCGGGAACGGGCGCGGGAATTACTGGAACTGGTGGGGCTGGGGGAACGCATGACGCACCGGCCGTTCGAGTTGAGCGGTGGCGAACAGCAACGGGTGGCGATAGCCCGCGCGCTGGCAAATGAGCCGTCGGTACTGATCGCCGATGAGCCGACCGGAGCCCTGGACAGCGTGACCGGGCTGGAGATCATGATGCTCTTCCGCCGGATTACGGACGAGGGTGGCATCTCAATCGCGATGGCCACCCACGACCCGGCGTTGAGTCAGTTCACCGACGACACGTTGCTGATGGAGGACGGGCAGCTGAGCCGGGCGGAAGGCCCGCTGGACTTCGACCTGCCGGACCTAGTGCAGCATATCGAATTCGATCACGGGCTGCACGGGGACGAGGACGTGGACGATAACGGCGATCCGGTGGAAGGCGCCACGGAAGCGGCGGCGGGCGATACGAAAACTGTGGAGCCGGCCGCGGACGCGGCGGGGGACGACGAGCCGCCGGCGCCGGCGAACGATGCCGAGTTCCGACCGCCCACCCAATAGACGGGCGCGACCGACGGACCAGTAGAGCCAGAGAGTGCAAGCGTGGTGGGGCGGTCTGCGGCTAGTTGCGACGCCGGGGGAGGAGGCGGTTGATGGCGGCGGCGAGCCCGGTGAGCGGCATCGTCTGCGACCAGACCCGGCCGGGGTCAGTGAGTGTGACCAGAAACAACCCTTCGCCGCCGAGGAACACGTTCTTTATTCCCTTGACGCGCTCGATGCTGAAGTTCGCCGACGGCTCGAACAGCGTGACGTGACCAGGGTCGACTTTCATGGTCTGTCCATCGGTCAGCGGGTACCCGGCCACCTCGCCGCCGATCTCGAATAGCGCTAGGCCGGGACCGGTGAGCTTCTGCAGGATGAAGCCTTCACCGCCGAAAAACGCGGCGCGCATGCGGCGCTGAAAGTGGACGGTGAGGTCGACGGAATCGGCTGCGGTGAGGAAGGCACCCTTCTGGGCGATGACTACTTTGCCGTCGTTGAGTTCGAGGGGCAGGATGGTGCCGGGGGCGTTGGACGTGAAGGTGACATTGACCGCCGGCGCGGTGCAAGTGTAAGAGGTGAGGAAGATGGACTCCTTCGAGAACACCCGCTTGAGCGCCCCGCCACCACCGCCGCGAGCGCTGGTGTCCATGGCGATGCTGTCGTCCATCCAGGCCATGCCGCCCTTTTCGGTGTAGACGGACTCGCCGCTGACGAGGCGGATCTCGACGTGCGCATGACCGTGCTGATGACTTCGTGTTCCATGGCCGGCTCCTTCCGAGGCGTCTTACGAAACTAGTTCCCGGCTTCCAGCGCACGCTTGAGGTACTCGCCAGTGTACGTGCCCTGCGCGGCGACTTCCTCGGGTGTGCCTTCGGCGACGATTTCGCCACCGGCCTCGCCGCCTTCGGGACCCAAGTCGATGAGGCGGTCCATGTTCTTGATGACATCGAGGTTGTGCTCGATGACAACGATGGTGTTGCCGCGGTCGACAAGTCGCTGCAGGACGTCGATGAGGCGGCGTACGTCGTCGAAGTGCAGGCCGGTGGTCGGTTCGTCCAGGATGTAGAGGGTCTTGCCGGTGGCGCGCTTGGCCAACTCGGAGCCGAGCTTGACGCGCTGGGCCTCGCCGCCGGAAAGCGTGTTGGCAGGCTGGCCAAGGGTCAGGTAGCCGAGGCCGACGTCGTGCAGGGTCTGGAGCGGGCGAACGATGCGCGGAATGCTGGCAAAGACCTGCAGGGCGGTTTCGACGCTCATGTCGAGGACGTCGGCGATGTTGTGGCCGCGGTAGCGGATCTCGAGGGCCTCGCGGTTGTAGCGGCGACCGGCACAGATCTCGCAGGTCACATAGACGTCGGGGAGAAACTGCATCTCGATCCGCGAAACGCCGGCGCCCTGGCAGGACTCGCAGCGGCCGCCCTTGACGTTGAAGGAAAAGCGGCCCGGCTTGTAGCCACGGGCGCGGGCCTCGGGGACGGCGGCGAAGAGGTCGCGGACGGGGCCGAAGACGCCGGTGTAGGTGGCCGGGTTGGAGCGCGGGGTGCGCCCGATGGGGGACTGGTCGATGGCGACAATCTTGTCGATGTGCTCCAGGCCCAGCAGGCGGTCGTGGTCGCCGGGTTGGGCGCGACTGCCGTGGAGACGGCGGGCGGCGGCGCGCTGCAGGATGCCGGCGACGAGCGTGCTCTTGCCGGAGCCGGAAACGCCGGTGACGCCGATGAGCGTCCCCAGTGGAAAGCGGGCATCGATGGACTTGAGGTTGTTGGCGCAGGCACCTTCGATGACCAGGGCCTGGCCGTTACCGGGACGGCGAGTCTCGGGCGTAGGGATGGCAAGATCGCGGCTGAGGTAGCGGCCGGTGAGCGACCGGGACTTTTCGAGTTCGGCGATGGTTCCCTCGAACACGACTTCGCCGCCGTGTACGCCGGCCCCGGGCCCCATGTCGATTACCCAGTCGGCGGCGCGGATGGTTTCCTCGTCGTGCTCGACGACGAGCAGCGAATTGCCGGCGTCGCGCAGGCCCATAAGCGTGCCCAGCAGGCGGGCGTTGTCGCGCTGGTGCAGGCCGATGGATGGCTCGTCGAGGATGTACATGACGCCGACCAGCGCCGAGCCGATCTGGGTGGCCAGGCGGATGCGCTGGGCCTCGCCGCCGGAGAGCGTCGAGGCGCGGCGGTCAAGGGTGAGGTAGTCAAGGCCGACATCAATCATGAAGCCCAGTCGGGCGCTCAGCTCAGTAAGGATCGGGCGGGCGATGGCTTCCTGGTTGCCGGTGAGCTCGACTTCGGTGAGCGCCTGAGCCGCCGCGGCGACGTTCATGGCCGCGTATTCGGCGATGCCGACGCCGGCGAAACGCACCGCTAGGCTGGCCGGACGCAGGCCCGAGCCGTGGCAGTCGGCACAGGGAAGGCTGGTCATGAAGCGTTCGATCTTCTGCTGGACGAAGGTGGATTCGGTGCCCTTGCTGCGCCGGCGCAAGAACGGGATGAGACCCTCGAATTCGAATTCGAGGACGGTTCCGGCGGTATCGGATTCTTTGTAGCGGACAGTCACCGGTTCGCCGTCGCGGCCGTGCAGGAGCAGGTCGACGTGCTCGGGCTTGAGCTGGCTGATGGGCTTCTTGAGGCTGAAACGGAAGCGCCGCGAGAGGGCCTGCATCAGGCGAGTGGAGGTACGGCGGGAATTCGCGAGGCCCTCGATGGGGGCGAGCGCACCGTCGTTGATCGACAGGCTGCGATCGGGAATCACCAGGTTGGGGTCGAATTCCATGATCGCCCCGAGTCCGCCGCATTCGGAACAGGCGCCGTGGGGGCTGTTGAAGGAGAAGGAACGGGGCTCAAGTTGAGGAAAGCCCAGGTTGCAGTGGGGGCAATGGAGATGGTCGGCGAGCAGTATTTCGGGTCCGTTGAAGACCCGGATGAGCACGGTGCCACCGCCCAGGCGCAAGGCGGTTTCGAGGGAGTCGGCCAGACGGGCCTGGAGATCGGGGCGGACCACGACGCGATCGACGACGATCTCGACCTGCGACGCGCCGTCCGGTTCGATGGCCGGGGCCGGTTCCAGGTCGTGGACTTCGCCGTCGATCCGCGCGCGCACAAAGCCGGCCCGCAGAGCGTCGGCGAAGACCCCGGAGTAGCCGTCGGACCCGGCGGTGACCGGCGCCAGGATCAGCAGGCGGGTGCGCTCGGGCCGGTCGAGGACGATGTCGACCATCTCCTGGACGGTGTGGCTGTGCAGCGGGCGGCCGCATTGCGGGCAGTGCGGCTCACCGGCACGGGCGTATAGCAGGCGGAGGTAGTCGTAGACCTCGGTGACGGTGCCGACAGTCGAACGGGGGTTTCGGGAGACGCCGCGCTGGTCGATGGAGATGGCCGGGGATAGGCCTTCGATGTGGTCGGCCTCGGGTTTCTCGAGTTGGCCGAGGAACTGGCGAGCGTAGGCCGAGAGCGACTCGACGTAGCGGCGCTGCCCCTCGGCGAAGAGGGTGTCGAAGGCGAGGCTGGATTTACCGGAGCCGGACACGCCGGTGATAACGACGAAACGGTCGCGGGGAATATCGAGGTCGACTTGGCGGAGATTGTGGACGCGCGCGCCGCGCACACTGATGTGGGCGGGGGGGGGCGGCGGGGAAGCCGACCGGGAGCGACGGGATTTTGCGGTTCGTTTGGCCACAGCCGATTATATTTGGAATCGCGAAGCGAGCCGATTGGAGCGAACGTGGCCAAACGCCGGGACGATCCGCGGACGACGGCCTACTTTGGCGGGAAGACGGTAAAGACCGATCCGCTGATGGAGGTGCTGGGTTCGCTGGACGAGCTGGGCTCCGCACTGGCGCTGGCCCGGTCATTGTCGGCGGACGCCGGCGCGGGGGAGGCGCTGCTGGGACTGCAACACCGGTTGCTGGAACTGGGGGCGGGGATCGCCAACCCGGAGTCGCGGCACAGCGTGGGCGTAGGCGAGGC
>PVBE012676614.1_pt1 | contig 12357 bp, 11 predicted proteins | sample 1631181 | NCBI WGS metagenome assembly PVBE01 (sample SAMN08397723, study PRJNA350692) | Marine metagenome, whole genome shotgun sequencing project. | isolation source: water | place: Pacific Ocean | collected 2012-04 | reverse complement strand
GCACATGCCCCATGGATGCCTCCACCCGGATGTCCTTGGGAAGGAATCCACGGATGGTGCGGGCCTTGGTGGGGCTCTCAACGGTGACCAGAGTGTGCGCCAAAGGAGGGCAGATAACCGTTCCCTTCTTTATCGCACCGCCGCTCCGATTGCAGCGAATACGGTGGATGCCACAAGGATGAACGGAAGCGCGGCTACAGTCGCCCGAACCGCTCCGCCCTGCGCGCGCCATGCCCGAGATGGGTGCCTTGCTCCTCGACACCCAGCCACTGGCAGCGCCGGGTGATTTGCTCAATCTGGCCCTGAACGCCGGTGCCATCGCCCCGGAAGGCGCAGTCCTGCTGGCGATGCTGGCCACCCTTCTGGTGGATCTGGCCGGCGAAAAAGTCGCTGTGCGCTGGGTTCCTCCCATCTGTTACGCGGGCCTGGGCACAGCCCTGTTGCTGCTCGCATTGCAGTGGAACGCTCCGCTTGAGCCCTCCTTCCTCGGCGCATTTCTTTCCGATCACCTGGCGATTGCCTTCAGAGCCGTGGTGGCCTGTTCAACGCTGTTGTCCCTGCTGATCAGCTGGAGGTACGCCGAACAGGGTGGAACCCCTGTGGGTGAATACGCTGCGATTCTTCTGGCAGCAACACTTGGAGGCATGCTTCTCTGCGGTGCCACCGATCTGGTGAGCATCTTTGTCTCTCTAGAAACCCTTTCAGTCGCGAGTTACCTGCTCTCGGGCTACATGAAACGGGATGCGCGCAGTTCGGAAGCAGCTCTGAAATATCTGCTTGTGGGCTCCGCTGCAGCTGCAGTCTTTCTCTATGGCTCCTCGCTCCTCTATGGACTCAGCGGCTCCACCAGCCTGGAAGCGATCGGACAGTCACTGCTGACCAGTCCCACTCCCCTCGCCGCTCTCGCGCTGGTGTTCGTTCTGGCAACCGTGGCCTTCAAAATCGCCGCAGTTCCCTTCCACCAGTGGACACCGGATGTCTACGAAGGATCTCCGACTCCGGTGGTCGCCTTTCTTTCAGTCGGTTCGAAGGCCGCCGGCTTTGCGTTGGCCCTGCGGATTCTGGTCGGCTGTTTCGGCAGCTTCGACACGCAGTGGAAACTGCTGTTCACCGTGCTGGCGGTGCTCAGCATGACCCTCGGCAACGTCGTTGCGCTCGCCCAGACCTCGATGAAACGGATGCTGGCCTACAGCTCCATCGGTCAGGCCGGTTTCGTGATGATCGGTCTGGTCTGCGGTACTGAAGACGGTTTCGCAGCCATGGTCCTGTACATGGCCGCCTACCTGTTCATGAATCTGGGGGCCTTTGCCTGCATCATCCTGTTCTCCATTCGCACCGGCAGTGATCGCATCTCCGATTACGCCGGTCTCTACCAGAAGGATCCCCTGATCACACTCGGGCTCAGTCTCTGCCTGCTGTCGCTCGGAGGCATCCCACCGATGCTCGGGTTCTTCGGGAAGATCTATCTCTTCTTCGCTGGCTGGGCTGATCACCAGTACCTGCTTGTTGTGGTCGGACTGATCACCTCGGTGGTGTCGATCTACTACTACATCGGCGTGATCAAGATGATGGTGGTCAAGGAGCCACAGGAAGCCTCCGATGCGGTGAAGGCCTATCCACCGATCCAGTGGAACACCCTGGGGCTGCCGCCACTGCGGGTGGCTCTGGTGACCTGCGTGGTCGTTACAGCGGTTGGTGGCATTCTCTCCAACCCCCTCTTCCAATGGGCCAGCGACGCGGTGGCTGGGACCCCGATCCTGCAGCAGGCCATCGCCGATGCCTCCGGAGCCACCCTTGGCTGAGGGTGCGAAAGGAGAACGCTCCGCCGTCGCGGAGCTGCGCGGAGTCGACAAGGTCTACGGGACCGGTGCGGGTCTGGTCAGGGCACTCGATCAACTGGATCTGACTGTTCGTAAAGGCGATTACCTTGCCGTGATGGGTGCAAGCGGCTCGGGCAAAAGCACAGCGATGAACATTCTTGGCTGCCTCGACCGACCCAGCAACGGCTCTTATCACCTGAATGGGAATGCGGTTGAGGATCTTGATGACGATGCGCTGGCGGATCTGCGCAATCAGCAACTGGGGTTCGTGTTTCAGCAATTCCATCTTTTGCCCCACGCGACAGCTCTTGAAAATGTGATGCTGCCGATGATCTATGCAGGCCTCTCTCCCCAGCAGAGGCGGGACAAGGCGAGAGAAGCGCTGGATCGAGTGGGTCTTGGGGAAAGAATGCAGAACAAGCCGAATCAGCTTTCAGGAGGTCAGCAGCAGAGAGTCGCCATCGCAAGAGCCATCATCAACCAGCCTGCACTTCTCCTGGCTGATGAACCCACCGGCGCACTCGATTCACGCACGACAGACGACGTGCTCAATCTGTTCGATGCCCTCCACGACCAGGGGATCACTCTGGTGCTGGTGACCCATGAAGACGATGTGGCTGCCCGTGCTGAACGAGTGGCACATTTCCGTGACGGCCGTGTTGAACGCTGGGATGGACATGCTCAGCATTCCAGACCGACCTGAGCAGGCCGATTAGGCTGAATGAAGGGTGCACTGGATTGCATGGTCTCCTCAGCCACTCCGAAGACCAGGCTCCTGCTCGTGGATGACGAGGCACGCCTCACGGAGCTCCTGAAGATGGAACTGGAGGTCGAGGGGTATGAGGTGGATGTGGCCGCCGATGGGGCCGCTGGCCTGATCCAGGCACGCACTGAGCCATCCCCGGACCTGATCGTTCTGGACTGGAATCTTCCCGATTTCAGTGGTGTGGATATCTGCCAGCGAATCCGCAGCAGCTCCATCACCACACCAATCCTGATGCTCACCGGTCACGACGATGTTGCTGATCGGGTGACGGCCCTCGATGCCGGTGTGGATGACTACCTGGTCAAACCCTTTTCGATCGAGGAATTGATGGCACGTCTGCGGGCCATGCAGAGACGTGCCAGCACCTTCTCCGCTGCGACTGGCGAAGGACAGCATCCTGAAATGCTCCAGGTTGGAGACCTGGTGATGAACACCAGCACCAGGGATGTGAGTCGCTCAGGCCAGATGATTCAGCTGTCTGTGAAGGAATATGAGTTGCTCAACTTCCTGATGCGGGGTCAGGGGAAAGTGCTCGAGCGCGCCGAGATCATGCGCGGAGTCTGGGGCGAGAACTTCTACGGCGATGACAATCTTCTCGATGTCTACATCCGTTATCTGCGCCAGAAGGTCGAATCGACTGACCGACCTGCTTTGATCCACACCGTGAGAGGAGTCGGTTTCATCCTGCGGGAGGAGCGTCAGGAGCAGACATCATGAGTCCTTGGAACGCTCAAGGCTGGTCATCAGCTGTCCCACCAGCAGCGATACGGCATCTGCACCGGAAGCAGTGAGTGGATTGAGATCCATATCCCCTGGATCGACTGCCACCCAGCCACCGGCCTGGGGCCTGCGCAGTTCAAAGTGAAGATGAGGTCCGGTGCTGAGACCTGTGCTTCCGACGCGACCGATCACCTCCCCCTGGCGGACTTTCTGGCCGGACTTGACGTAGATCTCTGAAAGATGTCCATAGAGGGTCCGGCGTTTGGGCTGATCATGATCCAGCTCCACAGCGATGCCGTAACCACCCGCAAGACCACTGCTCAGGACTGTTCCTGAAAGAGCAGCAACAACGGGAGTCCCCTCCGGGGCAGCGAAGTCCTTGCCTGCATGCATCAGCCATCTGCCGATGATCGGATGAATCCGCCAGCCGAACTCACTCGTGGTGATCGCTGAACCCATAACTGGAAACAGCAGCCTGCGGTCTCCGTTGCCGGCGACCGAGGCGGGGCGGGGCGACACTGCAAACACCTTCTCCAGACGAAACGCAGAGGAGGAACCTGCAAGCAGGGCCTTCACCGGCACTGAGATCGGGGGTAGCGGTGTGCCGTCAGCACCGCGGCGGGATAACCCCGTGAGCGTTTCATCGCGGCCTTTCAGGACAACGCGCGGTCGTAGACGGGACCCACGCCGGCGCACTGCCACTCCACTGCTGCATTCCTGCTGCGAGAGCGCACCGCTCTGACAGGCCTGCTGAAACACCGGAACATCCACAGGCCTGGCCTGTTCGCCGGTTTCAAGCTGACGACGTTCCCGCGGAGTGATGACACGGTTTCTCTCCAGAGACTCCAGCGAACGGTCAAAGGTGAGCGGCGCCTGCGGCTTGAGCTCTGAAGGTGCCAGTGGTGCCTGCGGCTTGAGCTCGGAGGGAGGCAGCGGGGCCTGCGGCTTGAGCGCAGATGGGGCCAGCGGCGGCTGCGGTTCGAGCTTGGAAGGATCCAGCGGGGCCTGCGGGGCAGGAATGGACAGCAGAACCGATGCAGCAAGCCAACGCAGAACCAACGGATCAAAACGGTCTCATCAGGCGAGACTTTAGAGATCCTGATCAGGACTGTCCGTCCAACGCGTCCAGCTGGTCCTCCGGGCCCCCTGCTCCAGGAGCAGGCGTCCGTCGATCCCGAGGCCTTGCACTCGCCAGGCCTCTCCTGTGCCGGGATCGGGTACCGATGCAGTCCAGAGGCGCTGTTCGGCCTCAGCGACCACCGTGCTGGGCATGAGCGCCAACTCACAGGCACGATCCAGTGCCCGAAGCACAGCGCCTTGCCAGACCCTCAGCCTGCATCGCCCCGAAGGAAGGCACTGGCGCAGGGAGATCGCGCCGGGGGGCACCGGATTGTTCACATTGAGTCCAATCCCGATCCTGGCGAGGCGGACACGACGTCCTCGGAAGATCAGGGTGGGAAGCACGCCGGCCAGCTTGCGTGAATCAACCATCAGATCATTGGGCCATTTGATGGCCACCTGAAGGCCGCTGGACTCCAGCTGCTCCGCCAGGGCGAGAGCCACGGTGAGACCGAACAACCCCGTCGAGCAGTCGTGCTGGGGCCAGGGCAGGGCCGCACTCAGCCAGACGCCTCCGACGGGTGATATCCAACGACGTCCGTACTGGCCATGACCCTGGGTCTGGTGGTCAGCCAGCACAGCGCGAGCGCGAGACTGGTGGCCACGCCAGGGCCTTTGCAGCAGCCACTGAGACAGCTCGGTCTCGGTGCTTGCACAGACAACCAGCTTCTTCAGCCGCCAGGACTGGTGCCCATGACGGCGGAGATCATGCAGCAACCGCCCCCGGCCGACATGCGCGAACTTCAATGGTGCCGATCCCACCAGGGATGGAGGCGAGTCACGGCATTCTCAAGGTCCTCGACCGGGCGGACAAGAGCCAGACGCAACCAGCCACTGCCCGAATCGCCGAAGCCGGAACCAGGGGTCAGTGCCACACCGCAGTGCTCCAGCAACTCAGCGGCAAGCTGTTCATCGCTCCAGCCCCTGTCGGCCGCCCATCCGGGAACGGGCATCCAGAGGTAGAGAGCCATGGATGGCTCGGGAACGTCCCAGCCGAGAGCAGTCAGGGCCTGCCGCATGCGGTCGCGACGCTGGCGGTAGACGGGCAGGAGACGTGAAGGCCAATCGGCATGTTGATCCAGCGCCACAATCGCGCCCTTCTGAAGGGCCTGACACTGATTGAAATCAACGACACCTTTCAGCTGGCGCAGTGCATGGATCAACGGAGCTGCACCCACCGCAAACGCCAGTCGGAACCCCCCGAGACACCACCCCTTGGACAGGGAAAAGAATTCGATTCCCCGCTCACGCCACTGGGGGCAGCGCAACAGTGACGGGGCATCACCCTCCAGTGCAAGATCCACGTAGGGGTTGTCATGGGCCAGCACCAGATCGTGTTGGACCGAACGATCCATCGCCTCATCAAGCCAGGCCTGCTCTCCAGTGCAGGCGGTGGGGTTATGAGGAAACCCGAGCACCATCAGACGCAACTGCTGCCACTGATCAGAGGAGAGCACATCAAAATCCGGAGCCCAGTCCCGTTCAGCAGTCAACGGAAGGGTATGAATGTGAGCATCGGCCAGTTCAAGTCCACCCCGGTGGGAGGGGTAGGAGGGATCAAGGATCAGAGCGGAGTCCCCGGGATCAAGAACCGCAAGAGGCAGATGGGCCGTCCCTTCCTGCGATCCCACCAGCAGAAGCACCTCGGTCTCGGCATCCACCTGGATGCCGAATCGTTGCTGACACCAAGCGGCAGCAGCATTCCTGAACGGTTGCGTGCCTGCATGCAGGCAGTAGGACGCGCTGGAGGGATGCTGAAGCACCTCGGCCATGGCTTCCACGGCAGCCACTGGTGGCGACAGATCAGTGGATCCCAGTGACAGGTCGATCAGAGGCTGATGGTTCTGACGTTCGCTTGAGGCGTAGGCCGATTTACGCCGGTCATTGCGATCAAAGACTCCGCTGCCGAGCCTTGCGAGGCGATCAGAGGTGATCATCCTGGACATCGGCGATTGAGGACTGCTGATCAATCCTGGGTGATCAGATCTTGTCGATGGATCGGCGGAGCTCCTCGAGATCGTTGTCCACCTCGGACACATTCACAGGCTGCACGGCTTCGGATTTGCCTTGATCAGCTGCTGGGAGCGCAACGGCTTCTGGTCCACCGACCAGTTGCTGTCGAAGAGCAGCGAGATCATCATCCACATCACTGCCGCCTTCGAGAGCGGCGAACTGGCTCTCCAGATCAGCGCCTGCCAGCTCAGCCGCGGCCTGGCTGCTGGCTTCCATCGCCTGAACCTTGTCCTCCATGCGCTCAAAGGCAGCCATGGCGGAATTGCTGCCCATGTTCCCAACGGCACTCTGAAGCTGCTCCTGGGCCTTGGCCGCCTGGGCCCTGGCTTTGAGCATGTCCTTCTTGGTTCGGGCCTCGGCGATTTTGCCCTCGAGTGCCACAAGACTCTTCTTCAGGGTCTCCACCTGAGCGTCCTGACCCTGCACCTGCTTGGCCAGGGTTGCTGAGGTCTCCTGAAATGTTTTTCGCCGGGTGAGGGCTTCCCGGGCCAGGTCCTCTTCGTTCTTCTTGAGAGCGAGCTCCGCGCGTTCATACCAGGTGCGCGCCTGGGTTTCCGCTTGCTCGGCCTGATTGCGAAGACGCTTCTGACTGGCGATCGCTAAGGCGACCGCCTGGCGCAGCTTGACCAGATCCTCCTGCATGTCCGCCACGGACTGGTCGAGAATCTTCACGGGATCCTCGGCCTTGCTCACGAGATCGTTGACGTTGGCGCGCAGCAGTCGGCTGAGCCGGTCGAAGAAACCCATGGATCGGGGCGGTAGCGATTTGAGGGTAGCCAGCAAATCAATGGCTCTTGCCTAAGGTCAAACCAAATCGGCAATTGGCATGGGTCGGGCCCCGAAATCTCAGCGCCGCCGCTTTGGGAACGGTGAGCTGCTGATGCCACCGGAACCGGCACCCGTTCAGCCAATCAGCGGCTGCCTGGAAGCACTCAAAAACCAATGGCGACGAGAGGGGTCACTGGCAGCTCTTTGGCAGGACTGGCCGAAACTGGCAGGCGATCCGCTCTCCAGCCATTGTCAGCCGCTGGCGCTCAGGAGCGGGACGCTGATCGTTGGAGCCAGCCACCCCCAGTGGCGCCAGGCCCTGCTTTACAGCAAGCCTCAGCTGCTCGCTGCCATCCGTGCGGCCGAACATCCCGTTCGTGATCTGCGGATTCAGCAACACCATCCAGCAGGGCGCTCACCGGCAGGAGACCCGCTCGAAGACTGGAAGCGACACCCCAGTCGCATCGATGTGCACGGCATCGATGCATGCCCGCGTTGCGGAACGCCGTCGCCCCTCGGAGAGATGGCGCAGTGGGGGCATTGCAGCTTCTGCCGTCGCATCCAGCTGAGCGAGTTGTCGGCGCAGGATGATCGGATTCAGTAACGCTCTGGCCGTGGCTTCTTCCAGGTGAGAGAGACGCCGTCATCGAGCAGATCCGATGCACGCTGGTCAAGTCGGGATCGATCCAGCCGCCACAACTCGTAGATCCCAGCGCTCCCCAGTTTCTGCGGATTGAGACCCTGCCAGTGCTGTCTTGCTGCCGTCCCCCGGTTGATCACGACCAGCACGGAGGGCGATGCGCCGACCTCCGTGCGAGGCAAGCCCTTGAAGCCTTGTCGCTGCTCATGACTGAGGCGATCAGCGAGATTGGCGAGAGCTGCCCTCGACTGGCCTTCATAGACCACCACCTGGTTTGTGTAGAAGTGAAGCGAAGGTTTCAACACGCCGATCATCGCCAGTGGCTCCCCTGGACGACGCCGTTCAACAACCTGCTTGGCGAGCTGCCGGACCGGTAGCTGCCGGACTCGATCTCCAAGCTGGATCATCGGCACAAGGGCAATGATCTGAAACAGCACCATCGGTCCCTGCCAGATCAGCAGTCGTCCGGACACAGGGCGCCAAAAACTCCAGGTCCCAAGCACGACGGCGAGAATGAAACACGCGGCCGCCCTGATCACCAGCCCACTGGCCATCAGCTCAGCCGGCAGTGTGGGCATCTCCGGATCCTGAATCAAAGGGATCCAGAGGGGCGAGGCCAGCAGCCCCGCCGCCAGGATCGCTGTGCAAAGAGCGGTCGAACACCAGGCAATCAAGGGCCACTTGCATCGCTGAAGCGACGGGGGATGAGCTGTCAAGGCGATCAGCAAGGCGGCAGCCGGAGTGGCTGGAAGCCAGTAGCTGGGCAACTTGGTCGCCGCTGCGGTGAACAACAGGAACACGGCCAACAACCAGCAGCCGGCGAATTGGCCAAGGCTCTCTCCGGATGGCATGAGCCTCGAGGAAGCATCTCCTGCGAAATCAGTGATCACCCTCCCCAGACCAAGAAGCAGCAGCGGGGTGAATGGAAATGACGCCACCACCAGCACAGGTCCAAAAAACCACCAGGGCTGAAGGTGGTCGTTCACAACGCTGGTGAGGCGTTGAAGGTTGTGATAGCCGAAGAAACTGTCCCAGAAGGGCTGTCCCTCCACCAGCAATTCGGCTGCATACCAGGGAAGACTGATCAGAGCCGTGATCAGCAGACCCTGAACAGGCCTCAGAGAACGCCAGAGGCCTGCCAGATCTCGGCGAATCACAGCGAACAGCACCAGGGTGATCCCTGTGAGCACAACCGCCACAGGACCTTTGGTCAGCACGGCAAAGGCCAGCACGATCCAGGCCAGCCACCAACGTCGTCCCGATCCACTGGCGTAACAGCGCCACTGACACAGCAGGCTGAGAGCGAGCGTTCCTGTGAGCAGCGAATCACTGACAGCGGTTCTGCTCCAGATCAGCACCAGGGGGGACAGCGCGAAAGCCAGCGCTGCGGCGATCGCCGTCCGGCAGGGATGTGAATCGCCCCGCAGCGGGAAGCGCAGCAGCGTGTCGCCGAGAGCGAGCATGGTCAGCACCGAAGCCAGAGCCGAGGGCAGACGGGCGGCCCAGGTGCCGAGCGGGTCCCAGACCGTTCCTGCTGGCAGGGCATAGCCCAGACCCATCAGCCAGTACACCAGTGGTGGTTTGTCGTACCGAGGCAACCCGTTGACCCGTGGTGTGAGCCAGTCGCCGGTCTCCGCCATGGCACGGCCTGAAGCCGCGAACAAAGGTGGCGTTTCATCGACGAGCCCCGTGTTTCCGAGCTGCCAGCAGAAGATCACAACGGCGAGCACCAGGATGAGCAGCATTCCTCGCCGTCGCTGTCGAACGGTTGGACGAACAACTGAAGCAATCGGGGCTGATGAGTCCGCTGTCATCAGGAGATGGTGCCATCCACTGGAGTCAGCCCCCTGCGGATCCAGGCCTCGACCCGTGCGGCGAGTCCCTCCTGACTGGCGCAGCGCTCCACCCAGCCACGACAGGCCTGACGGTCGATCGACGACGCTCGCAGGGTTGCCTGCTCGAGGGCATCGCGGTCATCCGGGGGAACCAGCCAGCCGGTTTCGCCGTTCTGGATGATCTCTCCTGGGCCTCCACGGTCGTAGGCGATCACCGGAACCCCACAGGCCAGCGCCTCCACCACAACATTGCCGTAGGCCTCATTCCACTTCGGCGTGTTGAGCAATGCCCTGCAACCGCCGAGCTCTCTCTGCAGCTCGCTGGTCGGCTTGAAGCCGCACCATTCGATCGTTCCAGCGGGAACGGCACTCTCGATACGCCTCGCATAGGCATTGTCTTCGACGAGGCCCCAGACCCTCAGCGTCTCGCCCAGCCGGGCGGCAACCGCTGCCGCATCCTCCAGCCCCTTTTCGGGAGCCACCCGACCGGCCCAGCCCAGGGGACCATCCGTTCTGAGCTTCAGCTCGTAGCGGGAGAGATCAAAACCGTTTCCCACCACCTCAGGAGGTTCGACCAGATCGAAGTCACTGGCCTGACGGCGGGTGTGAAAGGCGAGGCGGCGCTGATCCCAGCGCGCGAGATCAGCCACCGCACCATCCATCACCGCGGAGACGGATCCCATGCTCACCAGATGAAAGATCCTGCTCTCAACATGAGGCGTGAGCCACATCGGCAGCCAGTCGTATCCGAAATTGATCAGGGCATCGGCATCGCTGGCCAGCTCCAGCGCGCAAGTCCAGAGCCGGGGCAGCACAGCATCCTGGGGAATCCGCATCGGAGAATCCCGCTCGGCATGTTGCCAACTCGGTTGATCCACCCCTGGGACCGTATGGAGAGTCACCTGTGCGTTCTGCACCGGTGAACAGGAGCCATCGGGAGCAACGAGATGCAGATGGAGACCACGCTGCACCAGGCCCTGCACCAGCGACGCAAGCGTGAGTTCCACACCACCACCCCTGCCGCTGCCGAGCTGTCCCACGGGCGTGCTCACCAGCACCAGGGTCAGAGGACGATCGCTCATGCGTTGAGATCCCCGGAAGGGCTGACAGTGGCCGAAAGCCAGGGCTCCCAGAGTCGCTGTCTCTGGCTCACCAGCACCACCGACATCATCACCAGCACCACCGCCAGCCATTGCAGGGTGTCGAGGCGTTCCCCGAGTAACACTCCTCCGGAGGCCAGCGCGAACACCGGTGTGAGGAAACCGAGTGTGCTGAAACCGGTGAGGTCTTCCCTGTTGGCGAACCAGAAAAAAATGGAATAGGCCAGAGCGCTGCCCAGCAACGAGGCGTAGGCCATCTGAACCCACTCTGAAGCTGTCCAGGGAGGAATCAACGCCGTGCTGGGATCCAGCCCGTGCCAGGCGAGGAGAGGCAATCCCCCCAGCACCATGTGCCACCCGGTCACTGCCACCGGATCACTGTTCTTACAGGCGAAACGGCACAGCACGGTGCCCAGAGCCATCGCCAGCGCCGCCAGAAGCATCCAGCCAGTCCCCTCCTGCCAGCCCGCCTGCAGCTCGGACAGATCAGCCTGCAGCCACCAGTGCTGAAGAAGAGGTGCGGGCACCCCAAGACAGACAATCCCGGCGAGTCCGACCACAAGTCCGATCCAGCCGATCGGATTGATCGATTCCGCGAACAGCCAGCGCGCCAGCAGAGCCACGATCAGCGGCTGCGAGTCGATCAGCACCGATCCAAGCCCGGCACCGGTGCCCTGCAGGCCCTTGGCCAGAAAAAACTGAAAAAGAAACGCATCCACGAGCGTGAACAGCAGGAACCAAGTGCGATCTGCCGAATCAATCTTCAGTGGTCTGCCGAGGTAGGGAACAGCGACAAGCAGCACGATGCCCGCCGGAAGCAGCCGCAGACAGGCCACCAGAGGAGCACCGCCAGAACGCACCAGAGGGGCCATTGCCGCCATGGCGGTGCCCCACAGGGCGAAGGGCAGCACCATCAGCAACCAGCGCTGCAACGTAGACATCGAAATACGCAGACAGGGTCCTTTTTAAGATCCGGCGAGTTGAACAGAGGATCATGGGGTGGCTTTGGCGCCGCAAGTCCAAACGCCGCATGGCGCGCATCGTGATTGAGGGGGCGATCAGCAGCTCGACGCGACGCAGGGTGCTGAAGGCTCTTCGCGACGTGCAGGAACGGGAGTTCCCGGCACTCCTGCTGCGCATCGACAGTCCGGGAGGAACGGTCGGCGACAGCCAGGAGATCCATGCAGCCCTCCTGCGTCTGCGCGAAAAAGGCTGCAAGGTGGTGGCCAGCTTCGGCAACATCTCCGCGTCCGGAGGTGTTTATGTGGGCGTGGCAGCCGATTCGATCGTGGCCAATCCCGGCACCATCACCGGCTCGATCGGGGTGATTCTGCGAGGCAACAACCTGTCCGAGCTGCTGGCGAAGGTCGGCGTCCGATTCGAGACGGTCAAGAGCGGAGCCTTCAAGGACATTCTGTCCCCTGACCGGGCTCTCAGTCCTGAGGAGCGTGAGCTGCTGCAGAGCCTGATCGACAGCAGTTACGACCAGTTCGTCGGCGCCGTTGCCGAGGGACGTGGGCTGGACAAGGACAAGGTCCGGACCTTCGCTGATGGGCGGGTGTTCAGTGGAGCGCAG
>PVBE010657680.1_pt1 | contig 12359 bp, 16 predicted proteins | sample 1631181 | NCBI WGS metagenome assembly PVBE01 (sample SAMN08397723, study PRJNA350692) | Marine metagenome, whole genome shotgun sequencing project. | isolation source: water | place: Pacific Ocean | collected 2012-04 | reverse complement strand
GTCAGGGGCATGGGCGGGTATGTCGTTGGTCCGCCATCTATGCATTCTAGTGGCAAGCGCTATCGGTGGGTAATCGATAGGGCTGCCGGCGCGCAAACCTTTGACGATCTCCCCTCCCTGGATGAGGGAGACCTAGCACGCATCAACTCTTACAATGGTGTCGAGCAGAAAGAAGAATATCTCTTTGATTCTACGACCATTCGAGATGCGCATGACGGGTCACCTGTTGAAGAGGGTGGCCGCAACAATGCTGCAGCATCCATGGTGGGTCAGTATATCCATGAAGGGCACGACCTAAAATCAATTAAGGGGTTGCTAACCCAATGGAACGATACTAACCCAGACCCTCTGGAGAAAGATGAGTTAGACACCACGCTGGCAAGCGTTGTCACCACTCACTTGCGCAACAACCCGGAAGAACCTTTGGCTGTTGAGCATGAAGGATTTGAGCCTAAACCTATCGAGGGTATCGCCGTTAAAGGTGTGCCCGCACACCTGCTAGAGGTGCCCGGTGCGCTCGGTGCCATCTGTGAATTTATCAATCGTACGGCCATCTACCCCCAGCCGGTGCTATCCCTGGCCGCAGCCCTGCCCATCCTAGGCACGCTCTATGGCCGGTACTACAGGAGCCCCACCAACCTGCGCACCAATATCTATTCATGCTCTATTGGTTTTTCTGGCTCAGGAAAAGAACACCCACTGCACTGCGCTGACCAGCTCTTCAATGAGGCTGGCATGGGAGAGAGGCTAGGCACGGGCCGTATGTCATCGGCTCAGGGATTGCTTAAGCATTGCCAACGCTCGCCTGCCACCATGTTAGCCATTGATGAGTTTGGATTGATGCTCAAGTCCCTAACATCCAAGCATGCCAGCACACACAAGGCTGACATCATGGCCACACTGCTAGAGTTATTCAGCAGAGCTAAGGGTACATTCCGTGGGATGCAGTACGCCGACACAGATGGCAACAGGCCACGGGTGGATATTTTCCAGCCCTGTGTATCTCTTTATGGGACCACCACGCCTAACCATTTCTATGAGTCGCTCAAGTCTACTCAAGTTATGGACGGCTTTCTAAACCGGCTTATCATTTTTGATATCGGTAACAGTATGCCGGAGCGCCAGGAGCCTATCACCCTTGAACCGCCTGAGCCCTTGATAAGATACTTTAAAATGGTCAGGTCCTACATCAAATCCAAGCAGGGACACGGGGCAGATATCGCCAACGGTACGGTGGATATCCCCCTACACACGGTACCCATATCGCCGGACGCTAAAGAATATCTCTGCGACTATGAGAAAAATATCCGCCAACAGATGGTAGAATATCGCTCAACCGGTACCGATGCTTTATGGTCGAGAGCATACGAGCATGCTGTCAAGGTCGCTATGATTCGAGCTATCGGGATTGACTTCAAACGGCCAGAGGTATCGCTAGCCGATGTGACGTGGGGCTGTGAGCTGGTAACCAATCAAATTAAGACAACGGTAGTTGATGTAGTCGACCGTGTGGCCGATAGCGAGCATGAACGAACGCTCAAGAGCGTGCTACGCCACATCACAAGGGAGGGCACAAGTCAGGCCGACTTGACCATAAAGACTAGGGCCGTCCCTAGGGACCAGCGCCAGAAGATATTGAAAGACTTGATTGACGGGGGCCAGGTGACAATGAAAAGGCACAAGCCAAAGAAAGGCAGACCTACAACCTATTACGTGAGGACACAGGGCAATGGTTGACAGTGAAGAGAAGGAACAAATGAAGTTAGCGGCCTATCTGGACGGCCAAAAATTTCTATGGTGCCACGTGCCTAACGGTGGGCATCGGCGCAAGATTGTTGCCGCGTCATTGAAGCGGCAAGGCGTCAAGTCTGGGGTGCCAGATGTGCTTATCTTTGCGCCGATACGGGCGGCGATAGAGCTTAAGAGAAAATCAGGTGGGAGCGTTAGCGCTAACCAGCGAAAATGGTTGAGCGCCCTGAACGATGCAGGGTGGGAGACCTGCATAGCTAGGGGCGCCGATAGTGCGATTGATTGGTTAGTTGAGAAAATCGAGAAAGCCACAAATGAAAAGAAGGGTGAAGAGAATGAATAGCCAAAATCCTACGACTAGCACGCGTTCACTCTCCCATGCTCCCTAAGCGCTTTCTTTAATAGGCCCTTAACTTTCTTCTCACCTAGCCCCATGCGACGGTTAAACAATGCTAGGCATTCGGCTTGTGTGTCACCACGCGCACTGGCTAGCCCCGTCTGATACTCGGTCAACGTCCAAGAACCACGCTTGCCATGCAGGTAGTGGGTCAAGCCATACGCCTCGACATAGTGAGACGCCTGAACACTAGTGATTCCCTCGCTGTAAAACTCTGGATTCATTCTTAGGTTGATTGTCTTTTTAACTTTCAGGCGCTTAAGTTTAGCCACGGTCGGTTGATTGGCTTTCTTAGTCCCATCAGTATTGTATAACCTAGCATCGGTCACAACGGCGCTAGGCTTTAACCGGTGGGCTAGTTTATCATGACACGGGCCACACGATAGAACGGCTCCCGCTTCACCTTCAATCAATACAGCTTTTCTTGAGTCTAGGATTGTCCCACACCTGCACCACATTTTAGAACATACGGCGCTATGTAGTGCATTCAGGTTTGCTGCTAAGTCTTTGTCTATGGTGCCCATCATGGCGCCTGCAATTGCTTTCTGATACATAATCTTTACCCTTTCAAAATGTTCAAAGTGATTTTACGCTTGCTTGCGCCGTGAGCTGGGAAGCCAATCGCATACCCTCGGTCCTTACGAGTACACAGAGGCTTACCCGCTCCACACGTGACACACTGAGTCTGGCCATAGGTGGCAGGACAAGTAACGACCCGGTTTCCTTTAGGTGTACGAGTCAACCCCTTGCCAGCGCTAGCAGGCAGCACAACCACACAGTCTAGGCCATGCTCTAGAGCCTCATCTACATCGACCAATGATTCGACGGATGCATTGATAGCAAACCCAGCTCCGCTATCCTTGATAGCTTCGCGGTTCTTTTTTCGAATTGCCCAATGTGACCGACTACCCACACAAGCCTTATGGGTGTAGACGATAGGAGTTCGACGATAGAGCCGGTTAGACGTGGCAAAGTCTCGCAAGGTGTCCGCACAAATATGCTCGGATGTTTTGCCGTTCCACAGGTCGCCGCCTTCGTTGTGTCGGTAGATGTAGGTAAAATTTCTAATGGCTCGCATATACTCATTGACGGACACGGTCTCATACTTGCCAGCGTCGACCTTTGTGCGGTGGATGTTTCCGTTGCCTTGCTGGTCATAACAGCCATTGCCCAATAAGGGGCAGCTCTGGGGACATGTCTCGGTGGTGCTGCGACTGACCGTCATTGGTCCAGTTTTAACATTAGCCGACGGTCTTTTGGTGTAGTGGTGGCGTGTCTGTGCCATGATGATTTACCCTTTCAGTGTGTGGCCCAGGGGGCTCAATCCCCAGGCAAGGTGGGCCCCGTGGGGCCCCTTGTTTTACTTCTCGTATTTGTCTGGGTTGCCCATTGCCTCAGCAAGTGAGACGCCTTGCAGCTCTTCGGCCTCTTTTGCGGCCTGGGCGAATAGCTCTCGGTGTAGTTCGTCCCATGTCTTGGCTGTTTTCTTGTCTGCGCTCATTGTGTAACCCTTTCGTTGTTTTTTTCCTACACCCCTGTTTTACGGTACGGGGAAGGGTACAGTCAACAATAAAAAAACAAAGAGTCAAAAAAAGTACAACGCCTATTCTTGGGGTAGGTCTAGTCCCTCAAAGAACGCCAGCAATTTTGGGCAGCTGGTCTCATACATGAGACGCGTCAATTCTTCCCAGTCGTAGAGGCCGGCCAGCTGTTCCTCGAATCCCTCAAGGGTGTCAGCCTTGCCAGTCTCTGGCGCCAGCTCGCACTTGCAGCCGTAGTGACTATGCCGTTTCTTGTCGCACTGTTCGCAAATCATGTCGTTACCCTTTCGTATGGTTTCAGGAATGCGAGTAATGCCTAATAAATCCATCAGCCATTCCCTCAAGCTCCTTCATAGCCTCAGCCATGCTTGTTAGTCGGCGGCCGCTACTGGCCGACCCCGTATAAAAATCCTCAAATCTAACGATATAGCCGTCGTCAGAACCCCCAAAAAGTTCAACGCGGGCCAAAAGACTGCGGCCGTCCTTACGGTTTCCAATCTCAATAAACGCGCTAATTTCGTCACCAGTAGTAATGGACTCTTTCTTGATTGTCAGTGGCACGACCTGCTCCTAGGTGTGTGTAGTTTCACCAACAAAGCCCACTCTAGGTGGGCAATGTGGGGCTATGTAATTAGGTGTCAGCCAATGACGTTTTTCACCATGCGGTCCATGGCCGTGCGCACCTGATGGGGTTGACCGCGATAGTCTACGCGGAGGTACCTGAGCAGGGCGTCAACTTTCTTCTCACAGGCAAGACCAAAATCATCCTGCTCTTTCTCTGTCATGCCGTCCCACTCATCGCGGTACCCTTCCATGAAATATTCTACAAGCTGCAACCGGTCGGCTATTGCCTCTTTGGCCAGTTGGTGGGCGGTAATCTTGCGGCCGTCTTTGGTTGATTTAATCATTGCTCGGACTCCTCAGTAGATTGCAAGAGACGGTTAACCACTGCCAATCGGTCACGAATCATGCCGATGCAGACCTGGCACTCCTCCTCCATTGCAGCCATGGAACGTTGATCAAAAGCGACCTCCTCCATTTGTCCGAGGTGACCCTCAAGGGATTCAATCTGTGATTTGACTTTGGTCAATGTTTCCTTGTTCATGATTCTGACTCCTCAGTAGGTTAGTGCGTCGATGATTTGTGACACAGTGCAGCGGAAGGTCTTGCGATAGTGTAGGCGCATGGCCCATGATACCTGACTTGTTGACACAGCGCGTTGTAGCTTGAAGTATGACATGTGTTACTCTTTCGTTGGTGGTTTGCTCGCCCCTGATTATGCTCACAGATGGGAGTGAACGTCAAACGCTGGTTTGACGATAAGACATGCTTACAACAAACTTTCGACGCCTTAGCAAGCAATATGAGGCTGTAAGTGTGTGGAATTGTTGGGGAAAATGAAAAACGATCGTTTCTTTGTTTTTTGTCTGTTTAGGTCCTCAGAGAGAGTGAGAGAGTGTGTGATGAGTAGACAACGGGAGGGCAACAGGGAGGCAAAGGAAGGGTAACAGACAGACAACGGGAAAGGGGGGGGAGAGAGAGAGAGAGAGAGAAAGTGAGAGATTTTATATATTAAACCTGTAAGTGACCTAACCTGCTGATTTTATTGAGCTTTTCGGAAATTCGATACCCTGCATACTTGCAAATTCGGCCCTAAGTGCCTGAAAACACTCAACAAAGAAGTAGAGGCGCCTCGAATGGGCCCCAGCTGGCCCTAGAGTAGGTGGGGCCGCCTAGCCATGGCCTATGGCCGCATGTGGGCGAAAATGGGCACCATGGCCCCTAGAATCGATTCTGAGCGACTTTCTGCCCCAACTGGACCTATGGCCTAGGCCGGGCGAGAACTCGCCTCAGAGGGCCGACCCGCTCGCATTGCCATACGTTGCCATACGTTGCCCTATGTAGCACTGCATGTAGTGTAGTGCACGTCAGACGCGGTGCGTTAACTGAGGCGCCGTTCAGTTAACCGATCGGATAGACTGAGGCGCGATTCATGAAACGGTGCGTCATATCGATATCCCACCCCGGACCCGGCTCCCCCCTCTAAGGTTAATAGCCACAAAAACTAATTTTCCCCTCATCCTTTTCCCTCTGGGGAATTAAGTGTTTCACGTGCAACATATTCCCTTTTAGATAAAAGGTATTCCCTCTTTGACAAATGCCATACACTACCGTACGATACATATATGGCACGTCACCCCTCGGAGTATTTTTTTCATGGCACGTGGTAGAGGCAGACCTTCGGTGGAAGTAATTCCCCGCAACTCAATTAAGAAGCTCCGCGAGGGATACCTGGCGAATTGCCTCCCTCCGCTTGAGCTGGTGGCCGGCGCTCTCGGGGTCAGCCGCTCCATGGTTGGTAAGATTATTCAGAACCGCGCATATTATTCACAGACCTATGCGACCGAACTGGACATCGTTAAGGAGCGGCGGGCTCAGTTTTTGGTGGAGTTGACCGATGACTGACTTCTGGGACGTCGATGCCCTCCTGGCGGAGCCGGAGGAGGAAGAGAAGGAGATACTTACTCCTTCGGAAGTTGTGGCGGTGCCGTCAATCGAGGTGGTGCGGCATAACTTGCTGGCTCTGATTCAGCAGGCGCTTGAGGGGGCGATACATACATCGGCGGCGCGGGACTTGGAGCCAAGCGATGTGAAGGTGGTCTCGGAGCTGATGCGGTCATTGAAGTTGGCCGAGGACATGCAGAAGGATGACGCACTGAGCCAAATGGATGATGAGACGCTGCAGGCGTTGGCGGAGAAGGCGCTGGCGGTGAAGCAATTGGGGGATGGCGGGGATGATGAGGATTAATTGTTTCGGCCAGTTGGGGGTTGGGGATGATTCGGATTAGGGAGAGTCGCCCAGGGGACATGGCATTTGTATACTCCTCTTGGGTGAAGTCATATGCGGGGCGAAATAAAGATGTTCCCCGGAGTCTCGTGTATGGGGCGCAGGTTGACATCATTCGTGAGGTCGTGAAGGGGTGCCACATCTTGGTGGCGACTCCGGAGGGCGCGGATGATGATATCTGTGGGTGGGTGTGCTATCGTTTGCCTGTGTATCAGTTCATGTACGTTAAGGCGCCGTTTAGGCGATTTGGCGTGGCAATAACACTGATGAAGGCAACCGGGTGGGATCGTGGTCCAGTTATGGGGGCCTACAAACCATCGAGAGATATACTGAAGAAGATTGAATTTGAGTATGCGCCGCAATTGCAGCGGTTGGACATGCTGGAGAGGTTTGCCGATGAAGGTGTATGCAGTTAGGTTCAACTCGGATGTGAAGCCGCTTATGAACCAGACATTTATAGATGTGAATCACCCTGCCACGGAGGCGTTTAGCCTGGAGATGAGCGGGCAGTTTTTGATGGTGACGCACAAGAAAGGTGGCCAGTTTGCTGTGCCGCTGACATCAGTTTCGTGGATGAAGGTTGAGGGCGCTGTGCTCAAGCCTAAGCGCGGGCGACCAAAGAAGGCGGTCAGTGAAGCAGTATGATGCCGATAGCATACTCCAGGAGTATGTTCGCCGGTTTGGCGACACCACTAGCCTCGAAGATACGCGAGAGCTAGGGCATCGTACTTTCAAGTGGCGTAATGATTTGTTTGACTACCAGCTCGGCTTCATTGACGACGAGTCACAGATCAAGACGGCGCTGTGCAGCCGCCGAAGCGGGAAGACTTATGCTTCGTGTTATTATTTGCTTGAGGAAGCCAGTCGGCATCCCGACATCATCTGCGCTTATATTGCATTGACCAGACGGTCAGCAAAACGACTGATGTGGACGGAGCTGAAGAGGGCAGACCGCAAGTACATGCTGAACATCAAGTTCAACAATGCTGAACTGGTGGCGGAGCTTAAGAATGGCTCTCAAATTATTCTGGCAGGGGCAGATGACGAAGCCGAGGTCGACAAGCTCCGAGGGTCGGCGTACCGGCTGGTTATCATCGATGAAGCGGCGTCGTTCGGGCCGCACTTGTCGGTGCTCATTGAAGAGGTTTTGGAGCCGGCGCTCGTTGACCACAACGGAACGCTCGCGATGATTGGGACTCCGGCGGCCCACTGCTCGGGTATTTTCTACGAGGCCACAACTGGGATTAGGCCTGAATACTCGACCCACAGTTGGACCATCATGGAGAACCCGCACATTCCCCATGCCGAGGAATGGCTGGCCAAGAGGCGCAAGCAGAAGAGGTGGGCGGACGACAACCCCATCTACCTGCGCGAGTGGCGGGGCAAGTGGGTGCGCTCGGACGACTCGCTGATTTATAAATATGGCGAAGAGAACTTAGTCGAGTCTATGCCGACCGATGAGTTTGACTTTGAGTACTGCCTGGGGATTGACCTTGGTTACGAGGATGCGACTGCCCTAGTGGTGGGGGCGTTCTGTCGGAACCTGCCTGACTTCTATATTGTCGACTCGTTTAAGAAGAGCCACATGCTGCCGGTGGATATTGCGGCGAAGGTGCGCGAGATGGATGCCACGTATAACTTTACGACAATGGTGGCCGATACCGGTGGTTTGGGTAAGTCGATTGTTGAGGAGTTTCGGAAGCGTTACTCGCTGCCCCTGAAGGCCGCTGAAAAGCGCAACAAGGGCAGCTACATCGAACTATTGAACGATGATTTAGCAACCGGCAAAGTCAGGGTGCTCGACCAGAGCATACTCGCCGAATGGGATGTTTTACAGTGGGACGAAGACCGGCGCAAGGAAGACCCTCGGTTTGATAACCACCTCTCGGATGCCTGCCTGTATGCGTGGCGCGAGAGTCGGCACTACACATTCCAAGAAGACGAAAACTATATTCCTGAAGGCTTCAACGAAGAAGAATTCAAAATTATGCAGCGATTAGAGGACAAACTCTACGCGCCGGAGAAGTCGTGGTGGGATTCAGAATGGACGTTGAATTGATAATAGCCCTGGCGCAAGAGCATGGTCTCAAGCGTCTGAGGGTTGGTGATATAGAAGTGGAGCTCTGGGAAAAGCCGCGCCAACGCTATAGTCAGGCTGTGCCTGTGGAGGCTTTGGTGGATGAGAGCATCTCAGATGATGAAGAGGACCTTTTTTATTCAGTGGAGTGAGTAAATGAAGCCGAACAATTACTGGTGGAACGATGGCGTTAACAAGCATGAGCTGGTCTTTGATACTGTTGAGCAGATAACAGAGAACCAGACCCATCGGCCTAAAGACAACTTTAACCATGCTCGCCTGTATGGCAACGCGCATTTCTCTGACCTGCGCGGTGTTATGTCGGCGCCAAAGAACTCTAAGAACCGGGTAACGCTCAACATCATTCAGTCGATGTGCGACACGGTGACAGCGCGGGTGGCCAAGGCCAAGCCCATGGCGACCTACCTGACGACAGGTGGCAGTTGGGCCATGCAGCAGAAGGCTAAGCTTCTGACCAGGTTTACCGAGGGCCAGTTCTACCAAGCCGACGTGTACAAGATTGCACCCAAGGTCTTTTTGGATGCCTGCGTCTTCGGGACGGGCGTTATGAAGGTCTACGAGGAAGACTCTCGAATCAAGGTGGAGCGCGTCTTCCCTGATGAGATTGTTGTCGACGATCTAGAGGCTCGATATGCAGAGCCGCGCCAGATGTTTCAGCAGAAGCTTGTGCCCAAGGATGTCCTGGTGGCGCTTTTCCCTGAAGCCAAGAAGTTCATTGAAGAGGCATCGTCGCATGAAGACCGTGATACTGAGCATTATTATGCGAGTGAGCAGGTTCTTTGCATCGAGGCGTGGCACCTCCCGTCGTCCAAGGGCTCGAAAGATGGACGACATGTGATCACCATCGACAATCACACCCTTCTGGATGAAGAGTGGGAGCGAGATACCTTCCCCTTCTGCTTTATCCGTTGGACCGAGCGGTTACTTGGCTTTTGGGGGCAGGGATTGGCTGAACAACTCACTGGAATTCAGGTGGAGATAAATAAGCTCCTGCGGAACATCCAAGAGCAGATGCACCTCGCCACACCGAAGGTTTTTGTCGAAGCAGGCTCTAAAATCTCCAAAGCACACATAAATAATGAGATTTGGGGAATAATCGAGTATGCGGGCACGCCACCGACTTTTTACGTCCCAAAAACGGTTTCTGGGGAGATATTTAGTCATTTGGACCGCCTATTTAGCCGTGCATACGAAATTGCGGGCGTAAGTGTGCTCGCAGCGCAATCTAAGAAGCCTGCAGGCCTTGAATCGGGCGTTGCGCTTCGTGAATTCCAAGATATTGAGACTGAGCGCTTCATTATGGTCGCTAAAGACTATGAAAACCTCTTTTTGGATGCTGCGGAGCAGATGATTGACCTTGCACGGGTCATTGCGGAGCGTGGAGATGCCTATGACGTGCTGAGTCATGGCGATGAAAGCATTGAGAAGATTAACTGGAAAGAAATTGACCTAGAGAAGACGGAATACGTGATGAAGGTGTACCCAACATCACTACTACCAACTACACCGGCTGCGAAGCTCCAGAAGGTCATCGAGATGCTTCAGGCAGGCATGCTTAACCAGCAAGAGGCCCGTGCGCTGCTGGATTACCCTGACCTGGAAGCCGTTAACCAGTTGGCAACCGCATCTCAGGAACTCTTCAATAAAATCATTGATGAGGCCATTAGCAAGGGTCGGTACAACCCGCCGGAGCCATTTATGAACCTGGCGATGGGTGTGCAGATGGTTCAGTCGGCTTACCTGAAGGCCAAGATAGACGATGTGCCGGAGAAGCGCCTAGACCTTTTACGGCGGTTTCTCCAAGACGCGGTGGCCATGCTCGCTTCCATGCAGCAGCAAGCAATGGCCCCGTTGCCAGGACAACCCATGGAGCAGGATGTGGCGCAGCAGGGTGCTCGCCCGACCTCCATGGCAGAACAAGAAATGGCCCAGGAGCAGATAGCAGCTCCAATGCCGACATAGGAGATTTGAATGGAAGAGCAGCAAGAAGCACCACCGGCTGAAGTCGTTGAAGAGGCCGCTGAAGAGGCGGTGGCGGAAGCTACCGAGGAACAGCCGGCGGTCGAAGAGAAGCCCGACTTCTCCCGACAGTTTAGCGCCATTGCGCGACGTGAGCGCGAGCTTCGTCAGCGTGAATCTCGCATGAAAGAGATGGAAGCGCGGTTCAACGAAGTCGACGGGTACAAGAATGAGTACTCCGGCATTCAGGAGCTGGCGAGCAAGAATCCCTATGAAGCGATGAAAAAGTTGGGCATCGATTATGATGCCTTGACGCAGCAAGTCATTAATGAGGGCGAGCCTACGGCAGACCAGCAATTACGTCTTGAGAATGAGACCTTGCGGGCTCGGCTCGATAAGCTCGAAGGCGCTTACAACGAAGAGCACAAGCAGCGCGAGCAAGTCCAGGCGCAAGCCGCTCGGAACAAATTAATTGACAACGTTAAGCAATTCGTTGACGATGGAGGTGACTACGAATTCGTGCAGTCGAACGATGCGTATGGTCTCGTGGCGGAAGTGATGCAACAGCACTACATCCGCACAAAAGAGATTATGGAGTATTCCGAGGCTGCAAAAATGGTCGAAGGCCATTTTGAATCCGAAGCTGAGCGATATCTAGGCAGTAAAAAGCTGCAAGACAAGTGGCGGGCCACTAGCCAAAAAGAGTCCGAACAAAAAGCGACTTCAGAAGCCGAACCAGCGAAATCATCACGGCCAAAAACACTTAGCAATGAAAACACTGCTAAGAAAACAGAACCGTCTAGCGGCGCACTAGAGAGTAAAGAAAAGTCTCTAGAGCGGGTCGCTCAATTAATTCGCTGGGAGTAATCCCGCACACATTCTGGAGTTAAAAAATGGCTAGTCCACTCGACGTAGGAACCGTTACCCAGGCGCTAAAGGAGCACTACAAGCCCCTTCGCGTCCAGAACATGGTTTACAAGGACAATCCGCTTCTCGCTATGATGCCGAAATACACCAAGTTCGGTGGCGAGAATATGCCGATTCCTCTGCTCTATGCGAACCCGCAACGACGTAGTGCGACGTTTGCGACAGGTCAGGCAAATGAGTCAAACTCTGCGCTTAAGCAATTTGTTTTGACGCGGGTGAAGGATTATTCCTTCGCTTCGATTACCGGAGAATCCATCAAGGCTACTGAGCGAGACAGCGATGCTTTCTTGCGCTATGCCACAATGGAGATTGATGGTGCTCTTCACTCATTGACTCGCTCTATTGCGGTCTCAATGTACCGTGACGGCTCCGGCTCTATCGGGACGTTAAGCGTTGACCCTGTCACGGGCACCACCTACACGCTGACCAATAGCGAAAACATCACCAACTTTGAAGTTGGGATGGAGGTTGTCTTTGCTGATAGCACTGGCGACTCTCTTCGAGACAGCGGCAACTCGCGAACCATCACCGCGATTGACCGCGATGCAGGTACATTCACGGCGGCCGCAGCCCACTCTTCGCTGGATGTATCCGACGATATTTTCCAAAAGGGCGACTATGTTTCTGCAAGTGACCGCTTGAAAATCTCGGGCCTTGAGGCCTGGTGCCCAACAGCGGCTCCGGGGGCTACAACGTTTTTTGGCGTCAACCGAACGGCGGATGTGACCCGTCTCGGGGGTAATCGGTTCGACGGATCTGCCCTTCCGATTGAAGAGGCGCTAATTTCTGGGGCGGCTAGAGTTGCTCGCGAAGGCGGTCGTCCAGATGTCTGCTTTGTCG
>PVBE012762416.1_pt1 | contig 12360 bp, 7 predicted proteins | sample 1631181 | NCBI WGS metagenome assembly PVBE01 (sample SAMN08397723, study PRJNA350692) | Marine metagenome, whole genome shotgun sequencing project. | isolation source: water | place: Pacific Ocean | collected 2012-04 | reverse complement strand
ACGCCTACGCGACCGGCTCGGTCATCGTGGCCTTGATGCGGGCGGGCGGTCGCTCGGCCGACGATCCGGCAATCGTCCGAGGACTGAGCTTTCTGCTCAAGACGCAAAAGGACGACGGTTCCTGGCACGTCGTCACGCGGAGCAAGCCGTTCCAGACGTACTACGAGTCCGGCTTCCCGCACGGCAAGGACCAATACATCTCCGCCACCGCCAGCAGTTGGGCGACGTTGGCGCTGTTGTTGTCGCTGCCCGAAAAGTAGCCTTCCACACAGGCAAACGGAGTCCCACCATGCAACACAGCGTCCGGATCCTCTGCGGTCTTTTCGTCGCGTGCTATCTGCTCGATGCACCCACAAACGTTCGCGGCGGGGACTGGCCTCACTGGCGGGGGGCGCAGCGCGACGGCAACGTCAACGAATCGTCCGGATGGGAACGCGGGGCATGGCCGATTGGTGAGCCGCTCTGGACGACCAAACTCACTGTCGGCGGCAGTGGGCCGATCGTCGTCGGCGAGAGACTCTACACGATGGGCTGGGAGAAGGAACGAGATTTCGTGTACTGTCTCGACGCAACCACGGGACGCGAGATCTGGAAACAATCGTACGCCTGCCCGCTGTACGGGCGGCACAGCGAAGGCGACAAAGGCATTTATTCCGGTCCGTCCTCGTGTCCGAGTTTTGACAAGGCCACGGGCTTTCTGGTGACACTCAGCACCGACGGCGATTTGAATTGCTGGGACACGCGAAACAGCGGAAAACGTGTCTGGAATCTGAATTTCTACGACGCCTACCAGATCCCCCAGCGGCCGCTCGTTGGCCGACGGCGTCTGCGGGACTACGGCTACACGACCGCCCCTCTCATTCAGGGCGATTCCGTGATCTGTGAGGTTGGGGACGACGAAGGCAACCTGATGGCGTTCTCATTGAAGACCGGCAAGCGGCTCTGGTCGTCGCAATCGAAGGATCCCGCTGGTCATGCCGGCGGACTGGCGCCGATCGACGTGGAGGGGCTGCCCTGCGTGGCCGTGCTGACGATCCACAATTTGCTCGTGGCGCGTTTGGACAAGGGCCACGAAGGTGAAACGCTGGCGGAGTATCCCTGGATTACCGACTTCGCCAACAGCATTGCCACGCAGAGCGTCTACAAGAACTCGGTCATCATCACCTCGGCCTATAACCAGTACGCGATTTGCCGTTTGGACATTACACGTACGGGTGCCAAGAAGGTCTGGAGCCAACCGTACGCGTCGGGCGTCTGCTCGCCGGTGATCCACAAAGGGCACGTCTACTGGTGCTGGCGGGGCATGTACTGCCTGGAGTTCGACACGGGCAAGCCAATCTGGCGCGGGGGCAAGTACGGTCAAACCGCCTCTTGCATTGCAACGTCAGACGACCGCTTGATCGTCTGGGCCAAACATGGAGACCTGGTTCTGGTCGAGACGGCGGGCCGCTCTCCAAAGAAATACACCGAGCTGTCCGTCAAACCGAAAACGCTCGAGAAAGACGTGTGGCCGCACATCGTGCTGGCGGGCGGCAAGCTCTACTGCAAGGATCGCGACGGCAATCTCAAGTGCTTCAAGCTCGAATGAGCCTGAGATCTGCGTTCGCGGGAAACCCCAAACATCGGCGGTCGGCAAACGTGTTGGAACTGCCCTTGCAGCGGTTGGGGCATCCCGGTATTCTCCCGCGACTCTCGATTCTCTCCCTCAACTGATCGGTCGTCCCACTCGGTATCTCTTACGATATCGGCGTGTTGTCGGCTTCAGAAATCACACCTCGATTCTCCCAGTTTCAATTCTCTCAGTATCTCCCCACGACCACGAACGGAGGCGTGCCGTCATGTGCACGGGTGGAATGCGTACGTTTGCACCGTCAGTGTTGTTGTTCTGCGGAGCCGTGACGGTTTTGACCGCAGGTTGCAGCCCCATGTCGGGTTACGTCAACAACGAGCGGGGCAGCGCCTACTACAGCAGCGGAAACTACGTCGCCGCTCGCGACGAGTTTCAACGGGCGGTTGCCGACAGTCCGCACAACGCCAACTACCTCCACAACCTGGCGACGTCCATGAAGAAACAGGGCGACGTGGCCGGCGCGGAGCAGGTCTACCGCCAAGCGATTCAGGTCGATCCGGCGCACCAGCCTTCCTATCACGGCCTGTCCGCAATGCTCGTCGAGCAAAGCCGGATCGCGGAAGCGAAGGATGTCACGCAAATGTGGGTCGACACGCAACCCTACAACGCGGAATCGTACATTGAAATGGCTTGGGTTCAACGTCAGCTCGGAGACGTGGCCGGGGCTGAACGAACGTTGCAGCAAGCGCAACAAGTCGACCCGTCGAACCACATGATCAGCGCTCAACTCGGACAGATCTACCAGGACATGGGACGCGGCCAGGAAGCCCTCGCCATGTACCAACGTTCGCTCCACAAGAACTGGCATCAACCCGAGGTGCAATCGCGAATGGCAACCCTGCAACGGACGACGCCCCCCTTGATGGGCGCGCCGCGAACGGTTCAATACGGGCCGTCGGCTCCACAAAACCGGACGGCCGCAGCCCCCTTCGGCGAGCGGGCGACGCTGCTGTATCCGCTACCCAGCTATCGGAGTTCGACCGGAACCCCCACGCTGGCCCAGCCTCCGCCCACCAGGGTGCCGGTCCGTGCCAACGCCGATCCGGCCCACGCACCGGCTCTGAGCCAACTGGATACGCCGGCGGTCCGGCCGTTCTAGGCGAACACAACTCACGACCAAGACGAAATCAAACGCGGCCCGGCAGGGGATTCCTGCCGGGCCGCGTCTTTTGTTAGTCGTCCGGCAATCTCCTGATCGGGCATCAGCGCGGTCTCCACGTTCGATTTCCGCTCGACATTCGCATGGCCACGCAAGCGAGGCCATGGCACCCGACGACGGCAGCGCGGAGCCGTCTTTTTTTGTCATCACGGTCAAGATAGAGACATTGCTCCACCTGAGACTTGGCGCAGAATCCGAGGGCCCTATTCTGTAGCCAGATCGGGAATTTGTCTCCATGTGTGGTGCCCGACGGCCCGCTGTTGTTGTGAGTGTTCGAAATGTTCAGAGTTCTTGTCACCGATAAACTGTCTCCCGCCGGGTTGCGGGTGCTTGAAGAGACCGAGGGCATCGAAGTCGACGTCCGTAGCGGTCTCTCTCCCGAGGAAGTCCGCGAGGCGCTCCAGGACGCGGACGGGATCATCATTCGTAGCGGCACGACGCTGACGTCGGAGTTGCTCGACGGTCAACGTCGCCTCAGGGCGATCGTGCGGGCGGGCGTGGGCGTGGACAATATCGACCGGACGGCCGCCACGCGTGAGGGCGTGGTGGTGATGAATACGCCCGCCGGCAACACGACCAGCACCGCCGAGCACACGATCGCCATGCTGATGGCCCTCTCGCGGAACATCGGCCCCGCCTACGCCAGCATGCACGCGGGCAAGTGGGAAAAGAAAAAACTCACCGGAACGCAGCTTGCCGGCAAGACGCTGGCGGTTATCGGACTGGGCCGCATCGGGCTGACGGTCGCCAACCGGGCTCGCGGACTGGAAATGAAAGTCGTCGGTTATGATCCATTTCTTTCGGCCGAGCGGGCCGCGGAGTTGGGGATCGAACTCTACCGTGATCTGGACGAAATCGCCAAGTTGTGCGACTACGTGACCGTACACACGCCGCTGACCGATGAGACACGCGGCTGCATCAACGCCCGCCGGATCGCACTGATGAAGCCGGGAGTGCGGATCATCAACTGCGCTCGCGGAGGCATCGTCGACGAGGACGACTTGGCCGACGCACTTGAATCGGGACACGTGGCCGGGGCTGCGTTGGATGTGTTCGTGGAAGAGCCTCCAGGAGAAGACCATCGATTGCTGAGTTTTCCCAACGTGCTGGCCACACCGCACCTGGGAGCCTCGACCGAGGAAGCGCAGGATCTTGTGGCCATCGAGGCGGCTGAGATTATCTCCGGATTCCTGCTCCGGGGCGAGATTCGTCACGCGGTCAACATGGTGCCCATTTCCGCCACGGAAATGGAGGACATCAAACAGTACCTCGATCTGGGGTATCGTCTGGGGTTGTTGCTGGCCCAACAGAATCACTGCGGGGGATTGAAGTCCGCCCACATTCAATTCCGGGGCGAAGTCGCCGCAAAGAAGACGAAGCTGATCACCTCCAGTTTTGCCACGGGCCTGCTCTGCTCCGCCTTCGACGAGAACGTCAACATCGTCAACGCGACGATGATCGCGGCCGACCGCGGCATCGAGATCACCGAAAGCTCGACCTCGGAATCGGGAGATTTTTCGACAATTCTTTCCGCCACGATCACCACCGACACCGGCGAATTGACTGCTTCGGGAACCATGTTCGGGCACGAGTTTCTGAGGTTGGTGCGACTGGGAAATTTCCAACTCGACGCCTACCTCGACGGGTTGCTGGTGATCTACCGCCATCGCGACGTGCCCGGCTTGATCGGACTGATCGGGACGACGTTCGGCAAGCACAACGTCAACATTGCCCACATGGCGCTGGGACGGACGCGCAACGAGCCGGGCGGCGAAGCAATTGGCGTGCTCAATATCGACACCGAACCCTCGGCCGAGGCCCTCGCCGAAATCCGCGCGCATGAGAATGTGACCTCGGTCGAAGTCGTCAAACTTCCCCTTGCCGGCGAACCCCTGCCTTGGGCCGTCAGCGGGAATTAGCCAAAACGAAGCCGCCCTGACGGTTGTTCATCGATTTCGACAACGCAATTGCAATCACTGTGTCCAACTGATACCCTGAACGCCGACATTGCGACACATGTGTGTTGGGTGTGGTGCGCGCTGACAGCGCGTCCGCCCGGCAGCGGCAGCATGGCAAGCATAACAATTGTCCCCGCAAGGATTTGCCACGACGGACATTTCAAGTGGTTGCGTCTTCGCTTTCGCCGCCGCGCTTTGACGCGGCCGGTCTGAATCCGCGAACGGGCCGGCTCAACCCGAACACCCCTCGATGCTGGGTCTGACACTGGAGGCTCTTTCGATGAATCGCGCGTCAACTCGTTCCCACCGTTCCACATCGCGCTTGGCGATCCGGCGCGATGGTTTCACTCTGATCGAACTTCTCGTGGTGATTTCCATCATCGGCGTGCTGATCGCCTTGCTGATGCCTGCGGTTCAGCGGGCGCGCGAGTCCGCCCGGCAGACGCAGTGCCTCAACAACATGAAGCAAATCGCTCTGGCCGCTCACAATTACCACGACACCTTCAACAGTTTTCCCAGCGGCTGGATCCGACAGCCTCTAGTCAATGAGGTTGAGGCGTATTTCAAGCCTCCGCATCGCATCAACCTCAGTCGCAACCGCGCTGTCAACTTGAGCAAGTGGATTCTCAACGAGGACTGGGGATGGCACGCCTTCCTGCTCTCGGAGATGGGCAGCGGCGTGATCGACATCGATTTTCATGTGTCGAAACTCGCAGGGGGGAACGGCAACCGGAATCTACAGGCGATTCGTACGCCGATCCCATCCTATGTGTGCCCCAGTGCTCCCCTCCCCGGCAATCGTCCGGCACGCCTTGCCTACAGTACGTACCGGGGCAATTTGGGGCTCACCGTCCAAGTGATCGGCGACGACGATGATGTGGATGATCCCAGCAACAACCGGGGCCAAGTGGTCGGCGACGGCGTCTTCTTCGAGAACAGCGCGATCGGATTTCGCGACGTCGCCACCGACGGAGAAACCTACACCTTCATGTTCGGCGAATCCCTGTTCGGCTTCTGGGGCGACGCCTACAGTTGCTGCGCCCGCTTTCGCGATGGAGAGACATCCTTCGACACGTATTGGGCGGCCGACGACAGCACCGATTTGCAGTTCTTCGGCTGGGGCAGCCATCACGAGGAGGTTGTCATTTTCGCCCTCTGCGACGGCTCATCCAGGAAAGTCGCCAAGAACGCGGACCGCAAGATCCTCAACGCTTACTCGACCCGTAACGGCGGCGAGCCCCCCGGCGAACTCTGAGTTCGCATCTCGACGCGAACTTCGCCGCGGTTGTCGGCGAGTCGGCCGGGGAAGTCGTTGACGCGGAAGTAGAGCGTTCCCGGTACACGGGCGGTGAACGTGGCGGCGCGGCCGATCCTTTGAATGTCGAGAACGCCGTCCTGTTCGTCGAGCGGGTCGGCGGCGCGGAACGTCGCCAGCAGAAGACCGATCGGTTTGCCGTTGAAGTATTGAAAACTGATTCCCCGCGGCTCGCTGATCCAGGGTTTGGGAGTTTGCGCCAGTTCGAAGCGGCCCGTCGCTGTGATCCGGCAGGTTTCTCCCTTCCCGAGCGAAACGCCGCTCGATTGCCAGCCGCGGTCGGTTTGAACAACAACGGTTGCCGGGCGTCCGGAATCGGGCAGCGGCTTGCCGGAGCGGAAGTCAATCGCGGCACGGGGGATGTCGGTGCCGTAATCGAGGTCGGTCACGAACGACTTCCATTCGAATCGCGCCGCGTCTCGATATTTCGACCAGAATTCGCCGAAGGCGCGGTCGAACTGTCGTCCGGTCATGGTCCGGCCCAGCTTGCGGAACGCGTCCCGGTAACGGGGATGCGTATCGAAGAATTTGCAAAGGGCCCACGACCAAGCGTAGGACTCGGTTTGGATGAAGTCGTCGGGCTCGAGCTGCAGGACGGGGTGCAGGGCGGCCCCGGAGACGCGGGGCAGTCGCTCGCCTTCCGCGCGAGGTCGCCCGAGCGGTCGCGGGCCGGTTCGGGCTCGTTCGCGTTGGATGAACTCGATGCGGCTGAGGCCTTCGAAACGCGCGGAATCGTCGGGCATCACGCGAAACGAGAGCTTTCCGTCGTTGTCGGTCCGGTGCGTGCCGAAGTGCTCGGCCATTCCTTCGAGGTACCAGAAGGGAAGCCGGGTGTCGGGCATGAAGGTCATGAAGCAGTGCGTCGCTTCGTGAATCAGGAGGTGTCGGCGGTAATAGCCCCACTTTTGATCGATCATCCAGAACTGCGCCCCACGATGGCGTCCGTTGAGGAACTTTTGCAGATCGACGGGCACCAGACCGGCCTGTTCGAACCGCTGCATGTCCGCGATCAGGTAGCCGGTGATCCGAAACGCCTTCCGCTCGCGATCGGGCGGCAAGGGGCCGAAGTACTCCTCCCAGGCGGGATATGCCTGATCGATGAGCGCTGGCAGCGTCCGTGCGATGGCGGGATCGATGTCGGTGTAGAGCTTGAGATGCTTGGATTCGTAGTTGAAGATGCCGCGCTGGGCGAGTTGCTGGTCGTCGTGTTGGGGACGGCTGTCGGACGGTCGGAACACGGGGGCGACCGGAGCGGAGACGTTTTCTGCGGCAGGGGTGGACGTGTTTGGAAGCGGATCGGTCTTCGTCGGCGGACGATCGGAGGAAGTCGATTCCGAGGTGGGCCGGGGATCGCTTGCCGTGGCACTCAGCGGGGCGCGCGAGGGGGCGGAGGATTCCTCGGAGGTTGCCGCCGGTTCGATGACAGGCGGATCGTCCCCACCACAGCCTGTAATCAGCGGGCCGAGACAGCAGGCAAGCAGCAAACAACTCACGCGGGCACTCATGGCTTTAGTATAACGGCTGGTCGCGGAATTGCCTTTCCGAATCGTCCGCGATACCCTGCGTGATAGGCTCTGCCTGATGTCAAGACTCAACGTTTCGTGAGGGAGCACCGCCATGTCTGGGTTTTCCTATAGTTTGAATTCGAGCACGATCCGCACCACGCCGATTCTCGAAAAAATCGCGATCGCCGCCGAGGCCGGGTATACGGGCATCGAGCTATGGCACGCGGACATCGATCTGTACCTGCTGCAAGGCGGGTCGCTGGGGGACATTCGCCACGCGCTGGACGATTGCGCCATCGCGGCCCCAACCTGCATCATGCTCAAGGGCTGGCTGTACGAGAACAACAAGGAACGCGACGAGGGCATGCCCGAAGTCCGTCGGCGGATGGAGCAGGCCGCGGAACTGGGGATCCCCCACTGCATCGCGGGTCCGAAACTCGGCCCAGTGGACATGGAATTGGCCGCGAAGCGCTACGGCGAGTTGCTCGAACTGGGTGAGACGCTGGGCATCAAGCCGATCATCGAATACCTCGGTTTCGCCGAACAGGTCAACACCATCGAGGACGCGCTGTACATTATGGAGCATTCCGGGCGCGACGACGGAACCGTCGTGCTCGATCCGTTCCACTGCTTCCGCGGGGGCGGAGGCGTGGAGGGCATCGCCAAACTACGCGGCGCGCAGGTCGCAATCTCTCACTTCAACGACGCTCCCGCCGACCCGCCCCGCGAAGAACAACACGACCCGAACCGCGTGATGCCGGGCGAGGGAATCGTCGATTTGGCGCGCTACGTCGAACTGCTCAAACAGATCGGCTTCGACGGCTTCATCTCATTGGAACTGTTCCGCGAGGACCTGTGGGAACGCGATCCGCGCGAAGTTGCGCAGATCGGTCTGGAGAAGATGCGGGCCGTCGTCGAGGGGTAGGCTCACTCGCGCGTCAGAGCACATTTTTCACGAAACGTCTGTCGTTGGTCGGGCGTGGCAAAGTAGAACGGAATTCATTCCGTTCCTCCTCGGCCCACGATGAACGGAATGAATTCCGTTCTACTTTGAGAATGATCCGCGTTAATTCTTGTCTCCCGTGGCAAGATAGGCCAGCAACTCGACGATTTCCTCGTGGCTGAGCGTTTCGAGCAGTCCCTCAGGCATCATCGAGGTCTTTGACGGCGTAATCTCGTCAACGTCGTCATGTTTGATGATTGTCAGAGCGGACGGCGAAAGCGCATCGGTGCGGACCGACATCCCTTTGGCGGAAAGATTGACGATTTCTCCGACGACGACCTTGCCGTTCGTCGTCAGAATCACCGACGCCTGGAACTGGTGGGGGATCGTCTTGCTGGGATCGACGACCGCCTCCAGCGTGTCGCGGACGCTGAATCTGCGGGCGACGCCCGTCAGGTCGGGCCCCACCATGCCCCCCTCGCCCGCGAATCGATGGCAGCGGATACAGGCGGCGGCAACGTACATCGCGCGGCCCCGTTTCGCATCATGTTTCGCCTGTTGAATCGAGGGCCAATCGGAGCCGCTCTGTTTGAGCAATTCGGCAACAGTCCACTTCTTGACAAACGGACGCGAAACCGCCGGGGCCAACGGTTCGGGCGGTTTCGCCAGCTTCTGAAAGAGGCCCGCCAGCGCCTGTTTCTCATCGTCGTCGAGAGTCGCCTCGGCGTCGGCGCGAATATTGGCGACGAAACCTTGAATGCTTTGCCCGCCCGTGTACGAACGGGCCTTGAGAAACCATGCGAAGTAACGTCGGCGCTGGGAGATTGTCCAACCCTGCTTGACGGTCCGCAAGACGGCCGCATAGTGCATCTGCTGGTCTTGCAGTTTTGTCTCTTCCAGAAGCGCAAGCGTCTTGCCGATCACGCCGTCCGCTTGCAGGTAAGCCAGCAGCCGGGAGAGTTCGCGATCGAGTTCCGCATCGCCCGCGGGGTAGTGCGGCAGGAGCGCGCCGGCGAGTTGTCGGCGCGCCGCATCCTCAGACGTTCCCAGACGGATGAAACACAGTCCGTAAGCGCGCAACAACTCCAGACGCAGTTCGCGATCGAGCTGTTTCCATTGCAGTCGTCCCAGCGCCGTCAGCAGTGGCCCTTGAACGGAGGCGTCCGCACTGCGGGCCAACGCCAAGGCGCACGTCACCAGGCTTTGAGGATCGGTTTCCGAGAGGGCCCGTTGTTGCCAGAGCTCGACGGGCTGATGCTCCAATGCGATTCTGGCCGCGAAACGGACGAACCGGTCGGTGTGTCCCAGATGCGGCCACGCTGCTTCGACCGCTTTCGGACCGACCTCGCGGTGATAGCCTTCGAGCTTCCGCCGGATTTCCCGTTCGGGAGGAATCGCTCCCACGACGGGGCGTTCTTCACCGGAGGATGCCCCCGCGTAACGAATGCGGTAGACGTGCGATTGCAGTCCCCGTCCGCCCGTCACCAGATACAGCGCGCCGTCCTGGGGATTGGCGACGATGTCGACGACCGGCAGCGGCGCGCGACTGGCGAATAGATCGTACTTGCCTTTGTAGGTCGCTCCGCTCGATTCGAGGTGGGCCGTGTAGATGCGACCGTAACTCCAATCGCACAGAAACAACGCCTCGCGGTACGGCGCGGGGAAGTTCGTCTGATAGCCGAACAGAACGCCCGTCGGCGATCCGAGCCCGATTTCCACGACGGGCGGCAGGCTGTCCGGATAGCAGGCCGGCCATTTGCCCGAACCGTTGCGCCAGCCGAACTCGCCCCCGCTGACGACGTGGCACACGCGCGTCGGGCGGTACCAGGGAGTGTCGACGTCGTATTCCATGTCGGCGTCGAAGGCGAGCAGATCGCCCGCGCGGTTGAAGGCTGCGTCGTAGGTATTGCGGAATCCGCTGCAGACCAGTTCGAGTTGCTTGCCCTCGGGGTCGGTCCTCGCGATCCAGCCCCCCGGCGCCATGATGCTGGCGGCGTGTCCGCGACCGTCGCTCATCCGCGGCAGAAGCTGATCTTCGTTCCAGCTCTGGGGCACGCGGCTGCTGTCGAATCCACCCACGGGCACGCCCGCCATGTTGCCGCACACGAGATACAACGACTTCCCCTCGGGCCCCAACACAATCGCGTGCGGCCCGTGCCCCCCGCCTGGACGACCGGGCGGCGTGATCCCCCGCAGCAGTTTGACGGAGTCGAAGTGGTCGTCGCCGTCCGTATCCCGCACGCGGTACAACCCCGGCCCTTCGGCGGACCGACCGTTGACCATTACGTACAAACTCTCGAACGCGTACAGCACACCATGCGCCATGCCGACTTCGAGGTCGATCTTCTCGATGCGTGCTTCCGCGTTCGATCCTGCGGCAGGCGGAGTCAGCCGATAAATCGAACCGCTTTGGTCCGAAGCCAGCAGCCGGCCCGCATCGTCGACGGTCAGGCAGATCCACGAACCTTGGTCGCCGTTTGGAACCGTGTAGATTTCCTCACCGACGAATCCGTCCGGCAGATTCAATTCAAGAGGCTTCGCCTTCGCGGCTTGGACGGAGGTCGTCGCCGACAGAAGGAGCCCCGTCAGCGTCAGGCACAAAACTCGCGTGATCATCGTATTTCCCGGTCGAAAGTTCTGAAATCCGCGCAGCTTCATCGCGGCAGGCCAATTTCAACTTGTCCTGTTCAGTCTACACGCCCGAGGGAAGGCCGACCAGCGTCATCGACGGCCGACCGGGCCGCGGACAAGTTTCCCCGCATCCTGGCAGGATTCAGTTGCACAATGTGAGGATGACTTACAGGAAGCCACGGATTCTCATCTTCCCAGACTCCGCGTGACGCTCTCCTTCAGACGAGCCCAAGAAAAACCCGCTGTGCGCCCTGGAGCGCACAGCGGGTTTGCGATTGGTGACGCGGGGAACGATCAGCCCCCGGCCCGCTCGGCATTCGCGGGCTGATACCAGAAGGACTTCCAGTACTTCTGATCGGTCTGATAGACGTCGATCGGATCGTCGGGGCCGAGGCTGCGCGGCAGGTGGCCGAAGCGTTTCATTTCGCGAATGTAGAACTTGTTGGGACGGAAGCCCGGCATGTCGAAACGCTTCTCCTTCTTCAAGCGATCGGCCGACGCGTTGATGGCCGCCAGAGCCGCCTTGTAGAGCGGATCGTCGGTCGACTTGAAGACGTCGGCACCGCACAGTCCGAGTCCCCCTGCCTTCTCGGCAAGCGGCGCACGAAGAACGAGGGATTTGTCGGGCCGCGTCAGATTGCACGCCGACTGCAACCTGTTTCCGTCGAACTTGCCGGTTTTCTTACCGTTGTGGCAGGTGCCGCAACGCCCGGCCATGGCCTTGTAGGGCAGGGTCACGGGATACATCCCGCAACCCAGTGCCGCGTACGTGCCTGGGTAGGTGGCGCTGGTTTCGATCCAGAGTCGGACCGTCTTTCGTTCCAGCGGGGAGAGCGTGGCATCGTAGTGCGACCCGTCGGTGAGCTTCATCAGCCGGCTGGCGGAACTGCCGATCGAGCGGGGCGCCCGGTTTGAATAGGGTTGATTGCGTCCGTCGGCAACGAGACGATGACGGACGATCGTCCAATAGCTATTGCTGTACTTGGGCGTGTGATCGCCCGAGAGGTCGACTTTGCCCTGGCGGTCGTCCGGGTTGTGGCACTCGACGCAGTGCTTGTTGAGGATCGGCTGGATGTCGCGTGGGAAATCGAGCACGTCGGGCACGTCGGAAATCGGCGTAAGCTTTTGCGCAGGGCGTTTCAGCGCGAGCAGTCCCGGTTTGAGCGGCGCGGTTTGGGAACGCGGGGAGGTTTGGAGGAAGGGGTTTGGGAGATGATGT